>JAABUZ0100002160.1_pt1 | contig 33719 bp, 41 predicted proteins | sample 5562091 | NCBI WGS metagenome assembly JAABUZ01 (sample SAMN12813069, study PRJNA571459) | rock metagenome | isolation source: Antarctica rocks | place: Antarctica: Victoria Land, Linnaeus Terrace sud | collected 2015-12-21
TGGCCCCGCCGTTCCCAACGATGCTGGACGGCGCCTGGGTCCGGGCCTTGATGTGCGCGGCGACGGTGGCTACGTGGTAGCACCTCCCAGCATTCACCAGAGCGCCAAGCCCTACCGCTGGGTCGGGGCGGCCAATACACCACCGCCTCTTCCCCCTTGGTTGGCGCAACGCCTGGTACCACCTCCGCTGGTCCCACGACGCAATCTGTCGCTCGACATGGCGCCCTCCATTGCCTCTCGCTACGCCGACGCAGCCCTGACCGGGGAGCTCGCCGCCTTGGCCGGGGCCCCCGAGCACACTCGCAATGACACGCTCAACCGGGCTGCGTTCAATATTGGCCAACTGGCCATCGCCGGCGACCCCTACGAAGCAACGGTGCGGGACGCCCTCCTGGCTCAGGCCCAGGCCATCGGCCTATCCGAGCGTGAAGCCCTGGCCACTATCGAGAGCGGCTTGCGAGCCGGACAGGACCGGCCCCGTAGCGTGGCGAACCTCTCCCGGCGCCCGGACGAGCGTCTTCGCACCTCCATTCGGCGTTCTGGCCTCTCCCAGCGCCCACGCACAGTCACCCAGGAGATCCCTCGTTGAAGCCCCGAGTGCATCCGGCGCGGTCGGCCGAGAAACCGGCGGGCGGTCCGGGAGGCGCGCTGACGAGCTTGACGAGGGCCAGTGTTCGGGACCCGGGTTGGGGCACCCAGGGCATAAAGAGTTCCGCAACCATCGCCAGCGCGCCTGGCAGGGAGGCGTTCGCTCTGGTGGAGAGGACGACTCAGGCCCAAGGCTTGGCGTTCGAAGTGGGCGACAGAAGCATCCTTAGCCGCATTGCCAAAATCATGGGGGGTCGCTCCGAAGCCCCTCCACCTGCCGTCGACAACGGCCAACCCTGTCACCCACCCTGACTCGCGGCTGATACACGGTCAGCGCCGATGTGGGCCCGAGTCCGGCCTCCGGTCGGCGGCCGCAGTCCGGGGCACGCCGCTACCTGGCCTCGTGGCTATCCCAACCTCTGACGGACTGCTGGCGACTGCACACTGTCGCAGTCAGGATCACTGTCCCTCGCGCCCGGTCCTTCATGCTCGCCACCGGACGTCGGCGCGGCTCGGATCGAAACGATTGTTCTGTCGGGTGGTAGGCGCGATCACAACCGACTCCACGATCTCGGCCAAGACGGCCCTGCGCCGGTCGAGACTCAGCTGCGCCCAAGCTGTCCGGAGCAGGCCGGGTGCTTTGACCAGTGGCCTGGCTGCCTGGCTGCGGGTCGCCCGCGCCAGTTCCGCCTGGGCTCTATCGAGGTCGACAACCAGCCGCCCGCGGGCCACCGACCACTCAGCGCGCGAAATGACGCCGGTCGCCCACATCTCGGCCAGCTCAGCCACCCGCTTCTCCAGCTCCTCCACCCGCGCCTCAACGGGGGACAAAGCGTCCTGGGAACCCTTAGCCAGCCCCTCGGCCAAGGCAGGCGAATCCAGACGGAGCATGACCGCCTCGGCAATCAGATCCTCGAGCGGCTGGGCGCCAATACCGACGCGATTACAGCCTCCCCGGTCTGACGAACAGAAGTAGCGTCTGTAGCGGATGCCCTTCCGGTAAACGGGCCGGGCGCCCATGCGGGCCCCACAGATGCCGCAGCGTACGAAGCCCGCCAAAAGGTACTCCCGGGCAGAGCGCTGGCCGTTGACTCGTCTTGAGGGATCATCGATCACGGCCCGCAGCCCGGCCGTTACCTCCCGGGAGACAATGGCCGGCCAGTCGGCCTTGGCAGTGATGACCCCATGGTGCTCGCGCTGGCCGGAGATACGCCCCGAACGAAGGAGGCGCCTGACCGTGGTGGACGACCATGGCGCTCCCGTCACCGAGGGCACATCCCGTTCCCGCCAGTCGGCAGCCACAGCCCAGATGCTCTGGCCCGCCACCACCGCCTCGGCGGCCGAGCGGATCTCGGCGGCTTCGTTCTCCTTTATGGTGCGCCGGTCGGCCTCATAGCCGAACGGCCGGCGCCCCCCACCTGCGATTTTTCCATTTTCAGCCAGCTCAAGATGTTTGCGTCGCAGCCGCCGGCTCTTGTCCTCGCTCTCCTTGCGGGCCACCGAGCCGGTGATCCTAGCCATGAGACGGCCATCGGGGGTGCCCAGGTCATAATCCCCGGCAGTGACAGTGACGACCGTCGTGTGTGTGGACTCAATCAGGTCTATGAAGTCCTCCAGCTCTCTGGGGGAGCGGTGGAGCCGGTCGGGGTGCCAAACCACCACAGCGTCGAGCTCTTGGTCCCGAATGGCTTCGGTCAGGGCCTGATAACCGGGGCGCTGCTTGTGGCGCCGAGCGGTAACGTAGGCGCTCAGGTCATTGTCGACATACACCTCGGCCACTTCCCAATCCCGTCGTCGAACCAGGTCCCGGCAATCACGCTCTTGGCGCCCCACGCCCAGCCCGGTCTCGTTGCGGTCGTAGCTAATTCGACAGTAGATGCCCACCCGCATGGCATGTACTCTAGCGGACGCTGGTACTGCCCAACGTCGCACACATGCAGACGCGACCCCAACGATCCGACCGCCCCGAAGTGGATCTGCGCCGGCTGGTTGCCGGTTTCCTGCGGATGGCCCCCGACGTGGCCGTGGTAGGCGAAGTTCGAGACAGAGAAGCCCTGCCGCTGTTACTGACTCTTTCGTCCGGAGTCACGGGTTACACGACCATCCACGCCGGGTCAGCAAGACAGGCACTGAGCAGGCTGCGTTTTCTGGCCCAGCTCAACGAGGCAGTGAGGTCCCTTCCCCTTTCGGCCCTCAACACCTTGGTCAGTGAAGCCGTCGACCTGGTGGTCCAGGCCCGGCGAACCGGCGAGCGGGTCGAGGTGACAGAGGTCTTGGCGGTGGAGGATCACCAGGCTGGTCCCGAGGCGAGTGCGTTTACCGTCACCGATCTCTTCGCCCGTGCCCGTCCGGGTCAACCGCTGGATTGGAGCGGCAACCTGCCCAATCGAGCCACCCGGGCCCTCGAGGCTGCTGGCTACGACACCCTCGAGCTTTTCGGCCCTCCTCCGCCCCGCCCATTGGTGCGCCATCGCCGCTCCAGTCTCCGAGAGAACCAGGACACCTGAGGCCATGGGGGCAATCCTTGCTCTCGCCGGCGCCTGCGGCGTCTATCTGCTCTACACGGCTTTGGCCATGGGCTGGAGCGGTCTCGGGATTGGACCTGGGCCGGTGGTTTCCGGCCGCCAGAGCCTGTTACGGCGATGGACGAAGCAGGTGGACCTTGAAGGATCCCGCCGGGCGGAGATGGCTGCGGTGATGATCGTGCTGTTCACCGTGGGAGCGGCTGCCGCATATGCCATCTTCGGCGGCCCTCTGCCGGCCGTTGCCGTCGGCATTTTCGCCGTCTCCGCTCCGGTGGCCAGCCATCGGGCCCGGCTCGTCCAAAGACAGCGCCAGGCACGAGACGCGTGGCCCAGGATGATCGAGGAAATCCGCCTACAGACGGGCTCGCTCGGGCGCTCGGTACCCCAGGCGCTGTTCGAAGTGGGTCGACGAGGTCCCACCGAGCTTCGTCCAGCCTTCGAGGCGGCCGAGCGCGAGTGGCATCTCTCCACCGACTTTGCTCGCACGGTGGCACTGCTCGAGAGCCGCCTGGACGATGCCACAGCTGACGCCACATGCGAGACCCTCCTCGTGGCTCATGAGATCGGGGGCAGCGACCTGGACCGCCGGCTGGCTGCCCTCAGTGAGGATAGAGTCCAAGATCTTCAAGGTCGCAAGGATGCCGCCGCCAAGCAGGCCGGCGTCCGGTTCGCCCGACGGTTCGTCCTGGTGGTCCCGGCGGGCATGGCCTTGGTTGGCCTGTCGATAGGTACTGGTCGGGCGGCCTATCAGACACCCCTTGGGCAAGCTGCGGTGGTGGCCGGGATTGCCTCGGTCGTCGCCTGCTGGGCATGGGCTGGGCGCCTGCTGCGACTGCCGGAGGAGGAGAGGGTCTTCAATGCCTGAGACCACGTCACCGCGATGAGCCGCTTGGTCGTAGCCGCCGCCCTGGCCGGGTGGGTAGGTGCCACCCTCTTGCTGAGCCAGCTTCGATGGTTCTCTCGTCCTCCGCTCAGCGAACGGCTACGGCCGTATCATCCCGTCGGCAGGGGCGCCGATCAGCGGGCTGGGCCCTTCTCTGTCGAGTCGTTCGGAGAGGTGGTCGGACCGCTGGCCTCGTTGATCGGCGGGCGTCTGTCCCGGTTGTTCGGAGTCAGCGAGGAGCTCGCCGCTCGTTTGGCGCGAATCCACTCTGACATGGATGTGACGACTTTCCGGGTGCGTCAGCTGGGCTGGAGCCTGGCCGGGCTGGCGCTTGGGGGGGCGGTGGCAGCTGTCGCTCACCTGCCCGTCGGGATCACCTTGATGGTGGTATTGGCCAGCCCGCTGTTGGCCTTCTTGGTGTTGGAGCAGCAGGTTGCCTCGGCATCTGCCCGTTGGCAGCGCCGGATCTTCCTCGAGCTGCCGGTCGTGGCCGAGCAACTGGCCATGCTGGCATCTGCCGGTTACTCGCTGGGGTCCGCCCTGTCCCGCATGGCCAGCCGGGGCCGCGGGGCCTGCGCCACCGATCTGGTCACCGTGTGCGCCCGAGTGCGCCAGGGGATAAGTGCTCCCGACGCCCTGCGGGAGTGGGCGGCCATGGCTGGTGTGGAGGCCCTCGATCGGTTGGTGGCGGTCTTGGTCCTCAACTCCGAGACGTCCGACCTGGGCCGGCTGGTGTCGGAGGAGGCCAGGTCCATCCGGCGTGACGTGCAGCGCCGCCAGGTGGAGACGATGGAGAGACGTGAACAGCAGGTATGGGTCCCAGTCACTGTGGCGACCCTCGTGCCAGGGGTGATCTTCTTGGCCATTCCCTTCATCGCCGCACTGCGCCTGTTCGCCGGGAGCTGAGATCGATCCGATGACTACTACCACCATGAACCACAACCATGAACCACAACCATGAACCACAACCATGAACCACAAACCAAAGGAGGAAAGATGAGTGACGCGTGTCTCCGATTCTGGGTCTGGCAGCAGATCCTGCGAGTTCGGCTGGCAGACAGGGCGGCGGATGAAGCCGGCGAAGGGGTTATCTCAGCCGCTATCGCGGTGCTGATAATGGCCTTTCTCGGTGCTGCCATGTGGATTGCCTTCAAGGGGACCCTCCAGGGCGCCACCAACCACGTCAACAACCAGGTGAACCAGATCGGTCGCTGACGTGGCGCCGCGCCGCCTCGTAGGCGAGGCCGGTACCGGTCTATTGGGAACTTTGGCAGGAGTCACCATCTTCTTGGTGCTCCTGCTCGTGTCGGTACAGGTCCTGTTCGATCTCTACGCCCGTTCGGCGGTGTCTGCCGCAGTATTCGATGCGGCCCGGATCGTGGCGGGCTCCGACGCTGCCGCCAGCCCGTCGGCCGAGGCTGACGCCGAGGCTGGTGCTCGGGAAGAGCTTGGGAGGTACGGCGGAGGGGCCAGCTTTCGTTGGGATGTGAGCACTGAGGAGGTGAGGCTGACGGTCAACGTGCGTAGCCGGAGCCTCCTGCCAACGGCCCTCGCCTCACCGCTTGGGCTCGACGTCATCAGCCGAGGCGTGATGGTCAGACGAGAGCGAGTGAGATGACGAGAGCCGACGGTCGCGGCTGCCCCTGGTGCCCGTTCGGCCCCCGGCCTGCCAACCGCGGCGGCGATGAGCAGACCCAAAGTCGAGACGCCGGTTTGCCGATGGAGGGGCACAGGGGGCGGGGGGAGGAGGGTCAAGTCGGGGGAGTCGAGGGCATGGTCTTCGGCGTGCTGATCTTCATGCTGGGGGTCTTGGTGGTGGCCAATGCCTGGGGTGTCATCGACGCCAAGATGGCGGCTGCCGGAGCGGCCAGAGAAGCGGTTCGAGCTTACGTTCAGGCTCCGTCGATCAGTCAGGCAGACTCGATGGCTCGCCAAGCGGCGATCGCCGCCATCCGCGCCGAAGGCCGCGATGAATGGCGGATGACGCTCACCATGGCAGGTCCCTTGGTTCGCTGTGGCCGAGTGAGCGCTGTAGTCCGCTATCGGGTTCCTTTGGTGACCGTACCCATTCTGGGCGGCGCTGGCGCCGGTCTGATGGCCTCGGCCAGACAGTCGGCACTGGTCGATCCATACCGCAACGGGCTTCCGGGAACGGCAAGCTGTGCCTGAGAGCAACCCAGTGCCTGAGAGCAACCCAGTGCCTGAGAGCAACCCAGTGCCTCGGCCGCCATCGGGCAGGCAACTGCGCCCTCGGTGTTTGCGAGGTGAGGAGGCGAGCGTCCTCGTCCTGGTGCCGGTCGGCATCCTGGTCCTGATCATCCTGGCGGCTATCGCGGTTGACTCGGCTGCGACGTTCCTCGGACAGCGTCAACTGGAGGATACGGCGACCTCGGCAGCCACCGATGCCGCCGGCGCCCTGTCCTACCCTGCTTTCTACGATCAGGGCCACATCGCCTTGGATCCCCAGACTGCTCGTCGGGTCGCGTTGGCTTCGGTGGCTGCCCAGAGCCTGGGGGGCATGTCACTGAGCGGTCCGGTCGAGATCAGGGTGGTGGGTCGCCAGGTGTGCGTATCCCTCAACGCCCAAGTGCATCGGATCTTCGGTCAATCGATCCCTGGTATCTCCGACACGACCCGCGTCCGGGCTAGAGCCACCGCCACCGCGGCTGGCGACGCTGGACCGGTGGTACTGCACCGGGCGCTTTGCTGAACTTGATGAGGTTATACTAATTCTCATGTTGTCCCACACTCAGAGGCGCCTACACCGACTGGGGCTGGCTGCCTGGGTGGCATTCTTGCTCCTCGTCCTGGCCGGACTGGAGGCGGTCGGCCAAGGCGCTCTGCAGTCGCCTCCCTTGGGCCACCCGGCGCGCTGGGGGGCTTGGGTTGCTGGCCGTCCAGCCAGCGACGTCGTCTTTGCCGGGCTCCGGCTGATGACCATGGGCCTGACCTGGTACCTGTTGGCCACCAGCGCCATAGGAGTCGCTCTGCGCGGTTTTGACCTGGTTCGCCTGACGCGCCTGGCTGACGCGGTCACCCTCCCGGGAGTACGCCGGCTGCTGACCGGCGCCGTCGGTCTGTCGGTGAGCGCAGCGAGCCTGGTGGGCGCGGCCAGCCAGGCCGGCGCTGCTACCGGGCGTGGGGGCCCCACCGGGTGGGGGGTGCCGGCCGTGACATCCGCACTGCTCGCCGCTGGGTCTGGCGCGGTGATGACCCGCCTACCGCCAGCCGGGCCGTTCGCTACTTCCCCGAGTACCGCCGCCCCGCCCGCCGCGGCCCCTCCTCCGAGTACCGCCGCCCCGCCCGCCACCGCGGCCCCTCCTCCGAGTACCGCCCTCCCGCCCGCCACCGCGAGGCTCGGCCCACCAGGCACCGGTACTGACCCGTCGCCGACGACCCCTGGCCCAGCGACCGGTGCCAATCCGGCCGCTCCCAGCGTTCACGGGCCGTCGCCTGCGCCCTGGGTGGTCAGGCGGGGCGACAATCTCTGGTCGGTGGCGGAGGCCAACCTGGCCCGTACCTGGGGGCGCCGCCCTACCGACTCAGAGGTCGATCGCTACTGGCTTCGCCTGATCGAAGCCAATCGCTCTCGCCTCGCCGACCCGGGCAATCCCGACCTCATCTTCGCCGGTCAGGTCTTCGAGCTCCCGCCCCCCTGATCGCCGCCGTGCCCCGTCGTGCCCTGCGGTGTCCCCGCCAGTAGAGTCCGCCCATGACTCGACGGGGACTGATCGCATCTCTGGTCGGGATTGGGTTGCTGGCCGGGGCGTGCAGCCACCCAGCGGCCATTCGCCACCATGTCCACCACCCGACGCCGGTTACCGCTCCGCCCCTGCCGCCGCCCAACCAGGTCGCCACCGCTGCGGTCCCTACGGTGCCGGTCTTCGATGCGCCCGGGGGATTGACCCCTGCCCTCAACTTCGCCAACCCCAGCATCCTGGAGCCATCCAACCGCAACAGCCCCAAGGAGCCCCTCGTCTTTCTGGTCCGGGCTGTTCAGCCAGGCTGGCTGCAGGTCAGCCTGCCCCACCGGCCCAATGGGTCCACCGGATGGATCAGGGCCAGCGACGTGACCCTCACTGACGACAGCTACACCATGGTGATATCGCTCGGCGCCCACCATTTGAACGTCTTCAGCCAGGGCAGGCTCGTCGATCAGGCTCCGGTAGCGGTCGGTGGCTCCAGTGGACCCACGCCTACCGGCAGCTTCTACGTCACCGAGGTGATTCCCTGCAACGACACCTCAGGACAACCGTGTTCGGTACGCGGGCCTTACGGACCGGGAGCATTTGGCCTCTCGGGGTTCTCGAACGTCTATGCCAGCTTCGGCGGCGGCAATGGCCAGATCGCCATGCACGGCACCAACCAGCCCTTCCTCATTGGCGAGAACGTCAGTCATGGCTGTGTGAGGCTGGCCAATACCGACATGTCCCGCTTGATGCAAGAGATCCCGGTCGGAACGCCGGTCGACATCACTGCTTAGTCCCGACCCGTCACCTCAACCCCGCCAACCATCACCGGCGGGGACTGACCAGGCCGGCCCGCAGGGCACCCAGCAACGACCCGGCGGCCAGGGCAGCCGTCTCGGCTCGCAGCACCGTGCGGCCAAGTTCGATAGCCGGCAGGCCACAGGTCATCTCGCTGGCACTCCAGCCGCCCTCGGGCCCGACCAGCACCAAGGGCCGCCCGAGCGACGGGGGATCACCGCCCGGGCAAGCCAGGCACCCCCCCGCCACCGCCTCGTCAGTGGCTGCCAACTGAGCGAAAGTGGATACCTGACGAACTTCGGGCAGCCAGCTCCGACGCGACTGCATGGCGGCCTCCCTGGCCACTCGGCGCAGCCGGCTGAGGTGGCGGTCGGCTCTATCCGGCTCCCAGCGAACCACGCTTCGCTCAGAGGTGAAGGGCAGGATCACATCCACGCCCAGCTCGCTGAGCTTCTGTACGACCCACTCCGGGCGTTGGCCCTTCATCAGGGAAAAGGCCACGGTGATGGGCGGATCGTCCCTGGGCTCGACGATCACCGGGCCGTTCGGCTCCAGCGAGGCCCCTGGATCGCCCCGAGGAGCGCGCTGGAATCGGCAGGATCGCCAGCGGCCGGCGCCATCAGATGCGGTGACGACCTGGCCGGCCACCAGCCGTAGGACATGGGTCAGGTGGTGGGCATCGCCATCATCCAGGCCCGGCCGTGCGAGATCGGCCACAAAGACGTGAGCGGCACCGGGGTGAGCAACGGGACCCGAGACCCCGACGGGGCCGGGAGCCCGGGCCGGTTCGACCGGATCAGGAGTAGCGCCTGGACTAACGCTCGGACCCACCGCCGCTGCTGAAGGCCGAGCGGATCTTGGAGAGCAGATTGCCCTCGGGTGGGGCTACCTCCTCGCCCCGCTCGGTGGCCAGTTGTCGCATGAGCTCCTCCTGAGCGGCACTCAGGCCGGTGGGAGCATCCACCACCACCTCCACCAGCAGGTCACCCCGACCCCTCGATTCTACGTGAGGCACACCGCGGCCCCGCAGGCGGAAGGTCCGCCCGGTCTGGGTCCCCGGCGGTACCAGTAGACCTTCTGATCCGTCGAGGGTCTCGAAGTCCAGGTGAATCCCCAGGGCGGCCTGGGTGACGGGTAAATGCATGGTGTGCACCAGGTCGTAGCCGGCTCGGCGGAAGCGGTCGTTGCCCTTGACCGACAGGTGCACATAGAGGTCGCCGGCCGGACCACCACGAGGACCGGCCGGCCCCCGACCGGTGAGGCGCAGGGTAGAGCCATGGTCGACCCCGGCCGGCACCTCCACGGTGTAATTACGGGCCTCGGTGACTCGGCCCTCGCCCCTACAGTCGGGACAGGGGCTGCTGACCACCTCACCCAGGCCGCGGCAACGGGTGCAGGGGCTGGCTGTGACCATCTGGCCGAGGATTGTCTGGCGGGCCCGACGGACCTCGCCGGCCCCACCGCAGGCAGTGCAAGTGGTGGGGGTCGTTCCCGGCCGGGCGCCGTGGCCCGAGCAGGTCGCGCAGGTAACTGCCAGGCGGGGGCTCACCTCCTTGTCGGCCCCAAACACTGCCTCCTCGAAGCTCAGCTCCAGTACCACCTCGGCGTCGGGCCCCCGTAGCGGGCCCTGGCGGGTGGGGCGGGTGCCGGCGAACGGACCCTGAGCCCCGCCAAAGAAGGCATCGAAGAGGTCGCCCAGCCCGCCACCGAACACGTCACTTGGTCCGGCCCCGGCCGCCGCCACCCGCTCGGGGCCGAACATGTCGTAGCGGCGGCGTCGCTCAGGGTCGCGCAGGGTCTCGTAGGCCTGGCTCACCGCCTTGAAGCGCTCCTCGGCGCCGGTACCGCCAACACTGGTGTCGGGGTGCAGCTCTCGGGCCAGCACCCGGTAGGCCCGCTTGATCTCGTCCTCGGTGGCGTTGCGGCCCACGCCCAGCAGCTCGTAGTAGTCGGTGGCCAAGGCGGTCCTCTATCCCTCGCTCAGGTGCCTGCCCAGCCGCCGGCTCACTATCGCCACCGCGGCCAGCGCCTGGGGGTAGTTCATCCGGGTGGGACCGAGCACACCGACGGTTCCGAGATCTTCCCCCGCCACACCGTAGGGGGCCACCACCACCGCGCACTCAGCCAGCGACGCCACCCCGTGCTCGCTGCCGATCGACACCGACAGGCCCCGGTCGAGGACGCCGCGCAGCAAGGTGACTACGACGTATTGCTGCTCGAGAATGCCGAGCACCGAGCGAACGGTCTCGACTGCGTCGAAGGCGCTGGCCATTCGAGAGGCACCACCCACGAATACGTGCTCGATCTCGTCAGAGCTGCCCTGGCGGGACAGTGCTACCAGGGCAGCCCCCAAGAGGGTATCGGTGGCCAGGTCGCCGGCCGGCCCGACGGGCACTCCTGTACCGGCCGCCAGGCTGTGTCCCAGCAGGTGGGCCGCCAGGTGCCTGCTGGCACCGGCCAGACGTTCCTCGTCGATGTCCTCTGCCAACTCGAGCCGGCGCTTCTCCACCGAGCCGTTGGACAGGACCACCACCAGCAGAGCATGGCGGGGGCCGAGGCTGACCAACTGGGCCGAGCGGACGGTAGCCGCCTCATGAGCCGGCCCGACCACTACCGCCGCGTAGTCGGTGAGCCGGGAGAGGAGCTTGGAGGTGGCGTCGAGCATGTCCTCCAGCTCGCCGTGGGCCAGGGCGAAAAAGTCCTGCACGTGCTGGCGCTGGCTGCGGTCCAGGGTGCCAGGAGGGGCCAGCTGGTCGACGAACAATCTGTAGCCCTTGTCGGTGGGCACTCGTCCGGCACTGGTGTGAGGCTGGCGCAGGTAGCCCTCGTGCTCCAGAACAGCCATCTCGTGGCGCACCGTCGCCGGCGAGACATTCATCTCCGACGCCCGGGCAGCATGGGCCGAGCCAACGGGTTGTGCCGTCTGGATGTACTCCGTGACTACGGCCCGGAGGATGGCAGCTTTGCGGTCATCAATCATTGGTTGGCCCCAGGGGTACCCCGACACCGGCGAACCTGGGTAAGGCGAATCCTACCGGGGCGCCCCGAGCCGGCGCCCATTACCCGGCGTCCCGGCCCGTGACCGGCCGACCTCGGCCCACCGGCCCCACCGGCCCCGGCCTCACCGGCCCCGGCCGTCCCATCCTTGCTCGGTCCCGGTACCTCGTCGTAGACGCCGGCTCGCAGCCGCCGCCAGATGGCCAGCGTGTCCACCAGCATGTGGAGCACGGCCGCGGAAGAGATCGTGCTGGTGAAGCGCTCGCCCAGCCTGACCGGGGCCTCGAACAGGCGCTGATAGCCGAGGTGACGGGCCACCACAAAGAGCTCCAGGTCGAAGGCAAAGCCCTTCTCCACCATGCGGGGAAGTACGGCCGCCAGCACCTCTCGACGGACGAGCTTGACTCCCGTCTGGGTGTCTCGCACCCGGAGGCGAAAGAGCACCCGGATCAGCTGCTGGTATCCCCATGAGTAGAACCGGCGCAGGGCCGGGTAGTCGACCACCGACATTGGATGGCGCTTGCTGCCGAGGATGATGTCCGGCTGGTAGGCGCGCATGATGGAGGCCAGGGGGGCCAGTACGTCGGGCGCCACGTCACCGTCGGCATCGATGAAGCCGAGGTAGCGGCCCCGGCCCATGGCCAGGCCCACCCGCAGGGCCTGGCCCTTGCCCCAGTTGCGGTTGAGCGTCACCCGGCGCACCGCCGCGTGGGCCAGGGCCGCCATAGCCTCGGTGCTGCCGTCGGTGGAGCCGTCCGACACGGTGATCACCTCGAAGCTGACGCCCGCCGAGGCCAGCACCTCGACCAGCTGCTCGACATTGGGGCAGAGCCGGGGGCCAGGGTTGTAGTAGGGCACTACTACGGTGAGGTCCAGGTCGGGCTCGGCCAGCTCCCAAAGCTCCCCCCGACGCTCGTCCATCCTGGGTCGATGGTACAACCCGCCCCGCTCTGGACAGCGGTAGCCTTACCAGATAACTTTTGTTAGGTGGGCCTAACACCGGGGGAGCACGATAGGGGGGCCGGATGGTAGCGACGTTCGTGATCTTCCTGCGCGAAGGCATCGAGGCCAGCATGATCGTGGCCATCCTGTGCGCCTACCTGGACCGCATCGGCCAGCGCCAGCACTTCCGGGATGTCTTCGCCGGCGTGGGGGCGGCCATGGGACTGGTCCTGGTGGGGGGGGTGGCCATCTTCCTCACCCTCCGGGACTACGCCGGCACCCGGGTCCAGACCATCTTCGAGACCTGCACCTATCTGCTGGCCGCCGGCGTGCTCACCTACATGACCTTTTGGATGCGCAGCCACTCCCGGACCCTGTCCAGTGACCTGCGGGCCCGTACCGAGGCGGCCCTGTCGGGGAGGGCCCGCACCGGGCTCGGCCTGCTCGCCTTCCAGGCAGTCGGGCGGGAGGGCTTGGAGACCATGGTGTTCACCCTGGCCATCGTCTTCGCCTCCAACGCCCGCAGCGTTCTGGCCGGCGGGGTGGCCGGCCTGGTCGTCTCCCTGGCCCTGGCCTTCGTCATCTACCGCCTGGGCCACCGCATCAACATCGGCGCCTTCTTCAAGGTGGTGGGCTCGCTGCTGATGGTCTTCGCCGCCGGGATCCTGGTGGATGCCATCCAGAACCTCCAGGAGCTCGGCTGGCTACCGTTCCTGCGTCACCCGGTCTGGAACACCGACGCGCTGCTCAGCCAGGACAGCGCGGTGGGCGACATCTTCCACAGCTTCTTTGGCTACGCCAGCCGCCCCACCGTGTTGCAGGTGGTGGTCTACCTGGCCTACCTGGGCCTGGCGGTGGGGACCTTCCTGGTCCTGAGCCGCCGCTCCGCCAGCCGAGCCCCGGCCACGGCCAAGGCTGGGCCGAGCCCCGCCCTGGGGCCGCGATAGGCCGCAAGTGGGCAAGGACGGCCCGGCGGGAGAGGCCATATTTCGCAGACTGATTTCGCAGGCTATTCGTCCAGCCGCAGCGCGGAAATGAACGCCTCCTGGGGCACCTCCACCCGCCCGATGCGCTTCATGCGCCGCTTGCCCTCCTTCTGGCGGTCGAGAAGCTTGTTCTTGCGGGTGACGTCACCGCCATAGCACTTGGCCAGTACGTCCTTGCGCTTGGCTTTGACCGTCTCGCGGGCCACGATACGCCCCCCAATGGCCGCCTGGATGGGTACGTCGAACAGCTGGCGGGGGATCAGCTCGCGCAACTTGGCCGTCATGCGCCGCCCGTAGTGGTCGGACTCGGAGCGGTGCACAATGGCCGACAGGGCGTCCACTGCCACCCCGTTCAACAACACGTCCACCTTGACCAGGTTGGAGGGGGCGTAGTCGGCTGGCTCGTAGTCCAGGCTGGCGTAGCCCCTGGTCCGGCTCTTCAGCTGGTCGAAGAAGTCCAGCACCACCTCGGCCAGCGGTATCCGGTACACCAGCTCCACCCGTTCGGGGGAGAGGTACTCCATCTTCACCATGTCCGCCCGCCGACCCTGGCACAGGTCCATGATGGTGCCGGTGTACTCGGCCGGGCCCACGATGGTGGCCGACAGCCAGGGCTCGTCGATCCCCTCCAGCTGGTGGGGGGCGGGCATGGCGCTGGGATTGTCCACCTCGACCAGCTGGCCGCCCACCAGGTGGGCCCGGTAGGCCACCGAGGGGGCGGTGGCCACCAGGGACAGCCCGAACTCCCGCTCCAGGCGCTCCCGGACGATCTCCATGTGCAACAGCCCGAGGAACCCGCAGCGAAAGCCGAACCCCAGCGCCCCGGACGTCTCGGGCTCGTAGGTGACGCTGGCGTCGTTGAGGCGCAGGCGGATCAGGGCCTCCCGCAGCTCGGCCAGCTCGTGGCCCTCCAGGGGGTACAGCCCGCAAAAGACCATGGGCTTGGGGTCCTGGTAGCCCCGCAGAGCCTCGTCGGCCGGGTGGGCGGCGTCGGTGACGGTCTCGCCCGAGCGAGCCTCCCCCACGTCCTTGACCCCGGCCACCACGTAGCCCACCTCGCCCGGGCCCAGGCGGTCCACCGGGACCGGGACCGGGGTGCGCACCCCGATCTCCTCGGCCTCATGCGTTGCCCCGGCCTGCATGAAGCGCAGGCGCTGCCCGGTGGCCAGGGTGCCGTCCACCACCCGCAGGGCGCTCACCACGCCGCGGTACTTGTCGTAGTAGGAATCGAAGATGAGGGCCCGCAGGGGGGCGTCGGGATCGCCGACCGGTGGGGGGATGCGGGCCACCACTGCGTCCAGCAGCTCGGCCACCCCGGCGCCGGTCTTGGCCGAGATGTGCAGGATGTCGGTGGCGGGGATGCCGAGGACATTTTGGATCTCGGCCGCGTAGCGCTCGGGCTCGGCCGCCGGCAGGTCGATCTTGTTGAGGGCGGCCACTATGGCCAGGTCACTCTCCAGGGCCAGGTAGCAGTTGGCCAGGGTCTGGGCCTCGATGCCCTGGGAGGCGTCCACCAACAGGACCACCCCCTCGCAGGCGGCCAGGCTGCGGCTCACCTCGTAGCCGAAGTCGACGTGGCCGGGGGTGTCGATCAGGTGCAGGACGTGGTCCCGCCAGGTCACCCGCACGTTCTGAGCCTTGATGGTGATGCCCCGCTCCCGCTCGATGTCCATGGAGTCCAGGTACTGCTCGCGCATGTCCCGGGGGTCGACCGCTCCGGTGAGCTCCAGGATGCGGTCCGAAAGGGTCGACTTGCCATGGTCCACGTGGCTGATGATCGAAAAATTGCGTATGCGCTCGTTGCCCTCCACGCCCGGGATCACGCTCAAGGTGGCCCTGCTAACGTCGCTGCGTCCCCATTCGTCAGTCCGTAGTTACCAAGAGGTGCCCCCAGACCCGTGGCCAACATCAAGAGCCAGATCAAGCGCAACCTGCAAAATGAGCGTTGCCGGTTGCGCAACAAGGCCGTCCGTTCCGAGCTCAAGACCCGGGTCAAGACTGCGGTGCAGGCGGCCGAGACAGGGGCCGAGAATTCCGGAGAGGCGCTGCGGATGGCGATCAAGCGCCTGGACAAGGCAGCCGCCAAGGGCGTCATCCACCCCAACCAGGCGGCCAATCGCAAGTCCCGCCTGATGCGCCGGGCCCGCAGCGCCTGAGCCGACATCACCGTCGGGATCCGGCCCGGGGCCGGCGCTGGGATCTGGGGGCCAGCCGGGCCAGCCGGGCCACCAGCACCTCCAGCACCATCTCGTGCGGCCAGCCGGTTGCCCCTTTCAGATCCAGATCAGCGCCAGCCAGCGCCCTGACCGCCTGGGCCACTCCCTCTGACCCCAGGCGGCGGAGCTGGGTCAGCGCCTTGCCGGCCACGAACGGCGACTTGAGCCCAAGGGTCTGCGCCGCCTCGGCCGCCGAGCTGGCCCCTGAGCCATCCAGGCGCAGCATGGCTGCGTAGTGACGATGCAGCAGGGCCATCACGACCAGGGGATGGCGCTGGCCGGCCTCCACCATCCGGTGCAACACGGTGAGGGCAGCGTCGGTGTCACCCTGGTCGATGGTATCGGTGAGCTCCCAGGGCGCCACCGAGCCGGCCTCACCGAGGAACGGCTCCAGGTCATCGGTGCTTAGCCTCGCCCCTTCCCCGTAGGCGGCGCTCAGCATGTCCAACAGGCCAGCCAGACGGCCGAGGTCGTCGCCCAGGTGGTCGCTCAGGCGGGCGGTGGCTCGGGCATCCAGTTGGACTGGCGCTCCTCGGAGGCGCTGGGCCAGCCAGCGGGCCCGCGGCTCCCTGGCGGTGGGGACGGTGGCATCCACGATCTCGCCGGCCTTGTTGGTGGCGCTGGTCAACTTGGGAGGCGTCGGGCCTCCCCCTGACACCAGCACCAGGGCGGTGGTCTCCAGGGGATGGGCCATCCAGGTCACCACCTGATCGGTGTCGCCCGCCCGCAGCTGGCCGATGTCTCGCATCACCACCACCCTCCGGCTGGCCAGGAACGGTGGGGTGGAGCAGGCATCCAGCACGGCTCCCACATCCAGGTCGGGGCCTCGGCGGTCCTCCACCACCAGGGCCGGATCCTCATCGCCGACCAGGCGGTGAATGAGGGTGCGAGCCGCCTCGTCGACCAGCGACGCATCGTCCCCCTTCACCAGGTACACCGGCGCTGCGACGCTGGCCGGCTGGGTCACTGGGCCTCCGCACTCGGGCTCGCCGAGCCACCGGCTGACCGGCTCACTGGGCCTCCAGGACGCCAGCTACTGCCGCGCACACCCGGCGGGTGCCGGCCACGTCGTGAGCCCGTACGATGCGAGCGCCCCGGGCCACGCCCAGGGCGGCGGCGGCCAGCGAGGCATCGCCGCGCTGGTGGATGTCGGTGCCACAGAGATGGCCGAGGAATGTCTTGTTGGACGCCGACACCAAGAGCGGGTACCCGAGCCCAGCCAGCCGGTCGGAGCACCGCAGCAGGAGCGCCGACTGCTCGGCCGTCTTGCCCAGGTCGAGGCCGGCATCCACCACTGTCTGCTCGGGGGGTATGCCGGCTGCCTCGGCCCGGCTGGCCCGCTCGACCAGGAAGTCGCCCACCTCTGCCACTACGTCGTCGTATTCCGGCTCGGGATCAGCTACCCGGGGGGCCAGGCGGATGTGGGTGGCCACCACCGCCGCGCCAGCCGCGGCCGCCACCGTCAGGTACTCAGGGTCGGCGAACCCGCTGATGTCGTTACCCATCACCGCCCCGACCCGGTAGGCGGCGGCCGCCACCTCGGCTCGCCAGGTATCCACCGAGACGGCCACGTCAAAGCGGCGGCAGAGGGCGTCGATCGCCGGGACCACCCGATCGAGCTCCTCCTCGGTGCTCACCTCGGGCCCGGGCCCCGCCTTGACCCCGCCCACGTCCAAGATGGCCGCCCCCTCGTCCACCAGGACCTCGGCTCGCTCCAACAGAGTGTCCAGGTCGAAATAGGCGCCCTTGTCGTAGAACGAGTCAGGGGTGCGGTTGAGGATGCCCATGACCAACGGGCGGGTACGAAGGTCGTGGCGACGCTGGCCCAGCACCAGGCCGGTGCCCGCAGCCACATCAATCATCCCTCTCGAACATAGTGCGGGCCCGGTCTGGGCCCGTCGCCGGTGTCCTCAGCTTCGATGAGATGGTCCGCCGGGCCCGGTCGGTTAGCGTGTCCGCAGTGGCCCTTTACCAGAGTTTCCCCCATCCAGACATCGAGAGCCCGGTACTGGTCGTGTGCATGGAGGGATGGGTGGACGCCGGCCTGGGGGCGGCCACCGCCACCGCCACCCTCCTCGGGACCATCCCAACCGAGGTGGCTGCCGTTTTCGACACCAACGAGCTGATCGACCAACGAGCCCGTAGGCCGGTGATGCATGTCAAGGACGGGATCAACACCGGGCTGACCTGGCCCCAGATCGAGCTGAGGGTGGGCGAGGATGCCGCTGGCAAGGCAGTGGCCGTACTGGTGGGACCCGAACCTGACCTGCGTTGGCGGACCTTCATCAATGCGGTGGCCGAGCTGGCCGGATCGCTCGGCGTGCGCCTGGCCGTCGGCCTGGGCGCATTTCCGTCACCTGCTCCCCACACCCGCCCGGTACGCCTGATCAGCACCGCCACCTCGCCCGACCTGGCCAGTCTGATGGGCTCCATCGAAGGCACCCTCGACGTCCCGGCCGGGATCGAGTCGGCCATGGAGCTGGGACTGGCCGAGGCCGGTATCCCGGCTATGGGGCTGTGGGCCCGGGTCCCTCACTACGTGGCCGGCATGCCGTACCCGGCGGCCAGCGCGGCCCTGCTCGACAGCCTGGCCCTGGTGGCTGGGCTTCAGGTCGACTCCACCGACCTGTGGGGCGCCGCCGAGCTCACCCGCCAGAAGGTGGACGAGCTCATTGGCCAGAGCGACGCCCACACGGCCATGGTGCGCCAACTGGAAGAGCAGGTGGACACCACCGAGGGCGCAAGCTTGGGGCTGGGGCAGATCCCGTCGGGTGACGAGATCGGCGACGAGCTCGAGCGCTACCTCAGGGGCGAGCAGGGACCTGGGTAGGTCGTTGGTTCCGTGATGTGCTGCGCCGCGGAGTCTGGGTGTGGAGCCCGGGAAGCGTCGAGGCCAGGTAGGTTCGGCTCAGCGGATGACCAGGTTCACCAGGCGGGGTGGGCGGGACACGATCCGGGCGGGCTGGTTGTCTCCCAGCAGCTCGAGCACCTTGGGCGAAGCCAGGGCCAGGCGCTCGGCCTCTGCTTCGTCGATGTCCGGGTCGACCTCCACCCGGTCCCTCACCTTGCCGTTCACCTGGATGACCAAGGTGGTGGTGAGCGCCCTGGCCAGATCCGGGTCGGCCTGGGGCCAGGGTTGGGCATGGACGTCAGCGGAATGGATGTCGGCGGCAGTGCCATCGCCGCCCCGGCGCTGCTCCCACAGCTCGGCGGTGACATGGGGAGCCATGGGGGCCAGGAGCACCAACAAGGTGTCGACCGAGTGGTCCAAGGTCGCCCACCGGGGGCCTGCCTGGACGTAGCGGTAAAGGGCGTTGACGTGCTCGTCCAGGGCCGCCACCGCGGTGTTGAACGACCATCGGTCGATGCTGTCGGTCACCTTGGCGATCAGGCGATGGGTGGCCCGGAGCATGGCCTCGTCGGCCTCGTCGGCCTCGTCGGCCACCCGGCCCCGGTCGGCCTCGTCGGCCACTCGGCCCCGGTCGGCCCCGGTGGCCCCCCGGTTCTGGTCGGCCCCGCGCTCCTGGGCCCTGCCCCCGGCCTCCCCGGTCCCGAGGCGCCACACCCTGGTCAGGAATCGAGCCCTGCCCTCGATCACCTCGTCGGTCTGGCTGGTCCAATCCATGTCGTCCGCGGGAGGACCTGCCGCCAGGTGGAAAAGGCGTAGCGCGTCAGCCCCCACCGTGTCGAAATACACCGATGGCGCCACCACGTTCCCCCGCGACTTGGACATGGCCTGGCCGCCCAGACGGATCATGCCCTGGGTGAACAAGCGCTCGAACGGTTCCCGCAACTCCGCCGGGGACAGGCCCACATCGGCCAGGGCCCGGGTGAAGAAGCGGGCGTAGAGCAGGTGCAAGATGGCGTGGGTGATGCCGCCGATGTACTGGTCCACCGGCATCCAGTGCTCGGCCAGGTCCGGATCGAAGGGACGATCGGTGGCCCACGGATCACAAAACCGCAAAAAGTACCAGGACGAGTCCACGAACGTGTCCATGGTGTCGGTCTCCCGCTCGGCCGGTCCCCCACACCTGGGGCAGGTGGTCCGGCGGAATTCCTCGTGCCCGGCCAGCGGAGACTCACCCTTGGGAGTGAATTCGACGTCGTCCGGAGCCAGCACCGGTAGCTGGTCGGACGGCACCGGGACGATCCCGCAATCCGGGCAGTGGACCACCGGGATGGGGCAGCCCCAGTAGCGCTGGCGGCTGATGAGCCAGTCCCGGAGCCGGTAGTTGACCTGGCGCCGGCCAATGCCCTGCTCCTCCAGCCATTCGGTGGCCCGGGCCTTGGCGTCGGCCACGCCCAGCCCGTCCAGCCAGTCGCTGTTGATCTTGGCTCCCTCGCCGGTGTATGCCTCGCCCTGCCAGTCAGGCGGAGGCTCGACGGTGCGGACCACCGGGAGGTGGTGGGCGGCGGCGAAGTCCCAGTCCCGCTGGTCCTCGGCCGGCACGGCCATCACTGCGCCGGTGCCGTAGCTCATCAGCACATAATCGGCCACGTACAGCGGCACCGGCCGGCCAGTGAAAGGATTCACGACTGAGCTACCGGTAAAGGCCCCCCGCTTCTCCAGGGCGCCCTCGGTGGACTGACGCTCGATCTCGCTTCGATGAGCGGTCTGGTCGGCCAGGGCGGCCACCTGCGCCCGTTGCTCCGGGGTGGTCAGTGTCTCGACCAACGGGTGCTCAGGCGCCAGGACGGCGTAGGTCATGCCGAAGGTGGTGTCCGGACGGGTCGTGAACACACTGACCGAGAGCTCTGGTCGTCCCTCGACGACGAGGTCCATCTCGACGCCCTCGGAACGCCCGATCCAATTTCGCTGCATGGTCTTGACCCGCTCGGGCCAGTCGAGGTCGTCCAGGCCGGCCAGCAGCTCCTCGGCGTAAGTGGTGATCCGATAGAACCACTGCTCCAGGTATTTTTTGACGACCAGGTCACCCGAGCGCTCGCAGGTGCCGTCGGCCAGCACCTGCTCGTTGGCCAGGACGGTCCGACAGCCGGGACACCAGTTCACCGGGGCGCTGGCCCGGTAGGCCAGCCCCGCCTCCAGGAACGCCTCGAAAATCACCTGGTTCCAGCGGATGTACTCGGGATCGTGACTGCGGACCACCCGGCGCCAGTCATAGGCCGCGCCCAGCCGGCGCAGGCTGGCCGTCAGCTCGGCGATGCGCGCCTCGGTGAACACTCGGGGATGGGTGCCGGCGGCCATGGCCGCGTTCTCGGCCGGCAGTCCAAAGGAGTCGAAGCCAATAGGCGACAGCACGGCGTTGCCCCGCATGGTGCGGTAGCGAACGATCAGGTCCCCAAAGGTGTAGTTGCGCACATGGCCCTGGTGAGCCGGGCCACTTGGGTAGGGGTACATGCACAGCACGTAGTACGCCGGGCGCGGGTCGTCAGCGTCGACCTGGTAGGCGCCCTGGTCGGTCCACCGCTGCTGCCATTTGTGCTCGACTGCCTGCACGTCGTAGGCCTCTGCCACCGCCGGCGATGGTAACCGGGATGGCCGGCTCGTAGGCGGCGATTGTTCAAAATTGAGCTCGAACCAGCACATGGTCGTCGGCCACCATCGTCCGGGTGGTCACCGCGGGCACCGTTCGCCGGGAGACTGGCCGCGTCGCAAGAGACACTCACCACCCGTCGCGTCGTCCCTGCCAGTGGGCCCTTCCCTGCGAACGGCCCTGCTACGGTGGCCATCACCCCGGGGGCGTAGCTCAGCTGGTAGAGCGCTTGACTGGCAGTCAAGAGGTCCGAGGGTTCGAGTCCCTTCGCCTCCACGCTAAGCCGCAGGTCAGGGTACCTGTCTCAGTAGGTACGCCAGGGGGGTAGGCCCGCTAGGGAGCTAAACAGGGAGCTACCGCTCGTTTGACGGCCCGAACATGGCTTCCATGGGCGCCTTGGCCGCGCTCACCGACGGATGCACCTGATGGCGATACACGTCGCCCGTCATCCTCGACGCACTGGAGTGGCCAACCACGTCGGCCACGTCCTCCAGGCGCACACCAGCCGCCGACAACAGCGACACGGCCGAGTGACGTAGCTCGTGGGGATGCCAGCCAGTGCCCAGGCCGGCCGCCTCGGCCACTCGGGCAAAGGCTCTCCGGAAGTTGCGGGGATCGAGCACCGTGCCTATCTCGGTGGTGAACACCAGCCCGGCATCCCGCCAGGCGCTTCCCACGGCCAGGCGTTCGGCCGCTTGCCTGGCCCGGTGGGATCGCAGGGCCTCGACGGTGGGGGAGGGCATGTCCAGCGTTCGCCGGCTCTTGGGTGTCTTGGGCTCACCCAGCACGAAGGCGGCGCCGCCGGCCCGGTTGAGTGCCTGGCACACCCGCAGCGTCCCGGCGTCGAGGTCCACGGCGTCCCAGGCCAGCCCGAGCAGCTCGCCCGGCCGCAGCCCACAAGTGAGCATGACCACCCAGGCCGCCTCCAGGCGCTCGCCGGCGATGGCGTCGAGCAGAGTGCGGGCCTGATCCAGAGTCAGTGAGCGGGATTCACGCACCGGTCCCGGCGGCAGGATAGACAGCCGGGCCACGTTGCGGGCCACCAGGTCCCTGCGCTCGGCGTGCTCCAGGGCCATCACCAGCACGGTGCGAGCGATGCGGGCGGTACTGCGGGCCCTTACCGGCGCCGATGATGTCGCGGAGCAGCCGGTCCACATCGTCGGCCCGGAGCTGGGCAAGGCGCACCTTGCCCAAGGCGGGGATGACGTGGTGGCGCACGGCCCAGGTGTAGTTATCGGTCGTGCCAGGCGCCGGCTTGCGGGCGGGTAGCACGTGAGCGAGCCAGTCCTCCAGGTAGTCCCCCAACGTGGTCCGCCCCGATCCGACCACTCCGGCCGTGGCCTGCTCGGTCAGCTCCCGCAGCAGTCGCCGGGCCTCGGTGTAAGTGCGGGCGCTCCGCCGGCGCCGTACCTGGCGCCCGGTGGTGCTGGCCACGGTGATACTGGCCACCCAGCGATCCCCATCCCGGTAGATGCTCCCGTCACCGTTACCCCGGCGCCGGCTCATGCCGCCTTCTCCCCGGCCGCCTGCCACCTGCGCCGCCGGTAGCGCTCCCTGACCAGCTTGGCGGTGGCGGGGCACGAGGGCCGCCGTGGTGGTGGTGCGCCGATCCACGGGCTCAGCGTGCGCCACCTTGGCGAGTCGGGGTCCTCGCCGGCGTCGTAGAGGGCGTGCCAGTGCTCCAGCTCGGCTATGCGGGCCTCGACGGTCACGCTGCCACCTCCCCAGCCTCAGGGTCCGGGGCGCCCCGCTCATTGCCCACCACCACGTAGCGCACGGTGCCGGGGTACCACTTGCTCCCGCCTTGGGCAGTGGGTACGCCATCGGCATTGAGCTCGGCGGCGATAGCGGCGAAGGTGGCTCCAGCCTCACGGGCGGCCAGGATGCGGCCTCGCGCCTCATCGGACCCCTGCGCCGGGCGCCGGCCGAGACGCATCCCCTGCGCCTTGCGAACCGCGAGGGCCGCCTTCGTCCGTTCCCCGATGAGTCGGCGCTCCAGCTCAGCGAACACGGCCAGCACCTGCGCCATAGCCGCTCCCTGCGGGGTGGTGGTGTCCACCGGAGCGTCGAGGGCCACCAGTCCCCAGCCACCACGCTCAGCGGTCAGCAGCAGCCCGGTGGCGTCATGTACGGAACGGGTAAGGCGGTCCAGCTTGGCCACCATGAGCACGCTGGCCTTGCCCGCCTCCAGGGCCTCCAGGGCCTCCCGCAGGGCCGGGCGGTCCAAGGTCTTGGCAGAGATACCGGCGTCGGTGTGGACGGCCACCAGGGGCAGCCCACGGCGGGCGCACTCGGCCAGCAGGGCAGTGCGCTGGGCCTCCAGTCCCAGCCCGGAAACGGCTTGCTCCTCGGTGGATACCCGGCAGTAGCCGATGACTCCGGGGGTCTTGCGGGCCTTGCGCTGGGTGCGTGTCATGCCGTCAGTATAGCAAACGACCGTTTGCTAGTCAAGCTGAGAGTGTGAACTACCCTCCAGCAGGTCCAGCAGGCTTGACGACTCCCCGGTAACGGCCTCCAGAGCAGTGAGTGCGCCTTCCAAGCGATGCACCATGGTCGTGCTGGCCATCATCTCCCCATCCCGCACCAGAGCCAGCATCTCCCCGATGCGCCGGGCCATGTCCGCCGTCTCGGCCCGGTTGAGGGCTCGGCCCTTCGTGCGCTCAGCCATGGTCGTGGTCCTCCCCGGCGCCGGCCTCCAGGCGCTCCACCCGGCCGGCCAGCGCCGCCACCTGCGCCCGCAGGGCCTTCAGTTCGGTGGTTACCGTCCCGCCGGCCTGGCGCCGCTCCTGGCCCACCGTGGGCCGCCTCCTGGCCTGCCATGCAGCCTGGCGGTGAGCGGCGCAGCAGTACTTGGGCTCCCGGCCGGGCCGGCGGGGGAACTGGCTCCCGCAGTGCTGGCAGGTGGCCTCAGTCGTCATGGTGACGAGTCTAACGACTGGCTGGCGTCCGCTACGGCCTCAGCCAGCGCCCGGCCATTCCCGACCTTCACCTCGGCGCAGCACTTACATGCGCAGTCCTCCGGCCGGCGCCCATCGAGGACGGCCTCCAGGCGGCCTATGGCTGCGTCTACGGCCGCCTCGGTGATAATCCCAACGGCTCCCCGGTACACCACCAGAGAGACGGCGTGGGGTCGGTGGCAGGTGGCACAGAGGTCCATGGGGCCACCGTGGTCGAGGTGGTCGGCCAGCGCACTGGCCCAGCTCACGACGCCTCCCCGGCGTCCAGGGCCAGCAGCTCGGTGGCAATGGCATCACGGGCCGTAGCCAACTGGGCCGTACTGAGGGCCAGCTCCGTGCTGGCCAGTACCCGCAGCACTACCGCCCCGAGCATTTGGGCCTGACCTTCGGCCATCCGGGTCATGCGCTCATCCAGGTTGAGTTTGGCCATGTCCACCAGGATGCGACCGCATCGGTCGAGGGCACGTTCGTAGGCTCCCAGGGTTGCCCGCTCCTCGTCGGAGTCGGCGGAGCTGGCCAGCTCCCCGGCCCGCTCGGATAGGTAGACCTTGAACGCCACCACCTCCCCGGCCACCTCCATCAGGGCGGTAAGCGGGTCGGTGACCGGGGTCACCCGGTGACCATCCAGGATGGTCCGGGCCTTGGCCTCAGCCACTCTCACGGCCGCCTTGCGCTTCACCTGGCCGGCCGCCCCGCCGTGCATTCGACAGACGAGGGCGCCGACCATTGGCGGGTTGGCGCACGGCTGGCCTCGCCGGGTGGTGGCAGTGCATCGGCGCTCAGGGTGCATGGGGTCCGTCCTCTCGGTGGTGGTGCACGGGGTCGGCGGCCGCCTCCGCCTCGGCCCAACGCTCCAGGTCCAGGAAGTCCCGGTACTCGGGGTCGTCCAGGTCGGCGGCCGCAAGGGCCTTCACCAGTGCCTTGAAGTCCTCGATGCTCACTCCGAGGGCCTTGGCCATGTCGTCATCGCTCATCCCGCTCGCCTCCAGGCTTCGACTGCCTCGACCACGGCCTCATCGGTTGCCGGGCAGTCCTCTCGGTGAACCACGGCCATGAGTGAGCCATGGTGGCTGGCTCGCAGCAGGTGGCGCCGTCCTCCGCAGGCGCACCGGCCGGTCAGGCTGGCGTCACGGCGCCGGGCCATGGCCTTGGCCAGCTCCGGTGGTGCGCCGAACGGGATGCCGGCCACCACCAGTGCCACCGGGCCGGTCTGCCACAGCTCGCCTCCTCCAGGGGCCGGCCCGACGTAGGTGGGCTCGGATGCGTCGGCCTCGGCCAGGGTGGCGGCCAGCTTGGCGCCGGCCATCCGGCGGCGATGGGCTCGGCCATTGCTCACCGGTCCGCCTCCTCGAAGCCGGCCTCGTCTGCGGTGTCGGCCTCGTCGGGGCGGACCCACCATGGGTCATCGGGGTGCGTCGGTTGCGTCGCAAAAGGGTCCCGATTCTCCGTACTTGATGGAATGGTGGTAGCAGGCTGGCCGGGCCGCCCGTCGGACCCGAACAGATTCGGCCCGTATTTTTGCGACGCAACCGACGCACCGACGCACTCGCCACGTTCTCCCTGGTTAGAGAGTTGGGAAGGTGCGTCGGTAGGTGCGTCGCAAACGGCGTCGCCATCTTTTGCGACGCACCCACCGACGCCACGTTCTCCCTGGTCAGAGGGGTCGTGCGTCGGTTGCGTCGGTTGCGTCGCAGGATTACACCCACTATCTCCTCGGATGATGGTCCAGACTTTTCGGCTCCTCGACCCGGCAGTTTTTCCACACTCCACCGACACGCCAACCGTCCGCAGAGTGGGCGCCGCCCGTCGCAGGGCACCACCCATGGCTCGGGGCGTGGTGGGCCATCCTCGTGGCGGGCGCTCGGGCCTCCCCAGTTTCTCCAGCAGCTCGCCGGCCGTACCGGACCAGCTTCCCTCCCGCTCAGCCAGGGCACGCACGGCCACGGCCAGGGGGTCACCTTCCACCACCTCCTCAGCCAGGTGGGCGCCCATGGCCAGATAAGTGGCCAGCGATGACCAGCCAGTCACCTGGTCCACGGCGGCCAGCACCTTGGCGAAGTCGGCCATGCGGGGCAGGCAGTCCAGCTTGATGGTCGGCAGTACGGCAAGCACCTTGGCCAGCAGGTCGAGCAGGGCACCCAGGATGCGCCCGTGGGCGGCCTCATAGGCGGCCAACAGGTCTTCCTCAGACTTGCGGGCCTTGGGCTCGATGCGCTCCAGCTCCACGGTCACCAGACGGTCAGCCAGGTCGCCTCGAAGGCTCCCGGCGTCGATCGCAGTCAGGATGACGCATCGCCGGAAGGCGCTCACGGTCAAGTCGTCGTCGGTGTACAGCGACCGGCGGGCCAGGGCATCGCCGGTGACCGACCGGCAGAGGGCATCGCTGAGCCATGGCGGGATACTGGTCAGGTTGTCGAGGGCCACCACCCATGACCCGGATGCGGTCACGCACCATTGCTCGACATCTCTGGGCGCCGAGCGCACCTGCGCCGGTGACGGGTCCACCAGGCGGCCCAGCAGGCTGGCGGCGGTCGTCTTGCCCGTCCCCTGCTCGCCGGTCAGCAGAGCGATGGCGTGGGCCAGCTCGGGCAGCAGCGATGCCACCAGCCAGGCCACTAGCACCGGCCAGGCGTCATCGGTCACGTTGACCAGCCGGCGCAGCTCCTCCAGCGAGCCACCATGCTCGGGCTCGGGCAGTGCGCCGGTCAGGGCACTGCGCCGGAACAGCACCGGCGACGGCTTTGTGACATGCCACCCGCCGGCCGAGACGATGGCGCATCGGCCGGCCGAGTCCCCCAGGTCGACCACGATGCGTCCGTGGTCACGGCTCACCCGCAGGGCCACCGGCTCCCGCTCAGCGGCGAGGGCCTGGCCTTCCAGCACGGCCAGGGCGTCGGTCAACGCAGCCGCGCTCGGGGCCTTGCCGTGGCCTGCGTAGTAGGCACTGGCGAGCTCGCCTCGCAGGCCACGGCTGCTACGCAGGCCAAGTGCCACGTTGGGGCCGTCGAGGGCCACGGCGTGGGGCCGGCCATCTTCGGCGCAGCCCAGTCGGTAGCGCTCGGTGGCCAGGCGAACTAGCTCGGTAGCCTGCGACCGCTTGGGCGCCTTCTCCTCGTCGGGGCCGTCCTCTGGCGCCTCCGTGGCTTGTTCGCCACCACCAGGCGCCGACCCGTTGGCGGATGGGTCAACCGGCGGTAGCTGGGCCAGGATGCGGGCTACTGACTCCTCTTGGGCGCTCACGATGCCAACCTCCTCGGCTGGGCCATCCCGGCGGCCATCCCGCTGGCGATGGTGGCCTCCGCCTCCCGGCGCTCCAGACCAGCTCGCTCGGCCGCGGCCAGCAGCGTGGCCACCACCTCGGCGGCATCGAGGTACCCGCCGGCCACCACCTGGCCCAGCTTCAGGGCCGCAGTGTTGAGCGTGTGATTACGGGTCCCCTCGACGGCCAGGGCCACGGCCAGGGCCTCAGACTCCAGCGCCCTACGGCCGTAGGCGGCCTTGCGGTCGCCGGGTGGGGCAACGGTGCCAACTGGCCGGCCCGTGGCTCCTGGTGGACGGGTGAGGGCCGCTGGTGGCGACAGCAGGGCCAGCAGCCAGCCAGTTGCCACCAGGATGGCGACGTCGTCAGGTGCGCAGCCGTCGAGCCAGCGGTATGGCCGGCCCGACACGTGCACCGACGGCGATGCCACGATGTAGCCGCCTTCTCCCCGCCAGTCGCACCCGACGATGAACTTGGCTCGGTTGCCCATCCCGGTCGGTTGGACGAGGCAGTGCCAGCCACCTCCTCCAGTGGCAGCGGTAGGACCGTCCAAGGGCTCGTCGGGCCGGGCAATGCCAAGGTTGGCGACATCATCGAGGGCGATGCGTCCCTCGTCGCCATCCACGTCCAGCACGTCGAAGGCGAAGCCGGTGGCCAGCCCGATGTTTGCGGAGGGCCAACGGCGCCACCGTCCGCGGATAACGGCCGGGTCGGTGGTCGCATCCTTCAGCCCGTGGGCCGTAAGTGGGTGCTTGGCCGGCGAAGGGCACTCGGCGCCCCTGGGGCAGGCGCAGTGACCGTCAACGGGCCACCAGAGTGGCAGCACTGGCCAGTCACGCTCGGGGTAGGCGACGGCAGCGCCGAGCAGGGCCGGGGTAGGATTGGCCTGGTCCTGACTGGCGTCGGAGACTTGTGCGGGGGCGGCCTTTCGGCCGCCTTCGCCGCGTCGGGGGTCGGTCATCGCGCACCACCTCCCCCGAGCTGCGTCAGCGGCAAGCGGTCGGCCACGAAGGCGGCGATGGCATCGGCGGGGATGAGTCGGCGTCGGCCAACCCGGATGCTGGCCAGTTCGCCGGTGGCGACCAGCTCAGCCAGCTTTGTCGCCCCGAGACGCAGCTCCTGGCGCGCCTCGTCAAGGGTCAGGAGTCTTACGGGGTGCTGTTGGGCGCCGTTGGGCGCATCGTGCGTGAGTGCCATGGTGGGCTCCTCCTGCCAGCCACCTCAGCGGCGGGGAGTCGGTGGCGCCCGTGCGGCAGGAGACGGCGGCCTTACATGCGGCCTGAGGTTGCGCTGGCGAACTACGCCGCGGCAGCCGTCACCCACCCGCTGTAGCGGGCGTCGGTGACAACAGGGGGGCCGTGCATCGTGATGGCGGCCCAGGCCGCGCCTTCGTAACCCGGTGGACCGTGGGCCTCGTGGGGCCGTCTGACCGGCCAAGCGGTCTGGCTGGCCACTCGGCGCAGCGCTGGGAGCAGGAGGGCTCGGACCCGCAGGGCCTCCGGCCCGCTCAGAAGGTCGAGGGCATCGTCGAGCCACTCCACCACGGCTTCGACGGTGGCCAGCTCCCGGACGGGCAGCTTCGCAGCCCTGGCCAGGTCGATCAGCTTCGAGTACCTGGCGCGTTCCTTGCGAAGTGCCACTAAGCCGCGGCCCAAGTGGTAGGCCAAGTCGGCGGCATAGCCGGCCGGGATTGTGTCAACCAGGCGGCGCCATGGCCGGGTGTTTACCTGGCTACAAGGTCTTACAAGCGCAATCCGGCGGCGGTCGGGCTCTCCGGGCTCGGTGGCCGGCGCTCGAAGGGTCGCCCGGATGCCGGTTTGGATCAAACCGGGGTGGATGACCACCTCGCCGGCGGCCTCCCGGCGCCGACGCTCCTCGCGCCTCGTCTCCATCGGGCCGGTGGCCAAGCCGGCCTCGACCCGTTGGCGGTGAAGGGCCTCGGCTTGTAGGTGAAGGGCCTCCGCTTGGACCCGGCGGCGGTTGACCTTGGCACGGGCCAGGCAGCGGCGGCGGGCGGTGCGGGCGATGTCGATCAGCTTACACCTGTGAGATTCGTCAGGGCGCACCCATCCCCGTCCAGTCCCGCTGACCACTTGACTTTTAGTCAAGCGCCATTTGCGCCAAAGCGGGGGGTAGTTGGCCACCCATTATCTCGCCTCATCCCCTACCCGTAGGGGGTACCACCGTTAGGGAGCTAAAGTGGGAGCTACGCTCAGCACCGACAGGCATTCCTCAGCGATGCTCGGCGGAGTGTGAAGGTCCCTCTGACCAGGTGGTTTCGGTGCTCAGCGAATACCGGCGAAGGGTATGCCTTCCCCTGGCAGTCAAGAGGTCCGAGGGTTCGAGTCCCTTCGCCTCCACCAAAAACCCCAGGTCAGAGCACTGAGCCGGTCCGCAAGGGCCGGCTTTCTTCGTGAAGTGCTGCCGAAGTGCTGCCGGTGCGCTAGCGTTCTGGTGGGAGCAGGAGGCAGGACATGAAGGGACGCGCCTACCAGCGCACGCCGGGCCGGGGCCACCCCTGGACGATCGTCTACGACGCCCACGATGCGCCGACCGGCGCCGGGTCTCCCTCGCAACCCGGCGGACCTGGTGGACCGGCCTCGCGTCGCCCACCGGGAGATGGCGGCTTGGACCAACACCGAGACCCGCCAGTTCCTGGCCGCCACCGCTGGTGACCGCCTGGCTGCTGCCTGGCGAATCTTCTTGACCCTGGGGCCCCGCCGGGGCGAGGTGGCCGGGCTGCGCTGGGCCGACGTGGACCTTGACGACGGACGGGCCCGCTTCGTGCACACCCTGGTGGTGGTAGACGGCAAGGCGGTGGAGTCAACCCCCAAGACGGCGGCCGGGCGCCGCAGCGTCCCGCTGGACCCGGTGACGGTGGCTGCGTTACGGGCGCATCTGGTCCGCCAGGACGCTGAACGGGCGGTTGCCGGCCCGATCTGGACCGAGACTGGCTATGTCTTCACCCAGGAGGACGGCCAGGCTAACCACCCCGACTTCTACTCCAACCGCTTCGACGCACTGGCCAAGGCTGCCGGCCTGCGCCGTATCCGCCTGCACGACGCCCGCCACACCGCCGCCACCGGCCTGCTGGAGGACGGGACGCCCACCAAGGTGGCCGCCGAGCTGCTCGGCCACGCCAGTCCTACCATCACCGCCACCCTGTACCAGCACGTGCTGCCGGGCATGACCGAGAGCGCAGTGGCCCGCCGGGCGGCCGCCCTGGACGACACAAGAGTCTGAGCTATGCACGAGGCGTGAGCCCTCCTGTGCCACGCCACCCTCGGGCTATGGATGAACAAGGCGGTTGGGTGGTCCGCGGCCCAGCCGACGCCATGGTCGAGGCCTGGTCAGTCACCCGGCTGCCCTTCGAGCCGAAGGGCTCGATGCTCGAGTTCCGAACCTCGCTCCGCCTGGCCCTCCGGACCCTGGCGGACCAGGCTGGGCCCTCCTATCGGCTCACCGGTATCTACACCAGCCAGCAGCTCGGGTTGGTCGACACCGAGAGCGTTCTGCTCTACAACGTCGGCTCCTCCCCCTTCGGTCGTCCGAGCACCATTCATATCGAGCGCCGATTTAGTCGTCCTCCGCTGACCCCGCTGGCTGCGGGTCAGGCTGAGCACCACCACGCTACCTGGCTACCGAGGACACGCCCGAGTGCGGCTGGTCGAAGGGGCCCATCGCCTGTCGGTGGCAGGCACCGCTCATGGCCGGCGCCCCGGCGTTGTCGAACGTGGCAGCGATCTGGCTCTCCGTCAGCCGGGTACTGACCGTCCTCACCGAGCTGGCCCCTGACCAGCTGTTCGCCGCGGACGTCACCATCTGGGGACCGGGAGCGACCAGGCGCTCGCTGCCAGGCGCCATCAAGTCCGTTCTGGATGGCGTTGTCGCCGCCTGCCATCGCCACGACGGCACCGATGCCAGCGAGCTGGCCTACCGGGTGGGTGCCGACCCCACCGAGGTCCTCGGTCTCCTGACCCGCCCGGCGCCCGCGGTGTCGGCGCAGACGTCGCCTCAGCCCTGCTCGTCGCCGCCGGCGACAACCCCGAACGCCTGCGCACCGAAGCGTCCTTCGCCGCCCTGTGCGGCTCCCGCCCGGTCGAGGCGTCCTCGGGCAAAGTCACTCGCACCGGCTCAACCGGGGCGGGAACCGAGAAGCCAACAACGCCCTGTGGCGCATTGTTGGTCCGCCTCACCTGCGACCCCGGCGCGCCATGGTCCCAACCAATCACCCTGGCACAGCTGACGCCAAGACCATTCTGTGTCTCGGCCTAGTGTCAAGGGCCAGCGGTTTCTCCCCGGAGACGGACAGGAAATCTCCCCACTGGTGGCCACGAGTTCTCCCCAGTGGCGGCCAGTAGATCTCCCGGAGGGACTCAGGTGAGGGGCTTCACCCCCTTGCCGGAGGTGGCTTGAGCAAGACGCACGCTGTCGCCCTGGGTGACGCAGAGATGGGCGTGGTGCAAGAGGCGATCAACAGTGGCGGCGGCAATGGTCTTGGGCATGATCTCGTCGAAGCCCGACGGGTGAAGGTTGGAAGAAACGGCCAGAGCCCGCTTCTCATAGGCGGCATCAACCAGGCGGTAGAGCCCCTCGGCGGCATCGGTGGTCACCGGCAGCAGCCCGATGTCGTCGACCATGACGAGCTCGGCGCGAAGGATGCGCCCGATGGCCTTGGTCACCGAGTCATCCGCCCGGTGTCGTCGCACCAAGACGCCCAGGGACTCAAGGCTGAACCAGGCCACCCGCCGGCCGGCGTCGACGGCGGCCTGGCCCAGGGCCTCCAAGAACATCGACTTGCCCGTGCCCGAGGGGCCACAGACCACCAGGTTCTCCTTCCGTCCGATCCACTCCATGGTCCGAAGCGCATCCTGGGTGGGCGTGGGGATGGACGACAGGGCCGGATCCCAAACCTCGAAGGTCTTGCCGGTGGGAAAGGCGGCCGCTGCTCGCCGGGAGGCGGTGGAGGAGCGGTCGCGGCCGGCCACCTCCTCGGTCATGAGGACCCGGAGCACCTCGGCCGGCGCCCAGCGCTGAGATTTGGCCGTGGCCAGCACCTCGGGGGCAGCCCGGCGGATATGGGGCAGGCGCATGCGCCGCAGCAGGGCCTCGAGTTCGGCGTCCAGGGGCGGAGCGGAGGGGGTTCGTGTCGTCATCGCCCGAAGCCCTCCCAGCGGGCCGTGCCGGCCTGGAGGCTGTGGTCCTCGCTGGCCGAGCGGTCAGCGACCGGTGAGGCCCCGGCGCGGTGATCGAGGATGGAGACCAGATCGCCCTCCCCGAAGCGGTCATGGACCGCGGCGTGACCGAGGGCCCAGTTGACCGCCTCGGTGCCGGCCAGCTTGGACAGCGACACGGCCTGGGCCATCTTGGCCCGGACCCGGGACACGCCGATCTCCCCGGCCTCTTTCAACCACAGCACGGCTCCCTCGCCGATGGCCAAGAACTCGGCCTCCGCGGAGGTCTTCGCCACCGCGGTGCGCTCCAGGGGAGTCTCGGGAGCCGGGGGGAAGTGATCGGGGTCCACCCGAGGGTTGCCGGGCGTGGTGACCAGATGCCGGGCCACCTCTTTGGGACCATCGGGGCCCAGGTGGGTGATGACGATGTCGTCGCCTCCTCGGCGGACCCAGACCGAACTCCCGGCCAGGCGGTGGGGAAGCGAATAGAGGCACCAGTCCCACTGGATCATGGGCTGGTCCACCCCCACCGCCCGGGCCAGTCCGAAGGCGGTGGTGTAGGGGTGATCTGGGAGCCGGTGCAGGCGAGGTTGTTCCTCAGCCAACATCTCGGCCGGGATCCGCCGGGTCACCCGATGCATGCGGTTGTTGACCTCGGCACAGAACCCCACACAGGCCGCCTCCAGCTCTGCCCAGCTGGAGTAGTTGGCCACGAGGTTGGCCTCGGTGGGCACCAGATCGGCCTTGGCCACCCGCACGGTGGCTTCCGAGCCGCCCTTGGAGGGCGCATCGGCGGGCCGACAGGAATGAAGGGTCAGTCCATAGTGGCGGGCGGCAGCGACCATGTCGGGATTGCGAATGGGGATGCGGGCCACGTGGTCGAGCGTCAAGGTCTTCTCGTTGTCGCTCAGTCCATAGGTGGGCGCCCCACCGAAGGCCCGCAGGGCGGCGTCGAGGCAGGCGATGACGGTGGGCAGGGTCTTGTCCCGGATGGCGATGACCACCCGGAACCGGCTCCAGGACAGCCAGGCGCAGAACAACGTCGTCTTGGTCCCGCCCACCACTGGGCCGTCCCCGTAGTCCCACTGGAACCACAGGCCGGGCTCGACCACCCAAGGTCGATGGACCCGACGCCGCCCGGCCCGATAGGCGGCGCGCACCTCGGCCACGGCTCGGCGGGTGGTGCGCTCCGAGCCGGCAAAGCCCATGG
>JAABUZ0100002161.1_pt1 | contig 33685 bp, 31 predicted proteins | sample 5562091 | NCBI WGS metagenome assembly JAABUZ01 (sample SAMN12813069, study PRJNA571459) | rock metagenome | isolation source: Antarctica rocks | place: Antarctica: Victoria Land, Linnaeus Terrace sud | collected 2015-12-21
AGACCTCACCCGGTCACGAGACCTCACCCATGCAAGGAGTGACCTCACCCCGTCTCGTTCCTCGCCGACCCTCTCCTTGTTAAGGAGAGGGTAAGAAAAGCAAGTTCAGAGAAGAAAAGCCACCGTCAACGGCCTCTGCTTTGCCTTTAGTGCCCTTTGTCTTATTGCCCTTTGTTTTACTGTTCTCTGTCTTACCCTCTCCTTAACAAGGAGAGGGTCGGCGAGGAACGAGACGGGGTGAGGTCACTCCTTGCATGGGTGAGGTCTCGTGACCGGGTGAGGTCTCGTGACCGGGTGAGGTCTCGTGACCGGGTGAGGTCGCTCCTCGCCCCTTGCCCGCCCCTATCACTAAAACCGCTTCCTTGACAGATGGTTGAAATACTTGTACAATAAACGGAACACAAAGACAAGTTCGGCAGAGATTTCGCGTGAATTATTATGCCATTAGACCCTTTCGCTGCCTCGCACGGCTTGGATAAGATTTCTGATAAAAGTTCGGCGCGGCATGACATCATCGTCGTCGGCGCGTCCGCCGGGGCGTCGAAGCGCTGGCGGAATTCGCAGGCCGGCTGCCCGCCGATCTGCCCGCCGCCGTTTTTATCGTGCTGCACATGCCCGCCTACGGCCACAGCGTCCTGCCGGACATCCTGAACCGGCGCGGGCCGCTCCCGGCGGTGCATCCCAAAGACGGCGAGAAAATTGTGCCGGGCCGCATTTACGTTGCGCTGCCGGACCATCACCTGCTGGTCAAAGGGGGCCGCATTTCTCTGACGCGCGGCCCCGCCGAAAACAACCACCGGCCCGCCATTGACGCCTTATTCCGCGCCGCCGCCCGCGCTTACGGCCCGCGCTTACGGCCCGCGCGTGGTGCTGACCGGCACGCTGGACGACGGCACGGCGGGCCTGCAGGCCATTAAAATGCGCGGCGGCCTGGCGCTGGTGCAGGACCCGGCGGAAGCGCTGTTTGCCGGAATGCCCCGAAGCGCAATTGAAAACGTCGCCGTGAACGCCGTCCGGCCAATCGCGGGCTTGACGGAACTCGTGGTGCGTCTGGCCGGGCAAACGGCGGCGCAGGAAGGACTTCCCGTGCCGCCTAAATTGGAAGAAGACGTGGAAGTTGCGGAAATGCGCCTGGATACGCTGGAAGGACGCACGGAGGGCAAGCCGTCCGGCTTTAGCTGCCCGGACTGCCACGGCGTTTTGTGGGAAATTCCCGAAGGCGACTTGATCCGCTTCCGCTGCCGGGTCGGCCATGCGTACTCTCCGGAAAGCCTCTTCGCGTCCCAGTCGGAAGGCCTGGAAGAAGCCCTCTGGGCGGCGCTCCGGGCGCTGGAAGAAAGCGCGGCGCTGGCGGAGCGCCTGCAGGGCCGCTCGTTCGACCGCGGCCATGTGCTGTCGGCGCAGCGCTTCGCCGAGCAGGCCCTGGACGCCCGCTCCCGCGCAGACATCATCCATAAAGCGCTGACCGGCGGCCAGATTATCGCCCGTCCCGAGCCGAGCGCGAACGGCGCTTCGTTAGGCCCACTGGAAAACGGACATGCCTTATGAGCAGCCTTCAATTGGATGGAACCCGAACGGATGGCGCTAGGAACGGTGCCGGCAACGCGCTCAAAGACCTGCCGGAAGAACTGGCCGAAGACCTGACGGAAATTTCACCGGACGATCCGGCTGAGGCCGAAAGCAGTGACCCGGAGTTTGAGGGCCTGCTGGAGTATCTGAAGCGCAGCCGCGGCTTTGACTTCACCGGCTACAAGCGGGCCAGCCTGCGGCGGCGCATGGACAAGCGGCTGGAGGCGCTCGGCCTCGCCGGCTACGGCAGCTACACGGATTATCTGGAAGTGCATCCCGACGAGTTCGCGCTGCTGTTCAGCACGGTGCTGATCAATGTCACGGCGTTCTTTCGGGACGCCTCGGCCTGGGAGTATCTTTCCGAAGAAATCCTCCCGCACATTCTCGCCTCGAAGGCCGGGGACGAGCCGATCCGAATTTGGAGCGCCGGCTGCGCGTCCGGGCAGGAGCCGTATTCACTGGCGATGCTGCTGGCCGAAGCGCTTGGCTTTGACGCTTTTCGGGAGCGGGTCAAGATTTACGCCACTGACATTGACGACGAGGCGCTGGCCCAGGCGCGGGCGGCGTCTTACTCGGCCCGCGATGTTCAGGGCCTGCCCCCAGCGCTGCTCGCCAAGTATTTCGACTGTGAACGGGGCCGCTACGTCTTCAGCAAAGACCTGCGCCGGACACTGATTTTCGGGCGGCACGACTTATTGCAGGACGCGCCGATCTCGCGCATTGACCTGCTGGTCTGCCGCAACACGGTCATGTATTTCCATGCCGAAATTCAGAGCGGCATTCTTTCCCGGTTTCATTTCGCGATTCGGGACGGCGGGTATTTGTTTCTGGGCAAGGCGGAGATGATTTTTTCTCATTCCGGCCTGTTCATTCCGCTGGACCTGCGGCGGCGCGTGTTCGTCAAAGTCGCAAAGCCCAGCCTGCGCGAACAGCTTCTTTTGATGACCCAGAGCGGGATTGAAACCGCCGCGCTGCCGATTGATAACCCGCTGCGGCTCTGGGAAGCCGCCTTTCAGGCCGCCCCGACCGCGCAGATCGTGGTGGGTCTGGACGGCGTCCTTGCCATGGCGAACGAACGCGCCCGCGTCCTGTTCCAGCTTTCCGGGCGCGACATCGGCCACCCTTTGCAGGAGTTGGGGATTTCGTATCGGCCCATCGAGCTTCGCTCCCGGATTGAGCTGGTGGAAAAAGGGCGGCGTCCGATCAGCGTCAAAGACGTGCCGTGGGCGTTCGGCGGCAAGACCATTTTTCTGGAAGCGCTGATCAATCCGCTTCAGGACGACACGACTTTGCTCGGCGTCAGCGTCTCGTTCAGCGACGTGACCCGCTACCGGCAGCTGTCGGAAGAGCTGCAAGCGGCAAACCACGAGATGGAAACGGCGTATGCCGAGCTGCAGTCCGCGAACGAAGAGATGGAAACCACCAACGAGGAGCTTCAGTCCACGGTGGAAGAGCTGGAAACGACCAGCGAAGAAGCCCAGTCCATCAACGAAGAGTTGCGAACGACCAATAAAGAATTGCAGGAGCGCTCTGGAGCATTGAATCAGGTCAATGCGTTTATGGAGTCCATTCTGACCAGTATGCGCGGCGGGGTCGTTGTTCTGGACGCCGATTTAATGGTTCAAATCTGGAACAACCAGTCGCAGGAGCTGTGGGGCCTGCGTGCGGAGGAAGTCCAGGGCCGGCAGTTTCTGACGCTGGACATCGGCCTGCCCGTGGAAAGCCTGATGCAGCCGGTGCGGGCCTGCCTGTCCGGCGCAAGCGCCCATCAGGAAATGACGATGGACGCTTACAACCGGCGCGGCAGGCTGATTTCCTGTAAAGTCACCTTCACGCCGCTGCTCGACCCGCAAAGCGTCATCTGCGGCGTCATTCTGCTGATGGAGCAGCAATCCCCTCTTTCCGGCAGTAATGACTGAAGAAAGCCCCGCCGTTCACGATAGGTTTCGGGGCGAAGCGCCAGCCGGTCTGCGCCCGGAAGAAAAGTAATGACCGATGCGAACAGCAGTTGCGAACAGCGTTGTTGCATAAAGACATTTGTCCCAAAGCCGTGCCATCAGCCGTTAAGAACCATGTCCTACAAGAACCATGTCCTAAAGGACACGGCTATTTGGCGCAGACGCCGAAAACTCCCACTTCGTGGGACTAGGATAAAGATTATAAGAGAAGAACAATCCAAATCTTTCCGAGTGCCGCGAAGCGGTAGTTCTTAGCGTCCTCGCTCAATACCCCAATAAAACCCTAGCCGTGTCCTTTAGGACATGGTTCTTGATTTATGCAACAAAGCAGTTGCGAACAAAGCATCTCTCCCTCTCTTTGTCTTTCGGTCGCAGACCGATTGGCGTCTGCGCCACTAGACCTGCCGTATTATGGCGGGAACTTATGATACAATTTTTGAAAAATTTTGGATACCCCGCATCATGCCTGAACCACTGACCGATCACCTGGAAGCTGCCTTGAACGATGGAAGCGACGGCGCGGCCAAGCCTGCCCGCCCACGCGGCCTGCTGCCGCAGGCCCTGGAAGAACTTCAGCTCAGCCTGGAAGAGCTGCGCGTCGCCGAAGAAGAAATGCGGGTTCAGAACGAAGAACTTTCGCGGGGCCGGCTTCGTTTGGAGGCAGAGCGGCAGCGCTATCAAGACTTGTTTGATTTTGCCCCCGACGGCTACCTGGTCACCACCCTCGACGGCACGATTGTGGAAGCCAACCGGGCAGCATCCCGGATGCTGGGCATTTCGCCGCGCTTTCTCAAAAAGCGCAGCCTCGGCACGGTGATCGCTCCCCCGGACCTGGCTGAGTTTCAGCCGCGCCTCAAGGCGCTGACGCTGTCCGGCGACGGCACGTTCCCGGAATGGGTCGTGCAGATGCGCCGCCGTCCGACCGGCCGGTTCGCCGCCGCCGTCACCGCCGCCCGGTTCCAGGGAGTGCTTGGGGAGCAGCCGACCCTGCGCTGGCTGATCCGCGACATCTCCGAGCGGGTGGAAGCCGAAGAAGCGCGTGCCTCCCTCGCCCGCGCCGAAGCGTCCCGCGCCGAAGCCGAAGAAGTCCAGCGGCGCACGGCGGAGATTCTCGCTATCGCCACCGACATGTATATCGCGCTGGATGCGGCCTGGCGTTTCGTTTCCATGAATGCCAGCGCCGCCCGCGTCATGCAGGAGGTGGGAATTGACCCGGCTGCACTGACCGGCCTCGTGCTTTGGGAAGCGTTCCCGACTTCTCTGGGGCATGAGTTTGAGGCCGAGACGGTGCAGGCAGTCCAGGTGGGTCAGAAGGTGGAGTTTGAGACATTCTCCGAACAACTGGGCCGCTGGTTCCAGGTGCGCGTCTTCCCCTCGCAGGACGGCGTAGCTCTGTATTCTACCGATGTGACGGAGCGCCGGGAAGCGGAAGCGGCGCTGAAAGCCGGGTACGAGCGCGAGCGGCGCATCGCGGAGACTTTGCAGCAGATACTTTTGCACACGCCCTCCCCGGAGGCGAACACCAATCTTGCCATTGAAACATTCTATGAAGCGGCCTCGACGGAAGCGGCGATTGGTGGAGACTTTTCCGACGTTTTCACCTACGACGGCGGCAAAGTCGCCCTGGTCGTCGGCGACATTTCTGGCAAAGGTCTCGGCGCGGCCACGCTGATTGCCGAAGTCAAGTACGCTCTGCGGGCGATCCTGCGGGAACATGGCTCGCCCAAGCTGGCGCTGGCCCGGCTGAACGATTTTGTCTGCGAAGCCCAGAAGCAGGGCGACTTCGGCAGCGACAATCTGGTCGTGCTGTCGCTGGCCGTTTTCGATCCCAAAACCGGCGACCTGTCCTGCCTGACTGCCGGCGGCGAGCCGATGCTGCTGCTGCGGGTGGGCGGCACGGCGGAGGCAATCGGCACGAACGGCCTGCTGCTGGGCGTTCAAAGAAGCACCGTCTATGATGCAAGCGCAGCCCGGCTTGAGCCCGGCGACACGCTGCTGATCGTGACGGACGGGCTGACCGAAGCCCGCCGGGGCAGCCAGTTCTTTGAGTTTGAATCTTTGCAGGCCCAGGCCGTCCAGCTTCTGCCCGGCGAAACCCTGCGCGGTTTCGGCCAGTCGGTAATAGACTCCGTGCGCGACTGGTCCGGCGGCGCGTTCCAGGACGATGTCTGCCTCCTGCTGGCCCGCCGCTCCGCCTAGCGGCCCTTGCATTTGTATTTTAAGCTGGGTCGTGGCGTTGTTACATAAATGCGTTTTCCCCAAAATCTTGCCATAAACTATTCGGAACCATGACATGAATGTCACGGCTAGTCAGCGCAGACGCTAGGAAGTACCGCTTCTGCACTGGCAGACCTGGAAGGCGCGGCACTCAAACGGTCTTTTCTTAACCCCGCGAAGCGGTGTTTTGTAGCGTCTGCGCTGGTTAGCCGTGACATTCATGTCATGGTTCTTGATTTATGCAACAAAGCCCTGAGCCGCGCTATTTTTAAAGTGTGCTGTGCTATAATACTGAGATTGTTGAACGGGACTCTTGAACGCCGACGCTTTATCTGATTTAATCGCCGGCAGCCTTTGTTTTTCGTTCCTCTCTGCCTGCTTCGGTGGCGAACCGGGGCGGGCCAAAAATCCAAGCCCAGAGAGAGGAGGCATTTCATGCCATCCATCGCCATCACGCAGCCTTACGAGGCAGTTTACATTATGGACCCCGATTTGGGGGAAGAGCGCATTAGCGCCATCACCGCGAAATACCGGCAGATTGTCGAAAGCGGCGGCGGGACACTCGAAAAGATTGATGTCTGGGAGCGCCGCCGGCTGGCCTACGAGATCAAGGGCCGCACCGAAGGCATTTATGCCGTCATGCAGTTCCGGGCCAAGCCGCCCGTGGAAGCCGAGCTGCGGCGCATCTTCCAGATCAGCGAAGACCAGATTCGCTTTCTGATTATCCGGCGCGATGACGAAGAAGCCTTGCTTCCCGTCGCCCCGCCCGCCCCGGCAGCCTCTGCCCCGGCAGCTGCCGCGCCTGTCACCGAGCCGGCCCCAGCCCTTGAAACGCCGGAACCGGCACAAGCCGCCGAAGCCGCCCAGCCGGAAGAAGCCGCAACAACGACAGAGACCGTCACGCCCCCGGCGGAAACGCCGAACCCTGTCGTTTGATTTTGCTCATAGATAATTGAATTGGTTTACGAGAACAGACAAAAGGAGCTTATAACATGGACCTGAACCGCGTGATTCTCATTGGCCGGCTGGCTAATGACCCCGAACTCAAATATACGCCGAGCGGCATTGCCGTGACTTCGTTCCGCCTCGCCGTCAACCGCCCGATGTCGGCGGAAGCGAAGCAGAACGGGCAGGAAAAGCAGGCGGATTTTTTCAACATCGCGGCTTGGCGGCAGTCAGCGGAATTCGCCGCCCAGTGGTTGAGCAAAGGCCGCTTAGTGGCCGTGGAAGGCCGTTTGCAAGTGCGGGAATATGTCACGCAGGACGGACAGAAGCGGCGTGATTATGAAATAGTAGCGGAGAACCTGAAATCGCTGGATCGCCCGAAAGAAGGCGAAGAAGGCGCTCAGGGCGGAGGAGGCGGCTACAACCGCGCTCCGCAGGACGGCGGTTACAACAACGGCGGCGGACGCGGCGGGGACTACGCCGACGCCGATCCCGGCGGCGACACCGGCTACGGCGATGAGGCCCCGGCCTCTCCGCCCCCGGCCCGCGCTCCCGCACCGGCACGCACTCCGGCAGCCCCGGCGCGTCCTGCCGCAAGCAACAATACCCCCCGCCCGGCGGCAGGCGGCAGCCGCTACCAGCCCCCGGCGGACGACGACATGGACGATCCCTTCGCGGACAATTAGAAACCAAAATCGCCCCGCAGCCGATTGGCTGCGGGGCGATTTTTAAGACCTACCTCCTTGCTTCGCAGGGTCCTCCCTAAAGGGAGGATTAGGATCGCAAACGTGAGTCTTTGCCTCTTGTCATCGTCTATATCTTCCCTTTAGGGAGGACCCTGCGAAGCAAGGAGGTAGGTTATTCCTTGTCATGCAGAAGCCCGTGCAGCTTGTCGCGCAGAGACGGCGGAATGCAAAGCAGGGTCACTTTTTGGCGCAGAGAAATCACCAGTGTCTGCTCAAACGAAAACCGCTTCAAGCACGGACGGCAGATTTCCAAATGCTTCAGCACCACAACCCGCTCTTCCGGCGTCATCTCATGGTCTAAATACTCGTTGAGGCGCTTCACCGCTTCCTCGCACGAGTAGTAATCGGCACTCACACAATCCGCCTGTCGCTTTAAAGCAGCTTCTTTTGCTGCCGCATCTGTCAGTTCTGCGTCTTTCAATTCCTGTTCCACATCATTGCCTCATTCGCCGGTCTCGCCCACCCGAATTTCCTCGCCGCTCAGATATTCCCACAGCGCCCGCTGCAGCAGCTTTCGGCCCCGCGACAGGCGCGAACGAACCGTGCCGACGGGGATTTCCAGCGTATCTGCAATTTCCTGATACGACATTTCTTCCACAGTCGCCAGTGCAACCGTGTCCCGGAACTCAGGCGGGAGCGCCTGGATCGCCTGCTGGATAATCTCGATGTCGAGCTTCTCTAAAACAGCCTTTTCCGGGTTTTCCGTTTCCGGGTGATCGCCGCCGAGGCCGTCTTCGCTCAGGCGGTTGTAAAGATAAAAGTCTTCCAGCCCATCATAAGAAACGGTTTCGCCTTGGCGCGATTTGCGCCGGTAGTCGTTTAAGAAAACCGTGTTCATGATTCGGAACAGCCATGCTTTTGCATTGGTTCCCGGCTGGTACTGATAAAAAAAGCGGTAAGCGCGAAGGTAGGTATCCTGAAGCAAATCTTCCGCGTCGTTGGCATTGCCGGTCAGACGCAGGGCGTTGCGGTACAGGGCGTCGAGATGCGGGTTCATTTCCGCCTCAAACAGCGCCGGGTCCGTCGGCGGATGTTCAGTCGGCGGATGTTCGGCAGCGGGCAATTCTGTCGGCGGAGCTTCTTCCAGTACCATCGGTTGTCTTTCCAATTCGGCCATGCGGCTTCCTATATCTGATTTCAGGCTCCGGCGGGGGCAAGGAGCCGAACAAATCGGTTTCGGCCCACTTTGACGACCTGGCTGGTCTGGACCAGAAGCGTCGCGGCGGCGTCCATGATCTTTGCGCCGTCCACGCTGACCCCGCCCTGCAAAATCAGGCGCTTGGCTTCGCCCGACGACGGCGCAAAACCGGCAGCGACGAGAAGCGCCGTCACCCGCGCATGGCCGGCAGGGTCGCAAATCTCAGCGGGAACGGCAAAGTCCGGCATGTCATCCGGCACTTGATGCTCTTTATGCACCCGCTCGAATTCGTTGTCCGCCGCCTGCGCCGCGTCCGCCCCGTGGTAGAGCGTGATAATCTCGCGGGCCAGCCGCTTTTTTGCCTCGCGTGGGTGCGAAAGCGCGGCATCGGTCAGCATAGCCACTTCGTCCATCGGGACATCCGTGCAAAGCTCATAATACACCGACATCAGGTCATCGCTCAGAGACATCAGCTTGCCGAACATCTCGGCGGGCGGCTCCGAGATGCCGACATAGTTGCCGAGCGACTTGCTCATCTTCTTGACGCCGTCCAGCCCGACCAAAAGCGGCATCAGCAGAACCACTTGCGGCTCCTGCCCCAGCTCTTTTTGCAGGGCGCGGCCCGCCAGATTGTTAAATGTCTGGTCCTGCCCGCCCATTTCGATGTCGGCACGAATGGCGACGCTGTCATACGCCTGGGCCAACGGATACAAAAGCTCATGCAGGCTGATCGGCAGCCCGTCTCGAAAGCGGTTGGCGAAATCTTCCCGCTGAAGCACCTGCGCGACGGTCATCTTGGACGCCAGCCCGACAAGCTCCGCAAAGCTAAGTTTCCCCAGCCATTCGCTGTTGAAACGGATTATGGTCTTTTCGCGGTCCAGCACTTTGGCAAGCTGCTCGACATACGTCCGCCCATTGGCTTCAATTTCTTCGAGCGACAGCATGGGCCGGGTCGTCGAGCGGCCCGACGGGTCCCCAATCAGCGCCGTATAGTCGCCGATAATAATCACGACTTCATGGCCCAAGTCCTGAAACTGCCGCAGCTTTCTGAGAACGACGGCAAAGCCCAAATGGATGTCCGGCGCGGTCGGGTCCAGACCCAGCTTGACTTGCAGCGGCTTGCCGTCTTTGGTCGCTTTTTGCAGCTTGGCCTTCAGCTCCGGCAGCGGCACGATGTCCGCCGTGCCGCGCGAAAGCAGCGCGATCTGCTGGTCAACGGACAAACCCGTCAAAAGAACGGTTGAAAGGGAAGTATTCGGTGAAGACATGACAGGCGAAGTGTAGCACACGGGAAGGCGCAAAGTCAATTAAACGCAGTTTCCCACGGATTTCAATCCGTGGGAGCGGTGACAGTCACATTGGAAGAAACGCCGCTCACATAAACCGGCCCCTGGCCCAGCGAAATGACAACGCCGTTCTTAGCTGCCTCCAATTGGATCGGTTGGCCCAGATCATCCACGGCCTGCAGGGGCAGGCCCGCCGCGCCGGAAATCATCGCCGGAGCCGTGCCGTCCATATCCCAGGCGACGAGCTTGTCGCCGCCCGGCCCGCGAAACAGATACGCCTGAATGCCGGCTGTCGGGTAGCCGATGCCTGCCACCTGCCGTACCAGCGTCCACGCCCCAAGCTGCCGAGTCAGCGTCTTAAACGCCTGATACTGCTTGCGCTTGACCCCATTGTTATCTTCCAGGCCCATCGGCCCGTCCACGCTGTCTTCGGCGCTGAACCAGCAGAGGCACTGGACTCCGGCGGCGTCCGCCAGAATAAACGCCCGCGGCATATAGGCGGCAATGGTGTCTTCCGTCAGCGGCCCGTGCGGCGACTTTCCGCCGGTTTCCCAGCCCCATTCCGTTGCCCACATCTGCGGGGTATGGCCCAGCTTTTGCCGCCCGGCTTTCCGCAGACGGCGCACCGCCGAGGCGAACGAACCATTTGCGTCCACGACCGTGAACGGCTTGCACCAGTCCGTATCCTGGTCCACCGCTGCCCGCTCCGGCACGGCGGCATAGGGATGAAACGCGAACCCATCCAGCGCGGCGGGCAGGCCCTTTTCTAAAAACCAGTAATGGACGATCCACATGTCGTCGCAGTCCAGCAGGGTAATTTTGGGGTCATAGGCTTTGACATCGGCGACGGCTGCGTTCACCATTTTGACGTACTGGTCTACCCAGGGCGAAGGCAGCTTGCCGTTCCAAGCGCCGCCGAAGGGTTTCACCAGGCTATTGTGCGGCTCGTTCCAAATCTCCAGCACGAACCGGACGCCGGACGCTTTGAGCAGCTTGGCGACAGCGGCGGCGTAGCGCCCATATGCTTCGGCGTTATACGGGTTATTGGGGTGATCGGGCGTCTCCGGGTAGGCTTTGGGGTTCTCATACGCCAGCAGAAACACAATCCCAATCTGGTTCGCTTTATAGAACGCCAGCCTTTTCGCAAAGTCTCCGGCGAATGCGGCGGGGTAGCGGCCCGGCGTCGGCTCGAAGTCCGGCCAGCTCACGCCGTCCCGCACCCAGCGCACGCCGAGGTCTGTCAGCTCCGGCAGATCGCGCATCGGCTGTCCCTGCGAGAACTTGACGTTCAGCCCGACCATCTCGCCGAGCGGCCTTTGGGCAGCGTCCGCAAGCGCGGCCCTGCCGGTAAAAGCAAGCAGAAGAAGAGCGTTCCAAAAAATTCTGTTGCGCTTAATCAAAATTTAACCTTGTCTTAACATCGTCTTAACAAAGAGGGTTCATAATCACGGCATGGCTGAGGTTGAAAGACCTTCCATTGCTCATCCCCTAACTGTTAAAGCCGCAGCTTCCCCGCTGCGGCTTCTTTTTTTGCGGGTACAATTTTCCTATGACCGAAGAAGTTTTTCAAGAAAAAACCGCCCTGCAAGAAAAAACCGCCCTGCTGGAAGGCTTTATTTCTGTTCTGGCCGCCCTACAAGGCGGACACCGGCAAGTCCACGCTATTCAGCTTCGTGCCGGCAAAGACGACAGCCAGGCGCGGCACTTGGAGCAGGCCGCCCGCAAATCCGGCGTGCCGATTCGCCGCGTTTCGGCAGCCGAGATCGAAAAACTGGCAGGCGGCAAGACCCACGGCGGGGTTCTCGCGCAGGCCGGCCCCTACCGTTTCGCGCCACTTACCAGCCTTCTTGTCAAGCAGTCACCCTCGTTTATTGCCATGATTGACGGCGTGGAAGACCCCTTCAACTTCGGCTCTTCCGTGCGGGCCTTGTACGCCGCCGGGGCCGACGGCCTGGTCCTGCGTCCGCGCAACTGGCTGTCGGCGGCAGGTATTGTCGCCCGCGCCTCCGCAGGCACTTCCGAGCTAATTCCAACGGCACTGGCGGAAACAGCTGCCGACGCCGCCGCGTTCTCCCGCGACATGGGCCTCACCATCGCCTGCGCCACCGACGAGCCGGGCAGCGTTTCTTTGTATGACGCGGATTTGACCGGGCCGCTGTTTCTCTTAATCGGCGGCGAGAAGCGCGGCATCACCCGGTCATTTCTGGACCAGGCCGACCTCAAGCTCCGTATTCCCTATGGTCGTCCCCTGCCCCATTCGCTCGGCACGGCGTCGGCCACCGCCATTATCGCCTTTGAGGTCATGCGCCAGAGGCAAAAAATGTAGAGGCACCGCTTGCCGCGCCCTCTTGTCTTGCCGCGCCCCTACAGTGATTTACACCCCCGCCATCTGCGCCGTGCTTTGCGTGGACAGCCGGGTCAAAATATCCCGGACGACGGCATCAGCCCCGATACCCTCCGCTTCGCCCTCAAAATTTAGAATTAAGCGGTGACGCAAGGCCGCCGGAGCGATGGAAACGATGTCGTCATAGGCGACATTGTAGCGGCCATCTAAAAGCGCCCGGATTTTCGCGGCCAGCACCAGCGCCTGTGCGCCGCGCGGCGAGGCCCCAAACCGCACAAACTGGTTGACCATCGGCGTCGCCACTTCCGAGCGTGGATGGGTTGCCAGAATCACGCGCACGGCGAAGTCACGGACATGGGAGGCAATCGGCACTTCGCGGGCCACCTGGCGCATCGCCATGATCTGCGCCCCGTCCAGCACTTTATGGATTTGCGGCGTCTCCGCCCCGGTCGTCCGCTCGACGATGGAAGACAGCTCGGCAAGCGTCGGCGATGGCACGATCAGCTTGAACAAAAAGCGATCCAGCTGCGCTTCCGGCAGCGGATAAGTGCCTTCCATTTCAATCGGGTTCTGGGTCGCCAGCACGAAAAACGGCTCATGCAGCTGGTACATCCTGCCGGACACCGTCACCGAATGCTCCTGCATCGCTTCCAGCATCGCCGACTGGGTTTTCGGCGTCGCCCGGTTGATTTCGTCCGCCAGCACGATGTTGGCAAAGATGGGACCCGGCTGGAACTGGAAAATCTTGCGCCCGGCGTCATCTTCCATCAGGATGTTCGTGCCGGTGATGTCGGCGGGCATCAAATCCGGCGTGAATTGAACCCGGTTGAACGACAAGTCCAAAACCCGCGAGAGCGTCCGCACCAGCAGCGTCTTGCCGAGGCCCGGCACCCCTTCCAGCAGGGCGTGGCCGCCGGACAGCAGACAAATCAGTACCCCGTCCACAATGTCCGCGTTGCCGACAATGACCTTGCCGCATTCGGCCCGCACCCGCGCAAAGTCACCCTTAAACTGCGTAATCGTCTGTTCATTGATTTCCATGCCGTTAAGTTCGCCAGCGCCGCCCAATCTCCTGCTTTGAGACCTACCTCCTTGTTCTCTCGTTCCTCGTTCACAGGGTCCTCCCTAAAGGGAAGATGCGTACAACCAACGTAGGAACGTGGCTTGCCCCTGCCCTCCTAATCTTGTTCTTTTCCTAATCCTCCCTTGAGGGAGGACCACAGCGAAGCGGTGCGGTAGGTCTCTTGAAGAAGGAACAATCAGCACGAAAAGAGAATCGTATTTCTATCAGCCTTCCGAAGTTGGGAAAGAAAACAAAGATGCGAGCTTATTTTATGGCGGCAGCGCTGCTTGCGGCGGCATTGGGGCCGGTTGAAGCGGCAGACACGGCGGCAGTGCAGAGAACGCTGCAAGCCAATTATGATACCCGCGACAAAGCGGTGGCGCGGCACGATATTGGGGCCACACTGGCGCACTACGCGCCGGATTTTGTCGGGGTTAGCCGGAGCGGGAAAACGCACGGACTCCAAGAAGAAAAAGCCGACTTCCAGGCGACGTTCGCCCTGCCCGCCCAGCCCGGAGTCACCCACTCCACAATCCAGAAGCTGACGCTGGCGAAGGCCGGAACCGAAGCCGACGTATCCCTGCACCGGCTCGGCAGCCTGAGCGTCACCGACGCGCAGACACACGTCAGCCGCACGGTAATCCTGAACGGCACTTATCAGGATGTTTGGGTCAAGCATTCAAGCGGCTGGCTGCTGGCCCGCGAACAAGAAATTTCAGTCATTGCCACTTTAAACGGGAAACCGCTCTAGCTTGAGCCGGAACGAAACTTTTGTGAGAAAAGGAAAATGCTGAGTGATCCAGCGCAGTGTTGTGGAACGCGGGCTGGTCGGCGATTTGTTTTACGCCGAGGCTGCTGTCCGAAAACCAACGGTCATCTTACTGGGCGGCTCGGAAGGCGGCAAAAGCTGGAGCGACAATCCATATCAGCGGGAAATGCTGGCGGATTTAGTCGGAGCAGGCTTTTCCGTCTTCTCTCTGGCTTACTTCGGCATGGAAGGTATTCCCAAATCGCTGGCAAGCATCCCGCTTGAGTATTTCGAGACGGCGTTTTCGTGGCTTGCCGAGCAGCCGGAAGTATTGCCCCATCAGTACGCGCTCGTGGGCGGCTCGAAGGGCGGTGAGCTTGCCCTGCTTCTTGGCAGCCGTTATCCAGAAGTCAAAGCGGTTGCCGCCTTTGCTCCCAGTGACGTTGTGTTTCAGGGCCTGTCGCCGGGCAAAACCACTTCCTCTTGGTCGTATGCCGGCAAAGAGCTTCCCTATGTCTCGTTTCCGCTCACTGCGCTTCCGGCGGTCATCAAAGGAATGCGAACGGGCGGCTTCCTGCAAGCCTATACTCTTGCGCTTCGCAATGCCAAGCAAGTGAAGCTGGCCGCAATCCCCGTCGAAAACATTCATGGCCCGGTGCTTCTTGTTTCAGGGACGCAGGACCAAATGTGGCCTTCAATGCTCATGTGCGAGCGCATTATGGCCCGGCTTGACGAAGTTCAGTTTGCGTTTCCTCACGAACACCTAATCCTTGAAACCGGCCACACTGTCATGGAAGATGAACGCTGCTGGCCGAAGATTGTCCACTTTCTGCGGCGGGAGTTCTTGGGTATACTCTCCCCATGACTAATCCAACGCTCATTCCTCCCATTGCAAAAACTTCTCCTAAAACCGATACGCTGCACGGCGATACACGCATTGACAATTATTTCTGGATGCGCGAGAAAAGCGATCCCGAAGTGATCTCCTATTTGGAAGCGGAGAACGCTTACGCGGACTCGGTTCTGGCCCCAACGCAAGCGCTTCAGGAAACGCTGTACGCCGAGATGAAAGGGCGCATTCAGGAGACGGACCTGAGCGTGCCGTACCGATTGGGCGGCTACTTCTACTACAGCCGCACCGAAGAAGGCAAGCAGTACCCGATCCGCTGCCGCAAGCAGGGCAGCCTGGACGCGCCGGAAGAAGTGACGCTGGATTTAAACGTACTCGCGGAAGGCCATTCCTATCTCGGTTTGGGCGCGTATGCCGTCAGCGACGACGGCAATCTGCTGGCGTTTTCCACCGATGTCACGGGCTTTCGGCAGTATACGCTGCAAGTCAAAGACCTGCGGACCGGCGAGCTGCTGCCGGATCGCATCGAAAAGACGATCTCGGTCGTCTGGGCCGCCGACAACAAAACGCTTTTTTATACGGTGGAAGATGATGCCAAGCGGTCGTACCGCCTCTACCGGCACGCTTTAGGCAGCATTGAAGCCGATACGCTGATTTATGAGGAAACCGACGCCCTGTTTCGCGTTTCCGCCCAGCGTTCCCGCAGCAAAGCGTTTCTGTTCTTGACCTCGGAAAGCTCCAAGACCACCGAAGTTCGCTACTTAGCGAGCGACCAGCCGGGCGCGGACTGGACAGTGTTTCGGCCCCGCGAGACCGACCACCGCTATTATGTGGACCATCATGGCGACAACTTCTTTGTCCGCACCGACAAGGACGCCAAGAATTTTCGCATTGTCGCCACGCCGCTCCATGCGCCGAACGAGTGGACGGAGTTTATCGCGCATGACCCGAAAATCACCCGCGAGGACATGGACTTCTTTGTCCGCCACGCCGTTATTTCGGAGCGCGAAGGCGGCTTAGAGCAGCTTCGCGTAATGGAGCTGAGCAGCCGGGTTTCCCACAAAGTCACCTACCCGGAGCCGTCATACACGGTTTCTCTGGACACGAACCCGGAGTTCGAGACGCAGGTCATCCGCTATCGTTACCAGTCGCAGATTACCCCGGCGTCGGTTTACGATTACGACATGAACACGCAGGCCAAGACGCTGCTGAAGCAGACGCCGGTGCTGGGCGGCTACGATCCCAATCTGTACGTCGCCGAGCGTATTGAAGCCACGGCGTCCGACGGCACGCGCATTCCGATTTCGCTGGTCTACAAGCGCGGTTTGGAAAAGAACGGCGACGCGCCGCTGCTGCTGTACGGCTACGGCTCTTACGGGATTTCGATGCCGGCAGCCTTTTCGTCCAACCGCCTGAGTTTGCTGGACCGGGGCATGATCTTTGCCGTGGCCCACATTCGGGGCGGCGGCGAGATGGGGGAAGACTGGCGCGAAGCCGGCAAGCTGCATTGGAAGCAAAACACGTTTACGGACTTTATCGCCTGCGCCGAGTTCTTGATCAAGGGGAAATACACAGCGCCGGGCCATCTCGCCATTCAGGGCGGCAGCGCGGGCGGGCTTTTGATGGGCGCGGCGATCAACCTGCGCCCCGATCTCTTTCAAGCCGTGCTGTCTCAGGTGCCGTTCGTAGACGTGCTGAACACCATGCTTGACGACACGCTGCCCCTCACGGTCGGCGAGTATTTGGAATGGGGCAACCCGAGCGTCCAAGCCGACTACGACTATATGCGAACCTACTGCCCGTACACCAACCTTGACGCCAAAGCCTATCCCAATCTGCTGGTCAAGACCTCGCTGAACGACAGCCAGGTCATGTACTGGGAAGCCGCTAAATACACCGCCAAGCTTCGCGCCCATAAAACCGACGCCAACACGCTCCTGCTCAAAACCAACATGGGAGCCGGCCACGGCGGCTCCTCCGGCCGCTACGACGCCCTCCGCGAAACCGCCTTCGACTACGCTTTCCTGCTGACCCAGATTGGCCTCGCCTAGCCTAAAATGTAGGGGCAGGGCTTGCCCCTGCCCTTCTTGCTATGGCGCAGGGCTTTCAATCGCGGCGGCTTCGGCTTGACGCTCGGTGCGAACGGCAGGCTTGCCGGGCTTGGACATAAACGGGCGCTCGAACGCCAAATGAAACCCATACGCCACGCCTACGGAAATCGGGATTCCCAGAAGCCAGTGCAGGAGCAGGCTGGCAGACACACCCAGATGCAGCGGGTGAATAAGGTACTGCCATACCATCTGCAAGATTGGAAAGTGGATCAAGTAGAGGCTGTAGGCAAACGAGCCGACCACCAGCGGCTTCCACGACAGCGCTTTCTGCCAGCCGCCTGCGCGGGTTGCAGCAATGAGCAGGCAGGACGCAAACAGGCCGACGAAAAAGTCCAGCCCAGGCCGGCCCTTAAGAAAGGCAGGATGGGTGGCAGTTGCCGCGATAAGCGCCAGAAACATCCCCGCTGTCAGCCGGCCCCACGGCAGGCGGCGGCGCAGCAGGGAAAGCGTCGGATGCTCGGAGAACGCAATGCCGGCAGCCAGCATCCCCAGTGCGAACAAGCCCAGATACTGCGGTGTAATGCCGTTTTGCTGGCTATTGAACCGAAACAAAAAATGGATGCGCCAGAACGCGAAGACCAGAACATAAGCGCAGGCAACAGCCGCCGCCGTCGTTCCCCAAGGTCCGTACCTTCGCCAGGCCAGAACCAGCAGCGGAAAGCAAAAGTAGATGCGCCACTCGACGCTGACCGACCAGAGCGGCGAGTCAATCTGCGCCCAAGTTGCCGTGCTGATGTCTTGCAGCATCAGCAGATGGGACACCAGCCCAATCTTGGTCACAGGAACGCTGGTATCCCAGGGGGTTCCTGTTTTGTGGCCGATAAAGAGGGCGATCAGCAGCAGCGAGAGAGCCACGGCGAAGTAGTACGGCGGCAGGATGCGCCGCGCCCGGCTGAGAAAGAAGCGCTTCGCCCCGCCGCGAAGCAGGCCGTCTTCGGAGCGGGCGACGGGCAGCATCAGGCAGAAGCCGGAAAGCACGATGAACACGCCGACTGCATAGGACCCAAAGCTGAGTGGGGTCACGATCCGGGTGACAATCGAATTGAGGTGACTGAAATAGTAGGCCAAAACATGGAACGCGACGACGTAGAGCGCCGCCAAGCCGCGCAGACCATCGAGATAAGCAAGATGAACGCGGGCAGGCGTTCTTTCCGGCACGTCTGCTTGTTTCTGCATACTTATATTATATCGCAAACTTTCCCGCGTGCCGCAGGACTTTTCCGCCGATTTACGCGGCCATTCCACGTTCCCCATTAAGTTCGTAATCGTCGTGCCAGAGCAGGCGTAGCTTGTTGGAGCCGTTCAGGGCGGCGACTTTGTAGCACTCGGCGAGAGTCGGGTAGTTGAAGACGTTGTTGATAAAGTAATCTACGGTTCCCTTGAAGGCCATGACGGCCTGGCCGATATGGATCAGCTCGGTCGCGCCGGTTCCGATGGCATGGACGCCAAGTATTTGGCGGGTTTCTTCGTGAATGAGCAGCTTCAGCATCCCAACTTCGTCGCCCAAAAGCTGGCCCCGCGCAATTTCCCGGTACTGGGCGACGCCCGCTTCGTAGGGGATGCCGTCGGCGGTGAGCTGGGCTTCGGTCTTGCCGACCATGCTGATTTCGGGAATAGCATAAATGCCGAGCGGGAACAGCTCCGGGATGGAGGTCGTCGGCTCGCCGTAAATGTGACAGGAAGCACGGCGGCCCTGCTCCATCGACGTAGACGCAAGCGCCGGGAAGCCGACCACATCGCCCACTGCGTAGACATGCGGCACGTCGGTCTGGTAGTTTTCGTTGACTTTCAGCCGCCCCCGGTTGTCGGGAACGATGCCGACCGTGTCCAATCCCAGCGTATGCGTCGTTCCCTGACGCCCGATACAATACAGCAGCGTGTCCGCCCGCAGGTGCTTTCCCGATTGCAAAGTCGCCTGCACTAAACCGTCGGGCTGGACCTGGATGTCGTCCACGCGCTCGCCGAGACGCAGGGTGACACCCATCGCCCGCATTCGGTACTGCAGCGCTTCGCTGATTTCCGAGTCCACAAAATCCAGCAGCGACGGCCGGGCTTCCGTGAGAATGACCCGGACGCCGAGCGTCGCCATCATGCAGGCGTATTCCGTGCCGATCACCCCGCCGCCGACAATAATCATGCTTTTCGGCAGGTTGGACAGCTCCAGCAAACTATCACTGTCCAGGACATGCGTATTGTCGAACGGAACGCTCGGCGGACGCGCCGGCACGGTTCCCGTGGCGATAATCACATGGTCCGCTTCCAGCAGCTCCGTCGCGTTCTGCCGGGTGATGCTCAGGGTGTGCGGGTCCACAAATTTGGCTTCGCCGCAGATAATTTCCACTTCGTTGCGAACCATATGCTCCCGGATGACTTCCATTTCGGTGCGGATGACCTGCTGGCCGCGTGCGATCAAATCTTCAATCGTGATTTCCGGCTTGCCGCGCCCGCCCTCCCGGTCGCCGTAGAAACCGCGCTGCTGGATGCCGGACAGGTGCAGAACCGCCTCGCGCAGTGCCTTGCTGGGGATCGTGCCGGTATGGGTGCAGGCACCGCCGAGTATCCGGTTGCGCTCGATCAGCGTCACCTGCTTGCCGAGCTTGGCGGCTTGAATGGCCGCTTTCTGTCCTGCCGGCCCGCTGCCGATGACGACCATATCTACATGTTTCATGCCGGCTCCTGTTTGACCTAAACTTTGCGTCGTGCGCGTTTCTGCGCTTGCTGCCGTATCGATTAATCGAAGAGTCATAGTAGTCCTATGCTCGGAGAATTACCGGGAAAACTAAAGAGCAAGACACAAAAAGAGCCTCTTCCTGTCGCGGCATCGCCGCGACTTGAAAGAGACTTCATTGCCTCAGCCCTGCTTGGGCTACGCCTGTATCATATCTTATTTACCGCCCGCTTGTCAATGCTGGACCTACCGCCCTGCTTCGCGGGGTCCTCCCTAAAGGGAAGATACAGAATATGGCAGAAGGCGGCCTTCGCTTATCCGAATCCTCCCTTTAGGGAGGACCACAGCGAAGCGGTGCGGTAGGTCTCCCTCTTGCCTTCTTCCCCCTGTTGCTGTATACTATATCTAAGCCCCACCGCCACTTTACCGAAAGACACGCCCGCTATGACTGAACTACTCTGGGAAGGCAAATACCGCGACGGAAAGAAAGTGCCTCCCCGGCGTATCATCTTGCCGTTTCAGACTATTGAAACCGTCAACGAAAGCACGGCGGATCGCCACCGCACGCTGGATATGTTCGCGTCCGGCAAGCCCGCCGAGTGGCGCAATCGCCTCATCTGGGGCGACAAGGTCCATGTCCTGCCGTCGCTCCTGCCGGAGTTCGCAGGCAAAGTGAACCTCATCTACATTGACCCGCCCTTTGACACCGGCGCAAACTTCTCGTATCTGGCAACGATCCCCGACGCGCCCACAGCCCCACAGCCCCACAGCCCCACAGCCCCACAGCCCGGAAGAGTAAGTCCGTAAATCCCCAAGACGGGGACGACGACGACGACCTCAGCGAGACAGATACCCCCGTCCAGGGAATTTCCGGCCTTTCCTTTATCAAGGAGCCATCTGTTATTGAACAAAAGGCGTACCGGGATACCTGGGGCAAAGGGCTTGACTCCTACCTCAAATGGTTCTACGAAACCGTAGTTCTCCTCCGCGAACTCCTCGCCGAAAACGGCAGCCTCTATGTGCATTTGGATTACCGTGTCGGTCACTATGCAAAGGCAGTTTTGGATGAAGTTTTTGGGATTGACCGCTTCCTCAACGAGATAGTGTGGTTTTATCCCGACTCGCCAGGTCGCCCATACGATAAGTTTCCACCAAAACATGATACCATTTTCAGATATTCTAAGTCTGAAAAGTTCATCTTTGATGCCGATGAGGTTCGCGTTCCTATTTTAGAAGCATCGAAAAAGCGATATGAAAAGCCACGCTTCTTGATAAATTCGCAAGGCAAGCGATTTGATTATCTCGGTGGCAAATCCATCGAAAATGGCAAAATCCCTGAGACAGTTTGGCAAATACCAGTTGTTAAAGGAACTTCCGAGCAACACACAGGTTACGCTACGCAAAAGCCAGAGGCTCTACTTCAGCGCATCATTAAGGCTTCCTCCAAACCAGGCGACCTCGTTCTTGATTGCTTCTGCGGTTCCGGCACAACTGCGCTTACAGCCGAAAAGCTGGGGCGGCGCTGGATTACCTGCGACTTGGGCCGCTTCGCCATTCACACCGCCCGCAAGCGCTTCCTTGCCATTGACGGCGTCAAGCCCTTTGTCGTGCAGAACTTAGGCAAGTACGAGCGGCAGCAGTGGCAGCAGGCGGAGTTCGGAGACAACGCCGTGGCCCTTACTCAAGCCTACCGCGAGTTTATCCTCAGCCTTTACGGCGCAAGGCCGATCAACGGCTACATCTGGCTGCATGGGATTAAGAGCGGCCACATGGTTCATGTCGGCGGCGTGGATGCGCCCATCAGTGTCGGCGACGTGGCGCAGGCAGTGGCGGAGTTCAAGCGCAGCCGGGGAACGGGGGAGAACGCCCCGACGCAGAACCGCGTGGACATTCTGGGCTGGGACTTTGCGTTTGAACTGAACGAAGTCAGCAAGCAGCAGGCGGCGCAGGCGGGCGTGGAAGTCAAGTTCGTGCGTATCCCCCGCGAAGTGCTGGAAAAGAAAGCCGTTGAGCAGGGCGACATCAAGTTCTTTGAGCTGGCCGCGCTCTCGGTAGACGTGCAGCAAAGCGGCAAAGGCGTGATTTTAACGCTGAAAGATTTTGTCATCCCCTTAGATGACGTGCCGCAGGAGATTCAAGCGGCGATTACGCATTGGGAGCAATGGATTGACTACTGGGCCGTAGACTGGGACAACAAAGGTGACACGTTCCATAACCAGTGGCAGTCGTACCGCACCCGCAAAGACAAGGGCATTCAAAAAGTCATCGCCTCCCCGACCGGAACCTACCAAGAGCAGGGAGAATACAAAGTCGTTGTCAAAGTCATAGACATTTTAGGCAACGACACGACCAAGACCCTGAAAATCATCATTCCCTAGTAGCGTTAATGGCGTTGATGAGCGCTCTAGGAAATAGGGAAATGTTATCTTCAAGCACAGAGCGTTCGACGTAAGCAGCTTCCTCAAACTCTGACTTTTGCCGGTCAAGATCATACATACGAGTTTCAACTTTTGCTTCGATAAATTCTTTCAATGCGGTTTCACCGTTCAATCCATGCGCGGAAGCGAGGTAGCCTAGAACAAAATGCACTTCACGCCCCTGCTGACCTTCCCGGATACGGGAAAGGCGGCCATAGAGAGCATCGGCATCAGTTTCGGCATCACGAGAGGCAAGATTTACGGCTTCCACCACCACAAGGCGCTGCCGACTTTCTGCACAGCGCAGAACTTTGACACCCCGCCCGCCAAAGCCGGGAACTTTGCCACGGTGAAAGAAAGAAGAGACACTGCCCAATGCTCTAGAAACAGCCGTGTCAATCCGCTCCAGTTTATCACGACGAGAAACACGCGGTTGAACAATGGCTTCAAAGAGGGTTTCGATTTCGTCTTCCGGGTCCTGGCAGTCAATAATACGAATGCCATCAATACGAACAGTGAACCGTAACAGCTTTTCGACGTGCTGCCACCAGGCATGACTAAGCGGCTTGAGAGCTTCCTGATCATAGGGCAAGTCGCCTTGCTTGATCCAACCTTCGATCTGTGATTTGACAAGCTCCAAGTAGGGCTGCGCTTTGACTGGCGGAATACCGACAACATGCTCTTCCGGCTCCGGCAGGCGAATTCGATACCAAGCGCCATTGTTTTCCCAAAGGATGACGCCCACCGGCACGGTAACTCCACGATCCGCATCCGTTAAATAGCGCAGGGTCGCGCAACTATAGGTCGAGTAGAGTGATTCCATCAGTTCCATAAGGCATACTCTTCCACTTGTCCAGTTGAACCAAAACCGAAATCCGATTTGCCCGCTCACGCAAACAGGCTTCAAGAGCATGAGGGGTAACGCCTGCCCTGCTCCACCAAGCAGAAGGAACACGGGCCATAGCTTCAGGAATCCGACTTGAAGCTTCGTGAATCAAACCGATCATTCTTTGCAAAGGCGCAGGTCCTTTTTCCAAAAGCGCCCGCTCTAGCATCGGCAGATGAGGGGCAGAGGAATAGGAGCGAGAGCGCGGCATGTAAGAACCGTCGGAAAATGATGAGGAGCCAAGAAGACAATCACTCTGGTCAGCAGGTATCAAATGCCACTTCCCATTGTCCTGCTCCAAAAGCGTATTGCCGTAAACCTCTCGGTCTAGGTTCATCAGCCAGCAGTCCGCAGCCCAGATAAAAATGAGTTCTTCTGGCCTTGCGAGGAAATCCCAGTGCGTCACCGGCCCTGGCATGAAATCTAGGCGCAGACGGGTTCCAAAATGCAGGCCGCCATCAATCGCATAATCCAAAATGCCGCTTTGCCGGTACGACTGCGACAACTGGGGACCGACTTCCACAAGTACGGCATCCAGGGTACGAAGGCCGATCATCTTGAGGAGCGCGTGAGAGATAACTTCGCTGATGGCCGCTGCGGTGCTGACAGGATCACGCCGGTATTTGACGGCATACAAACGTCCCGAAGCATCATTTTGAGCCGGGCTATCTTTGCAAAAAACTTTGCGCGGACTCCAACGAGTTGGGACATCAATGATCAGTCCGTCGTCAGTGTAAGCAAAAACCGTTTGAAGGGACTGCAAAGATCGTCCACCTTCCACGAAGGAGCATTGAGAAAGCGCTCGACGAGTGAGTCAAAGAAGCCGTTATCCGTCCTAACCAGGCAAAGCCTGCTACTCCGCCACTTTTAAAGCTTTCGCAGGGCGGGTATTCGGTGCGGATGACGACTTCAATAACTTCTCTAGAGTATACCTAAATCGGAAACAAACGTCAACTAGAAATAGAAATATATAAGGAAAATAAACCATGCCACGCACAAAAGCCGCGCCCGGACAGCTCAGCCTGCTCGATGCCAAGACCAAAACCGCGCCATGTGTTCCGGCAATTAAAGAAGCCGTTAATGCCTGGCGGAACGGCGGCTACAAAGGCGTCACTGAGACGACCCGGACACTGCTGAATTACTGGTTCCACACCGACCACCGCCTGCCGAATGGGCGCAAGTTTGAGTACCACTATGCCCAGCGCGAGGCGATGGAAACGCTGATCTATCTGTATGAAGTCGTGAAAATACGGCGACAGAAACAGTTGATTGAGAAGTATACAACGCTCACCGATTTGAAGCTGCTTCAGCAGGACGACTTTGCCCGGTACGCCATCAAAATGGCAACCGGCAGCGGCAAAACCAAAGTCATGTCCCTGGCAGTTGCCTGGCAGTTCTTTAATGCCATGCTGGAAAGCAGCGCAGACTATGCCAAGACGTTTCTGATACTCGCGCCAAATGTGATTGTTTTTGAGCGGCTTCGCACCGATTTCGCCGGCGGCCTTATCTTTCGCACGGACCCGGTACTCCCGCCGGAACTTGAAATGTTCTGGGATTTTGACTGCTACATGCGAGGCGAAGGTGAACGGGCTGCGTCTGAGGGCGGGCTGTATCTGAGTAACGTGCAGCAATTCTATGAGCATGGGACGGCAAGTGACGACGAGCCTTCCGCGATGGCAGGAGTGATGGGTTCCAAGCCGCCGGCAAAGAAGCTGGAAGTGGAAGATTTCAGCGAACGACTCACGGCCCGCGCCGGGAACTGCCTAGTCATCAACGATGAAGCCCATCATACCCACGAAGAAGAAAGCGAGTGGAACGGCGTCATTCGCCGCCTACATAAATCTTTAGAACCTGCTTCCGTAATCCAGCTTGATGTCACGGCGACGCCGCGCCACAGCAAAGGGGCATTATTTTCCTGGACCATTTACGATTATCCATTGAAGCAAGCGATTATTGACAACATTGTAAAGCGCCCCATGAAGGGCGTCGCAGTCGGCATTACTAAAATTCCCTCCGATATTGCCAGCGTGAGGTATGAGGCGTATCTGACGGCGGGAGTTGCCCGATGGAAAGAATATCGGGAACAGCTCTTGCCGCTGGGTAAAAAGCCGTTGCTTTTTGTGATGATGAACGACACATCCGAGGCAGACGACGTAAGCGATTATCTGCGAACCAAATATCCGTCTGAGTTTGCCGGTGACAAGCTGCTTGTCATTCATACTGACACTAAAGGCGAAGTCTCCAAAAAAGACTTAGACAAAGCCCGTACAACGGCCCGTGAAGTAGATGAAGCCACAAGTCCCGTAAATGCCATTGTCAGCGTCCTGATGCTGCGCGAAGGCTGGGACGTGCAGAATGTCACCGTTATTGTCGGCCTGCGCCCGTTTTCGTCCAAAGCCAATATTCTGCCCGAACAGACCATTGGGCGCGGCCTGCGGTTGATGTTCCGGGGTCAGGGTAGCGCCTACATTGAGCGCGTCGATATTATAGGTAATCCAGCCTTTATCGAATTCGTGGAGCAGTTAGAAAAAGAGGAAGACATTGAGTTAGGCACGTTCAAGATTGGTCAAGACAAAGTCAGCATTGTCACCATCGCGCCCGACCCGGCGAAGATGGACAAGGACATCGCCTTGCCGGTACTCAGCCCGGTACTAGCCCGAAAGAAGACACTTGCCGAGGAGATAGCCTCTCTTGACGTGATGACGTTCCAGAACCAGACGCTGCCCAAGGAAGAAAACGACGCCGTCGCAAAAAACTTCCGCTACGAAGGCTACGACATTATCACATTAGAAAAGCAGATCGAACGCGAGTATTGCATTCCAGAAATGCAGACACCCGAAGAAGTTATTTCCTACTACGCCAAACGCATCGCACAGGACGTAAAGCTGCCCTCACAATTCGCCGCCCTTGTGCCCAAAATTCGCGAGTTCTTAGAGAAGAAAGCGTTTGGCAAGACGGTTACATTGGACAGCAAAGCCATGATCAAGGCAATCTCCGGCAATGTCGCTTCGTTCATTACGATCACGACCTTTGCAAAGGCGCTCCGGGGTTTAGTCATTGAGGAGCTTGTACCACAAGTAGAACACGCCGGCCGAAAGCTATCGGAAACAACCCCATTTCCCTACTCACGTCCGACACTCGCCAACGTCAGCCAGTGCGTCTTTAACCTCGTACCATGCGACAACGACTTTGAGCGCAGGTTTGCCAAGTTTTTACAGGACGCCAAAGACCTGAAATGCTTTTCCAAACTGCCGTCACAATTTGGATTTGCCATCGAATACACGGACAACGCCACAAACCTACGCTATTATGAACCGGATTTTGTTGCCGTCCAAGACGATGGAACCCACTGGTTGATCGAAACGAAAGGCCAGGTCAACGTAGATGTCGCTCACAAAAACCGCGCGGCAACGCTTTGGTGCGAAAACGCCAGTCGGTTGACGGAAACAGAGTGGCGTTACATCATTGTCCATCAAAACGATTTCGAGCAGCTACAGCCCGATTTATATTCCGACCTCTACGCACTGCAAACACTCTTAGCTTGACAAGCCGTGTTGATTTAAAGTACAATCGCGCTATCATGGAGGAGACAGGCCAGACAAGCGGGATGCACTGCACGAAATGCGGCGAGTATCGCCAACTGTCCGTTTTTCGTGTTCGCAACGGAAAACTTAAACAGCCCTGTAAAAAATGCTACTTGGAGTATGGTCGCCGCCATTACGAAAACAACAAGCAGTATTATGTCGACAAGGCCAAGCGTCACAATGACGCGCTGTGGGAACAGACGGGCTTGCTCGTCTGGGAGTATCTCAAAGCGCACCCCTGCGTAGACTGCGGGAACAGCGATCCCCGCGTCCTTGACTTTGATCATGTCCGTGGTGTAAAAAAGCACAACATCAGCGATCTAAAAAGTCTGCATTTTCGCTGGAAGACGATCCAGGAAGAAATCGAGAAATGTGATGTCAGATGTGCAAACTGTCATCGTATTAAGACTTACAAGCAACTTTCGTGGCGAACATTCGAGGCGGCTTCGTAGCTCAGTGGATTAGAGCGTCTCCCTCCGAAGGAGAAGGCCATGGGTCCGAATCCCATCGAGGCCTTGTGATTTATAGCGATTGTTCGACCACGTTTTACTCTGAAACCAGCCCACCGCGCCTTGCGGCGGGCTTTTCTTTTGCCCGAACTTTTGAGGAGGAATATATGTCTGCATCGCCTGTTTTGATTGTCGGCTCGATGGCTTTAGATTCGGTGAAAACGCCGACGGGGGAAGTCAAGGACACGCTCGGCGGGGCCGCCGATTATTCCGGCGTCGCGGCCTCGTTCTTTGCGCCGGTGCAGCTTGTCGGCGTGGTCGGCGACGATTTTCCGCCCGCGCACTTAGACTTTCTCCAGTCGCGCGGCATTGACCTCGCGGGCGTGCAGATCGTTCCCGGCGGCAAGACGTTCCGCTGGGCGGGCTACTACGACTTTGACCTCAATATCGCGCACACGCTGGACACGCAGCTCAATGTCTTTGCCGACTTCCAGCCGTCGCTCCCCGAACGCTACAAGCAGGCCAAGTATGTGTTTCTCGCCAACATTGACCCGGCGCTGCAATTGGAAGTCTTGAAGCAGGTGGAGAACCCGGCTTTAACTGTCTGCGACACGATGAACTTCTGGATTGAAGGCAAGCGCGACGCTCTGCTGGAAGTCTTGAAGCGCGTGGACATCGCGTTTATGAACGACGCCGAGGCGCGTCAGCTCACCGGCGAGTTGTCGGTCATCAAAGCCGCCAAAGCGCTGATGGCGCTGGGGCCAAAGACCGTCATCATCAAGAAAGGCGAGCATGGAGCGCTCTTGTTCAGCGGCGACAAGCACTTCGCCGCGCCGTCTTACCCTTTAGAAGAAATCGCCGACCCCACCGGCGCGGGCGATTCGTTTGCCGGCGGCTTCATTGGCTATGTCGCTTCCCAAAATGACACATCGTTTGCGGCCCTGCGAAAAGCCGTCATCTACGGCAGCGTCATAGCCTCCTACAACGTCGAAGACTTCTCGTTGAACCGCCTGCGGACCCTCACCGACGCCGACATCGCCGCCCGCTACCGCGCCTTCCAAGAAATTGCCTATTTTGAGGCGCTGGACGAAGCACAGGCGTAATTGAGCGCTCAGTTGACAAGAGGTCGAAAATGAAGCCAAATCAAGATGTAATTCTTCGGAGTCTTGCCCAGGCAAATGAGTTCAAGGACTTCTTGGTATCTTGGAAGCCCTCTCTGTATACCTACAAAAGTGATGTTCTTTGCATGTCTGCATTATCCCTCTTCAGCTCAGGCGGCGTGATCCGCGGCAACGACAAAAATCAGGAGAAAGTTATTGCAAGATTATTCTTTCACGCACCCCAAATCGTAAGCCTTGTTCCTGGCGGTCTGGCTGAGTTCGCCTTAGCATCTTGGGATGTCGTTGAAGGATATAATGCTGTTGATGAAGATCGAGATGATTTCTGCGTCGTGTCGATACTTTTTGGCAAAGCAAAGCAAACTCGTTCTTATATCGTCTGCAAAAATGTTACATTTCACGAGGTTTCAAGAACTTACCCTTTGGAGCGGTTGCAATGATTAAGCTTTTGTTAGATGGTCTCATTCCTAAAGAGGATGAGGTATTTCGAATCTTGCAAGGAGTTTCTCTCAGGTTACTGTATATCAATTCACAGACAGTGGCTGTCTTGCTGCGGCAAAACGCAGAGGAAGCCCGTTCGTTCGAGTTGTTGTTTAAGGGCGTCTGGTACATCAACATCCCCACACAGATCAGCAGCATCAATGCTTCGCCTGCCTCCGAGGAAGATGTTGATGTCGTAAGGCAGCGTGTACCAATCGCCTACTCACCAACGAGAAATCAGATCATGCGGTTCGCTTCTGGCAGGGAAAACTTTTACATTATGGCATCTAGGCTTACTCTCTATGAAGTGGATACTTTGGATGATTGCTCACACGCCCGAACAGATGAAATGATGACTGAACTCGCTGAGTATTATAGTGTCGGAGACACTTTCATTCACCAGTAGACCGGCACTTCCAGTGCCGGTATCCTGACCTACCCACGGAAGGGTTTCCCCATGCTTGCCGCTCTTTTTGACCCGTTCCTCACCCTGTTCTACCCGCCGCGCTGCCTGGTCTGCAACACGCTCGGCGCGTCCGGCCTGTGCGCTGGGTGCGCGGCGCAAATCGCGCCGGTAGCCGCGCCGTTCTGCGGGGTTTGCGGCCAGACGCTTGCCCCGGACGACGGCGGCTGTGCCGATTGCCGACGCCGACGCCCAGCGTTTGTCCAGGCCAGGTCACTCGGCGCGTATGACGGGGTTCTGCGCCATGCCATTCACCAGTTTAAGTACCGGGACCGGCCTCAGCTTGCGGCTCCATTAGGGCGGCTTCTCGCGGTCTACGCACGAGAACAAGCGCCTGCGCTAAACGGCCTCAAGTTTGATGCCCTGCTTGCCGTGCCGATGCACCCGGTCCGGCAGCGGATACGCGGGTACAACCAGTCGGCGCGGCTGGCGCGTGTTCTGAGCCAGGAACTCAGCCTGCCGCTTTGTACAGATGCTCTTGCCCGCATCCGCCCCACCCGTCCGCAGGTCGGCCTCAGCGCGGAAGCGCGGCGAACCAATCTGCGCGGGGCATTTGCGGTCAAGCAGGCAGAAGCGGTCGCGGGGAAAACGCTGCTGCTGATTGACGATGTCGTGACTTCGGGAAGCAGTTTATACGAGTGCAGTGTCACGCTGAAAGCCGCAGGCGCGAGCGCCGTATATGCGCTGACACTGGCGGCAGGGTAACAAGAACCCCTCCCGCTCGTTCCTCGTTCCCTCCCCTGTTAGGGAAGGGCCAGAGTAAGAAACGAAAGCGCCTGCCCTTTGCCAAGAGGCACCGTCCATCTGTGTTCCAAAGCCCTTCCCTAATAGGGGAGGGAGCGAGGAACGAGCGGGAGGGGTTCCTACAGCGTGTCCAAAATCTCCTGCACCGACAGATACGCGCCGCAGATGACTTCGTCGGACGCGCCGTAGTACAGCGTGATCGTATCGCCGTCCTGCACGTGACCGTTGGTGAACACGACGTTGCCGAAGAACCCGGTCAGCTCATACGGCGCGGACGGCTCCATGATCGGCTCGGCGGACCGGGCCAGCACTTTGCTGGGATCGTCGCGATCCAGCAACAGCGCCCCTAAACAATAGCGAGATTGCTCGTTCGCGCCGTGGTAAATCACCAGCCACCCACGCTCCGTGAGTATTGGCTCCGCGCCCGCGCCGATCCGCGCCGAGTCCCACATTCCGGGCCGGGACCAGGCGATGCACTGGTTCTGGCCCCAGTGGTTCAGGTCCGGCGACCGGGCCAGCCAGATATAGTTGCCGCCGATGTAGATGTTGGAAGGCCGGTGCAGGCACAAATACTGCCCGCCGACCTTCTGCGGAAACAGGGCGCAGTCTTTGTTGGACGGCGGGATAATCATGCCGTGCGGCGTGAACGTCACCCAATCTTTGGTGCTGCTCATGCCGACGCCTACGCCGTTTGGCGAAACCGCCGTATAAGTGAGATGGAAACGCCCATCTATTTCGCAGACCCGGCTGTCTTCAATGCCGAACGACTCCAAATCGCCCCGTCCAATCAGTGTCGGCTTGTCTTCCGGCACAAAGTGCACGCCGTCGCTGCTCCAGGCCAGCCGCAGATGCGACAGCGTCGTCAGGTACGCATGGCCTTTATACTGAAAGACGCGCGGGTCCTGATACACCAAGTTCGGGTCGTCTTTCGCGTAGGTGACAATCGAAATGCCGCCCGGAGCCAGCGGGTCCAGCACCGGCGTTGACACCATCCCCTCGGCCTGCTCCGGCCGCTCCGCTGTCCGCAGCAGCAGGCCAGTCCGCCCCTGATACCGGAACGCGCCGGGGTTCAGCAGGCACTCAATCGTCAGCCCATCCCGGCTCGGCTTCACGTCGGAAGGCCTCAAAATCGGGTTCGTCTCAAATCGCCGCGCAATATCCGCCATCTGTTACTTCCTCTTTCCAAAACATCTTCTGCCTATTAACGATAGCTGTGTGTTTTTCCTGTTTCGCCGAGTAAACTAAATTACTGGAATAATTTGTGCGGGAGGGCGTAGACAGCAAAAAACCGGCACTGGAAGTGCCGGTCTACTCTTGAATGAAAGTCCCTGCGGGACTACGGATTAACTCGCGGGTGCTTATCTTCAGTGTCGGAGACACTTTCATTCACCAGTAGACCGGCACTTCCAGTGCCGGTTCTCATGCTCGGCATCACTCATGCTCGGCATAACAAAAACTACAGCGTCGGCTTCTTCATCATGCCTTTCATCGGGGCTTTGCGGGTGTAGCCCTTGACGGCAACCGTTTTGCCGCTTTTCAGCGTCTTCGTGTAGCCGCTCACTGCCGTTTTGGGCATGGGCTTCGCTTTCCGTGTGTAGCCTTTGACGGCGACGGTTTTGCCGCTTTTGAGCGTTTTGGTATAGCCCTTGACGTGTGCGCCGGGCATGTTGTTCATGGGTGTCTGCGCGAAGGCGGACACGGCAAGGAGGGCGATCAGGCCCAGAGCGGCGGTCAAGCGGGAAAACAATTTCATGGGTTTCTCCTCTGTTCTTGCGAGTTGAAACTGCAAGCGTTCAAACCGGGCGGATAGTTCCCGGAAAAAGAGTTCAGCAAGTTTTCGGAAAGTTTTTTGTCCTCGCGGCGCTTTTCGGCGCGAAACCGACACCAAGTAAATGACAAGTAAGTGAGCAGTATGGCGGAATGGGATGACGATGAGCGGCTGGCCGCACGTTACAGCGCGGCCGGGGATGCGCGGGCGCTGGAAACTTTGTTTCGCCGTCACCTGGACGCGACGTATGCCTTTGCCCGGCGGTTTCTCGCCAGCCGGGAAGATGCCGAAGAAGCGGCGTCGGAAACCTGGCTTCGTGCGGGCCGAGCGCTGCGGGCCGGGCGCTTCCGGGGCGAAAGCCGCTTCAAGACCTGGCTGCTGGGGATCGCGCGATTGGTCTGCTTGGAGCGAATGCGGCAGCCGCGCCTGCCGACCCTGTCGCTTTCGGGCCTGACCGAAACGCTGCACGGCGACTGGGTGCTGTTTTCGCCGGAGCCGGACCTAGTTTCGGATTTAGACGCCGCGCTCGCGTCGCTGTCCGAAGACCACCGGCTGATTTTGACGCTGTGCGACCTGCAAGGGCTGACTGCCGCCGAAGCGGCTTTGATTTTAGACCGCACGCCTGCCGCGACGAAATCACTGCACGGACGCGCCCGCCGCGCCCTGCGCGACGCAATTTTCTTTCAACAGGAGGAATTATGACACAAGCCGAGCGCGACGAATTGGTAGATTTGTCTATTGACGACGCCCTGCCCGAAGCGCTGCGGGCAGCTACCGAGGCGCATCTCGCGGCCCACCTCGAAGCCGCCGCCGATGCGGTCACGCTGCAGGCGATAGTCCGCCGCTTGAAGTCCGCGCCAAGCGACCGGCCCGACGCCTGGTTTGCCGAACGCGCTTTAGACCGGCTTCTGCGCGAACACGCGGAAGCACAGGAAGCCGAACAAGACACCGAACGATTACAGATGAGGAGAATTTGAAAATGGCAAAAACAATGATCCCCGGACTGCTCCGGGCGACTTCCCCGCGCAAAGAACTCTTTGAGGGCATCCAGACCGTCGGCAAGGCCGTCGCCACCCGGTCCTCGCTTCCGATTTTAACCCATGTGCGGATCGCCGCCAAAGACGGCAAAGTCTCCATGATGGCGACCGATCTCGAGATGTGGATGGAGCATACGCTTCCGGGCGTCGGCATTACCGAAGACGGCGCGGCAACCGCCCCGGCCCGAAACTTCACCGAGCTTCTCGCCGCCATGCCCGACGCCGACGTGTCCGTCACCGTCGAAGACGAGACTAATACGCTCCATCTGCGCTGCCTGAAAGCCAACTACAAGCTGCTGGGATTATCTGCCGATGAGTTCCCGCTGCTGCCGCAGGTCAAGGAAGACTCGCGCTTTGTGATTGACCGCGAAACGCTGAAAGACGCCATCAAGCAGACCATCTTTGCCACGTCCACCGACGAAACCCGCGCCATCCTCACCGGCGTTCTGGTCATCTTTCAAGGCGACAGCCTGCGTTTAGTCGCCACCGACACCCACCGGCTCGCCGTGCGCGACTGCCCCGTCAAAGAAGGGTCGGGAAGCGCCAGCGCGATTGTGCCGTCGCGGGCCATGAACGAGCTGCTGCGGATTGTCGGCAACGAGGAAGGCGAGATTGTCGTGACGCTCTCCGGCAACCAGATTCAGTTCCAGGTAGACGACGCCAGCGGCAGCAAGACGACGCTGATCTCGCGCCTGATTGACGGCCAGTTCCCAAACTACGAGCGCGTCATCCCCGCCCAGGCCACGAAAACGCTCACCGTCGAACGCGCTCCCCTCGCCGCCGCCGTCAAGCGTGCCTCCATCGTCGCCCGCGACTCCGCCAGCCGGGTCGTTCTTCGGACCACCGAAGACGGCGACAAGCTGACCATCACCGCCGAAAGCGGCAGCGTCGGCAACGCCTACGAAGAAGTCGAAGTCGCCCGCACCGGCGACGACACGCCCGTCGAGATCGCCTTCAACGCCAAGTATTTGGCCGACGTTCTGAACGTCTTAGACACCGAAGGCCTCCATATCGAGCTGACCGAACCCCTCCGCCCTGGCGTCATCCGTCCCACCGACACCGCTGACTATTTGTGCGTCCTGATGCCCATGCAGGT
>JAABUZ0100002164.1_pt1 | contig 33631 bp, 31 predicted proteins | sample 5562091 | NCBI WGS metagenome assembly JAABUZ01 (sample SAMN12813069, study PRJNA571459) | rock metagenome | isolation source: Antarctica rocks | place: Antarctica: Victoria Land, Linnaeus Terrace sud | collected 2015-12-21
CGACGCCGCCGCGGAGTGGCTCCGTTGCATCGAGCACGATCGGCGACGCAAGCCGTCGACGGTGGCCACGTACCGATCACTGCTTGGCTCGCAGATCATCCCGGTGTTCGCCGAGATGCCGATCGAGTCGATCACCCCGACGATGATTGAGCCGTGGATCGCGTCGGTCGATCGCACGCCCGCGACTCGGGTCAAGCTGCTGGCGATGGTGCACGGCATCTTCGGGCGGGCCGGGAAGGTCTGGGGTCTGAAGGTCAATCCGGTGGATGACGTCGAGAAGCCGCCTTGACGAGCAGCGGCGACATCGAGGTCTTCTCGCCCGAGGAGGTGTGGGCGCTGGTTCGGGCGGCGGCGAGCGAGCAGGACGCGGCCATCTTCATGACCGCGGCTTTCACCGGACTGCGCCGCGGCGAGCTGCTGGCGCTGCGCTGGCGCGAGGTCGACTTCTCCGGCTCGGTGATCCGGGTTCGCGCCAGCTACCACTAGGGAGTGCTGTCCACACCGAAGTCGGGCAAGGCCCGATCGGTGCCGATGGCCCCGACGCGCCACAGCTCTCGCGAGGATCGCCGATCGGCCCGAGCTCACCGGCGACGACTTGCTGGAGAGATCACGGCGACGCTGAGAACCGCGACCGCGGTGGATGTTGTGGCCGGCGAGCTGACCTCTGCGCGGCTCGGCCGTCAGGGTCGTGCTGGTCGTCGGCTCGGTGCGGGGTCGCCGGAGGCCGGCATCCTCCCGCGCGCGGGAAACCCCATTGCGCACGGACGCGCAATCGATGCCTCCGTTTCCGCCGCGCGTCATCCTTGCCTTTCCCGATCGCGGAGTCGCCGTCGCGCGCGTCGTTCGGCAGCGCACGGACGCGCTGCATCCGATCCGCGCGCGACCGTAACGCACCGAGCAACGGCGACACCTCCTTCGAGGCCAGAACTTGGACCACCGCTGCCGTCTACCGCTCCCTTGATGCTGGGCGGAAGCGGCTGATACCCAGAGGGCGCCCTTCGGACGATGCGGGCCCAGCCAGTCTTCGCCAATGTGGGAGAGACGGCCCGCCTGGTGTCGATGACTGAAGCACTCGTCGGGCCGAGCGGCGCTTCCGCGGAATGCGCTATCGCGTCGTCGCCAAGGCGATCGTGCGCCACACGTTGGCCGCCGGGCCAAAGCGATCGTGAGGAGCCAGGTCGGCGGGCGCTCGGTCCTGGGCGGACGCGTAAGCGAGCGACGTCAGCGGTGGCCTGGAGCCTCACCCGCTTTCCCAGAAAGCGCGCGTCCGAGCCCGTCGGGGGGTGGCGTCGACGACGAGCTCAGGCGTTGGCACGCCTGAGATGTACGCCTTGTGCGTGAGATACGCGGGTCAGGCGCCCCACGCTCGGGAGGCTGCCGCGCGGGCGATCACCTGCGCCGCGAGTTTGCGGCTGGCTTCGTCGATCATCGGTCCGTCCAGCATCAGGGCACCGCGGCCCGCCTCGCGTTCGCCGGTTTCCAGCGCGTCGAGGACGGCGCGGGCCCGAGCGAACTCCTCCTCGGTGGGGGCAAAGAGCTGGTTGAGCAGATCGATCTGCGTTGGGTGCAGCGCCCACTTGCCGTCGTAGCCCATGGCTCGCGCTCGCTGCGCCGACACTCGGAAGCCGTCGTGATCCTTGATGGCCAGGTAGGGACCATCGATCGCCTGCAGGCCGGCAGCGCGGGCGGCGACCAGCACTCTCTCCTGCACGTACTGCCAGTGGCCTCCGGAATTCTGGCTGCCGAGCGGCAGGCCGAGTGACGCGGAGAGATCGGCGTAACCGACGATTAGGGTCTCGAGACGCGGGCTGGCCTGGGCGATCGCGTGGATGTTGCGCAGGCCGGTCGCCGTCTCGACCAGCGCCTGCAGCGCGACCGGCGCGCGCCGATCGATCTCCTGCTCGACCATCCCGGCCAGGCGATCGACGAACTCCAGCTCGCCAGGTGACTCGACCTTGGGAACGACGAGTGAACCCAGCGCGTCACCCGCACCCGTGATGACGTCGATCACATCACGGTGGCACCAAGGCGTAGCGGGGCCGTTGACGCGGACGGCAAGCGAATGCTCGCAAGTTCGACGCCGGGCGATCACGTCGGTGACCCGGGCTCTCGCCTCAGCTTTCGCCGCCGGCGCGACGGAGTCCTCGAGATCGATCACCAACTCGTCGGCGGCGAGCGTCCGGGACTTGGCCAGCATCTTCTCAGAGGATCCCGGCACCGAGAGACAGGAGCGACGCGCCGTCACTCGCGCGAGCCTACCCTGGCGACGCGGGCATCGCTCTAATACGCTCACGCCTACGTTCCGCAGGTGCCTGGCCATTCGGGATGCGCAGACCACCGAGGAGATGACATGCAACAGGCTGGGCAGCGGGTGCACGTCGGCGGTCCTTACTTCGAGGACTTCGCGGTCGGTCAGATGTACGCGGGCCCAGGGACGACGCTGACCGCTGGCCATGCCGCGCTTCACCAGGCGATCGTCGGAGACCGCCTGCGGCTGGTCCTCGACGACGAGCTTGCCTACGCGGTGACGGGCCGCCGTGGCTCGCTGACACACCCAAACCTCGTCTGCGATGTCTCGATCGGGCAGTCGACGGAGCCGACATTCAGGGTGCACGGCAATCTCTTCTACCGCGGCCTGGTGCTCCAGCGGCCGGTGTTTTTAGGGGAGACTCTGCGAACCACGACGGAGGTCGTGGGACTCAAACAGAACAAGCCGCGGGCCGACGGCACCGTGACCGGCCTGGTGGCCTTGCGCATTCGCACCGTCGACCAGGACAGCCAGGCGGTGCTCGACTACTGGCGCTGTCCGATGATCCCGCTGCGCGAGTCCAGGGCGCAGACCGGCCACGCGGATCGCTTCGAGGCGATCCCCAGCGGGCTCGCGACGGAGGATGTCCGTGCTGCGCTTCCCGACCACTGGTCCTTCCGCACCGCGCGTGCGGAGATGCCGGGCCGGCACGGCGCGGAGCTCGTCGCCGGGACCGTTTACGAGATCGAAGGACGCGACACCGTCACCGCCGGACCCGAGCTCGCCCGCCTCACGCTGAACGTGGCCAGGACCCACACCGACGCCGGGGCAGGCGGACACGGCCACCGTCTGGTCTACGGCGGCTACACGATCTCGATCGCAGCCGCACAGACCGCTCGCGCGCTGCCCAACCTGCTGACGATCCTGGCCTGGCGCAGCTGCGAACACACGGGCCCGGTGTTCGAGGGGGACATCCTGAGCACCGAGCTGACGCTCGAGGCCGTAGAGCTTGTCGAACTGGACGGCGATTCGTGTTGGCTTCTGGACCTACGCGCGCTGGTGGTTGCTCACCGCGCGGACGGGCACGAGCCTGCACCGGTCCTCGACTGGCGATTCATCGGCCTGATGGCATGATGCCGCCACAGGAGAGGGGAAGAAAACGGTGAACGGCATCCTCGAAGGCATGCGGGTGATCGAGGGCTCGGCCTTCGTGGCGGCTCCTCTGGGCGGCATGACCTTGGCCCAGATGGGCGCCGACGTGATCCGCTTCGATCCGATCGGCGGCGGTTTGGACTACCACCGCTGGCCGGTGAACGACGATGACGTGTCCCTGTTCTGGCACGGGCTCAACAAGGGCAAGCGCTCGATCCAAGTGGATCTGCGCAGCCCAGAGGGCCGTGAGCTACTCACCGCCCTGATCGCCCAGCCGGGCGAGAGCAACGGCATGTTTCTGACCAATTTTCCCCCCCGGGGCTGGCTGAGTTTCGACGCGCTCTGCGCACAGCGACCCGATCTTGTGATGGTCAGCATCGTCGGCAACCACGACGGCTCCTCCGCCGTTGACTACACCGTCAATCCCGCGACGGGCTTCCCCTGGGCCACGGGTCCGCGCCATCTAAACGCGCCGTTCAATCATCTGCTGCCGGCCTGGGATTGCATCACGGGTCAGATGGCGGTCGCCGGCTTGCTCGCCGCCGAACGCCACCGCCGCCTGACCGGCGAAGGTCAGATCGTGCAGATCGCGCTGTCAGACGTCGCGTTCGCGATGATCGGCAACCTCGGCAAGATCGCCGAGGCACAGGTCCTCGGCCGCGATCGCGTCAAGGATCAGAACTACCTCTACGGCGCCTTCGGCCGCGACTTCACGACCAAGGGCGGCCGTCGCATCATGGTCGTGGCCCTCACCGTCAAGCAGTGGGTAAGCCTCGTTGATGCCACTGAACTGCACGAAGCGTTCGCCACGCTGGAGGAGATGATGGGAGTCGATCTGCGCAAGGAGGGGGACCGCTGGCGCGCGCGTGAGGTGATCGGCGCGGTACTTAAGGAGTGGATGGTTGCGCGTACCGAGGGGGAGATTGCTGAGATCTTCGATCGTCACGATGTTTGCTGGGGCCCGTACTACACGTTTCGCGAGGCAGTCAACGAGGATCCCCGCTGCTCGACAGCCAACCCGATGTTCGAGGAGCTTGACCAGCCCGGGATTGGCAGTTACCGGATGCCGGGTTCGCCGCTGTCGTTCTCAGCGCTCGAGCGTTTGTCGCCTACGCGGGCCCCCTTGTTGGGTGAGCACACAGACCAGATCCTCGGCGAGAGCCTGGGCCTGAGTGAGGCCGAGATCGGCCGGCTTCACGATCAGGGCGTTGTCGCCGGCGCTACTTGAGGTGCCGCCCTGATCGGCTGTCGAGAAGCAGCTCGCCACATGAGAGCGGGCCTCGTATGCTGGCCCGTGTGCCGAGTCGCGTGATCCTGTTCTCGACTGATTCCTGCACCTTCTGCGTGAGCGCGAAGTCGCTGCTGTCCACCCGCGGCGTGACCTTCGAGGAGGTCAATCTGGCCGAGGATCCAGAGCTGCAGGCTGAGCTCGCCGAGGTAACTGGAATGACGAGCTTCCCCCAGATCGTTGTCGACGGCGAAACCCTCGGCGGTTTGAACGAGCTCAGGGGCGCCGACAAGGACGGCACGTTGGCCTCCTGGAGCGTTGACTAGCCACAACGGCAGCGGGGTGGCAGGTGATGCCTGCCAGCGCGACCGCGTCTGCCTAGCCGGCCATCCGTTCGCGCGAAGCACGCGCCCGCCGCGTCGACCAGGCGCTCGCTAGCCATGACGCAGGCGCGGACGAGCGTCCCGCACGCAAGATGACAGCTTCCGCCTCTCGTCCCGAACCAGCAGCCGGAAGCTGCCGGGTTCCCGGTACCTAACCCGAAGTAACTTCGGCCTAACCATCGAGGTGATTTGCGTCGCCACTCAGCCCGTGTTCCGCAGCCCGCTCGCGATTCCGTTGATCGTCAAGAGGCTGACACGGCCGAGCTCGTCGCGGGCTTCGTCTCCCGTCCGGCGCAGTCTGGAGAGCAAGTCGATTTGGATGAACGAGAGCGGATCGACGAACGGATTGCGCCGGTCGATCGAGGCCTGCAGGACCGGCTCGCCGTCGAGCAGGCGCTCGTAGCCACGGACGGCGAGCAGCTCGCTCCGGGCCAGCTCGAGCTCCTCGATCAAAATCGCCCAGATCCGGTCCCGGGCCTCGGCGTCATCCCACAGCTGGATGTAGCGCCGGGCGATCCGGACGTCGGCCTTGGCCAGCGCCATCTCAGCGTTCGACAGCAGCGTGGCGAAGAACGGCCACTCGGCGGTCATCTCCCGCAGCAGCTCGACGCCGTGACACTCACGGGCTGCGACCAGCGCGGTGCCAAGCCCGAGCCACGCCGGCAGGACGATCCGCGACTGGGTCCAAGAGAACACCCAAGGGATTGCCCGCAGCTCGTCGATCCCGCCAGCGGACGAGCGCTTGGCCGGCCGCGAGCCGAGGCGCAGGCGGGAGATCTCCTCCAGCGGGGTCACGCGAGCAAAGAAGTCAGGGAAGGCCGGGTCGTCGTGCACCACCGACCGATAAAGCCGGGCCGAAGCCTCCGCCATCTCCTGCACCACCCCTTCAAAGCGCTCCTGACGCTCACCCCCACCGGCACGACCCTCGTCCTGGTCACCCCCCACCGTGTCCCCGTTCCGGTTCCCGTCACCGACAGGCGACCACGCGCTGGCCAGCGCGGCGCTCGCCGCCAGCTCCAGCTCCCGGTGGGCGATCTCCGGAACCGCGAACTTGGCGGTCAGAGCCTCGCCCTGCTCGGTCATCTTCAGCCGGCCACGGACCGTGCCCCGCGGCAGGGCCATGATCGCCTCGTTCGTCGGACCGCCGCCGCGACCGACCGCACCCCCGCGACCGTGGAAGAAGATCCAGCCGGCGCCGTGGCTCTCGATCACGGAAGCCACCTCGACCTGAGCCCGATAGGCCGCCCACCCGGAGGCGAGGTAGCCGACGTCCTTATTGGAGTCCGAGTAGCCGATCATCACCTCCTGCTCGTCGCCGACGGCGCGCAGCGCCGCGCGGTACACGGGCTCGCTCAAGAGCCGGTCCATCGTCCGGGGGGCGTCGGCGAGCGTGTCGCCCGCCTCAAACAGCGGCACGATCCGCAGCCACGCCCGCTCGCCGCCGGCGCCGGCGAGGCTGGCCTCCTTCATCAGCAGCAGTACCTCGAGCAGGTCGGCCGGCCCCTCGGTGCCCGAGACGATGTAGGTCTGAATCGTGCCGGGATGCACGCCGGAGAGCGCGGCCCGGAGCAAGCGGAAGGTCTCGATCGTCTCCCGCGTGCCATCCGAGAACCGGACTATGTCGGCCGGGATCAGCGGCCGCCGATCGGCGATACTCGCGCACAGCATCGCGATCCTGTCCTCCTGCGCCAGCCCCGAGTAATCGCTGCAGATGCCGAGCTCGTTGTAGATCTCGCCCAGCGTCCGCCGGTGCACCTTGGCATGCTCGCGGATGTCGAGGCGGGCGAAGTGAAAGCCGAACACTTCGACCTCCCGGATCACGTCGTGGAGGTCCCCGGCGGCGGTAAACGCGCCCGCGCCATCGAGCAGCGAGGACTCGATCAGTCTCAGGTCCTCGAGCAGCTCGCACGGCTCAGCGTACGCGCCCGCCTGCTCTCGCCGCGTCGCGCGGACGCGCTCGCGCATGAAGGTCAGCGCCCGGCGGTAGGGCTCCTCGGGATTGAGCTCGGACAGCTGCGCGGCCAGCCGGGGGAAGTGCTCGCTGCCACTGGCCAGGATCGGCTCGAGCCTCGGCGCCGGGCCGCTGACCCGGTCAGAGATCGAGATCCGGCCGGCGAGCATCCCCACACGGCCCTCGAGGAAGCGCAGGCACTGCTCGCGCATCAGCTCCAGCGTGTGCGCCGTCGTCTCCGGGGTGACGTACGGATTCCCATCCCGATCGCCGCCGATCCAGGATCCGAAGCCGAGCAGTGGCGGCACCTCGATGCGCTCGCCCGGGAAGAACTCGGCCAGCGCCTCCTCCAGGTCACGGTAGATCTGTGGAACGCTTTCGAGGTGCTGGTGAAATGGATCAGGCCACCGCGGACCTCGTCAAGCACGGTGAGCGAGCTGGCCCGCAAGTCGTCAGATCCCCACAACTCCTGAACTGTGGCCAGCACCCGCCGCCGCGCGGTGGTGGCGTCCACGTGGGAGGTCTCGTCCAGGTTCCGTAGGACACCGAACACCCGGGCCAGCTTGTTGATCGTCGTACGTCGCCGCGCCTCGGTTGGGTGGGCGGTCATCACCAGGCGCAGCTCGGCGCCGCGCAGCAGGTCCGCGACCTCGGATCCGGTTATGCCCCGCTCAGCGAGCCTCGCGATCACCTGCCGCAGCGACCCAGGGCGTGGCGCGGGCGCCTCGTTCGCATCGCGGCGGCGGATTCGCCGCACGCGCTCGTTGTCCTCGGCCAGGTTGACGAGCTGAAACCAGAGGGTCAGCGAGCGGACAAGAACCTCCGTGCGCTCCAGCTCAAGGCCGGCTACCAGCTCCGCCAGCCGGTCGGCGCCTGTCTCGTCGCCGCTGCGTGCCGCTCGCCCCAGGGCGACCGCCTCGTCGAGCAGCTCCACGGCCGCATCACCGTCACTGGCGCGGACGACGTCGTGCAGAACCTCGGTCAGCAGCTCCTCATCGCGCGCGTGGTCGGCTGAGGGGCGTCCGGGAGGTCGGTCAGGGACGATGGTCACCCGGCGGATGGTATGCCCGCGGCCCCTCCGGGCGGGGTTAGTCGAAACCTGATTTCCTCGTCGCGCGGGCATCGCGGCGAGAAAGTCGCGTGACTGCCTATCTCCATTGAGGCAGCGCTCGTCGCGGCATGAAACTGCTTCTTGGAGGTCGCTAGACAAGAGCCGGCTGGTGGCCGAGCGTCCCGCGCGATCGCTGTCGCGTGAGTCCGCTCGTTGCCACCGGCTCCGTTCCGCCCGCCGCGACGCGGAGCCGACCGCGTGATCGCTTTCGTCGCCGACGGTCGCGGAGACTGACGAGCGCTTCGCCGACCAGGCGCTCGTGAGCGATCACGCCCAAGCGGACGAGTGCTTCTCGCGCAATCCGCAAGTGTCCGCCCGTCTTGTGACGAGCCGCACGGAAGCTCGGTCCGCTGGAGCTGGCGCGCGGCGTACGGGTGCCTATCATTCGTGGAGGCTGGAGACCCAGAATGGAACCAGAGAACACGAGCTCCGTCCGGGAAGCGCTTGCGCCTTCAGCCCTGAGAGCTGCCCTGAGACCTCGTCGACCGGTCTACAGGAATCCCTGGGATTCCACGGTGGACATGTTCGCCTGCTACGTAGCCGTCAGCTTCATCGGTCCAATGCTGCTCTGGTTGGGGGGCGAACTGACCAGCTCGATCTTCGGCTTCGGCTCCCGGTGGCCGCTCGGGCCGTTCATGGCTGCAGCGCTCGTTGGCGCCGCCGGTTTCATGACCATTGTGGGGCGCGAGCGCACGGGCCTCACGGTCGATATGTTGGCTGTCGCCGCGTGGCTTCTTCTCGGTCTAGTGATCGCGCCTGTCCTCGGCCTGGCCCTCCCCACCGGCGCAGCAATCGCGAGCTACGGGGTCTTATTGCTCGTCATCCTCCTGTTCGTTCTTCGCGTCGGTCGCTGGGAAGCTGCCTTTCTCCGTACCTTGACCTGGCCCGCAACCTGGAGCTTGCTGGCCGTGTTCTTCGCCTATTGCGCGCACAGCCTGATCCTGTTTCCGTAGCCCGGCGTGCGCGCGTGCTGGCTTTGCGCAACCGAGGCTAGGCGCGGAGGTCGCTGTCGCCTCCGACGAGGAGCCGCACGCCAGGTCGCCCGTGAGGGTGTCGGCGTACTTCTGCTGCGCGCTCACGTGCGCAATCGCGTGAATCCGATCGCTATGGGCGACGCCGACGCCGATCCGTCGGAACAGGGTCCGCGCGAGCGCTTTTCGCGTCAGAATCGACGCGCGGCTGGCCAATGCTTCGGCGACGACACGGTCGCCGGCTTCCGCGGAAGCGCCGAGCCGGCCGCTGAGCCCTTCCGCCTAGTCGTCAGGCGCCCGGGCGGGCCCGGTAGCGGCTCCACCGGTTTCGCATCGCACTGACGGGCGATGCATTCGATTGACCCCCCGTGGGACGGCGCGTTGAGAGTTGGCCAGTTTCGCGCGTCTGCAGTACCGTCCCAGAGGTGAGCGAGCCGCTGCATCTGACCTTGTGTTCGAGGACGGCGATGACGGATGGATTGTGGCTTCCGTGCCCGAGGTTCCCGGCGCGCTCAGTCAAGGGCATTCGCGCGAGGAGGCTCGTGAGAACGTGATCGATGCGCTCCGAGGGATCCTGGAGTTGCGGTTCGGAGAGCACGCGCTCGCCGGATCCGGCCGCGGATAGCGAGTCGCTTCAGCTGGTCATCGCCGCGTGAAGCGGCGCGACCTCGATTGCCATCTCGAGACCATGGCGCGCGCCAACTGCGTGAGGGCGGGAACCATAGCTTCTGGGGCTTCGACGCCGAGCGGTCGACGGCGGTGCCGCGCCACCGTGAGATCGATCACCGCCTCGCCAGGAAGATCTGCAAGGACCTCGGCATCCCGCCGCCGACCGGCTCACGGTAATGCCGAGGGCCGGCGCCGTGTCCCGAATATGTCCCGAACTCAGCTAATCTGACCCGATCTCGGGACACGTTGGAGAGCCGACTCCACAGTAAGGGCGGGCTGTCTAACCTCGATTCTCGGTAAGGAAAACTTGCTGAGGTTTTAGCGGGGCGGGAAGCGGAATCGGAGCTGCCGGTTGTCGAGCCAGGGGATTGGGGTGGTTTGGTCGGCGAGGCCGGCGTCGATGAGGACGGGGTGGTAGGTGCGGAGGTGTAGGTCGATGGTGAGCGTGTCGTCGGTGATGTGGAGGGTGCCGGTGCTGTCGAGGAAGTGGCGCCAGATGCGGTCGGGGGTGGCGCGCTGGTAGCGGGGGAGTCGGCGGGCGAGCAGCCGGTAGAGGTTGCCGGCGATGACGGTCAGGGTGGTGTCGAGGTCGACGTTGAGCGGTAGGCCTGATGAGAGCGCGTCGAGGTGAAAGCCGCCGATGTACGCGTCGAGTTCGTTCTCGATCCCCATCCGTTCGGCGTAGCGGGCGAACAGTTGTTTGGTCGTTTGCTCGATGTCGTTGGTGATCAGCAGCGTGGGTTGGTCGCGGCCGATGTTGCGCACGGCGAGTTGGCGCACGGGCGCTTCGATGTCTTTGATCTTGATCATCTGGTCGTGGATCTCAGGCTGGCGGTAGCGACCGGAGCGCTCGACCCTGACGGTCCTCCATTCGGTGTTGGGCAGCGCGGCCAGGTCTGCCATCAGCTTGGGGCCGCGTTCGCGCAGGGTCAGCCAGCGGATCCCGCGTTCGGTCAGCTCGGAGAGCACCTTGTAGGTGGTCAGCTTGGAGTCGAACACGAGCAGCCCGGGGTCGGTGCCGGCGATGTTCTGCCAGTAGTCGGCGAACGCGATGATCTCGCGTGCCTGCTCGGCCTTGGTCAGGTCGGCGTTGGCGTACACCATCTCTGAGGAGGCGTGGTCTTGGGCGAAGAACGTCAGCACCGCGCGGGTGCGCTGTGAGCGCCGCGGAACGTAGTGTTTCTCCAGCGGGGTGTCGGTGCCGTGGTGGCGGATCGCGTGGAAGTCGAGGTTGAACCCCTGCTCGCCGGTCGCGAGGCCAAGCTCTCGCAGGCGGCGGGTAAGCCCGGCCAGCAGTTGCTCGTTTGAGGAGCGGCGCACGCGATAGGAGTAGCTGGTCAGGTGCGTGGCCTTCGGCAGCGCGGTCAGTCCGAGCAGCAGCCCGAGCGCGTCGTCGTCTGAGAGCGCGTGGGTGTGGCTGACGCGCGGCGTGCGTGCGCACTTGGCCAGCAGCAGCGTCGCGAGCGAGTGCCAGGCGGACAGCACCTTGGTCGACGGGTAGCCGCAGCCGCCCACCAGCTGATCGAGTCCGAGCTCGGCGATCCCGGGCACGAGCAGGAACAGTCCGGCGTGATCGCAGGCGATCTGCTCGCCGGCCGGCCAGAACGGGATCGCGCGCGCCTTGACCGGCTCAAGCCTGGGCGGCGGCGCGCCCCGCTGCGCGGGTGCGCGGCGCTGGAGTCGCTCAAGCCCCTCGGCGTCGAGGATCGCCCACACCGTCTGGGCTGACACCGGCGTGCCCGCGGCCACAAGCGCGTGGGCGATCTCGGTGACCGACCGCTCCTGCGCGCGCAACGCGAGCACCTGGTCGCGGATCCGCAGCGCCTTGCTTGGTCCCTTCGGGCCGGGCTTGCTGTCGCTGAAGAACGCTACTTTGCCTGAACGCAGCTCGGAAGCCATCTGATGCACGTTGGCGGGCGAGTAGCCGAACCGTCCGGCGACCTCGGCGGCCGAGAGCCCCTCGACGAAGTACGCGCGCAGCGCCTCATAGCGGCGCTGCCCGGGCACTTTCGGGTCTGTGAAGTACTCGCCGCCCGATCGCATATCTCAGGCGATCTTTCTGAATCGCACGCTCGTAGCGTAGAGCGGTTCTCGGACGGACCCAGCTTCAATCGCGAGCCCCTGCACACGAAAGCCTTGATAATCAAGGCCTCCACTGGAGACCAGACGCAAAAGACCGCCCGGCCTCTCGGAGAAACCACTCCCCCTGCTCACCGCTCAGATTCCAATAGTTCTCCTGAGCCCGCACTGACATCGCCCCGCCAGACAAGCACCCCCGGCATCGAGACCGACCCTCACACAGTCATCAGCGGGTCCCGAGAATCGAGGCTAACCCCAGGGGGCGCAATGGGGGGGTAAGGAAGGGGTCATCGGTTCGAGTCCGATAGAGGGCTTTAGCGGTAGGCCTTTGCTGGCGGGGTTTGTGGGTTCGTGCTGGTTCGGCGCGAGCCGTCCGGAGGCTGGAATGGAAACTACTTGGAAACCGCGCCGTGCGCCGCGGCGCGGATCTGCTCGTTGACGGGCGCTGTGTCCGAGGCAGGGGCTTCGCCGTTCCCCAGGACGGTGTTGATGTTCGTGCGATTCCCCACTGAACCGCAATCATCCACTGGCCGGCGGGAGACGGGCCCGGATGGGCGTCTTCCGACTGGGAGCGGAGCGGCGTTTGACGCAGGGGGTGCGTCTCGCGAATCGCCGCGGCCGTCGCCCCTGTAGACCGGGGCCGGACGAGGCCCTCAGCACGGTTCTCGGAGAGGGCCAGCACCACGGCAACGATTGCCTTCAGCGACGAGGTACTCGTCAGCCGCTCGACCGGCGGACGAGTGCTCAGCGCGAACAAGCGCTGCTTCGGGATCAAGCGGCGGCCGCCCGCGAAACCTCCTTCTGGCGACCAGCAGGGCAGAAGCCGCTTCAGCGTGCGGGTCCTGCTTCGGTCATTCCGCGGGTACGCGGCCGGCGCGTGCGATCGCAACCGTGGCGTAGCGATCACCCGATTGCCGGCGGCTCTGGCGATCGAGGCGTCGCCCAAGCGCTCGTCAGTCTTGCGGCGAGCCGACGACGAAAGCAATCACGAGGATGGGTCGCCGGCCACTCTGCGCAGCCGGGGACTGTCGCTGCCGGGCTGACGAGCGAATTCACGCGAGAGCACGCGTGCGAGCTCCAGTCGGCAGACCTCCTCGTACCTATGCAAACGTAGTCGCCTGCCGGACCGCGTCGCGCCGTCCCGTCAGTGGCAAACCGGTTGTCTGCTACCTGGAGAGGTCGCGCCGGAGTTGTGCGCTCCGGACGAGCGGAGATACGATCTGATTTTCCCTGTCGTTGTGTTCAGTGCGTCGTCGTGGGCGCGTCCCAGAACGGAACGTGACCGTCGTTGGCGCTGCCAAGGGGAGGAGGCGCGAGGCGGTAGCTGACCGGTGTGACCGAGAGCCCGATCGGGTTGCGCGGCACGCGGGACTCGCTCCCATCGGGATGGGCCAGGCCAATCACCGGCTCGAGTCCGAGATCGGCGGCGAGGCGGAATGCTCCGGGAGGATGTCGTTGACCACCCCGGCGGGAACCCGGGCGCCGATCAGGTCAGCCGCCCAGTCAACAGCCGGACGCCGGCGCAGACACCGTTCGAGCTCGTCGAGCAGGGCGGCACGATTGCCGACCCGCGAGGCGTTGTCGGCAAAGCGCGGGTCCAGCGCGAGCTGCGGTGCTCCGATCACCTGGCACAGCGCGGCGAACTGGCGATCATTGCCGACCGCCAGCACGAGGTCTCCGTCGGCGCAGCGAACCAGCTCGTAAGGGGCGATGCTCGGGTGCTGGTTGCCCATCCGGGTCGAGACCGAGCCGGCTGCTGTGAAGGCCGAGCTCTGGTTGACCATCGCCGCCAGCAGCGATGACAGCAGGTCGACGTCGACGCGCTGGCCCGCGCCGCTGACGCTGCGGTGGATCAGGGCGCTGAGGATCCCGACGCTCGCGAACAGGCCCGTCAACACGTCGACGAGCGCAACCCCCACTTTCTGCGGCGGTCCGTCGGGCGAGCCGGTGATGCTCATCAGGCCGCCGAGCGCCTGGACGAGCAGGTCATACCCGGGCAATTGGGTGGCGCTGGCGCCGAACCCGGTGATCGAGCAGTAGATCAGGCCGGGATTCGTGTCGCGCAGCGCCTTGTAGCCCAGCCCGAGATCGTCCATCAGTCCCGGACGGAAATTTTCGACCACCACGTCGGCTGCGGCCGCGAGGGCGTGCGCCTGTCCGATCCCCTCCGCGCTGGCGAGATCGAGCACGAGACTCTGCTTGTTGCGGTTCACCGACTGAAAGTACGTGGCGGCGCCGCGCGCATCCCATGGCGGGCCCCAGGCCCGGGTGTCGTCGCCGACGCCGGGGCGCTCGATCTTGAGCACCGTGGCCCCGAGGTCACCGAGGACCATCGTCGCGAACGGGCCGGCGAGAACGCGCGAGAAATCGAGGATCCGGAGGTTGCCGAGCGCCGTGGGCATGTGATTCAATAAGTCTAGATATTCGAAACTCTAGGGTCAAGGAGCACCGCCCATGTGTGCTGTCGCCGCCGCGCCACCCACGATTCGCCCCGCGGACTACCTGAACGTCGACCACCTGCTCTCCGACGAGGAACGGATGATCCGCGACACGGTTCGTCGTTTTGTCGCCGACAAGGTGACGCCGTACGTGGGGGACTGGTTTGAGCGGGCGACGATTCCGCTCGAGCTCGCACCCGAGCTCGGGAAGCTCGGTGTGCTCGGAATGCATCTGGACGGCTACGGCTGCGCGGGCGCGTCCGCGACCGCGTACGGACTGGCGTGCATGGAGCTCGAGGCCGGCGACAGCGGACTGCGCAGCCTGGTCTCTGTCCAGGGGTCGCTGGCCATGTTTGCGATCTGGCGCTGGGGCTCAGAGGAGCAGAAGCTGCAGTGGTTGCCACGGATGGCGGCGGGCGAGGCGATCGGCTGCTTCGGTCTCACCGAGCCCGACGCCGGTTCGGACCCGGGGGCGATGCGCACCCGCGCCAAGCGCGACGGATCGGACTGGATCCTCAACGGGGCCAAGATGTGGATCACCAACGGTTCGGTGGCTGATGTGGCAGTCGTGTGGGCGGTCACCGACGAGGGCGTGCGCGGTTTCCTGGTCCCCCCGGGGACCCCCGGCTTCAGTGCCCCGGAGATCCACAAGAAGATGTCGTTGCGGGCGTCGATCACCTCGGAGCTGGTGCTCGACGACGTGCGGCTGCCGGCCGACGCGCAGCTGCCCGAGGCGACGTCATTGCGGGGTCCGTTGTCGTGTCTGAACGAGGCGCGCTACGGGATCGTGTGGGGGGCCGTCGGCGCCGCCCGGGCGTGCCTTGAGTCTGCATTGGCCTACAGCCTGGAGCGCCGGGCGTTCGGGCGCCCGATCGCCGCCACTCAGCTGCAGCAGGCAAAGCTGGCTCAGATGGCGTTGGAGGTCAACCGCGCCTACCTGCTCGCGCTGCACCTCGGCCGCCTCAAAGACCAGGGGCTGCTGGCGCCCGAGCACGTCAGCATGGGCAAGCTCGGCAACGTCAACGCCGCCCTGGATGTCGCCCGAAGCGCGCGTCAGGTGCTGGGCGCCAACGGGATCTCGCTCGAGTACCCGGTCATCCGGCACATGAACAACCTCGAGTCGGTGCTCACCTACGAGGGCACCGCCGACGTGCACGCGCTGGTCATCGGTGGCGCGCTGACCGGAATCCAGGCGTTCCGATGAGCGGTGGCCAGGATGGTGCCGTGCAGCGGGTCGGGATCGTCGGTGGCGGGATCATGGGCGCGGGCATCGCGGAGGTGTGCGCGCGCTCGGGTCTGGAGGTGATCCTCGTCGAGCAGGACGAGGCGCGGGCGCGGACCGCGGCCGACCCGGTCCAACGCTCGCTGGACAAGGCGGTCAGGCGGGGCAAGCTCGACGCGCCGCTCGCCGCCCAAGCGGTGGACCGGCTGCGCTGCGTCACCGGACTCGACAGCCTCGGCGATCGCCAGGTCGTGATCGAGGCCGTCGTCGAGGACCATGACACCAAAGTGGAGGTCTTCCGGCGGCTGGCCGACGTGGTCACCGACGAGGCAGCCATCCTGGCCTCCAACACCCCGTCGATTCCGATCGTCGAGCTTGCCGTCGCCGCCGGGGCGAGACTGACCGGGTCCTCGGGCTGCACTTCTTTAACCCGGTACCGGTGCTGTCGCTGGTGGAGATCATCCCGTCGCTATTGACGAGCGCGGATGTGATCCAGAGCGCACAGACGTTCGCGACCGCTCAGCTCGGCAAGGAGCCGATCGTCGCGCCTGATCGGGCTGGCTTCACCGTCAACGCGCTGCTGGTCCCGTATCTGCTCTCGGCGATCCGGATGTTCGAGCAGGGCCTGGCCTCGGCCGAGGACATCGACAGGGGCATGGTCAAGGGCTGCGCGCACCCGATGGGCCCGCTGGCACTGGCCGACCTGATCGGGCTTGACACCGTGGCCGGGGTCGCCGAGACGCTCTACGACGAACACCGCGAGCAGCTGTTCGCCCCCCCGCCGCTGCTCAAGCGCCTGGTGGCGGCAAATCTGCTCGGACGCAAGACCGGACGCGGTCTGTACAGCTACTCATGAGCCTGTGCCGACGCGCAACGGCCCCAACGCGCGGGCCGCAGTGATCCGGTGACCGCTTCGGTCCCGCCCCCCGGCACCACGGCACAGCACGCGCTGGACTGGCTACGTGCAGCAATCGTTGCTCGCGAGCTCAGCCCGGGCCGGCACGTCGTGCAGGAGGAGGTGGCAGAGCGGCTCGCGGTGAGCATTGCGCCCGTGCGGGAGGCGCTCCGGGTGCTCGAGCAGGAGGGTCAGGTGACCTACCGGCCGCGGCGGGGGTACTTCGTGACCGAACTGCGGGCCGAGGACCTTCAGGAGATCTACGGGCTGCGCCAGGTGCTCGAGGAGCGTGCGGCCCGCCGTGCGCTACCGACCCTCGACGAGGATGCCCTGGAGCGGATCTCGATGGCGGCCAAAGACTGCGGCGATGCCGCCGAGGCCGGCGACGTGGTGGCCGAGCTTGAGGCCAACCGCCGCTTCCACTTCGGATTGCTGGAATCGCCCGAGCAGATTCACACGATGCGGGTGATCCGCCTGCTCTGGGACTCGACAGAGGCCTACCGGGCTCTCTACTACAACTCTCCCGAGGAGCGCCGCGAGGCCGGGAAGGCCCACGATCGGATTCTCGCCGCCGTCCGAAGGGGCTCCGCGGACGTGCTGGTCCGCGAGCTCGACGCCCATCGGGCGCGCGCGCTCCGTGTGCTGACGGCCATCCTGGCGCCCGCGCCCGGGAATGGCTGACCGTCCTGGGCGAATGCACGCCGTCGGTACGGCCTCGACGCACCGCCTGAGTTCCGGCGCCGACGCGCTCAATCGCCATTCGGGGGCAAGACCGAACGTCAAGATCGTTTATGGCCAGCTTTGCCATCGGCCCGATGTTGTCGTCGTGTTCCCGGGACGACCGATGCGCCGGATTATCCACGTGGATAGAGACGATCTCACGATGGCCCTTGACATGGCTAGGAGCGGGTATCAGTATAAGCGTTTCTAGTTTCTCAAACTTGTCCGAGTCAAAGGCACGGTTTCGGTCGGTGCTCGGCGAACGGGGCGGGGAGCAACCGGCTGTCCAACAAAGGAGCGGTGCATGCATTCCCTCGTAGCGGCGACGTTGTCGCCGATGGCTACGTTTTTCGCTAACCAGGTGACGGGGAGCTCCTTCGTCCAGGACATCTTCTACGCCCTGGCCACGGTCTGCCTGCTGTTCATCGTGGCAGCGGTGGGCCTGATCGATGCGGGGCTCGTACGCCGCAAGAACCTGCTCGACACGTGGGTGCAGAAGATCGGCTGCGCGCTGGTCGCCGGCCTGGGAATGGCCGTTATCGGCTATGCGATCTGGGAGATCCAGTTCTACCAGGCTTTCGGGGTGCCCGCACCGGTCAGCCAGGCGATCAGCGACTGGTGGATCTTCGGACCCGCCGTCACCCACTTCTCCCAGAACCTCGATCCCAAGCTGTTTCCGACTGCTGATGTGTTCCAGGTCTTCCTAGCGTTCTTCGTCGCTTATGCGATGGTCGGCGGAGCGCTATTGCATTCGGCGGGCCTCGAGCGTGTCAAGGCGTTGCCGATGTACGTGATTTGCCTTGTCGCCGGGGCCGTGGTCATCCCGATCGCGCTGTACTACACGTGGGGTTCGACTAGCCCCCTGACCAATCGTGGCGTGCACGACTACATCGGCACGTACTCGCTCTACATCGTCGTCGGCGTGTGGGCGCTGATCCTCGCCTGGCGGGCTGGGCCGCGCCTCGGGGCCTTTAAGGAGCATTCGAGGACGATCGGCCCCGTGCCTCACAACCTGGGCTGGAGCGCTGCAGGCGTGGGAATCCTGCTCTTCGCGGCTCCGTTCGCGTTCCTGGGATGCGGCTACATAGTGGCTGGGACCGGCTACTTCGGGATCTCGTTGACCACCAGCGGCTTCGGGATCGCGGTCCTGAACATCTTTATGTCCTATATCGGCGGTGGTCTGGGCGGGGCGATCATCTCCTACCGGACCCGAAATCCGATCATGGCGTTGATCGGCGTCGCGGCGGGATATATCGGCGCCGGCGCCAGTCTGGACATCGGCCTTCCGTGGCAGGTGCTGATCGTGTCGTTCATCGCCTCGTTCGTCGTCTACGGCGTGTATCTGCTCCTCGTCCGCTTTCGGATCGACGACAAAAAGATCGTCCCGCTCGCGCTCGGGGGTGGCATCTACTCGGCGATCGCGGCCGGGATCGTCGGGGCCGGTGATAAGACCGGTGGCTACTTCGGGCTCACCGGCAAGTATGCCCCCCAGCACGCGTCGATCAGCATCGGCTGGCAGTTGATCGGAGTCCTCGTGACCGTCGCTATCGCCCTGGTCAGCGGCCTGATTGTCATTATCGGCCTGGAGAAGACAATGGGGCTGCGCATCGAGGAAGACGCTGAGATCGCCGGGCTCGACGAGACCTACTGGTCAGCCCCACCGTCGCCGTACGCAGACCTGCCGCATGACCTGGCCGTCCAGAACGGCGGCGACCGACATGCGGTCTCCGACGAGGCCGGGGCCGTCTCCTCCTCGGCCTGACCCGGTCCCGGTGGTATCAGCCGGTCCGGAGCCTGAGTGGTTCCAGGCCGGCTACGCCGGAGCTCCAAACTTCACCTGATACGTTTCTACTCGCTCGCCCTTCATGGGCTCGTCCACGCACACGATCCGGAGTAATCCCACATGCCAGACGCTCAGACCCCGACGATCGAAGCCTCATCGGTCCTCGAGAACGCGAACAGGTTCTACATCGACGGCGAATGGGTGGACCCCAGCTCGTCCCGGACGCTCGAGGTCATCAATCCGGCGACCGAGCAGCCGATCGCCTCGATCACGCTCGGTGACGAGGCTGACGTCGATCGCGCCGTCGCGGCCGCTCGCAGCGCCTTCGAGTCCTTCTCGCAGACGACGAGTGAGGAACGGATCGCGCTCCTCACCCGCGTGATCGAGGTCTACAAGTCTCGGATGAGCGACATTGCGGCCGTCGTCAGCCAGGAGATGGGCGCGCCGGTGACGCTTGCTCAGGGGGCGCAGGCGCCCGCCGGGCTGGGACACCTCATGGCGACGCTTGAGGCTCTGAAGGCCGAATCATTCGAGGAGCGGATCGGCACGACCACGGTCGTATACGAACCGGTCGGCGTGTGCGGATTCATCACACCCTGGAACTGGCCCCTCAACCAGATCGCCGCCAAGGTGGCCCCCGCGCTGGCGGCCGGCTGCACGATGGTCCTCAAGCCGTCGGAGACCGCGCCGCTGAATGCGATCCTGTTCGCCGAGGTGCTCGACGAGGCCGGCGTACCCGCCGGCGTGTTCAACCTGGTCAACGGCGACGGACCGACCGTCGGTACGGCGCTTTCCATGCACCCCGAGGTCGACATGATCTCGTTCACCGGGTCCACGCGGGCCGGGATCGAGGTGGCCAAGAACGCCGCGCCCACGGTCAAGCGGGTCGCCCAGGAGCTGGGCGGCAAGTCGGCAAACATCTTGCTCGATGACGACAGTCTCGAGCCGGCGCTGGCCCGCGACGTAGCCGGCATGTACGTCAACTCGGGGCAGTCGTGCAACGCCGGGTCGCGCATGCTGATCCCGCAGACGCGCATGGAGGACGCCATCCGGATTGCCCGGGAGGTGACCGAGAATGTGATCGTCGGCTCCCCTGATGAGGAGAGCACCGCGGTCGGCCCGGTCGTCTCCGCGGCCCAGTTCAAGAAGGTCCAGGCCCTGATCGAGAAGGCGCTCGAGGAAGGCGCCACGCTCGTGGCCGGCGGCCCGGGCCGCCCCGACGGCGTCCAGTCGGGCTATTTCGTGCGTCCGACTGTGTTCGCCGACGTGACCAACGACATGACGATCGCCCGAGAAGAGATCTTCGGTCCGGTGATCACGCTGATCGGTTATCAGGACGAGGACGATGCCGTCCGGATCGCCAACGACTCGCTCTACGGCCTGGCCGGAATGGTCTCCTCCAGCGATCCTGAGCGGGCGCGCAAGGTGGCCCGACGGATGCGGACCGGAATGGTTCACGTCAACGGCGCACCGCTGACGGCTGACGCTCCGTTCGGCGGCTACGGCCAATCGGGCAACGGTCGTGAGTACGCCGCCCACGGGCTGCGCGAGTTCCTCGAGGCCAAGTCGATCTACGGCGACAACGCCTGAGCGTCGGTTGGCCGAAGTCCCGGTACCCGGTCGCAGCGGCCGGGTACTGGGCCCAGCCGCTTCCGGCTCGGCGCGGACGGGCTACTCGAGCACGGCGGCGGCGCCGATCCGGGACAGCAGCATCTCGCGCAGTCGCACAGCGTCCAGGTCGACCGCGACCTGCAAGCGGGATCCATCTCCGGCGGACTCGTCGACCGATAACACGGTCTGACCGCGGTCCGCGCCGGTGCTTGTCCTTACCTCGATGCGACCCGGCCGGGTCGCGATCAGGGTCGGATCGATGATCGCGGCGACGACGACGACGTCGTGCAGCGCTCGCTCGCCGGGGGCTCCGTCCGCGTACCCCTCGATCATCCGGCTCAGAACGGCTCCCAGTGGAGATGCACCCTTCAGGGCCCGGCGCGCGCGGGAGTCGAGCGTCGCCTGTCGGGTGACCTGCAGCTCGACCAGGCAGACGTTGAGGCCAGACGCGCTCAGCACGCGGTGCGCCGCCTCGGGGTCGGCCCAAGTGTTGTACTCGGCCAGTGGGGTCACATTACCGCCGGCGCTCGACGCGCCCATCACGACGACCCGGGCGATTCGGTCGATGAGCTCGGGGTGCAGCGCGGCCAGCAGCGCGATGTTGGTGAGCGGTCCGATCGCGGCGATCGTCACCGAGCGCGGAGGAGACGCCCGCAGCTGCGCGGCCAGCAGCGCCACCGCGTGATCGCGGTCGGGTCGGCGCGACGGTGGGGGCAGTCGCACGCCACCGAGGCCATTGCGCCCGTGAATAAACGCGTGCGGCGGCTTGGGCCGCACAAGCCCCTGGTCGGCCCCGGCCGCAACCCGTACATCGTCACGGCCCAGGGTGTTCAGCAGGGCCAGGGCATTGGCGGTGGTCTGCGACAGCTCGACGTTGCCCGCAACGGTCGTCACCCCCCGGAGGTTGAGCTCAGAACTGTTGGCGGCCAGGGCAAGCGACACGGCGTCATCGATCCCGGGATCGCAGTCGATGATGAGCTCGGTACGCGCTGTCGCCGGGGTGGAGCAAGGCGGCTTAGGCATCTGATCTGGCATCGATTCTATAAAGCTTCCGCGCGCGCAAACCATTTTGTCGATCATGCGCAAGTAGCGCTTGAAAAACCATATTGCAACGAGTGATCTGCCTCATTCGCGTCCGCACGAATGGCACCTTGGATGGCTTGACGGAGCTTTCAGCGCCCCATATACTCGAAACGACTCAAGTCGGACCTTGACCTGATCCCAACCGCCAAGAAGGGCCCCGTGGAACGAGCACTCCAACCCCAGACGTCCCCCTCCCCCGAAACCGGCGAAATGGGTGATTACGATCCAATGGCGGCGAACGCGCGCCGCTTCCCGCGCGTAATCACCATGGACGAAATTGTTGCCCTGCCACGCCTCGAGTTCAACACGGGGATCGACACCGCGATCTTTCTTTCCCGAGAGCGAGACGACGCTCGCTACTTCCGTCAGGGCGTTTGCTGGATGGAACCTGACCATCAGCCGTATCACTGGGATCAGACCAACTTCGACGAGACGCACTACTGCCTGGAGGGCATGATTCGCCTGCGCGTGCGCGACCGTGACGGCCGCGAGGTCGTGCTCGAGGCGCGCGAGGGCGAGCACATCTACCTTCCCGGCGGGTATGCCTACACGATCGAGGCGACCGGCGTCAAGAGCGCCTTCTTCTGGAGCAGCGGGCCCTCGCCACGGCCCGGCCTGGTCGAGGCCAAGGACTACAGCAAGCAGCTCAAGTCGCTGCGGGGGGCGTGAGCGTGGCCGTCACACGGATTACCGCGAGCATGCTCGCCCCGCTGCGGGGCGACAAGCGCTGGGCCTACCTGTCGCGAGCGCGGACCATCCGCGTCGCCACGACCAGCGAGGATGGCTCCATCTACCTGTCTCCACTGTGGATGGTCGTCCACGAGCAGAAGCTCTACATCCCGGTCGACGCTGCCAGCCGACACGCCGCCAACTTCGAGGCCGGTCGCCCGCTCGCCGCGCTGGTCGATTCGGGCGACGAGTACGCGACCGTGAGCGGGGTGCGGATTCTGGGCTCGATGGCAGTCGTCGAGGACGCAGAACTCGTCGCACGCCTGCAGGACATGGTGTTCGAGAAGTACTTCCACGTCGGACACCCCTATGCCGAGGCCTACTTCGAGTTCGGCGATTGGGCGGGCCGGCGCTACTTCGAGCTGGCGCCCGAGAAGATGATTGGATGGGATTCGCGCGAGACCACGATGCCGCAGGTGCCAGAGGCCCGCTCGCTGCCCGGTCATGTCGTTGACCGGCGCCTGGACGGGAACTGATCCGGGGGCGTGATGACAGACATCAGTCAACATCTTCCCCGTGTACTCGTCGTCGGCGAGTCGTGGATCAAGCACACCGTGCACATGAAGGGCTTCGACCAGTTCCACAGCACTGAATACGAGGAAGGGGCAGGGCCGTTTCTGGACTCGCTCGCCCAGGCGGGTTTCGACGTCACCTACATTCGCGCCCACGAGATCTCAGGCCGCTTTCCGACCACGCGGGCCGAGCTCGACAATTTCGATGTGGTCGTTCTCAGCGATGTCGGCGCCAACTCGTTCCTGCTGACCGACGAGGTCTTCCTGCGGTCGGAAGTCAGCGTCAACCGGCTCGTCCTCCTGCGCGACTACGTGCGCGAGGGCGGCGGCCTTGTCATGGTCGGCGGATACATGTCATTCTCCGGCATCGATGGACGAGCTCGATACGGCATGAGTCCGATCGCCGACGTGCTCCCGGTCACCATGCTCGATCACGATGACCGGATCGAGGTACCCGAGGGGGTCGAGCCCGTTATCGAGCTGGCCGATCACGACGTACTCGGCGACACGCCGGCCGACTGGCCGACCTTGCTGGGCTACAACCGCCTGATCGCCAAGCCCGACAGCACCGTGATCGCTCGCCACGGCGAGGATCCGCTGCTCGTCGTGGGACGGGCGGGCGCCGGGCACACCGTTGCCTTCGCCTCGGACTTCGCGCCGCACTGGGCGCCGCCGCAGTTCGTCCGCTGGCCTCACTACGCGCAGCTGTGGACGTCGATCGTCGGTTGGGCCGCTCGGGGCGCCCGCGAGCCGGTCGGTTTCGACGGGTCCGCGATGGAAGTCCGACTTTGACCACGGCGGGTCCCAGCCGGGAGCGGACGGAGCCGGCCAAGTCCGATAAACATCGGCGACCGACCATGAAGGACGTCGCCCGCCACGCCCGGGTGTCGGTGAGCACGGTGAGCTACGTGCTCAACAATAGTGGGCCTGTCGCCACGTCAAGACGGGCCCGGGTGCTCGACGCCGTGCGGGTGCTCAACTACACCCCCAATGAATCGGCCCGGAGTCTCAAGCGCCGCTCGACGTCGACGATCGGCCTCGTTGTCCCCGATCTCGCCAACCAGTTCTTCGCCCTGGTCACCGAGGGCGTCGAGCGTGCGGCTTCCGAGCGCGACGTCCTGGTCGTCCTCTGCGCCCCGGAGGCGACCGAACGCCCGGCCTCCCACCACGCGATGCTGCTCCGTAGCCAGCGGCTGGACGGCGTCGTGTATCTCTCGGGCACCGGCACCTCGCCGGCTCTGATCCTCGAGCTCGCCCGCTCCGGCCCGGTCGTGCTCGTTGACGAGCGGATCTCCGGCTTCGAGCTGCCAGCCGTCGTGTCCGACGGCCGACGCGGAGCGCGCGAGGTCGCCGCCCACGTACTCGAGCAGGGCCACCAACGCCTGGCGATCATCGGGGGCCCCGACGTCCTGTGGACGGCCGAGCAGCGCCTGGCCGGGTATCGCGAAGCCATTGCTGCCGCGGGTCTCGACCCGGACGCGGTCCCGGTCCTGGTCGGCGACTACCGCCAGCAATCCGGGCGCGAACTGGCCGAGCGGGCGCTCGCCGGGCCGGCGGACCGGCGTCCCACCGCTCTTTTGTGCGCCAACGACCTCATGGCGATCGGCGCTCTCGAGTTCTGCCGGTCGGCGGGAATCCGGGTGCCTGAGGACGTGAGCCTGGCCGGATTTGACGACGTACCGATGGCCGCCCTGCTCACGCCCGCACTGACCACCGTGCGTCAGCCAGCACGCGACATGGGGTATCGCGCTGCCAGCCTGTTGTTTGAGCTGCTCGGAGGGGGTCTCAACGGCGCGGTCGAGCCTTTTCCCGCCACACTCCAGATCCGGGCCTCGGTCGCGCCCCCGGCGGCGTGAGCACCGGCACCGCGCACGGTCCACGTGTCGTCGTGATCGGTGCGATCAACGTTGACTTCGTGGTCAGCTGCGATCATCTCCCCGGGCCCGGTGAGACGGTCGTGGGTGCGGGCGTTGAGCGCTACGGAGGCGGCAAGGGCGCCAACGCCGCGGTGGCTGCGGCCCGAGCGGGGGCGCAGGTCAGCCTGATCGGAGCGGTGGGCTCCGATGACACGGCGGCCATCGCATTGAGCGATCTGCTTGCGGCCGGTGCCGACTGCCACGGTGTCGCTCGCCTCGATGACACGCCAACCGGGGTCGCGCTGATCGTGGTCGACCGCGACGGGGAGAATCAGATCGCCGTCGGCGCCGGCGCCAACGCGGTCCTGGACGCGGAGTGGGTGCGCACAGCGCTTGAGCCCGTGCTGCCCGATGCCGGATGTGTCCTGGTCAGCACCGAGATTCCGGGCGACGCCGTGGTCGCGGCCGTCGAGGCCGCTGCGGCGGCGGGGGTGACGTGCGTGCTCAACACCGCTCCGCCCATCCGCGCCGTGGCCGAGCTCCTCGGGCGCGGTCCGGTGCTGACTCCCAACACCCATGAACTCGCCGCCCTGACGGCGATGCTCGGACCGGCAGGCGGTCGCGGAGACGGTTTAGCGCTCGGAGAGGGCGAGGCCGCAAGCGCGGTGGACAAGTCACAGTGGACGGTTGTGCAGGCGCGCGCAACCGAGCTGGCGGGTCGCACCCGGGCGCCGGTGGTGGTGACCTTGGGTGGCGGTGGCGCGGCGCTGGTCACCCAGGATGGCGAGGCTGAGCTGATCGCGGCGCCGTTGGTCGAGGTCCGGGACACGACGGGGGCGGGGGACACGTTCAACGGCGTCCTAGCCACCCGAATGGCCGCCGGGGACGAGATGGCCGCCGCCGTGCGGATGGCGATCTCGGCCGCCTCGCTGTCGGTCTCGCACGCCGGCGCTCGCGGCGGAATGCCCGACGCCGAGGCCATCGTCGAGGCGATGCGCGCCAGCTACGGCCAGCCGATCTGACAACTGATGACATGACGGAACCCCCGAGCCTGACCAGACCAATCGCAACCCACGCTGCAGGGAGGATCATGGACAGCCGCGACCGTGCTGAGCTGCTTGACCGCTTCAGCGCTGCATGGGGGGTGGGGGACATCGATGCGCTGATGGTCATGATGACCGAGAACTGCGTGTTTCGAGCCTCGGTGGGACCCGAGCCCGGGGCCACATTCTCCGGCCCCGACGACGTCAGGCGCGGTTTCTCACTGTTCATCGGCGCGGGCGCGACGGACCCAGGTGTGCAGACCGACACCGAGGACCCGCTGATCAGCGAGGACTTCGCGGTCACCCGCTGGACCTCGCGCTATCCGCGCACGGACGGCCCACCGGTCGTGGTGACCGCCTGTGACATCCTCGGCTTCGAGGGCGATCGCATCAGGTTTAAGGACACGTATCGCAAGGTGAGCGGCGACCTGCCGCCCTCCTGACGCCAAAGGATCGATGCGCACCGGATCAGACTCGGGGCGAGACGCCCGCGGCGCGTGCTCGGATGGCTCCAGTCAGTGTCGGTTCTACCGGCCGTGATTTCGTCCAAAGGGCGCTTGTTCAAGCGCGCGAAGGTCTGGTAAATGCCCGTGAGCGCGGCATTCTCCTTGCCTCTGGCAACGTCGCAGCTGCTTACGCGCATCGCGCTTGACTTCAGAACTAGAATCGTTCATATTCTGCTCTCGTTCAAGCGAAGAGCGCCTTGCATCCCATCCCCGTGAGGAGAGGAAAGACCAGTTGATCGACAGCGGGGCCGTCCTTCTTTCTCGCCCTGTCGAGGATTGGGTTCCCGCCTATGGATCTGGTCGATGACCACCAGCGACAATCGGCAGCATCTCGTACCCGGCTGAACCCACACCCGTCGTAGCGCCCCTGATAGGAGCGTCTTAGACGTCAGTAGAAACGTTCCCAAATGAAGGACGACAGAATGAGCCACAACAGCTTTCGCAACATCATCATCAACACTGACAATTACAAGCATTGTCACTACCCGCTGTACCCCAAGGGCACGGAGTACGTCTCGAGCTATATCGAGTCTCGCGGTGGTGAGTTTCCGGTGACGATGTTTGTTGGGTTGCAGGCGTTCATCCGTGAGTACTTGATGCATCCGATCACGCTCGAGGACATCGATGAGGCTGAGTTCACCGAACGCGAGCAGGGCATGCACTTCAATCGCGACAACTGGATGGGGATCCTCAATGACCACGGCGGATACCTGCCGGTGGAGATCGAGGCGGTCCCGGAGGGGAGCGTGCTGCCGACCAAGAACGTTCTCGTCCAGGTCATCAACACCGACCCCAAGTACTGGTGGGCGACAAGCTTCTTTGAGACCGCTCTGTTGCGGGCGGTCTGGTACCCGACGACGGTCGGCACGATCAGCTGGCTGGCCAAGCAGCAAATCAAGCTGGCCCTCAAGCAGACGTCCGACAACCCCGGGATCGTGCGCCACATCCTGCACGACTATGGTGCCCGCGGGGTCAGCTCACAGGAGTCGGCCGCGCTAGGCGGCCTTGCCCACCTGGTGAACTTCAGCCAGAGCGACACCGTGCCCGGGATCCTGGCGGCGAAGAAGTACTACAACGCCGTCGACCCGTCGAACTCGGGTCCGAATTCCGAGCACGCCGGCTTTTGCGCCTGGGGTCGTGACGACGAAGTCGGTGCGATGCGCAACATGCTCGAGATCTACGCTGACAACGGCGTTGCGCTTCTGCTCACCGATACCTATGACCACGAACATGCGGTCAAGAACATCATCGGAGGAGAGCTCAAGGAGATGGTCGAGAACTTCCCCGGCCTGGTCGGCATCCGCCCGGACTCCGGGGACGTCGTTCAGGTGACGTCGGACACCACCGAGTGGCTGATGGAGAACTTCGGCTACACGACCAACAGCAAGGGCTACAAGGTCCTGCCGGACTACCTCCGTGTGGTCCAGGGAGACGGCGTTAGGCGCGAGAGCCTGCCCAAGGTGTTCATCGAGATGGAGCGGCGCGGGCTGGGCCGAGAACGCCGTGTTCGGCATGGGGGGCGGACTGCTCCAGCACTGCAATCGCGACACGCTGGAGTTCGGCATGAAGGCCAGCGCCGCGAAGGTGAACGGCCAATGGCGCGAGACCGCAAAGTCCCCGACCGGCGACAGCATGAAAGTCTCGAAGGCCGGGCGCCTGGCCCTGCAGTACGTCGACGGGGATTACCGCACGGTGCCGCGCGACTCCATACCGCCGGAGGAGAACGTCCTGGTCCCGGTGTTCCGCAACGGCCAGCTGCTGAAGAAGTGGGACTTCGCCGAGCTGATCGAGCGCAGCGAGCGCGAATACCCCGAGCATTACTATCGGGATGCCGTCGCCGGAATGTTGGTCGAGTCCGAGCGCGACGACGCGGTCGCGGTCGGCGCCTGATCTGAAACGAGTCGGCCGCTTCGGGGCCCTGTGGACCCGAGGCGGCCGCTCTCTGAGTTCTGAATCTTCGATACGCCGGCGACCCTTGGGCCTCATGAGCAAGCTGCACATCTTTGACATGGACGGAACGCTGCTCCGCGGGTCTGCCTGTCTGGACATCTCGCGGTACATGGGCCAGATCGATGCGGTCAACGCCATCGAGGCGCGCTGGTCCGTGGGACAGGTCGGGCACGTCGAGTTCTACGAACTCTGCCTGCCGCTCTGGCAGGGCCTCACTGAGGAGGACATCGATGTCGTGTTCCGCGCGGCCGGCTGGATGGACGGGGTTCGGGAGGTGTGGAGCGACATCGCCCGGCGCGGGGAGCACAGCGCCGTCATCACCCTCTCGCCGCAGTTCTTTGCCGACCGGCTGCTCGACTGGGGCCTGGGCTCCGCCCACGGCGCCACGGTCTACGCCGACACCCGGCCCGACCCTGCGCACGTGCTCACACCGGCCCTGAAGGTGACGGTGGCCGAGGAGCTAATGGCGCGCCACGGGGTCAACGAGGAGGACTGCGTAGCCTACGGTGATTCCTCGTCGGATGTGCCGTTGTTCGACCGGCTCGTCAACACGGTGTCGGTCAACGGCACCGACGCCCTGCGCGCGGTCGCCGCCCGCAGCTACGTCGGGCCTGATCTGCGCGAGGCGTATCGAGCCGGCCGCGAGTTGCTCGGCGACGCTGAGCGCAGCGATGCGCCAGTGCGGAGCGAACGTCGGTGACCGTGGCGGCCTCCCAGCCGAGCCTGCCGATCGCGACCAGCCTGGAGGCAGGCAACGAGAAGCGGCTGATGCTCTTCGGCGGACGGGCCAACCCGGCGCTCTCCGCCGCGATCGCGGACCAGCTCGGCGTCTGCCTATGCCCGATCACCCTCACGACGTTCTCCAACGGAGAGGTGTACTGCCGGATTCAGGAGTCGATCCGGGGCGCGGACGTCTTCCTCGTGCAACCGATGTGCGCCAACCCAGACACCGGCATCGGCGCCAACGACGCCCTCATGGAGCTGCTGCTGATGGTCGACGCGGCGGTGGGCGCCAGTGCCCACCGTGTGATCGCCGTCGCCCCGTGGTACGGCTACTCCCGGCAGGATAAGAAGAGCGCTCCGCGGGAGCCGATCTCAGCCCGACTGGTGGCACGGATGCTCGAGGCGGCCGGGGTGGACCGCGTGCTCACCATGGACCTGCACGCGGGGCAGCTCCAGGGTTTCTTCCAGCGGCCGGTGGACCACATGACCGCGATGATGCTCCTCACCCAGTACTTCCGGGACCTCGAGCTCGACGGCGAAGTTGTAGTGGTGGCTCCGGATGCCGGCCGGGTGAAGCTCAACAAGAAGTTCGCCGACCGCATCGGCGCCGACCTAGCCATTCTGGATAAGGAGCGGCCCCGCCAACAGGTGGCCAAGATCGGCCACGTGATCGGAGATGTGCTCGGCAAGACGGCCATCATCGTCGACGACATGATTGACACGGCCGGCACGTTGCGGGCCGCCGGGGAGGCGGTGATGGAGGCCGGGGCCGCCCGCGTGTTCGCTGCCGCCACCCATGGTGTGTTCAGCGGCGCGGCCTATGAGAACCTGGCGGTGGCGCCGTTCGAGAGGATCGTCGTCACCGACACGATCCCGCTGCGCCCAGGCGCTCCGGACACGATCACCGTGCTCTCCTGCGCGAACCTGTTGTCCGCCTCGATCCGCCGAATCTTCACCGGGGATTCGGTGAGTGAGGTCTTCGACGGTCAGAACCAGATGTTCTGAGCTGCCGGCGTGGGGCACGAATCACTGCGCTCGGCCGGTCGCCTCAACCTGGGTGGCGAGCAGATTGATCCGGGGCTCGCGGCATCAACGACTACCAATCGATACCTCTGAACTGCGGGAGACCATGATGGGAATGCGCTATGGGTACAAGGCTTCGGCCGAGCAGTTCGCCCCCCGGGAACTGATCGACTATTCGCGGCTGGCCGAGGAGCTCGGCTTGGAGACGATCGCGATCTCCGATCATTTCCAGCCTTGGCGTCACACGGGCGGCCATGCGCCGGGCGTGTTCCCGTGGCTCGGAGCCCTGGGTGAGCGCACCAGCAGCGCCACGATAGGAACGAGCGTGCTCACGCCGACTATGCGGTACCACCCGTCGATCGTGGCCCAGAACTTCGCTACCCTGGCTTGCTTGAACCCCGGCCGGGTGTTTCTCGGAGTGGGGACGGGCGAGGCGCTGAATGAGACGCCGGCCACGGGTGCGCAGTGGCCCGGCGCCAAGCAGCGGCGGATGATGATGCGTGAGGCGATCACGCTAATCCGGCACCTGTGGTCAGAGGAGCGCGTGAGCTTCGATGGCGAGTACTACCGGACGGATCGCGCGACCATCTATGACCGGCCGGAGGAGAAGATCCCGATCTACGTGGCCGCGTCGGGGCCGCTAGCGGCAAAGCTGGCGGGTCGGGTCGGAGACGGCTTCATCGCCACCTCGGGCAAGGACCCCCAGCTCTACCGGGACCTGCTTGGCAACCTCGCAGAGGGCGCGGAGGCCGCGGGACGAGACGTGGACGACATAGATCGGTTCATCGAGATCAAGGTCAGCTACGACCGGGACCTCGACTATGCCCGTGAGGCGTGCCATTTCTGGGCGCCGCTCGCGCTGACCCCGGACGAAAAGTCAGGGATCGATGATGCGACCGAGATGGAGGCGGCCGCCGACAAGATCCTCGACCGGGCGCACACTCGCTTCATCGTCTCTGACGATCCTGACGAGGTGATCGAGCGTATCGCGCCCTACGTCGAGCTCGGCTTCGAGCACCTCATCTTCCACGGGCCGGGGCACGATCAGGAGCGCTTTTTGCGCGGCTTCTGCGGTGATGTCCTGCCACGAATCCGGGAGCGGTTTGGGGCGGCGGTGGCCGCGCGTTAGCCCGGGCCGGCGTCCGCGTCTACGTTCAGGTCTCGAGCTGAGGAGCATCGGAGAATGGCTGGCGCCCATCACGGTTTGCGGTATGCGCTCTCACGCGGCCCGGTCATCGAGCTGTGGATCGATGCAGGAACCGCGGATGAGCTGGCAGGCCGCACCGTCACGGTGGCAGTGCTTCGCGGGATCGCCCAGGCGCTCCCGGCCCGGGCCGATCCGTGGTTTAGGCACAAACTCCGACGGTCCCCGCTGTCCGCGGCCGCGTGCAACGGCGGTCTCGGATCGATCTGGGAGACGAAGCTCGAGTTCATCCTTCGCACCGTCTCCGCACCTCCGCTTGCCGAGCTGGCGGCCGTTGATCTCCGCCGGTGCGGGGCGCGGCTGGCGCTCAGGTCCCGGCCTCCCGACTCCCTTCGCCCGCCCGTGCGTTCAGCGGAGGCGACAGTGGTGGAGTGCGCGGCCGGCCAGCTCAACATCGGTCTACGGACGAGCGGCGTGATGCTGGTCGGCTTGAGCGAGAACGAGACGGGGTCCGCCCAGGCAGTGCAGGCGGCTGCCGACGCCCTCGCTGCGCTCTGCGGGGCTAGAGCCGCCGGGATGAAGTCGCTGCTCATCGCCCCGTCTGACGCTGGCGCGGTCATCTCCGTGCCGATGACCGCCGAGTCTAAGACCGGCCCGTCGCCAGGCGTCTCGACGCGAACCCGATAGAAGCGGCCGTTGGCGAGCATCCCGCCCGGCCTGACAATTAGTTGCATCGATCGGATCGTCGCTGCGACCACGCGGCCTGCCGCTTTCAATCGGCGTAGCTCGGGTGTTCGGCCCGCCGAACATTCGCTCCTCTCATTGGAGGGCGGATGGCATGGGCGGTTCGGAACCTCGAACATGGGGACCGTGCCGGATACTCGGGAGCGATCCACCCGCCGCAACGTAGCCGTGCTGTTCGCGGTGGGCTCGATGACGAGCGCCCAGCTGGGGGCTGCGCTCTCGCGCCCGTACTTTCACCGTCTCGGCCCGGCCGGCGTCGTGTGGATCCGGCTCCTGTTCGCTGGCGTCGCGCTGTTGCTGTACGCACGCCCCTCGTTGACCAGCCGCAGCCGGCGCGAACTGTTCACCGCCGTCGCGCTCGGCGTCGCGTCGGGCTTCTTGATGCTTGCCTTCTTTGAAGCGATCGCCCGGATCCCATTAGGGATCGCCGTCGCGATCGAATTTCTGGGCCCGTTGGGCGTGTCCCTGGTCGGGTCGCGTCGGCTGCTCGATGGACTGTGGGTCGCGTTGGCGGCTGGCGGCATCGCGCTGCTCACCTTCGGACATCCGATCGGCGGGGCGCTCGACCCGCTCGGGGTGCTGCTAGCGCTGGGCGCTGCCGCAGGCTGGGCGGCCTACATCGTCCTTACCCAGCGCGTGGGCCGCAGCTGGCCCGGGACCGACGGGCTCGCAGTGTCACTCGGTGTGGCGGCAGTGATCACCGCACCGTTCGGGCTTGCCGGCGGACCGGGACGCTTCGCGCATCCGTCACTCCTGCTCGCAGGCCTCGGGTTGGCGGTACTCTTGCCGCTGGCACCCTTCCTGCTCGAGTTCGCCGCGCTGCGACGCCTGCCCACCCGCGTCTTTGGGGTGCTAATGAGCCTCGAACCCGCGATCGGAGCGGCGATCGGACTGATCGTGCTCGGGCAGGGACTCGCGATCGCCGGCGTTGGCGCCATCGCCCTGATCATCACCGCCAGCCTCGGCGCGACACTCGCCAGCCGCGATGTCGATGCGGCCACGGTGATCGTTGTCTAGTGGTCCGTCCCGTTTTGAGTTGGTGATTGCATCGAGGGTGAGGCGAACCGCAGCGGACTTTCTTGAGGCTCTGTCCTGCAGTGCGAACTACTGAAATGATTGTGGGTTCTCGTTGTGGGCGGGAGATAGGTCTGGATCGCGTCGATCAAGGCCGAGACGTTGTGGAAGATCCCGCGGCGGATGGCTTGTCGGTGAGCTGTGAGAAGAAGACTCGACCCTTACCCCGCTTTATGGGCAGGCGCGCGGCGTCGAGGCCCGTAAAGCCGGCTCTCCGGGCATGATCGTAGGTGAGGTCATACGAACGCTTGTTCGTGTGGGAGTGTGAGCGTGACTGGTCCGCAGGTGAGGTGAACGAGCGCGAGCGCCGCCTGGGCGGAGTGGAACCCGTATGCGCGGCGAACGATCAGTTTCACGCGGTTGTTGAGCGCCTCGGCTCGGGCATTGCTCAGCTTCAGGCGTCGGGCGGCGAGGATGCCGTCGCGGTGCTTGCGGATTGTCTTGCCGAGGCGGATGAACGGCTGTAGTCGACAGCGCGAGAGGCGAGCCAGGAGCCGGTCGAGCAGCTCGCCGACTGCGTTGACGGTGAGGCCTGGAGCGAAGATTGCGCGGACCATCTCCTTCATCGCCCAGGCGCGCGCGACCTTCCCACCGCCGGCGCGGATCGCGGCGAGAGTGGTGGCTTGACGGTCACTGAGGTCGCCGGGGTTCTTGAGCAGCGCCCAGCGGTCGTGCTTGAACTGCTTGGCGATGTTGGCCTGGCCGGCGTGACGCAGCTCGTTCCAGTGCTCGCGGCGGACCTCGTCTAATGCCTTGGTCGCGAGCGCGACGACGTGATAGTTG
>JAABUZ0100002165.1_pt1 | contig 33629 bp, 13 predicted proteins | sample 5562091 | NCBI WGS metagenome assembly JAABUZ01 (sample SAMN12813069, study PRJNA571459) | rock metagenome | isolation source: Antarctica rocks | place: Antarctica: Victoria Land, Linnaeus Terrace sud | collected 2015-12-21
TGGTGGGCACGCCAGCCCCTTCTCGCTGCTGCAGGTACACCGCGACCAAGGCGTGGGCCAGGCGCAGGCAGGCGTGGCGATCCACCGCGTTCTCCAGGCGAGACATGGTGGGCTGGCTGGCCAAGTCGCGGTCGCTCTCGGGGCGGCGACCGCAGACCAGCTTGAGCAGCGGATCGGTGCGCAGCGTGTCGGCGTCGTTTTGGTCCTCATAGCCGCAGGCGATGCCGAAGACACGCTGGCGCACCAGCGCCTCGATGGAATGGTGGATGTGCGCGCGGCGCCACTCGGGGACACAGGCGGCCAGCGCCGCGCAGATGCCCACCGCCCCCTCGGCTTCGGCCAGCCAGGGCAACCCGCCATCCGAGGTCAGACGCCCGCCGTCAAAGGCGGCCTCCAGGGCGAGGGCCGTGGAGGTGGCGAACGCATAGGATGCTGTGGCAGACTGAGGCGGCATGGAGGTCTCCTTCGCTCGATCGGGTTGTCAGATACCTCGACCATAGCGCAGTCGGCCTCCGTGCCGCAACTTCATGAATAATCCAGGCTAGGTGCTGCGTAACCGGCCAAGGTCAGGCGCGTAGATCGTCTGCTCGGCCACGATGCCTTGCCCGTTCACCGCGGCCACGGCCACGCCATGCACCTGCATGGCCCGCGGGAACAGCAGCCCCACATCCAGCGTCAGCCGCACGCTCGGCGCCACCGACACCCGCGTCCGCCACGGCTGTCCGTCCGCGCCATAGGCCGTCACCTCCACCAGCGCCCGCAGAGACGACGGGTTGTAGAGCAGGATGAGCTCGCGGCTGTGCGGCCCCGTCTCGCCCTCCGCGAAGCTCCAACTCAGCCCCACCCCGTTGCGCCCGTAGGCGTCGCTCCCCGCCACTCGCGGGTCGTTCGGCGAGCCGAAGTACTCCGGCCGCTCCACCACGATCGCCTGGTCGGCGGTCACCACGCTGGCGATGCCTCCCGCGCGCACCACGTCGTTGATCAGGATGTTGGCCCGTCGCCGCGCTCCTACCACCACGCTGCGCTGCCCCAGCATGCGCCCGCCGCTGCCGTAGAAGCGCGCCGTGACGTGGGACTCGCGCCCGCCGGGGTTCAGGATGGTCTGGAAGGTCTGGAAGTGGTGCGCCGTCTCGCCCTCCGCGAACAGCCAGCTCGTCGCCGCCACGTTGATCCCCGACCGCGTGGTGAGACCGTAGCCCCGGCTGCTGAAGGTGAGGGTGCGTTCGACCACCACCCCGCGGTCCGCGTCGGCGATGATGCTCAGCGAGCGGCGCGGCAGCAATCGGTTGACATCGACCACGCGCTGGGTGTGCGCGGGGACCAGCAGCGGCACCATGCGCCCGGCCCCGCCATCCAGGGGCAGCAGACGCAGGCGCACGTGGGCGGCCTGCCGCGCGTCGGGATTGAGGATGGCGACCGTCTCGTGGAAGGTGAGGCCGGTGTAGCCCTCGGCCAGGTACCAGCGCGTGCCCAGGCCGCTGTTGCCCGGGATGCTGTCGCCGTCGCGTCCGTCGCGCGTGAGGGTCAGCCCGGCGACGATGGCCTGGTCGGCCGTGACGCGCAGGCCGAAGGAGCCGCGCATCGTGGTCAGGCGGGCGACCGGCAGCCGTTGGTGCGTCGTCGGCGGCACCAGCCGCGTCATCGTGTGGGTCGCGCCCTGACCATCGTAGAAGGTGAGGCGGACGTGGGCGGCGTGGCGCGTGGGGTTGAGCAGGTCCACAAAGGCCGGGTCCGCGCGCGTGGTGAAGCCCCCGGCGAGGTAGACCTGCGCGGCGACGGGCAGCACGCCGGTAAGCGGGGCGAGCGCGGGGCGGCGGCCACGGTTGCCGATGGCGCTGACCGTGTTGGGGCCGTTCAACAGGCTGCCCGGCGCGAGAAAGGCGGCGGTGAAGCGTCCCTCGCCGTCCGTTGTCAGGACGGTGGGGATGGTCAGGAGAGCCGCGCCGTTGAGGGCCAGGGTCACCTGCTCGCGCGGAAGGAAGCCGGCGCCGGCGACGCGGAGGCGGTCGCCCGGGCGGGCCACCGACGGCTGCACGATGATGCAGGGGGACTCGCGCGGGCAGTCGCGGACAAACACCCGCGTGCGGTCGAGATAGCGCGTCAGCACGACCACTCGCGCCGTGGGGGTCGGCCCGGCGGTCAGGTCGGGCGCGGGCGTGTAGGGCGCGGCGGGCGGCGCGCTGGGCGCGGGCGTGTAGGTGGCGCCGGCCACCACGCGCACCAGCGGCGTCCCGGCGGCCGCCGGGACATCGACCACCCGCACCAGCGGCGTCTGCGTCGGCGCCGGCGGCGCGGTTAGCGTGGGCGGCGGGGCGCCCTGCACCGCGACCAGGCTCAGGTGCGTGATCGTGGTCGTGAGCAGGTGCGCCGTCACATCGACCGTCGTCGGCAGGGCGACCCAGGCGCCGCTGGCCGGGTCGTAGGTGACGAGGGTCAGGTCCGCAGGTGAAACGGCGAGGGCGGCGGGATCGTACCGCACGACCAGGGTGAGGGGCAGGGCGAAGGTGTGGACGAGGACGTCGGCGGCGTCGCGGGCCGCCAGATCGAAGGCGACACCGACCCGCGTGCCGTCGGTGGCGGGGGCCGTCGGTGCGAGCGTGAAGGACAGGGTGAGCGGCCCCGGCGCGGCGCCGGCGGGAACGGTGAGGGTGAAGGTGGACAGCGGCAGGGGCAAAGTACCAGTCAGGACGGCGGCGGTGGCCAGGGGGCCGCTCGGCAGGGTCGCCGTGCTCGTGGCCGTGGTGGGGCTCGTGGCCGTCGGCGTCGCTGTGCTGGTCGCCATGGCCGTCAGGCTACGGGTTGGCATGGCGGACATGGTCGCGGATGGGAGGGCGGTGAGCGTGCCGGTGGGCGCAGGGGTCATGGTAGGCGTGGTCACCCGCGTCGTCATGGGAGGGCTCACGGTTGCCGTGGGGGTACGCGTGGCGGTCGCTGTCTCCGTGGGCTCCGCGGTGGCCGTGGCCGTCGGGGCAGGGGCGGTTAGTGACGCCGGCATCGTCGCGGTTGGTGACGCCACCGGTGTTGTGGTCACGGTGGCCATGGCCGTCCTCGTGGCCGTTGGGATAGGCGACGCCGTCATGGTCGGCGTGGCGGTTGCAGTGTCTGCCGGGAGGCTTGAGGCAGTCGCGCTCGGCGTGACGCTCGCCGCCGTGGCCGTCTCCGTGGGCGTGACGGTCGGGGTGCCCGTGGGAATCGACGTGGCGAAGGCGGTCACCGTCGCGGTGGCGGTCTCAGTGGGGGCGCCGGTCGGTGTGCTGGTCCCCGTCGTCGTGGGGGTCGTGGTCGCTGTCGGCGTCTGTGTCTGTGTGTTCGTCGGCGCTGCGGTCGCGGTCGCGGTCGCGGTCGCGGTGGCCACGGGCGCTCCGCGCACGATCACCGTCCCCGTCATGCCGACCCACGTCCCACCGCTCCCCTGACTGGCGTGATAGCGGCAGTGGTAGGTGTAGGCGCCCGGCGCGTCGAAGGTGTGGCTGTAGCTGTCCCCCGGCGCGAGGTCGCCCGACCCCCAGAGCGGCTGCCCGCCCCCGTCGGTCGCGTCGGAGGTCACCGTATGGTGCATCATGAGACCGCGGTTGGTCCAGGTGACCGTGCCGCCAGTGGCGATGGTGACCACGGCCGGGTCGAAGGTGTCCATGTCGCGCAGGGCGACGGTGGCGCTCACTGCGGGGGTACCCGTCGCCGCGGCCGTGGCCGTACTCGTCGCGCTGGCCGTGTCCGTCGGCGCCGCGGTCGGGGTGGCCGTGCTGGTTGGGGGACTGGTTGGCGTGTCGGTTGGCGCGAGCGTGCTCGTCGCGGGCGGCGTCATCGTCGCCGTGGGCGCGGGCGTGGGACTATCCGTTGGGGTACTCGTTGGTCTGCTGGTGCTTGTCGCGGATGGTGCGCGTGTCGCCGTGGCAGTTGGGCTGTCCATCGGGATAGCCGTTGCGGTGCGGGTACTCGTCGGCGTGCTCGTGTCAGTTGGGACAGCGGTATCGGTCGGCGTCGCGGCGGTCGTCGGGCTGCTGGTGGGCGTCGCGGTGCTCGTGGCCGTGCCGGTCGGGCTGTTGGTCGCGGTGGATGTGGGACTGTTCGTCGACGTGCTCGTCGACGTACTGGTGCTCGTCGGCGTACTCGTCGGTGGCACTGATGTGTTGGTCGATGTTTTCGTGGCTGTGCTTGTTGACGTGCTCGTCGATGTTTTCGTGGCTGTGCTTGTCGACGTGCTCGTGGCCGTACTTGTCGACGTGTTCGTGGCCGTGTTGGTCGGTGAGGACGTGGGTGGCGGAGACGCGGAGACGGTCACGGTCACGGCGGCGACCGCGTCGTTCCCAGACGGGTCCACGGCGATGGCGCGGACCAGGCGCGCTCCGTCCGCTCCGGCGACGTTGGGGAACGTCGCGCTGTAGCTGTTGGGACCGGTCTGCGTGGCCGTGATCGTCTCCGTGGGCGCGTCGGCCGCGCCGACGCCCTGGCTGTCGAACTGCACGATCACGCTGCTGACCGTGTAGTTGTCCGTCGCCGTGAGAGCCACCGTAAAGGGCGCGCCGGTTTGGACATAGTCGCCCTGTTGTGGGGACAAAAGGCCAAGGCTTGGCGGCTCCAGGTCAAGGGGCGGAGAGTCGGTAACGAGCACCGGCTGCTCCGGTTCCAGCGAGGGCGTGGTCGTCAGGGTCGTCGTCGTACCGAGATCGTTGCTGAGCGTGTTGCCCAGATGCACGGCGTAGTCCTGGAAATCAAGGTTGAGGTTGGCCCAGTCGTTGAATGTGTTGTCGCCCGGCCCGGCGTAGCTTTGCACGGCTGATGCTGTGAGAGGGGAACATCCGTCGAGCTGCCAGGAGTAGCTCATCAGACTTAAGTAGACGTTTGATCCGGGCGGGGGCGGACTGGCAGTGCCGTCCTTGAATGCGTTGTGGTCGGCGCCGCCATGGCGCAGGCCTAACGTGTGGCCCAGCTCATGAGCCAGCGTGCGCCACTGCGTGCATGCGTTGGCCAAAAAGTGCCGCGGGGCCGCGTTTACGCCGAACGCGCCAAGCGACATCAGGTTGTCGTTGCCGGGGACCGAGGTGTTGTCCGGGCCGTTATAGAAGCCAACCTCGCCCAGGCCCGAGGAGCCTTCCAGGACCACGAAGGCGCTGGTGCCATCGGGTACCACGGACCACTTCCGGCCCAACGTCAACGAGTTAGCATCGTTAAAGTTGATGTTGCGGACCTGCCCGGCGCCTTTACCAGCAGTGATCTTGACCGCGTAGCCGCCCAGGCCGCTGGCAGCGTAGGCGGCGAAGGCGCCGGTCGCGGTCATGACCGTGGTGGAGGCGCCCGTCACGGACCCGCTAAGCGGAACCGGCGGTGTACCGACCATGACGGCGCCCTGGAAGTCGGTCAGCACGACGTAGTGGAAGGCCAACTCGCGCGCGTCCTTGTCCGTGGTGCTGAAAAAGTGCGACTTGACGTAGTCGAAGGACAGCGCCTGCAGTCCCGGCACGCTCAGCGAGCCGTCGAGCCCGAAGTACACCGCGTCGACGTGCGTGGTGGTGCTGCCCGGCGGATGGACGAGGTCGCCGCCCTGCAGCGGCCCGGCGCCCATGTTTTGCGAGTAGGGCTGGCCGGCCGAGTCCTTGCCCGCCCCCGCGTCGATGTGCAGGACAATCCCGGCGGGAATGTCGTCGGGCGGCATGACGGCGCCGGTGGAGGGATCAATTTTGTAGCCGTAGGCGCCGCCGCTGAGCGCCGGGGCAGCGGCAAACAGGTCGGCCAGGCGCTTGGTCACGCCATCGGCGGGCGCGTCGGTGTGGGCCACATTCATGGGCACACCATTGACAAGGCCGCTATCGGGGTTGGTCCAGTCTATCTCCATAAAGATGTCGCGCTTGCCGACCGTGGCGCCCATGGCCGCCAGGTTGAGGTCAATGCCGCCGCCATTGACGTCGAGGCCATCGGTCTTCCAGTGGTCGAGCAACCCATCTTGCGCCGAGTCGAGGTGGCTGGCGCGCACGATCAGATCCGTCTTATTCCCCGCGCCGTCGTCGACCTCGGCCCAGAAGACGATGCGGTGGTCGCCGCGGCGTTGCGTGCGCACGTTGCCGGCGTCGTCCGTTGCCGCGTTGGCCAACTGGCCGCCCACGGTGATGACGCCAGTGGGACCAAGCTGGTCTATCGTACCACTGCCCAACTTGTCGCCGATCTGGGCCACGCGCAGCGGGCTGGTGGTGTGGTAGACACGGTTGGCCGCGCTATTGGCGATCACGCAGTTGCCCGCGCCGTTGGTCGTCGGGCACAGCGTATGCTGCGCGTCGAGGCGGATGGTCCAGAGGCCGTCGTTGCCGCCAGTGAAGAAGGGGGTCTTGCCGGCCGGCGTGGCCGGACTGTCCGCGCGGCTGCTGGCGTTGGGCGTGCCCATAAAGGAGATAACGTAGTTGTCTTCGGGGTCGGTCCCACCGTTGACCGCGCTCAAGGGGATGTGGATGACCGAGACGCGGCTGTTGAGGTCGATGCTCTGGTAGCACAGCGCCTTGCCCGCGTTGTCGTAGCCCAGTTCGGGCTTGTTGCAGGCGTTGGACGCGCTGTTCCACTGGCCGCCCGCGATCAGCTGCTGCTGCCACCCTGACGGCGTGTTGATGTCCACGTAGATGGCTGTCCCGCTCAGCGCGGTCGTGCCCGCGAACGCGACCACGGAGCCGTCCTTGCTGATACCACCGAACAGGCCCAGGTTGGTGAAGCCGCCTCCGACGCACGCCGACCCTGCCGCGGGAGGCCCCGTCCCGATGCAGGCGAGGTTCGTGTCGATAGCCAGGCTGGCGCCGTCGGTATGATAGAGCGCGAGCGGATCGCCCGCGTTACCGCCTTTGGACAGCACCTCGCCGTTGTCGGCGAACTGCGGACGGAAGGCCTCCCGCATCGGGACGGCGTTGTAGCCCTGATACTCTGTCCCCAGGACGCTCCCTGAGCCCATGGGATAGCCGTAGAAGTCGTCGTTGGCGGTATTGCCGGTCGAGTCGCCGGTCACCAGGTAGTCTGCCCCGCTCTTATAGCCGGCAAACGCTTCCTGACCCAGATTGTTGATGGTGGGATAGGCGAAGACGGCGTCGAGGTGTGGGTCGCCAGAGTTATAAGGGTCGGAGAGGTTAGGTCCCTTGGCCACCAGAGTACCATATGAGTTGTCCACCGGGTTGGCGTCCCACTTGCGGATCAACGAAGCCCCGGAACTACTATCTCGTTCGTAGGAGACGACCTTGTTGCTGTTGTTGATCTGCACGTCATCGCCAAAGGCCCGTGTCGCGTCGCCGCTGAGCTTGGGATCGATGTTGCGTGAGCCGTTCTGAGCGTCGCACACGTAGATGCCGTTGCCGCTGCTGCTCCTCTTCAGATAGGCGACGGCCCCCCTATCGTTGATCGACGGGGCGAATCCAAGAGGTTTCTTGAGCGCGCTGGCGGGGGGCGACGAGTCGGCGGCGGTATCGACGACGTCGTAGCGGTAGTACAGCCCGTCCTGCGACGTGCCGCAAGCCGCCGCCGCGTGTGGCCGGACCGCAAGGCCATGCGCTGACGGCCGATTCCGCCCCGGCGCCGCTCCTCGCGGCAACGATAGACGACGAGGATGCGCGGCCGCCCCTTGCGCGGCCAGCGTGCGGGCTGCTGCCGCGTTGACCGAGGTCGACGGCCGAGGCGCGACCGCATGGGAGGCCAGGGGGCTGTACGGCGGGACGACCGGCCGCGCCTCGGCCAGCGACGTCGCGCCCAGGCTAGAGATCAAGACGGCCGCGATGGCGACGAGCCTGACCGCGACTGGTCTCCCTACTGTGTAGTGCATCTCCGAACCTCCTCGTGGCCAATCATGATCTGACAAGTACAATTCGCACCGCGGTCTATAGCGGGGCACAGGCGGGTCTATGTCTCAGGCGTGCGGCTCCGCCGGCCCGTGGGACCCGACCATCGTCGCCAGGACGACGATGCGGCGGGTATCCACCAGGTACGGCGCGGACGTGACCAGGGCCAACGTTGGCCGGGTGTAGAGGGCATTGAGCAGGCGCACGTCGTCCGGAGTGACGGTGCGGACAAGCGTCACCCGGTAGCGGTAGGCGCGCCGGCCCTGCCAGACCGTGATCCCGTCCCCCGGCCGCAGCCTCCCGAGATAGCGGAAGATCTGCCCGTATCCGTCGTCATGCCCGCTCAACAGACTCAGGCCCGGCTGGCCAAAGCGGGCGGACGGGGCGACGCGCGTCGCCCCGTAGGCCGGCGCCAGGTCGTAGCGCAGCCCGCCGTTGGGGGTAGGCAGGAAGTCGCGCGCCCAGACGGGCGCCGACGTGATGCGTAGCCGCGGGATGGCTAACCGCGCCTCCACCGGCGGCAGGGCGGCGCGGGGCCGCGGCGCGCTGGACGAGCATGGCGCAGCGAAGCGTGTGGGCGCGGGGTGATGCACGTAGTGGTAGCGCGCGACGTCATGCTCCACCGTCCTGTAGGTCACGACGACACGGGTCACGGTGTGGTAGCGCATGACGATGCGCGTACGGGTGACGTAGACGACTTTGTGGCCGACGACGGTGCGCACACGCACTCTCTCGCGGGTCGGCCGCAGCACGCGCGTCCGCACGACCGTCCTGATTTGCACCCGCGTCACCACGCGGACCAGCGTGCGCGTGGCATCGGGGCCGCATGCCCCAGTGAGAGTAGGGTAGCGCGTCCTGGTGACGGTATGGTAACGAATGACCACCACCGTCCGCAGCACCGTGGGGGCGGCCATCGGGGTAGCGGTCGGCCAGGGCGTTCCCGTCGGCTGCGGCGTGTAGGTCGGCGCGGCGGCGACCGTCGGCGGCGCCACGAACTGGATGATGGTGACCGGCGTCATGGTCGGCTGGTAGCGATAGGTTGTTATGACCCACGGCGTCGCGGACGGCGTCGCCGTCGGCGGGGCGAGCACCGTGAAGGTCGTGGCCACGCGGCGTCCGGTGGCCACGTCCAGCCCCCAAATCGTATGCGGACCTGGCGCGGCGCCGGCCGGCACGGTAAAGAACATGATGGCAAGCCCCGTGATATCGGAGCGCGTCAGCGTCGGCAACGTCCCACTCGAGTCGTCCCGCGAAGACACAGCAGCCGTCCTGACGCTCACCGTCCTGCACTCTGACGGTAGGGCGTCGGGTATCGCCTCCCAGTAGAAACACACGGGCTGCAGGGGCATGAAGCCGCGACCGCTCAAAACCGGCGTGGCGGCGACGTAGCCCTGATCCTTATGCACCTCAAGGGCCAGGGGTGGCAGCGGCGTTGCGCTGGCCGTCGCGCTCGGCGCCGCCGTACTGGTCGCGGTCGGGGTCGGCGTGGCCGTCGGGGTCGGCGTAGCCGTCGGGGTCGGCGAGACTGTACCTGTTGGCGTGGCAGTGGGCGTCGCTGTGTCTGTCGCGGTGGCGGTTGCCGTGCTCGTCGCCGTGGCCGTGGCCGTGCTTGTCGCCGTCGCGGTAGGCTGAGGCGACACCGTGCCCGTCGGTGTGTTTGTAGGTGTGTTCGTGTCCGTCGCGGTCGAGGATGGACTGGGCGTGCCGGTGGCCGTCGCCGTCGCCGTCCCGGTTGGGGATGGCGTGGCCGTCGCGGTCGTCGTCGGCGCGGTCGTGGACGTGGACGTGGGTAGGGCGTGCGCGATGAGGTAGAACGGCGCCTGGACACACAGGTTCATCACCGTGTCGCAGACGGTCACGGTAAGCGTGTCCGGTGCGAAGAAGTCGGCAGGCACGCTCTCCGTGATCGAAACGGCGCCCGTGTTCTCCACGAAGCCCGGCTGTAGCTGGTCCACCTGGTTTGCATCGCCGATCGACACGGTGATAGGATCGTTGGGACCGAAAATCACCGTCGACGTGATCAGGACATTCGTCTCGATCGGTCCTGTGTTGGGCGATAGGACGAGCGGACCGCTCGGCGTGGCGGTCTCCGTCGGACTGCCCATGGTTGCCGTCGCCGTGGGACTGCCCATGGTCGGCGTGGTTGTCGGGCTTCCCATGGTCGGCGTGGTTGTCGGCGACCCTGCCGTGGCCGTTGGCAGCGGGGCGCCTATCGTCGCGGTCGCGGTAGGGCTACCCGCGGTCGCCGTGGGCGCCGGTGTGCCCATTGTTGCCGTGGCCACTGGCGTCCCCGGCGTGCCGCCCGGGGTTGGCGTGTTCGTGGGCGACGCTGCGCCGCTGTTGTAGGTGATAGTGTAGGTGGCCGCGCCGGACGGGTTGTCCAGGATATAGACCCGGTCGTAGAAGATCGGGGAGTTGGGCGCCGCCTCGTCTTGCTCCTGCCAGTAGGCCTGCGTGGGCAGGATGCGGAAGCCATCGTGGTCGGTCACCGTGACGCGCGAGATGGTTCCTTGCTGCAAGCCGGCGGGCGGAAGCGTGTCGGTGATCACGGCCAAAATGTAGACCTCGTCGGTAAAAGGCGTCGTGGGCGAGATGTCCGCCGTTCGCACGATGCTGTCCCGGTCGGCCCGGTTAGTCTGTCCGGTTTGTCCGGTTCGTCCGGTTTGTCCGGGCTGCCCCAGCGCCGCCGCGACCGCCGCGTAGGACGCCGCGCCGCTCCACGCCACGAGTTGACCGGCCGGCGGGCCGCCGGTGGGCGTGCCCGCCGTGATCGCCGGCGTCTGGGCAATGGTCACCGGCGCGTCTTTTGTGGCGAGTTGGGACAGCGTGGGCGTGATCACGTGCAGTACGGCCGTGGCGCCGGTCTCCAGGTCAACCAACGAGTTGGCAAGCGTGCCGTCGCCCGTGGGGTTGTTCTGGTTGACGCTGCCCACCTGCAGCTCGGTCCCGCCCGTGGGTACCGCGTTCTGGTGCGTCACGATATAGGTGCGCTCGCTCACGATCAACGGGCTCAGGGTCAACCCCTGGAAGGGCTGTTCCTGGTAGGTGGCGTCGAAGCCGGTGAACTGGCCCTTGGTGTCGGTCACAAAGGTCCAGTAGCCCGCCTTGGTGGCGCCCGGTCCGATATCTCCCAACGGCAGCGTCAGGTTGCCGGCCGGGACGTGGACGTCCGAGCCCGCCACGTGCGCGCCGAGCAGGGTGAAGTTCAGGAACGAGTGGGAGGCATTGCCGACGATGATGGGTTGACCGCTCTGGATCTGCAGATTGTTGGCGGGTCCAAAGCCGACGTTCTGCACGATCACGCCCAGCCGGAAGGGAGTGAACGCCTTGACGTCGCGCGGGATGGCGTAGCTGATCCGGAGTTGCGGCATGGGGTAGATGGTGATGGTGACCGGCTGCGTGGTCTCCTGCACCACCGCGCCGTCGAAGGTATATTGGTAGCTGGCGGTGACGCTGTAGACCTGGCCGGAGGCCACGGCGCCGCCGAGGCCGGGGCTGGGTACCATCACCCAGCGATTCTCGGCCGTGGCGCCCGAGGCGATCGTCCCCAGGCCAGCGCCGGCGATATAACCGTGGGTGGCCGGCTTGGTGACGGCGAACTCACCCGCGTGCTCATTGCCCGCGCCGTCGACCATGTGCAGGGTCACGGTGACGCCCTGCAACGGACTTTGCGTGATGTCGGTCAGCTGTAGGTCGGCCAGGAAGCCCTGGCGCTCCAGCGTGGTGCGCTGCGGGATATCCAGCTTGATGACCTCGTGAGCCGTGCGTTGTGGCACGGGCGGCCGAGGTATACCGGGGGGCAGGCCGCCGTCGCCGCCGCCGCTGCCGCCATAGCCGACGTCGAGCCCCCCGTCGCCGAAACTGATGATGGGGAAGACGGGTTGCGGCGGCGGCGGCCCCACGCACGGCTCGTCGATCACGTCGACCGGTTGGGCGCTGATCGTGCCGGTTGTCGGCTGCTGGACACCGGGCGTGAAGTCATAGTCGAGGCTCACGTTGCCTGCCGTGTCGACGGTGGCGGTGAAGGCCAGCGTCGCGGGCGGCGTGTTGGCGGCGCGGATGGTCACCGTCGAGGTATACACGCCGGCGGACAGGCCCTGCGTGTGCAGGGTGAAGGGCGCCGCGTCACCGGAGGCGTCTGGGTCGAGATCGGACAGGTCCGAGGCCGGCGGCACGTCGACGGCAAGCCCCCCGGCCGCATCGGCAGTCATGGTAATCCCGCTCATGGTGTTGTACCCCGTGTTGGTGAGGATGCGCCCCAGCACGAGGTTCGCCGCCGTCGACGCCGCCAGCCCTCGGGCGTGCGCCACGTCGAGCGAGGCCGTCGGCTGGATAGGGAAGTACGTGTAGACGCCTGTCGCGCTGATCTGTCCGAACAGGGGCGCGGACCCCGGAGGGCAGGAGCTGGTCGCGTCATAGTGCAGGTCCAGGTGCGAGAGGCCGCGGATACCCGGCAGCGTGATGACCGAGCCGCTGATCACCTGGTTGCTCGACGGGTCGGTGTAGGCCAGGGTCATTTGCACGCCGGGGATATGGTCGCCATGCACGACGATGTGCGTCACGGCAACGCGGCTGGGGTTGTAGATGGTCATGGTCCCCGACTGCGCGGCATGGTTGATGTCGAACTGCAGCCCCTGCGGGAACACGACCAGCGAGGGCAGCGGCAGGTCGGTCTCATACTTGAGGTGCAGCACCGTGTTGTAGGTGTCCGTGAAGGTAAACGGCGTGACCGACCACGAGGCCTGCACCGCCGAGATGGTGGGGTTGATGTGCACCGTCTTGTCCGTCGGCGCGTCGAGCGTGACGTTGTCGCTGGCGGGGTCGAAGCCCTGCGCGCTGGTGGTGTAGTAATAGGGTACGCCCACGCTCACGTTTGGCACGACCGCCTGGCCATGATCGTTGGCCATGACGGTCACCGTGCGGTACGGCGCCACCTGCGAGGTCAGGGTGACCGACGCCCCCGGCAACGGCTGGCCGTTGGGCGCGGCGACGATCAGGCGCAGCGTGCCGTGCTGGCCGCTGTCAACAATGACGCTGACCGGGATGTAGCGCGTCGGCGCGTTGGACGCCCCGATCGCCAGGTAGGTCTGATACGAGCCCGGCGACACGTCTCCGGGCGGCGCCGCGGTCAGCGCCAGATCGGCGGCGCCGCCGTCGGGCCCGATCTCGCCCAGGCTGTCCGGCGACAGAGTCAGCCAGGGGATGGTCTGCGCGTTGGGATTGCCGTTGGTGGTCAGGGTCGCCGTCACGTCGTGCAGCGTGGCGATCTGCGCCGCGTTGCCCACGGTCACGGTGACAGTCGCCGTGCTGCCGGCGGAGACGGAGATGCCGGCCGGATTGGGCGCGATACTCATGCTGGGCAACGCGCTGGTGACGACGATGTCGCCGGTCATGACCGTGGTCGCGCTGGGATCCTGCTCGGGCGGTAGGAAGATCAGTGAGACGCGCAGGTGATGCACGCCGGCGGCGAGCCCGCTGGTGGGAACCGCCATGTTGAAGTAGTAGTCGGCGACCGGCGGCACATAGGGTAGCGTCCGCGTGCTCAACGTGGCCAGCACGGTCCCACTCGCGTCCACGTCGTCCACCCGGATGGTCGCCAAATCGCCCACCAGCCCACGGTTGCCAACCGCGCCGGAGATCTGGGCGCCCTCGCCCCGCGGCACGTCGCCGGGGAAGCTGACCGGCCCATCAAGGAACACTGTCCGCCGGCTGACCAGGAAGGTACCGTACGTCGGGTACGGGGTACCGCCCACGCCGGGACGGGCTGCCCACGCGGAGATGATGTAGAAGCCGGTCGACGTGGTGGCGCTGCCGGGCAAGGTGACCGTGTAGACGTCGCCAGAACCGCCGTTGGACAGGGTCAGGGCGGCCAGTGGCGGACTGTCCGGCGACGTGATGCTGACCGTGGCCGTGACCATGGCGTCGGCGGCGGGTCCGCCATAGGAGTCGAGCACCGTCGCCGAGATGACCACCGGCGCGCCGGGGCTGTAGTACGAGGGCGTGGTTGCGCTGTTGCGATCGGTCGTCACCGTGGCCACGGTGGGCGGACCGGGCCGCGGGGTGATGGTGGGGCTTGGCGCCATGGTCGGCGTGGCGGTCGGCGCCGGCGTGTTGCTGGGGCTGGGCGTCGCCGTGGGCGTCCAGGTTGGCTGCGCTGTCCATGTCGCGCTGGGCGTGGCCGTGGCCGTGGGAGCGGGGAGTAACTGCAGCGGGGCCGCGCCCGTGAAGCTATCCGTCGCGCCCACGGCCTGCACGGTATGGGCGCCCAGCGTGGCGTCGGATGGCACAATGGCGGACGCCGAGGCGAAATTGCCCTGGCCGTCGGCGGTGGCCGCCCCGATCGTCATCCCGCTGGTACGGTCGAGGTAGAAGTTGACCGTCTCCCCGGCCTTGAAGCCGCCGCCGTCGACGGCGATGGCGCCGCCGGGGTAGCTGCGCGCCGGGCGGACGGCGATGCCGACCGGCAGGAAGGTCCCGGTCACCAGGTAGCCCGACCTCTGCCCGCGCGCGAAGACGGTCAGCGGGGCGATGCCCAGTCCCAATGGGAGGCGCAGAGGAGCGTCGAAGCCTCCCAGTACGGTGTAGTAGCTGCCGTCGCCTGCCGTGGCCAAACCCATGTAGGACGCATGGGCTTCGTCCTGGCCAATACTGACCAGCACCGCTTCGCCTGGGTCGAAGCCGCTGCCCTGCACGCGGACAACCGTATTACCCTGGCCGCTGCCGGGGGTGAGGGTCAGCGTCGTCGGTTCCACGTCGAGCGTCAGCGCGACCTGCGCCTTGCTCCGCGTTCCGTAGACCTCGACGCTGTACTGCCCCGGGCTAATGGCCTGGCCGTAGAGCTGCTGCGGCACGGTGAAGGTCAGGGCCGCGGCCGCGAACGAGCCGTCCGCGCCGGCGGTCCCGCTCATGGCGGGCGTGCCGTACACGCTGCTGTTGAAGTAGACCTGCACGGGCTCACCGGGCAGGAAGCCCGTTCCGGTCACGCCGACGGTATCGCCTGGCGCGGCAACGCGATGGTCGAGCGCCACGCTGACCACCTCGACGGTGGTGGTCAAGCTGATGCCGCTCCGCACGCCGTCGGCAAGGATGGTATGCGCGCCTGGCTGTGCGCCGGAGGGCACGGTGACGGAGGCGTTGACGGTCCCGTCCGATGCAACCTGTTGCGTCGTCAGGTAGACGCCGGTGGTCATGTCGCCGTCCCAGTAGAGACGGATCGACTCGGAGGGGCTGAAGCCGCCCCCGCTCACGCCCACGTAGCCTCCCGCCGGGGAGCCCGGCGGCGACACGCTCAGGGCAGCGACGTTGAAGCCCGTACTGGCCAGAGCGTGGCTGGTCTCACCATACAGGGAGACCTTGTGCAGGCCCGGCGTCAGCGCGGTGCTGCCGCTGTAGTGGTTCGTCCGCGTCGCGGGCGCCGTAAAGGACAGGTCAATGGCGCCGCTGAGGTCGGCGCTGGCCAGCCCGGTGGTGACGCTGATGCCGCTATAGTTGTCGCCGTCGACGTAGAGGTCGACGCGCTCGCCCGGCGTGAAGCCGCTGCCGCTGACCGCGACGGTCGTGCCGATGGGGCCATAGGCCGGCGTCAGGCCCATGGCGGCCACGCGCACGCTGCCGCGCACGCTGGCGCCGCTGAGCTGGCCGTCCGCGATGACGGTGTGCGGGCCGGGCGCGGCGCCCGCCGGAACCCGCAGGTAGCCGTTGGCCGTGCCGTCGCTCCCCGCGTCGGCCTGACCCAGGTAGACACCGCTCCCGGAGTCGTCGTCCCAGTAGAAGCGGACCGGCTCCTGGGGCAGGAACGCTTTGCTGGCGCTGGCCTGGACATACCCGCCCGCTGGCGCGCCACTGGGGCTGAACGTCAGTTGGCTGGCGCTCACGTTGAACGGTGTCGAGGCGCTCACGCCGCTGCTGGCGCCGTCGGCGCGCAGCGTGTAGCCGTAGTAGTTCTGTGTCAGGGACGGCACGGTGAAGGAGGTCGTGATCGTGCCGCTCGTCGAGGCGGTCGCGCTGGTCACGGCGGTCCCATTCAGGACCACGGTGACGTGCTCGCCAGCGGTGAATCCTTCCGCGGCGACCGCCACCGTCGCGCCCGTCGGGGCAGCGGCGGGGCTTGCCGTCACGCGCGCCACGGTGAATGCGCCGGCCAGGACCTGACCACTTTGCAGGCCCACCACCTCGATGGCATGGCCGCCGGCGGAGAGGTCGGGGTGCACGGTGAAGCTGAAGGACACGTTGCCCTGGTAGGCGGTTCCGATGCCGTTGCTCAAGCCTGTGCTATCCAGGGACGTGGAACTGCCGTCGATCAGCACGGCGTACTGTTCGTTGCCCAGCAGCCCCACGCCGCTGACCGACTCCTGGCCGCCGTACGAGGTGACGGTGAGGACGGCCACGGGGTGCTGCGCGGCCGTGGTGACCGACACAAAAACGGAGGCCAGCGCGCCGCTGTGCGTCCCATAGGCGAAGAGGGGATAGTCGCCGGTCACGGCGTCCGCCGGCACGGTCGCCGACGCCGTGAAACGGCCGTCGCCGCCGGCCGTGCCGCTCCCGACCTGCTGGCCGGACGTCTCGTCGCCGTTCCAGTAGAGCGTAATCGGTTCGCCCGCGAGGAAGCCCGCGCCGGTCACACTGATCGTGGCGCTGGGCGTGGTTGCCCCGTCGGCGCGCAACGCGACCAGGCGCACCGTCCCGTCGAGCCGGCGCGTGCTCGTGCGGCCGATCAGGGTCAACATGTGCGGGCCGGGAGCATAGCCGCCGGGCAGCGTCACGAGGCCAGACACGACTCCGTTGGCGTCGGATTGCACGTAGGTGAGGTTGGCGCGATCAAAGCTGACCCCGATCGACTCGTTGGGTACGAACCCATTGGCCGACACGACCACCGCGTCGCCGGCTTGCCCCGCCGTGGGGCTGACCGCCAGCGTGGAGGCGCTCACCACAAAGCGGCCCGTGGCCGTCTCGCCGCCGGCGCCGGCCAGTTTGACGCCCAACGAACCGAGCGGCGCCGCGGCAGGGACGGTCAGCGTGACCGGGCGGGCCACGCCGTTGGCGTCGGCCGCCGTCGTGGCGCCGACCGCGCCCGCTCCGCTGCCAAGGGTGGCCGTGAGCGCCTCACCGGGCGCGAAGCCGGCTCCGGCCACGGTCACGGCCGTCCCCGGTGGGCCTTGCGTCGGCGCGGTGACCAGACCGTAGACGCGCAACGAGCCGGCAACCGTCAGCTGGCTGTCCGCGTTGACGGCCTGCATGGTGTGTTGTCCCAGCGCCGTCCCGGCGAGGATGACGAAGGTGCCGCTGGTTGTATTGCCGGCGGAGTTGTAGCTGTAGAGCCCGCCCACGGAGACCCCGTCGAGCAACAGGGTGAAGGAATAACCGGGACCGGCCCCGTCGAGCGAGGCCGTGAGCGTGTCGCCCACCTGGCCGTAGCCAGGACTCAGGACGAGGCTGCCCGCGACGACCTGGACGACCGCGCGCGACACCAGGCGCCCGTCGCCGCCCACGGCGTAGACCCCGATGGCGCCGGTGGGCGTCCCGCCGGGGATGGTCAAGGATGTCGGCGGCAGTGCGCCGGCGGAGGTCGCCTGGGCGGTTGCGAGGACGGGACCACTGGCCCCGTCGAGGCGCAGGGTTATGCTCTCGTTGGGCCGGAAGCCGGAGCCGGAGGCGCGCGGCGAGCCGCCCGGCATGACGATCGTCGGCGCCAGCGTCAGCCCGACCACGGTCAGGGTCGCACTGTAGCGCGCGCCCGAGACCGTCCCGACCGCCAGCACGGTATGTGGACCGGGCGCCGTGCCGGCGCCCACGCTGAAGACGGTGTTGTTGAAGGCGCCGGAATCGTCCGTGTTGGCATTGCCGACGTTGGCTCCGTCAAGCAGGATGGCCACGGACTCGCGGCCGGCGAAGCCCGCGCCGCTCACAGCGACCTTGGAGGGCGCCTGCGCCACGGTCGCGGTCAGGGCCACGCCCGGCAGCACCACCGTGGTCGCCGCGAGATCGCCCGAGAGACCGCCATAGGCGCTGAGTTGGTAGACGCCGGGCAGCGCCGTGGACGGCAGGGTGATCGACACCGGCCCCGTGTCGCCCGTTCCAGCGGTCGTAACCATGGTCAGAGGCAGGCCCGACACGTTGTCGCCTCCGAAGTAAAGGCTGATCGGCTCACTGGCGCCAAAGCCGCTGGCGTCGAGCGCCACCACGCTCCCCGCCGGCGCGGACGGGCTGGACGCCGTGAGCGTGGCAGTGGTGATGTCGAGGACGCCCTGGCGGAGCGTGGCGCTGCTCTCGCCATAGGCCGTGATGATATGACGGCCGGAGGCGATAGCGGAGGGGACGGTAAAGGCCGCCGACAAGCTGCCGTCGTAGTAGGCGCGCCCCGCCGCGAGGTAGCGCCCCGTCATGTTGTCGCCGTCGAGGTACAGGTGGACCGCCTCGTTGGAGGCGAACCCGCTGCCGATGGTCACGGTGACCACGGTCCCACCGACTCCCTGGGGAGGCGCAAGCGTCAGGGGACCGCCCGATGACTGCACCGTGAACGGCACGGCGACGACGTACCCGCTGCGACGACCGATGGCATCGACGGTGTAGACGCCCGGAGCGACCGGTCCGGCGACGTTGGCCGGCACGGTAAAGGCGACGGTGGCGCGGCCGCCGCCATCGGCCGTCGCGGTCCCCAGGGTCAGGGCGCCGGCGTCGCTCCCGTTCCACAGCAGGCGGATGGCCTCGCCGGGAGCGAATCCAACCAGCGCGGCGGTCGCCGGCGTCCCGGTCGGGCCGGACGACGGTGTCAGAGTCAATCCGAGCGCCTGATAGGAGCCGGAGATCAGCGCGCCGCTCTGCAAGCCATAGGCGTACAGGTGGTGCGGCCCCGGCGCATCGCTGGGCAGAGCGACCGCGGCGTACAGCGAACCGCCGTAACCGGCCACTGTCCCGCCGAGGAAGAGGCCGTGCGCATTGTCGCCGTCCCAGTAGAAGAACACGGGCTCCTGTTGGATGAACACGCCCTGGGCAGTGACCGTGACCTGGGCTCCGGCCGCCCCACCGGACGGAGTGACCGACAGCGCGGACGCGAGCACCGTCACCGGAGCGGTCGCGTTGTAGCCATTGGTCCGTCCATGCGCCGTGACCGACGCCGCGCCGGAGCCGACGTTCTGGCCGTTGACGACAGAGGGCAATGGTACGGTCAGGGTGGCCGCGCCTGTCGCGTCGGCGGTGGCCTGACCGATCACGGGCGGGTTGGCGACATAAAAAGTACCTGGATTGAAGCCCAGGTCGACGATCTCGCCCGCGGCGAAGCCGCGCGCGACGAGCGTGATAGAACTGCCCGGCGTCACTCCCACCGGAGTGACGCCAAGGGACACAACCTGTACGGTCCCCTGCACCAACGTGCGCGACGCCGTCCCGTAGGCCGAGACCACGTGCGCCCCTGGCGACGCGCCGCTGGGTATAGAGAACGAGGAGGAGACATCCCCCGGCGGGGTCCCATAATAATAGGACAGCGGCGCCGCGACGGTCTCGCCGAGCGGGGTACCCGTAGTGTTGTCGCCATCCCAGTAGAAGAACACGGGCTCACCAGGCAGAAATCCTCCAGCGGACGCGGCGATGGACGCGCCCGCCGCGGCGCCGCCTGGCGTGAAGCCGAGCCCCGGCGACAGCGCGCGGAACGGCGCGCCGACCAGGATGTGGCTACCCGTCCCATAGGCGTAGACGATGTGCGCCCCACGCGTAAGCGCCACGTTGTGGATGCGCGACGGGAGGACGAAGGAGACGGTCGACGGCGACAGCATGCCCGTGCCGTCCGCGTTGCCGTGCCCTATCGGATAGCCGGTTCCCGGACCTCCGTCCAGCAGCAGGCTGATGCCCTCGTTGGGGCTGAAACGACCGCCGAGCACCCCCACCCTGGCGCCGGGGACGGCGGCGGGCCGGTCGAAGCCCAGCGCGGTGGTCACGGTGTAGACGGTCTGTGCCACGTTGCCGGCGCTGGGAGCGCCAACGTAGTAGCCATGGCCGTACGCCGTCACGACGACGGGACCGGGATGGTCGACCGCGGGCAAGGTCAACCCAATGGCGCCCGTGCCATTGGAGTAGATGGACACCGACGAGACCGCCAACGCGCCGCTGGCCTTGTCGCCGCCGACGTAGATATCCGCCGCCGTATCGCCCTGGAAGCCGGACAGCGCTGCCTGGACCGTCTGACCGTTGACCCCGCTCGACGGTGTGAGGGCTATCGTGGCCGCCCCGACCCTGTAGGCCGTGGTCGCCGTCTCGCTCAGGCCATCGCTGACCGTGATGGGATACGTACCAGCGGAGAGGCCGCTGGGAACAATGAGACTGACCGGAGCCAGGGCGCCGTTCCCGTCGCTCGTCCCGCTGGCGGATGGCCCGCCCGCCAAGGTCACCTGGAGCGCGGTGTGGGGCAGGAAGCCGGCGCCGCTGATCGCGATGGCTGCTCCCGCCGGACCAACGACCGGGGAGACGTGCACGGCATACTCCCGTACCGTGGCGACGCTCGTGTGGCCCGTATGGCTTCCAACCGCCTCGATGGTATGCGCGCCGGGCGTATCGCCCGCCAACAGGACCGCCGTCGTCGTGAACCGCCCGGCGTTGTCCGAACCGCTTGATGTCAGTCGCCGGCCATCCTCGAGCAGAGTAATGTTGTCGTACGGCGCGTAGCCGTCGCCGGTTACCTGTATAGTGGCGCCGGTAACGGTCACGGCGGGACTCACCGTAAGTCCCGCCGATATGACGCGCAACGTGGCGTGGGTAGCCTCGCCGGCGCTCCCTGTCGCCGTGATGGCGAGCGCGCCGGGGGCGGCCGCCGGCACGGTCAGGCTCAGGGGCGCCAACGCGCCCGCGCCGTCGACGGTGGTCGAGCCGGTCGTCGCGCCCATCGTGATTGCCACCGTCTCGCCGGGCGTATAGTCCGCGCCGCCAATGACGACGGTCCCGCCGGCCACGGAATCCGCGGGCGTGGCGGTCAGGGTCAAGACCCGTAGCGTGCCGCTGATGACGCGCCCGCTGGTCAGGCCGACGGCCTGGACCGTGTGCACCCCTGCCACGAGGCCTGTAGGGATAGTGAACGGATTGGGATAGGACGTGGCCAGCGTGCCGTTACGGTCCGCCGCGTAGGACATCACATTTGCCCCGTCGACATAGACATAGACCCCCTCGCCGGGGAGGAAGCCGTCGCCGCTCGGGGTGATGGTATCCCCGATCTGTCCCGTGGCCGGTGTCAGGGTCAACGACGGCTGGATGACCGCGAACGGAGCCGTCGGCGCGTCGCCGGCGTCGTCCAGGATGGTGATGCCGTGCACGTCAGGCGGCGTGGAGAGGGGGATGACCACGCTGACCGGACCAAAAGCGCCCGTGGCATCGCTCGCACCGCTCGCCAACACGACGGCGGCGGACGTGCCCTGACCCAGCACCACGGTCACCGGCCGCGATGGCGCGAGAGCCGTGGCCGTGACCATCACGGTGGCGCCGCTGGCGGCCTGCGCCGGACTTGCGCCCGCGGCATAGACGCGCAGGGTCGTGGCGGCGTGATGGTCGGCGTGATTTCCAACGGCTGTCAGGGGGTACGTTCCCGGCGCCGTCCCGGCGGGCACGTAGGCGCCGAAGTAGGTACCGTAGTAGGACGTCGTCGTCGTGTTGACGTCACCGGCGCCATCGGCCGAGACCTGCGCGATGTCCTGGCCGTGCAGTAAGATATCGACCGACTCAAATGGGTCGAAGCCCGTGCCGGTGACCGTGATGGGTTGCCCGGCCATGACGCCGCCGGGCGAGACGGCGACGGTTGGCACGGCGGCGGGGGCAGCGGGGGCGCGGCGTAACCGGGCAGCGGGGGCTGATGTCGTCGACGGTCGTCCGTACGTCAGAACAGGATGCGCGTCACGGACCGCGACAGAGGCGGACGGATCGATAGCATGGGTTGCGTGGGGCGCGCCAATCGGACTCGTCGCGTGCCGCGGCGACTGCAGCGTCGTAGGGAGGACGTTGGCCGTCCGATTGTCGGTTGCCAGGGCCGACGTGGGTCCGCCAAGGGCAATGAGGATCGCCAATAAGCCGTAGGCCAATCTCCACATCGTATCACGCTGCGTCATCGTCCGTCGCCTCCCATCATCCAACCATCCAGCATGCGAGGGCCGCCCCCATCGTCATCACACGTGTTCAGTCGCACATCTACCTGATGCGCATACGGCTGTATCGACCGGCTCACCGCGGTGGTCGATCACGACCACGACGAACGTCTACTGGATATAAACGTGGCAGGTACGGATTTTAGCGGACTGACGCGACAATTCCCAGGGCTATGCCCGGGCCACTCCCGATCCCATCTCCTAAGTATGAGTCGGCCTGGAGCCCCTGAACAGGACGTTCACCCACATTTCACCCACATTTCACCCACATTTTGTCCCCGTGGGGGTCTGTGCATTGGCCAGAGAGCAAGCTGGCGGCGGGGTACACTAACGGGGAACGGAATCGGATGATCGACGAAAAGGGAGAAGACGATGCCAGGTCGCGACGCCCACAGCACCGCCCGCCCAGCCCCACCTCCCAAGCCGCCGCGCGGCCCGCGCGTCGCGGCCGCGGTCCGGGCGGCCGCCAGCGCGGACGTCGATGCCGCCCTGCTCGAGTTGAGACGGACGTCGGTGGACGAGGCCGCGCGGCAGCGGCAGGCAGGCGACGACGAGGCCAACCGCCGCGAACAGGGCTTCCGCACGGCTATCGACGAGTGTCGCCGGCAGTTGCGCCAGCGCAAGGCGCTGGACCGGCTGCCGTCGGTCGACGAGATGACCAGCGGCGCCGGTCCGGGCTGGCGCGCCGGGGTGGAAGCGGCCTGCGCGCAGGCCCGGGCCCTGTACGACGCCGCTGTCGCAGCGCGCTCCACGGTCGAAGACGGAACGGGCGCGCCTTAGAACCACGCTCCACTCATCCACGCCTCACCACAACCTGGCCGAATGACCAGGACCATAGCGCGTTGCCCTGCTCGAACGTGGGGTTTCGTTCGCATCCGCCTCTCCCTATACTGACGATAGATCACGATATATCGTAATCTAGACTATCAGTTAAGGAGAAACAGATGCACGCACATCATGCACATCACTTTGACCCACCGTTCGACACCGGCCAGCCACCCTTCGCCCGTGGCCACCAGGGCCACCATGGCGCCTGGGATCGATCATCGGGCGGATTCGGAGGCGGACGCGTCCTGCCCTTCCTCGCGGGCGCGTTCCTCGTGCGCGCGGCGCTGCGGCATGCCGCCTCTCAGGGCGACGCCGAGCGCCCGGGGCATCCAGGTCGCCGCAGACGCGGTCCCTGGGGTCGGGGCGGATGGTCGGCGCCTCACGCGCACGGCGGACCAGACCACGACCACGGGCACGACCACGGGCACGACCACGGGCACGACCACGGCCGTGGGCGCGGCTTCGGCGCCCCATGGCAGCGCGGCGGCCGCGACGCCGTGCGCGGCCTGCGCCCCGAGATCAGCGGGCTCGTCGCAATCCTGCGCGACGCGTTCATGCGGGGAGGGATCGACCAGCGCCAGGTCGGCGAGATCCGCACCGTCCTCGCCGACGCCCGCACGCGCATCGCGGCGATCCTGGCCGAGACCCAGCCCATCACGCACGTGTAGCCACGGCCAGGCCAGGACTGGCCTCGTCCAACACAAAACAGCGGGGCGCAGCGATGTCACACCGCACTCTATGGCGACATCTCCGCGCCCCTTCATTCATTATCCGCGCGGGCCGAACGCCCACGAGAACAGTCTCACGATGGCGTCGGGCCACGCTCATCGATGGGGTGGCGACGAGTCTCTATCCGTTGACGGTTTCCTGTCCCGGCTCGACGACGGTGATCACGCCGCCCCACATGCACAGGCAGGTGCAGGCGCTGGTCAGCGCCGGGACGCCGCCGATCTTGGCCTTGAGCGCGCCGGGCGTCCAGGGGGCCGGGATGACCGGGATGCACGGCATGGGGGTCAGCACTCCCAGGGCCGCCGCGGTCGCACTGGCGACCGCCGGGTTAGTCGGCGTCATGCACATCCCGAACGGGGCGATGTTGGCCATCGGGATGGTCGTGTCGATCCTTCCCGCCGGCTGTTTGCCCGCCTCCACCGGCGGCCCCATCGGCACAACGGTCAAGGCGCTGGGCGCCTGCCCGAACGAGCACTTGAGCTGCGCGCCGCTACATACCAGTTGCCCCATGATTGCCCCCTCTCCATCGTCCATACGCGTCGCGGCCGGGCGGCGCCATCCCAACGCCCGCAACCCGCGCCACGGTTGTCCTTGTACCTAGTGCCTACTATTATAAACGCCGCTGCAAAGGCTGTTTGCGCTCAATCCCAGGTAAACAACTCGGACACGGGCAAGGCGAAGCCGGGGATCACGGGGTCGCCGACCAACGCATCGCCCGCGTTGAAGCGTCGGCTCGGCTCGCCCGACTGATACACGTCCACGGTCCTCAAACCGGGGTTAATCAACCAGACCATGCGCACGCCCGCGTCGAGGTATTGCGTCACCTTCAAGTTGACGGCCCCGAACGTATCGGTCCGCGAGACGACCTCCACGGCAACATCCGGCGGCATATCCGGGTCGACGTTCGGATCTTTGGGTAGCCGGTCGCGACGGATAAATGACGCGTCCGGGTCGCGGTCGGGGATGCCGGGGAGGTGATAGGTGGTTTGAGGCGCGAAAACGCGGCCCAATCCCTGGGAGAGGACGTACGGACGCAGGGCGGCGATGAGCGCCGCGATCACCTCGCCGTGCTCGAGCGTGGGCATGGCGCGCTTACCCTCCGGGATGACGGCAATCTCGACCATCGGTACAGACCCTCCACGCGCTTCCTGGCGTCGTTGTCATGTCTCTCCGCTATCATAGCAGACGGTAGCGCGCCAGCGCCTTGAGCCAGACATGCTGCCATGGGACGCGATGTCTCTCTCCATCTCACAAGCTGGCGCCTTGACGGACAACGGGGTGCGCTAGCGGGCCGCGGACGGCGCCGGGGCAAACGCCTCGGCGACGAGTTGGTAGGAGCGCAGGCGATCCTCGAAGGCGTAGCAGTTCGTGGCGACAGTCACGTCGTCCGTCCCGTAGCGCTCCGCCACGTCGACGAGTTGCCGCCGCACGGTGTCGGGGCTGCCCTCGATAAAGTGCCTGGTGAAGCCCGCCACAAAGTCGCCGCCCGCCGCGGCCAGAGCGTCTCTCGACGCTTCATCAGGGGGCAAGAGCGGCGCGCCGCCACCGCCTGTCCGAAGATGCGCCACGGTCACCCTCATGCTGGAAGCAACGTCGTGGGCGCGCTCGTCGCTGTCGGCGCAGATGACGTGGACGGCCACGGTCAGCTTCGGCTGCTGGAGGCGCTCGGAGGGTTGGAACCCTCGACGATATAGCTCCGCGACCTGTGGCCCGATGTCGCCCGCGTTGCCGAAGAAATCGGCGAAAGCGAAAGGCAGGCCGAGCGCTGCGGCCAGCCTGGCGCTATAGTCGCTCGAGCCCAGCAGCCAGATGTCAGGGGTCTCTGACGCGGAGGGCGGCGGCCCCGCCTGCGCCTCGATCCCGGCAAAGGGATGCCCCGCGGGCAACGGCCCCGAGAGAAAGCCCGCGAGGTCGGCCACCTGGTCCGGGAACGCGTCGAGGTCGCCCATGGCGCGGGGATAGGCCAGCGCGACCGCCGTCTTGCGATCGCTGCCCGGAGCGCGGCCGATGCCCACGTCGACGCGGCCGGGATAGAACGCGGACAGCATGCTGAAGGTCTCGGCCACCTTGAGCGCCGAGTAGTGCGAGAGCATCACGCCGCCGCTGCCGACGCGGATGGTCGACGTATGGGCGGCGATCTGGCCGATCAGGATCTCGGGCGCCGTCCCGGCGAAGCTACCCGTGTTGTGGTGCTCGGCCACCCAATAGCGTTTGTAGCCCAGGCGCTCCGCCGCCCCCGCCAGCTCGACGGTCTCTTGCAACGCCTGCGCCGCCGTCCCGCCCTTGCGGATGGGCGACTGATCCAGCACACTCAATGACAGGGCATGCATTGTCCTCATACTCCCCCTTGTACTTCAGCAGGCGCCCGGATAATGGTCATCAACACTTACCAACGTGACTACTCTGATCATCCGGGCCTGCCGGGATGATCGGGGTAGAAACTAATGTTCACGGGAAGATAGTTCCACTCGCGGCCAGTTGTAATAGCTTGGTTTTAAACAATAGCACGATGTCGGCGGTATCCGTTAAGGTCTCGATCTCCACCCGCGTCAGAACGATGAGACGGCGCTGCTGAGCCAATGCATTGGTGATGACGCTATACGCGTCGGTCCTGAACGTGGGATTACCAGTGATGCCATTAGTTGCGATGAGTATACCGACCTGTTGGGCGCGATTTCTCAATTTGGCGTCGAATCCGACGAGCGTGTCGTAATCAACGGGATGAGACCAATTCTTACACTCGACAAGGACAGTGTCGGGCAGAAAGTACAGCCCATCGGGCGCCTTGTCATTCCAAAATGCTATGTCAATCTCTTCGGTACCGAAGGGATTGCGTTGGTTCCGGAACCGGGCGCTCATCCCTGGTATCTGCTCGAAGAGGTAGACGATGAGGTCCTCGAGCGCATCACCTTTATCCTTCGTCGTGGTCGCGCTGTCGCCCCGCGCGAAATAGTCTTGAATTCGTGACTGCGACAGCTGCGCCATCAGGCAATGTTCGCGGCCGCGCTATCGTAGAAAGCCGTGCGTAATACGCTGCCGAAGCTCCTCGTCCTCATCCTGTTCAAGAGGTCGATAAAATCGAGGAGAACTATGTTGTTGGGCAGAGAGGGCGTTATCTCGCCGACGTGCGGCCCTACCATGTACAGTATCAAGATCGCTTGTGCGCGATAGCCCTGCAAATAGCGATGTACTTGCTCTACGACCGAGTTAATCTCTTCGGTACTAACAAGGCGCACCTTAAGCTCGATAAGGAGCGGGTTCAAACCTAGACTATCCAGTTCATCTACCCAAGCCGCGAGATCGACACGATTGTCTCGCTCCCGCGAGGGCACGGCAGGGGCTGCAACGACAGGCGCTACGTGGCTTGCCTGCAAGGCTGCCATCATAATCTGCTCGAATTCTTGCTGCGCCGCTGCATCAGCGGACTGATACGCAGCCCGACTCCTTAACGCCGTGGCGCGTTCGATGAGCGCGTCGGCCATGCCTCCCAACGGCCGCCCCCCAATTGACGACGCTGCCGCTTTCCTACCATTTGAGCGAGGCGCCGCGAGGAATTGATCCAGAGAAAAACCGAGCGCTTCGTCGTCGTCGAGTTCTGCTCTGACGACCAGAAGTTCCCGTATATCCGCGGGTACACCCTCGACGTTATCGGGGGCGACCACCATCAACTGCTTTCCCTGCCCAAGCGCGAGCCCTATTTCGAAATACAAGCCCGCGTTAGCCTGGGAAGAGGTCAACACAAAGAGAACCAGGTCAGCCTGCGACAAGGCCTTGCCCCATTGGTCCAGGATCGTGACTCCCGTGGGCGGCACGTCAGAAGGCGTAAGAGAGTCTACACCCTTGTCTTGCAGGAGTCGACGGATAACGCTCACGTCCGCGCCAGGGGACGCAACTATTAAGCAGGTCCGCCGCCTAGTCTCGACCGTAACAGCGCCAATGGTATCCATCGGTTCATCCCGTCCCGTTTCGCGCCTATCTATGCAAGTATACGCCAGGGGCAACCTTAATCCGTCCGCGCGTCGCTCCTGTAGCGGCGCAGGCCCGGCTGCCTCCAGGCCAGCCACGCCGTGAGCCCCACGGTGGTGAGGCCGCCAGTCACGATGGCCACGGGCACGCCCCACAGGGCGGCGGCCAGGCCCGCCTCCAGCTCCCCCAGCTGCGGCCCGCCCATCGCCAACATCATATGCACGCCGGCGATGCGGCCCCGCAAGTGATCCGGCGTCAGGGTCTGGCGCAGCGTGGCGCGCACTACCGTGGAGACCGTGTCTCCAGCCCCCGTGAGCGCGAAGAGCACGTAGGAGAGGAGGAACACGCTGGACAGGCCGAACAGGGCCGTCGCCAGCCCGTAGACCGCCACGCCGAGCAACAAGGCCATCCCCTGCCGCCGGATGTTCCGCCGCAGGGCCAGCGCCACGCCGACCCCCACGGCCCCCAGCGGCTGCGCCGTGGTCAGCAGTCCGTAGCCCTGTGCCCCCGCGTGCAGCAGCCGGTCGGCCACGATAGGCAACATAGTGCGCGCCGAGGAGAAGAACGTGGCGTAGAAGTCGAGCAGCATCGTGCTCCAGACCAGGCGCGTGCGCCGCGTGAAGCGCAGTCCCTCGCGCAACGCCGTCAGGCTGACCCGCGCCTGCTCCACGCCGCCGCGTCCGCGATAGCCGAGCGCCGCAACGGCGAAAAAGACGGCCGCGAACGAGGCCGCGTCGACGGCGTAGACCGCGCCGATGGCCACGCGCGCGATGACCAATCCCGCCAGGCCAGGACCGACGACGGTGCCGATCTGCCACAGCAGCGTGTAGAGGCTGACCGCGTTGGGCAGGTGCTCCCGCGGCACAAGATGGGGCACGAGCGCCTGCTGCGCGGGCTCGTCGAAGGCCGCCACCGCCACGCCCAGCGCCGTGAGCAGATAGAGGGCCACGACCGTGATGTGGCCGCTCAGCGTCAAGACTGCCAGGATGGAGGAGACGGTGGCGGCGACGAACTGCGCGCCCATGATCAGCGCGCGTCGATCGAGCGTGTCGGCCACCATGCCGCCGAGCAAGGACAGCGCCAGGATGGGCACGACGCGCGCCAGCCCCAGCAAGCCCAACCCGAGAGCGCCCGCCCCCAGGCTCAGGCGCCACGGGCCGAGGGTCAGCGTATAGGTGGCGCCGCGCAAGAGTTGGTAGACGTGCCAGTTGACGGCCACAACTTGCATCTGTGAGCTAACCTCCGAGACCAGGCCGCCGACCCAGAGCAGGCGGAAGTCGCGGTAGCGCAGGGCAGCCAGACGTGGAGTCGGGGTGGAGGGAGACGTCATGATGGCCTTCCCAGTGTACCCGTTCGAGGGAGCGGCGCAAGCCTGCGATTAAAATCGCATGGCAAACGACGGCGACTAAAGTCGCTCGGACGCCCCGTGGGGAAGCCAAGAGTATCACCGTGCAGGCAAAGCAGCGGGGGAAAGACACTTCAGTGTCCGTGGTTTGCCATGCGATTTCAATCGCAGGCCGCGTCTACAATCTCGGGGCGCACCCCGGCAATAGTTTGGGTCGGCGCGCCTCAGCCGTGACTATCCTATCACCGCCGACGCCGGCCCCCGCGCGACCGCGCCAGCCGCTTGAACAACTCCTCATACGCGTCGGTAACACGCTCCCACGTGTAGTGTTCGGTCACGCGCCGCCGCGCGCGTTGGCCGTACGCCGCGCGCAGGTCGGGATTGGCCAGGACGATTCGGAGTTGGCGACGCAGGTCGTCCGCGCCCTGAGCCCCGCTGTAGGTGAGGGCGGCGTCGCCGATCACCTCCAGGTTGGTCGGCGCGTCGTTGGCGATCACGCAGTTGCCGCAGGCCATGGCCTCGAGCAGCGCGGGGTGCGTGCCGGACGCCGACGACACGTAAGCATAGGCCGCGGCGTTGCTGTTCAACTCCCAATACCCATCGCCGAAGACATAGCCGGGGAAGATCACGTTGGGACCGGCGCTTTTCTTCAGGCTGGCGATATACGCGGACGCGTAGGGGGCGTCGCCGACGATCACACATTTCATCTCCGTGTCGAGACCCGCGAAGGCGTCGACGAACTGGTGCGCGTTGTTCTCCGGCTCCAGCCGCCCCACGTAGAGCACATACTTCCGGGGCTCCAATCCCAGGCGTCGCAACGTCTCGCCGGGCGGCAGCAGGCGCTCGGCTGTCCCATAGGGGATGAACTGGGCATGGGCGCGATAGCGCCGGCGGTAGTATCGTTCGACCGTGCGGGAATCGGTCACCATCGCGTTCGGGAACTTGGTGGCGAGATATTCGGCGGCTTGCAGGTACCACTTGGCCACCCTGGGCCACTTGGCGCGCTGCCAATCGAGCCCATCGACGTTGAGGATGACCGTCTTGCCCCCGAGGCGCGGGATGACCGCCGCCGGACTGTTCCCGGCGATGCACATCATGACGATGTCGTAGCGCCGCGGCAGCACGTGCAGGCAGGAGAGCGTGGTGTGGACGATGGTATCCAGGTACTTGTTGCGGATAGTTGGCAGCCGCACCAGACTGATGCCGCGATAGATGGGGGCCGCATAGTCGACATGCGTGCTGCGGCAATAAACCGTTACCTGATGTCCGCGCTCGACCAGGCGAGCGCTCACCTCTTCGACAAATGTTTCGAATCCACTGTAGCTGGCCGGAATGCCTCGCGTTCCAACCATGGCAATGCGCATCGTACCTCCGCTGCCGGCTTGATGGGTAACATCGCTGAGTATACATTGGGTTGCGCCGTCCACGTCGCCCAGCCGAGCCATACAGGCCTATTGTTGCGCTCACGAATTGCTACTCACTCGGAAGAAGAAGGCAAAACAGGGTACGATGGATTGCATGGACGACGCGGCACGGCGTCCCCGGCCAGGAAGCCATGACGTTCGCAAACACAGGCCATCCCGCTTGATACATTGAGGGGGAATTATAGCGGCGTGAAGAGCACTGACCAGCAAGGAGCTCTATCTTTGCACTTTTTGTTTGGCCGCTACATGTAGGGGTTATGCGAGCCGCTGAACCACAACATGTAGCGCGTAAAGCGACATCCACTTGACGATAATCGAAAAGTGCAAAGGTAGTGAAGGAGCGTGCATGACGAGCTTTGAGAGAACGCATCTACCGATGGCGCCACAGTCTCTGGCGCCCGATGGGTCGGACGTACGCCTGCTATTGGAACTGAAGGGGGGGGGATGGCGCACTTTGAGCTTGCGCCGGGCCACACGTCAAAGGCCGTGATGACGCATAGGACAGTTGAGGAGATCTGGTACTTTCTGACCGGGCGAGGACAAATGTGGCTCAAGCAGGATGATCATGCCGAGATTATGGACGTGTTCCCTGGCGTCTGCTTGACCATTCCTCAAGGGACGCGCTTCCAGTTTCGATCGTTTGGGTACGAACCGTTAGCGGCGATCGGCGTGACCATGCCGCCGTGGCCAGGCGAGGACGAAGCGATCGTAGTCACAGGAGAGTGGGAGCCCAACGTCCCGGATGGCCCTGAATGATGTGGCTGAGCACCATGATTTGCGTGGTGACAGCGCAACGTTGTACGTTAACCAGCTACGGTACGACAGGAACAGTTAGGACAAGAGAAGGATGTGCGGGTGGATACCGAACCAGGACGGCGACCGGCCCTACATCGCGCGCGCGCGCGTCTCGAGCGGCGCATCCAGCGCCTGGACGGGGTCAGCCGGCGCTACGGCTGGACGCGACTCGCCATCTTCTGCGCGGGGGTCCTGGCCGGCGTGCTGTGCTGGCGCTCCATTGGCGCCTGGGCTGGCGTGGCCGCCGGCGCGGCGTTCCTGCTGGCCTTCGGCGCCGCCGTGGCGGGCCACAACCGCGTCGACGCCGCGCTACGACGGTACGGCCTCGTGCTGACGCTGACCGTGGCGCAACTGGCGCGACTGGACCGGGACTGGACGCGCCTCCCGACCGAGCGCGTGCCCGCAGCCTCCTCCGACCATCCGTTCGCGGCCGACCTCGATCTGGTGGGTGAGCGCTCACTGCACCGGCTGATCGACACGGCCGTCTCGCGCGAAGGCAGCGAACGCCTGCGCGACTGGCTGCTGGAGACGTCGCCCGACGCGGAGCGCATCCGACAACGGCAAACGCTGGTCCGGGCGCTGGCGTCTCGCCCGCTGCCGCGCAACCGGCTCGCGCTCACGGCATTGGAGTGGGCGGGCAAGGGCTGGGACGGGGAGCCGTTGCGCCGGCTACTGGCGGCGCGAGCCGCGCCGCTGCCTCCGCGCGTCCTGGCCCTGGTCCCGCTGGTGCTGCTGCTGGATGGGCTGGTGCTGTGGAGCGCCGTGGGGCCGCTGCGCGGTCCGGTCCTGCTGGCCGGCTCCCTCGTGCTGGCGGGCGGGGTCTTTGTCGGCCGCGCGCGTCTGACCGGCCGCCAGTTCGCCGGCGCGCCCACGACCACGGAGGCACTGGAGACGCCGCGTCGCGTGCTGGCCTACCTTGAAACGGCGCCGTACGGTGACAACCCCGACCTGCGGCGACTCTGCGCGCCGCTGACGGGCCAGGCCGAGGATGCGCGAGGCGCGAAGGCCACGCAGCGGCCATCCGCTGTCCTCCGCCGCCTTTCGCTCCTGGCCTCACTGGCCTCGGCGCGGCAGTCGCTGGCGTGGCCCCTCATCAACGCCGTGCTGCCGCTGGACGTCGTGGTAGCCTACGGCCTGGGTCGCGCGACGGACGCCGCGGCGGCGCGGGTCCCCAGCTGGTTGGAGGTCTGGTTCGAACTGGAGGCGCTGTGCGCGCTGGCCAACCTGGCCTGGCTGCACCCGGACTACGCCTGGCCCATCCTGCATGACGCCGACGCCGGGGACACGGAACCCGTCTTCGCGGCCCGCGCCCTGGGGCATCCGCTGATCGCGGACGCAACCACCGTCACCAACGACTTCACGGTGCGCCGGATGGGCGAGGTTGGGCTGATCACCGGCTCGAACATGTCCGGCAAGAGCTCTTTCCTGCGCGCGGTGGGCGTCAACCTGTGCCTGGCCAACGCGGGCGGACCGGTCGACGCGGCCATGCTGCGCACGACCGTCTGGCGCGTGCATACCAGTATCGCCATCAGCGACTCGGTGACCGCCGGCTACTCCTATTTCTACGCCGAAGTACGCCGCCTCCGCGCGCTGTTGGAGGCGCTGGATTGGCGGGACGCGCCGCCGCTCTTTTTCCTGATCGACGAGATCTTCCGGGGAACCAACAATCGCGAGCGACTGCGGGGTGCGCGCGCCTACCTGCGCGCCGTCACGGGACGGCGCGGCGTCGGCCTGGTCTCGACCCACGACCTGGATCTGGTGGAGCTGGCCGAGGCGCTGCCCACCATGACGACGTACCACTTCCGCGACGAGGTCGTCGACGGGCGTCTCGTCTTCGACTACCTCATCCGGCCCGGCCCCAGCCCCACCACCAACGCGCTGACCATCATGCGGCTGGAGGGCCTGCCCGTGGAGGAACCCGCCGAAACAGGCGGCTAACAACCAGCACGGTCCCAATGACGAGATCGCGCGGCTAGAACGGCGCCCGCAGGGCCGCGCGGTAGGCGCGCGGCGACTGCCTGCACGCCGCTTTAAATGCGGCGTAGAAGCGGCTGGCGGAGCCAAAGCCTGCCTCCAGCGCCACGTCCAGCACTGGCGCGTCCGTCGTGGCCAGCAGCCGCTGCGCCACCGCGACGCGGTACTGGGTCAAGTACGCCACCACGCTCATCCCGAAGGTCGCGCGGAACAGGCCCATGGAGTAGTTCGGGTGCAGGCCCACGGCGGCGGCGACGTCGGCGAGGCGCAGCGGCTCGGCGTGGTGATCCGCGATGTAGCGCGCCATGCCCTCCGCTTTGCCGCCCCGCTCCCCGCGCACGACCACCCGGCCGCCCTCCGGGTCGCGCGCCGCACCACCCACGTATGGCGCGGTGAGCGCCAGGCGGCGCAGGCGGGCTTCGATCTCGAGCAGGACGATGCGCCGACGCTCGATTGAGCCCTCATCCAGGTCGAGGCTCCACTGCCGGAACAGGTCCCCGTCCGACGGGACATGTCCCCGCTCGTGATCGACCACGGGCTGCCCATGGAGCACCGGGCCGGTCAGCGCGTCGGGCAGGTCCCACTGCAGGAACCACGACAGGGGGACCGTCACCCAGCACAGCGTCGTCGCCGGCGCGAACCGCGCGAT
>JAABUZ0100002166.1_pt1 | contig 33621 bp, 28 predicted proteins | sample 5562091 | NCBI WGS metagenome assembly JAABUZ01 (sample SAMN12813069, study PRJNA571459) | rock metagenome | isolation source: Antarctica rocks | place: Antarctica: Victoria Land, Linnaeus Terrace sud | collected 2015-12-21
CACTATCATGAATAGGTAAGGCCCCCGGTAGACCACCGGGTGGACGGGCCGCGGGTACACGCCCGGTAACGGGTGCAACTGAGCGGTTCCGATCGGCCGAGCGGCGTGAAGATTCTTCCTCACTGCCCGGCAAAATTCAGCTCAATCCCGCGCGGGATTGTGAGCAGCTTGATCGATCACAAACACTCGTCACTAACACTAAAGAGGGTGGTCACTACATTTGTAGTGACCACCCTCTTTGTGTTGGCGCCCATTCCTTCACCCCTCGCCTCGCTATGGTAGACGGGAAGCGGATTGGAGGTTCTTCCCACAGAGTTAGCCTCGTACACCGTGGCGCAATTATCCTGGCGATCGACACCGACCTGCGACTAAAGTCGCATGGAAGGGACCGGACACTAAAGTGTCTGTGGAGGACAGTGCCGACGCCAAGTTATGTCAGCCAATGTACTAGCAGTCTTCACCGATTGTCAGCGACACATGCCATCCGTCGTAGCGAACACGGGTTTGCGTCGCGATCCTCTCCATAGCACTGTCTGCTTGATGAATTGCAGAAGCAGTCAACGTTACCTTCGTGAAGGCGGCGATGTGCCAGTACCTGTCCCCGCTGATCTCCTCATCAACGACAACACGCATCCCGTTATCCCTGAGCATCGCTGCGGCCTCGACTGGTTCAGGACCACGCGCGAAGAAAAAGTAGGTCACTCCGACAGGCGCGGATACGTCGCGCCCCGCGCGCAGGGCTCGCGCGAGCTGTGTGCGCTCATGAACGGTGAGCATGTCTTCGCCGCTCACATATCAAGCCCTCCGAAGATTGACGAATTGCAATTGCAATAAGTCGAGTAAGGATCAATTATTCGTGCGCTCTTTCGCCCGCGACTGGGAGTCGCCCGAGGATCAAGTGTACGATACCATGCGATAAGGGTTGAAGGGTTGAGTAATACGATACGATGACAACGACTAAGGGAAAAGGCTAACATGACGACCTATCGCTCTCGCATGCGGGTCCCGCCATTGGTCGAGCAGGCCGCCACATTAGCGCGGCGGATGGGATTCGAGAATTCATGCATCCCTGAAGTCGGGCGGCTCCTGGCTGTGCTTGCAGCCGGGGTACGCGGCGGAACGATCGGGGAAGTGGGCGCCGGATGCGGCGTCGGCGCCGCGTGGCTGGCCAGCGGACTCGCTACGGACAGCTGTTTTGTGACGGTCGAGTCGGACGACGGGAGGGCCGCCTCAGTTGCGACCCTGTTTCGGGATCGCCCCAACATCCGCGTCTTGCACGGTGATTGGCACGACATCCTCGCGCACGGTCCGTTTGACCTGCTGTTCGTCGACGCCTCGCCAGCCAAGTACGACGAACCGGCGGTCGTCGTGGAGTTGCTCCGGACTGGCGGTCTCGTCGTGCTCGACGACCTCACGCCCGAGGAGTACTGGCCCTCTGAGTGGCGCGACCAGCCCGATGTCGTGCGCCAGTTTTGGCTCAACGACGAACGCTTGAGCGCGACGGAGATGCTAACAACACCGCGGACGGCCGCGATCCTGGCCACGCGCATCGGCTAAATGAGGACAACTGTGCTTGGAGGGTCCAACCGACCGCAGTTGGTCGGTGGTTTGCCATGCGACACATGCGGACTGGCCCCCGACCAGCTGCGCTCTGCGGACTGACCCCCGACCGGCAGCGGCCGGTCCCGGTCCAGCCGGGCAGCCGCAGGCTCACGCGGAGGCACAAGACATAGCCGACTTGCCCCCGGTGCATTATGCTGTAGGTATGACGACTACGCTGGAGTTGGCCGACGCCTTTGCGCGCGACCTCCCTTTCGAGCTCGATCCGTTTCAGATCGATGCCATTGCCGCCCTGGAGCGCGCCCAGTCCGTGCTGGTCACGGCGCCCACGGGAGCCGGCAAGACGGTTGTAGCCGACTTCGCCGCCTTTGCCGCCATGGCCAATGGACGCAAGCTCGTCTACACCACACCGATCAAGGCGCTCTCTAACCAGAAGTATCGCCAACTGGTTGCGCAGTACGGTCCCGACGAGGTCGGCATCGTCACCGGCGACACCATGGTCAACCGCGACGCTCCCCTGCTGGTGATGACCACGGAGATTCTGCGCAACCTGCTGGTGGTCAGCAAGGACCCTCTGCGCGACATCGGCTACGTAGTCGTCGACGAGATTCACTTCCTGGCCGATCGCGAGCGCGGCGTGGTGTGGGAAGAAACGCTGATCGCCTGCCCGCGCCATATCCAGTTAATCTGCCTCTCGGCCACGGTCAGCAACGCGCGCGAGGTGGCGGCCTGGCTCGGCCACATCCACGGCGCCACCAGCCTGATCCAGCACGACGAGCGACCCGTGCCGCTCGAAGATTATGTCTACACGGACAATGACCTGTACCGCATCCGCGACGCCAATGGCCGCCGCGTGCGTTCGTTCCCCCACCTCGGCGCCGCCGACCATGAGCACGGCATGCGCCACGCGCCGGAGCGGACGCGCCGCGACGACGGGAATGGGCGCGGCGAGCCGCCCGAGCCGATCGCGCCGGCGCTGGTAGAGCGCCTGCGCGCGGTGGGTTTCCTGCCCACCATCTACTTCCGCTTCGGCCGCCGCTCGGCCGAGGAGTTGGCCTGGACCATCGTGCGTTCGAGCACGCTCCCCGCCCTTGCTCCAGAGCGGACACAAGCGATTCAGGACGCCATGGCGCGCACGCTGCAGGACATGGACGACGATACGCGCGGCCTGACCCAGGTGACGGACCTGATGCGCATCCTGCCCACGGGCATCGCCTACCATCATGCCGGGCTGATCCACCCGCTCAAGGCGCTGGTGGAGGAATTGTTCGCCGCGGCGCGGCTCGATGTGGTCGTGGCCACCAGCACCCTGGCCATGGGCCTGCACCTGCCTGCCCGCTCGGTCGTGCTGGGTGAGCTCAAGAAGTTCAACGGCCAGTCGTTCGAGCCGCTGACGGCGACGGAGTACCGCCAGATGACCGGCCGCGCCGGGCGCCGCGGCATCGACACCATGGGCGCGGCGGTGCTGGTCCCCTCATCGTACCTGCCCTTCGAGGCGGTCTTCCGACGCATGAGCGGCCCGCCCGAGCCGCTGGAGAGCGCCTTTGAGCTGCGCTACAACACCGTCCTCAACCTGTACCGCCCCGACGACGAGCAGCGCATCCTGAACCTGCTGGAGAATAACCTGGCTGCGTTCCATCGGCAGCAGGAGGAGGAGCGCGAGCAGCGCGGCGCCAACCGGCGGCGTCCGCCCCGGCGACGCGGCGTGCAGTCGCGCCTCTACGCCATGCTCGACGTGCTGACCAGTGAGCGGCTGATGGACCGCAGCGGCGACCTCAAGACGAAGGGGCTGGTGGCGCGGCACATCTTTAATCCCTGGGAGATCGCCGTGACCACGCTGCTGCTGGACGGCTCACTGGCCTCGCTGGAGCCACCCGAGACCGCGCACATGATCAGCCTGTTTATCCCCAGCAAGTTCGTCGCGCCGGCCTTCGACGAGCCGCGCCGCGGCCGTGGCGGCTACGAGTCGCGCCGGTCACGCCGCCAACACCTGAAGGAGACGCGCTCGTGGACGCCCATGGAGATCATCGAGGAGACGGTCGTGACCACGGTGACGCGACTGCGGGGACGCGAGGAGCGGCACGGCATCGAGCTGACCCCGGAGTGGACCAAACCCGAGCACGGCTTCGTGCCGGCCTGGTGCAGCCACGGCAAGCTGAGCGAGACGGTCGAGGAGTTCGGCGTGCCGGCGGGCGACGCTCTTCAGTTGCTTGGCCAGACCCTGGACCTGCTGGACCAGTGCGCCCGTGCCCTGGCCGACGTGTTCGGTCCCGACGACCACCACGTCGTGGTGATGCGCCGCGCCGCCGAGGCCATGAGTCATAAGGGTAAGTTGGAGCGCCTGCTGGGCCTGTAACGAGTTGCCAGTTGCCAGTTGCCAGTGAACGGTCTGGGCGTATCGCATACGCCCAGACCGTGGCCAGTGATAGGGGGTAAAGGAGATGAGCGTGGAACGAGCGATGACCGTCGAGGAGTTTGAGCGTATCGCGCCCCTACTGAACAGTCCGAGCGAATTGGTCGACGGGAGATTGCGTCTTATGTCACCTACGAACTATCTTCACGGACTGCTGACAAATCGCATCGCCCTTGCGCTGAACCTGTATCTGCAAACCCATCCCGATCCTGGCGATGTCGTCGGCGCCGAGACCGGCTTCCGCATCAATGATCCCCACTACCCGGTGCAAGCGCCGGACGCGGCTTATATTAGCGCCGAGCGCGCGCCGCGGGACTCGCCGGACGGAGACGACCCGCTGGAGCACTTTATGGATGGCGCGCCGGATCTGGCCGTCGAGGTGCGATCCCCAAGCGAGACCTTCGCCGCCATCAGAGGCAAGTGCCAGCGGTGGCTGACTGCGGGTTCTCGCGAAACATGGATCGTGGATGGGCATCGCGAGACGGTGCATGTGATGCGCCTGCCGGGCGACACGGTCGTCCTGCGCAAGACCGATACGTTAACCTCGCCCGACGTGCTACCCGGTTTTTCGCTCACTCTGGCGGAATTGTTCGCTCGCCGCCGCTAGGGATCGTCTCCACCGTGGTGTCCGCCCATCGCGCACAACGTCGGACGGCCCCTACCACGGTCTGTAAAAAGTCGCTGGCGCGATGATGGGAAGGGTAGTTCTGGGGGCGCGGGCGTCTCGCCCGTCCCGGGTTCGACGCGGGGACGGGCGAGCAGCGCAGCGAACGCCACGCGCCCCCAGACCGACAAGTCACAGACTCTCCGGCCTGCTACAAGCGACGGTAGCGCGCTTCGGCCAGCGAGTAGAGGCCATAGGCGACCAGTCCGATGGCCACGAGGCCGAGGAGAATCTGACCGTAGGGTTGCACCGCCAGTTCCTGGAGCGCGCCGCCCAACCCCTTGGCCTTGCGCTGGTCGTGGGTCACGGCGGCGACGACCAGGAAGACGGCCATGATGGCGAAGACGACGCCACGCGCCCCCAGGCCGGCCCGGCCCACGTTCACTACCCATGTGCGCGCCTGGGCGCTCATGCCCCCGCTGCCCAGGTGCTTCTGGAAGTGCGCGGTATAGGCTTGCTGAAACTGCCAAGCGGCCACTCCGGCGACGACGAGCGCGGCCACGATGACCAGGAATGAGCCGAACGGCTGGTCCAGCAGGCCCGCGGTCCAATCTTGCGTGGTGGTGTCCGAGCTCCGGCCGCTGCCCGCCCCGCGCACGATACTGAGGGAGGTCAGGGCGAGCGCGGCGTAAGAGACGCCGATCGCGGCGTAGCCGAGGCGGGTGGCGAGGCCCTTGGGTTCGCTGCCCTTGCCCTCGGTATCGCCCGCCGCGCGCACGAAGCTCCAGAGCGCGTAGCCGCACAGGCCAACCGCGACGACGATCAGCAGCAGCTTGCCAAAGGGTTGGTCATAGATGGCGCGCAGGGCGCCCTTGCGGTCGGTGGTGGCCCCGCCGCTCCCGCCGATGGCCGCCTGTGCAGCCAGCAGGCCGATGATAAGATAGACGATGCCCTTGGCGGCATAGCCCAGCCGTCCCAGCATCCTTGTCGTAGGGTTGGCCGCGACATCGCGGGCGGCCTGTTCCGCGCCGTTCGCGACGGCGAGAGTAGAGCGAGGCATTTTCATATCCTCCCGGCAAAGTACGAACTGTACAATGCATGCATGGACTGCACTGCGACACAGACGCAATATACGTGCCTTCTGACAAAACAGTCCCCGTCCGCGTCCTTAAATAGTCGAAGAAGGGCTCTCCCTATGAATAAATCGTTCGACCATGGTCTTCTGCCGTACCTGGCGGACTACGACCTCACGCCGCCGCTGGAGATCGGCACTCCCGAGCAGAAAGGCGTGAACAACGCGAACGCCATCGTCCGCGCGGGCAACGGAGACTACATCGCCAGGGCCTATGTCAGCAAGAGCTACGACGACCCGGCCTCGATCGAGTATGAACATTACCTGTTGAACCGGCTGGCGGACGCAAAGCTGTCTTTTGCCGTGCCCGTCCCCGTCCCGACGCGCAATAGCGCGTTGCTCTGTCATGGGACGAGTGGGCGGGTGTCGCTCTCGCGCTACCTCCCCGGCGCCCGTCTCGATCCGCACGCCTCCAATCAGGTCGAACTGTTGGGCTCCGCGCTGGGCGAGTTGCAGGCGGCGCTGCGCCACTATCCGGACCCGCCTCGTCCCGGCCGCCCTCTCTTCGGCGAGCTATTCCGTTTCCCACTGCCGTTGCGCGACCCGTTCACCGTCACACCACAACAGATCGGGCTCCCCGACAAGCCGCCGTACGACGAGTTGCTGCGCTGGTGGCGGGAGGAAGCGGCGCGCCTTCAGGTGTTCCTGGACGGTCCGTACCGCGACTTACCGCGGCAGCTCTGCCACAACGACATCACGCCGGCTAACGTCCTGGTCGACACGGGCCGCGTGACTGCCGTGCTGGACTTCGAGTTTGCGGCGCCCGCCGCTTGCGCGCTGGACGTGGCGATGGGCCTGCGCATGACGATGCGCGTGTGGGACGATCCCGAGCCCTGGGATGCCGTGCGCCATTTCTGTCGCGGCTACGCGCGTTGGATGCCTTTGACCGAACAAGAGGTCCAGGCGTTGCCCTGGTTGATCCGTCTACGTGGAGCCATTGCCGTCCTGTGGTGGCTGGGGCCGATGACGGCCGTGGGCGAAACCGGCCCAATCCCCGAGCGCATCGACTATCTGCGCAACTTTGTCCGCTGGCTGAGGGATCACGAGCAGCGGTTTGTCGATGTGATGCTGCGGGCAACCACGTAGGCGCGCGAAAATCCGCGTCATCTACCGTAGGTAGGAGACGACGTATACAGCAACGACCACCTGATCCGTCGCCCACCGGGCGCGGAGATCGAGTTCGGGCCGGGCGTGTGGCCAAATGTCGACCAGCAGGCCGGCTTCGACCTGACGCGCACCCGCTAGGAACTGGGTTTCGTCCCGTCCTATAGTCTGGAGACGGCGCTGCGGGAGTACACTGATTGGTTGCGGAATAGCCGGTGGTGGCCACTGTCGTGCTAGACTAGGGTGCGAAGAGGAGAAGGAAAGAGGACCCACTGATGGCCCAACCGCAGACTGTGCCCTCCACAGCGACGATCGAGATGCTCGAAGCACTGCCTGATGGCCAATGGCCCATCGCTAACGGTTCTCTTCCGCGAGCACCAGCGCGCCGCACCGGATAGCGGTGTCGTATGACGCGGAGTGCTCGATCACGGCGCCGGCCCTTATTTCTATGGCCCGTGGGCGTGCTGAAGCGCGGCACGGCGTCACCGTCCCGCAACACCTTCCTCCTGCGTTGAGCGTCTACGGCTCCGCCGGCTCACCGGGCGGGGCGAGCAACGAGAGCAGGGTCGTTGCATCGGGGAGGGTGGCGCAGTCCCAGGCCGCATCTTCGAGTGCGGTCGACCGCGAGGCCGGGAGGCGGCCGCCCACCAGCCAGCGGAACTTCTCGCGCAACGCGGCGTCGTCGGGCGGGGTTGCCCTATCCCACAAGGCCTCCGCGTCGCCCGAGTCGAGCGTCTCGGCCCCGTCGACCTCGATGCGGACGCGCGCCAGGCGCTCCAGGGGGAAGCGCCGGCTGTAGTCCGGCTCGTCGACCAATTCGATGCGACGGGAGAGGCCGAGGACGCGCGGGTCCCGCAGGGCCGGACCGGTTAGTTCGTCGATGCCCAGCTGCCCATGCACGAGCGCGGCCGCGACCGGAAACGGCAGGCTATACTGCGCCTCTTCCGTCGTGCGCGGCTCCTGAACGGCCAGGCGCGCGGCTTCGTGAAAGGTGGACACCTGGATGCGCCGGATAGTGTCCAACGGCGGATGGTGGGCGCGCTGCAGGGCCAGCGCGCCGGCGATAGCGGGCTGAGCCCAATAACATACGGCGTAGGGCTTGAAATCCTGCTCCGCCGTCAACCAGACTCGGCCTAGGTCGGACCAGAGGGTCGCGACCACCACATCTTCGACCGTGGCCGCCGGCGCGCCGGTGAATCCGCCTTGCGCCAGCAAGCCCGCGCTCACACCCGCCATGGCGCCCCATCCCGAGCCGTCCTTGAGCATCGTAGGATAATCGATGCAGCGCATCATCGGCGAGCGGGGTCCATGGTATTCGGCGATGCCCAGAGCGTGGCGTGTCGCTTCAGGGCTTAAGCCGAGCCGCCGAGCCGTGACGGCGGCGCAGCCCAGCGCGCTCCAGGCGCCCGAGGTATGGTAGTCGCGGGCGGTCTCGTGGAGGGCTACGCCGGCGCGCAACGCCACCTCGTAGCCGACCACCAGGCTCGTCAAGAGCTCCCGGCCGCCGACGGCGTCGCCCTTAGCCAGGCTGAGTGTCGCCAGCGCGGCGGGGACGATGGCCACGCTGGCGTGACCCTTGACCCGTCGATGGCCGTCGTGGATGTCTAGGGCATCGATGGTCATGCCATTGGCAAGGGCCGCGCCCGGCGGCGACACCTCGCGGCCATCCAGCCACAAGAGCGCCCCCTGCCCCTGGTACACTGCGGCGGCATAGTCGTGGATGATGCGGGATAGCCTGGTCTGTCGACCGCCGATAGCCGCGCCAAAGGTGTCGAGCAGGCAGCGCCGCGCGTGCGATTGGACGTGGGCCGGGAGGTCGTCCCAGTTCACCTCGTGGATAAACGCGCTCACGCTCATGCGACCTCCCCTACCCGCGGACGCTCGATACTCACAAGGTCGTGGCTGATGCTGCCATACGCGTCCGTGGGGCAGCGCGCTCGGATAAGCAACGTCCAGAGAGCGCCTCCTCTACAGCGTAGGGAGACTGACGGCCGCTGTCAAGGAGCGGCCCGTGGATATAAGAAGGTCGCCATGTTCTCGTGTGGTACGATGTTCATGTCCCGGTCACGTACGCCGTGGTAGACTGGCGTGATGATGGCTGCGCGGAACAGTGAGGCCGCGGAGAGCGGTCACGGCGTGCTACATCCCCTGTTGGACGTGTAGGAGGCGAGAGATGGACGACGAGTTCAAGGAATTATGGGCGCAGTTCCAAGGCGGACAGATCACGCGACGCGATGTCGTGCGGAAAGGGCTGGCTCTTGGCATGACCGCCTCAGCCCTTGGATTGCTGCTGCATAACGCCGCTCCCGCTTTGGCGGCGGGTACGCGGCGCGCGCCGGCCGCGCCGCGTAAGGGCGGCGTGATAAAGGTGGCGGACCCCGGGCCGACGCCTGGTGGCCTGGACCCGGCCGTGCAGCAGGACACGGCCACCATCGGTATCTGCCACAACATCTACAACTTCCTGGTCCGCGTCGACACCCACCTTATCCCCTATCCGGACCTCGCCACGACCTGGTCCACCTCGCGCGATGGCCTCACCTGGACCTTCCCGCTGCGCAAGGGCGTCAAGTTCCACAGCGGCAAGCCGCTCACGGCCGACGACGTGATCTATTCCCTCAACCGCATCAAGACGCTGGGGCTGGGCGGCGCCACCAACCTCAAACCGATCGCCAAGATGACCAAGACGGACGACTACACCGTGGTCTTCCACCTCACGTCGCCGTATCCTGATCTGGCCGCCGGCCTGGCCGACTATCATATGTGCATCGTCGAGAACAACTTCGATCCGCAGATGAAGGCCGGCTATAGCAAGTTCACCACCCATCCGTCAGGGACGGGCCCGTTCGTGCTCAGCGACTTCGTGCCCGGCGACCACGCGACGCTCGTGCGCAACCCGCACTACTTCGAAGCGCCCTACCCGTACCTCGACGGCGTCAAGTACGTCTACCTGCCGCAGCCGACGACGCAGGTCGCGGCGGTGCAGTCCGGCCAGGTGGACTTCGTGCAGGTCCTGGCCCCAGCGCAGGCTGCTCCTCTCAAGGGCATGAGCGGGCTGACCCTGGCGACGCTGCCGACCACGGGTTTCAGCAACATGCGCATGCGCTCGGACCGCCTGCCGTTCGGCGACCCTCGGGTCCGCAACGCCTTCAAGTACATCATCGACCGCAAGCAAATGGACCAGGTGCTCGTCGGCGGCCTGTCGCCGCTCGGCAACGACCAGCCCATCTCGCCGGCCTTCGCGCAGTGGTATAGCGCCGTCGCCCCGCGCCCCCGCGATGTGGCGAAGGCGCAGGCTCTTTTGAGCGCGGCCGGTTATACACAGAGCAAGCCTCTCACCGTCACCCTCACCGTGGCCAACTACAATGGCATCCAGGAGTTCGCCACTGCCTTCGCGCAGATGGCTGGCGATGTCAACAACGTCCAGATCAAGATTGCAACCGAGACCCTGACCACCTACTACGCGGCGGATTGGCTGCGGGTCGACTTTGCCATCACCTCGTGGGGCGCGCGGCCGACGGCGCAGGAGTACCTGAACCTGATCTACAAGATCGGCGCCATCTGGAACGAAGGGCACTACAACAACAAGGCGGTCGACTCCCTGATCACGCGGGTGGGCACGGAGCTGGACACCCAGAAGCGCAAGAGCCTGTACAAGCAAATCGCCACCATCATCAGCGACGACGGCCCGTCGATTATCCCGTCGTACAACGTGTTTGTGCTCCCGCTGCGCAACCGGGTGCAGGGGTTCCAACCAAGCCCGGACACCTTCCACTACTTCAAGACCGCCTGGCTCTCGTCCTAGCAGGGTAGGACGGACAGCATCGAGGGGACAGCGGACAGGGGCCAGCCCCCGTCCGTTGTCCCCTTTGTCCGCCGGTTGACAGGGCCGGGCGACGATGGTACGCTCACGGTACTGTTTTGGCGGTCATGGAGGACCCATACGACATGCGACGATTTATCATGCGGCGGTTATTGCTGATCGTCCTCGTCCTTATCCTGGTGTCATTGATCGTCTTCTTCATCACCAGTGTGATCCCGGGCGACACTGCCCAGGCTATCCTGGGCCAGAACTCTACTCCCGCCAGTCTGGCCGCTCTACGCCACCAACTTGGGCTTGACCAACCGCCGCCCATCCGCTATCTGCAGTGGCTCGGCCACCTCCTAACGGGGAACCTGGGTGACTCACCCACCATGTCGCTGCCGATAGGGCCGCTGATCCTGTCGAAGCTGGGCAACTCTTTGATCCTGGCCGTGGCCGCCTTCCTGTTCACCATCCCGCTCTCCTTGCTGCTCGGCATCATTGCCGGCCTTAATAAGAACCGCTGGCCGGACAGTGTTATCTCCCTGGCCACGCTGGCGGGCGTCGCGCAGCCGGAGTTCGTCACCGGTACCCTTCTGATCATCATTTTTGCGACCTGGTTACATCTGCTACCGGCGACCAGTTATATCGGCAGCGACCAGACCCTGGGCCAGAATATCGCCGCTTTGGTGCTGCCGGTGATCACGCTGTCCCTGGTCTTGCTCGCCTACATCGGACGCATGACGCGCACCAACGTGATCGACGTGATGGAGACCGACTACATCCGCAGCGCGGTCTTGAAAGGGTTGCCGTACCGGCGGGTCGTGCTGCGCCATGCCCTGCGCAACGCGCTGCTGCCGTCGATCACCATCATCGCCTCGAACGTGGGGTGGTTGTTGGGCGGGATCGTGGTCACGGAGACCCTCTTCGGCTACCCCGGCCTGGGGCGCCTGCTCCTGTTCGCCGTGACCAGCCACGATGTCCTGGTGATCCAGGACATCACGCTGTTGATTGCCGTCATCTTCGCGCTCTCCAACCTGGCCGCCGATATCCTGTATGCGGTGCTCAACCCACGGGTGCGCTATGCATAGGCCGCCCGCCCAACCCCGCCCGGAGCGCCTAAGCTGGCTGGCCTGGTGGTGGGCGCAAGCGCGGGCGCAACCGCTGGCGGCGATCGGGCTGGCAATCGTGCTGGCCTGGGTGTTCATCGCCATCTTCGCGCCGGTCATCGCGCCCTACAGCTTCAAGCGCGGCGACTACATCATGGCGCCGCCATCGCTCGACCACCTCTTCGGTAAGGATAACTACGGCCGTGACGTCTTCAGCCGGGTGCTGTACGGTAGCCAGACGGTCCTGTTACTGGCCGTCCTGTCGACGCTGGCTTCGCTGGTCTGCGGGACGGTGATCGCGCTCTGCGCGGGCTACTACGGCGGCATCGTGGACGAGGTGCTAATGCGCGCAGCCGACGCGGCCATGGCCCTGCCCGCGATTTTGTTAGCCCTGTTGATCCTGGCCATGATGGGGCCGGGTAACGGCGGTCTCTTTCTCTCCACCGTGATCGTGTTCACCCCGCTGGTGGCGCGCGTCGTGCGCAGTGCCGTCTTACCCCTGGCCGGGCGCGAGTTTATCGCCGCGGCCAAGCTGCGCGGCGAAAAGGGGCCGTCAATCATGCTGCGCGAGTTGGTACCCAACCTGTTGGGCGTGCTAGCCGTGGAGGGCGCGATCCGTATCGGCTACGCCATTTTCCTCATCGCCTCGCTCGGCTTCCTCGGCGTGGGCGTGCCGCCGCCGACGCCCGACTGGGGCGTGATGGTCTACGACGGACAGCAATACGCAACCCAGGCGCCCTGGATGGTCATTTTTCCGGCCCTGGCGATCTCCTCTCTTGTGATCAGCATCAACCTTGTCTCCGATGGCGTGAAGCAACTGATCACGGCCCTCGATCAGCGCCGCGGCGACGCCGCTCCGGTCAACCTGGAACGTGTCACCGAGGGCGCCGCGGCGGTCGACGCCGTGCGGGATGCGTCATGAACGAGACGCCGCTGCTGGAGATTCGCAACCTCTCCGTCACGTATCGCCAGGGCAAGACCGAGATCCCGGCGCTGCGCGACGTCTCTCTGACCGTCAAGCGGGGCGAAGCGTACGGCATCATCGGCGAGAGCGGATCGGGGAAGAGTACGCTCGCCTTCGCCATCATGCGCTACCTCGGCGCCAATGGGCGTGTCACGTCCGGCAGCATCGTGTTCCAGGGAGACGACATCCTCCAGAAATCGGACCAGGAGATGCGCGCCCTGCGTGGCGAACGCATCGCCATGGTCTACCAGCAGCCGCAGGCATCGCTCAATCCATCCATCCCGCTCGGCGACCAGGTCGCCGAGGTCTTCATGACGCATGCCGGCGCCTCCCGGAAAGACGCGCGGCGCCAGGCCCTGGAGATGCTCGAACGAGTGCGCATGACCGATCCGGCGGGGACGGCCAGACTCTACCCGCATCAGGCCAGCGGCGGCATGCAACAGCGCGTCGTCATCGCCATGGCTCTGGCCAGGCATCCCGACCTGATCATCCTCGACGAGCCGACCACCGCTCTCGACGTGACGACGCAGGCGGCCGTCCTTGAGTTGCTGGAGGAGTTGCGTCGGGAGTTCGGTACCTCCCTGATCTTTGTGGCCCACGACCTCGCCGTCATCACGCGTATCTGCGAGCGCGTTGCCGTCTTCTACGCGGGGGAGATGCTCGAGGAGGCCGCTCTGCGCGACATTTTCTACGCCCCGCATCATCCCTACACGGCCGGGCTGCTGGAATGCCTGCCCTCGCGCGGCGTGGCCCACACCCGCCAACCACTCACCCCGATTCCAGGCCGCTTGCCGCGCCTCACCCAGCTCCCGCTCGGTTGCGTCTTCCAGCCGCGCTGCCGCTACGCCCGCACGAACTGCGCGCAGAGCCATCCAGAGCTCGTGGAGACAGATCCGGGCCACCAGGCGCGCTGCTTCTACTGGCCGGAGGTGCGCGTGACGAGCGGTCCCTCTAGCAACGGTCATGCGACACATGATGATGTAGTCGATCCCGATCCCGATCCGCGGTTGGCCGCAGATCCTGGCCTCGCTGCGCCGGCGCCGCTGCTGCGGGTCCAGGACGTCGTCAAGTCGTTCGGGGGCGTTCCACGCGCAGCGACGGGTGCGGGGACGGGGACGGGGACGGGGACGGGGACGGGGACGGGGACCGCGGCCAGTAGCGCAGGCCATAATGCGCGGGTACTGAACAGCGTCAACCTGAGCCTGAGCGACGGCGCGACGATCGGCCTGGTGGGTGAGAGCGGGAGCGGCAAGACGACGCTGGCGCGGTGCATTCTTGGTCTGACCGCCGCCAGTGAGGGACACATCACGTTTGGCGCGCGCGACCTGCCGCTGCGCGTCGAAGACCGTGGGCCGGAGACGCTGCGCGAGCTGCAGATGGTGTTCCAGAACCCCGACATGTCGCTCAACCCGCGGCAAACGGTGCGCACCATCCTGACGCGGCCGATCCGGCTCCTCAATCGCCTGGGGCGGAAAGCAGCCGATAGCGCCGCGCGAGACCTACTCCGCTCCGTGAACCTGGACGAGGGATACATGGACCGCTATCCCGGCCAACTGAGTGGGGGCGAAAAACAGCGTGTCGCCATCGCGCGCGCCTTTGCCACGCGCACCAGGCTGGTGCTCTGCGATGAGCCTGTATCCGGCCTGGACGTCTCGGTGCAGGCGACGGTCCTTAACCTGTTGCAGGAGTTGCAGGCGCGCTGGGGCACGGCGTACCTGTTCATCTCGCACGACCTGGAGGTGGTGCAATACCTGGCCGACCGCATCGTGGTGATGTACCGCGGCAACATCGTGGAGACGGGAACGACCGATGAGGTCTTCAGCGGCCCCAATCATCCCTACACCGAGCTGCTGCTTGCGTCGATCCCGCGGCCCGACCCCGACGCGCCGCGGCTGCGGTTGGCGCTGGAGAGCGAGACGCGCACGGAGGCCCGTGACGGCGTCGGCTGTCCCTTCAAGGGCCGTTGCCACCGCTACCTCGGCGAGATCTGCGACACGGTGTTCCCGCCGCTGCGAACGCTGGCGCCCGGCCACCTGTCGCTGTGCCATATCCCCGCCGACGAGTTGCCCACGGCCGCGACGCGCGCGGCCGAGAGCGCGCCCGCGCCCACGAGAGTGTAGCGCGAGCCAGGGAGCCAGGGCCAGGGGCCTGCGACGACCGCGTTAGCCTGCTCTCAAGGCGCCTGTGCCCCACGGTGAAGCGCGAATCCAGCGCTCCAGGTCCGCGGGCGCCAGGGGGCGACTGAGGTAGTAGCCTTGCGCAATGTCGCAGCCCAGGGTGCGCAACAGGTCCCAGGTATCCGTCGTCTCCACGCCTTCCGCCACGACGGATAGCCCGAGCGCGTGCGCCATGGCCACGATCGAGCGCACCAGCGCCGCGTCCTTCGCGTTGGAGGTCGTATCGACCACGAAGGACCGGTCGATCTTGACCTCGTCGACGGGGAGACTCTTGAGGTAGCCCAGGCTGGAGTAGCCGGTCCCGAAGTCGTCGATGGAGACGTGCATGCCCAGGTCCGCCAGGTGGGTCAGCATGCCCAGCGCCCGCGCTGGGTCGGCCATCAGCGTGCTCTCGGTGATCTCCAGGGTCAGGCGCTCGGGCGCGACGTCGTAGCGCCGTAGCAGAGCTTCCAGGCGGCCGGGCAGGGTCGTGTCGTGGAGGACGCGGGCGGAGAGGTTCACCGCGATGGTCAGGTCCAGTCCTTGACGCCGCCATAGGTGTCCCTGGCGGATCGCCGTTTCGAGCACCCAGTAGGTGATGGGGGTGATCAGCCCGGTCTGTTCGGCCTGGGGGATGAAGCGTTCGGGCGACACGAAGCCGCAGTCGGGATGGGGCCAGCGCAGCAGCGCCTCGACGCCGACGAGGCGGCCGCTGGCGGCCGCCACCTGGGGCTGGTAGTGCAAGAGCAACGTGTTGTCCGCCAGGGCCTGGCGCAAATCGCTCATCAGGCCCAGGCGGTAAGGACTGTGCTCGTCGGACGCAGGGTCGTACAGGGAGACGCCGCATTGGGCCCGTTTGGCCACGTACATGGCCACGTCCGCGCGGCGCAGCAGCGTATCCGCATCCCCGCCGTGGGTCGGATACACCGCAACGCCGATGCTGGCGCCCACGTCGATCGGCTGGCCCTCGACGTCGAACGGGGCGTCCAGCCCCTGCAGGATGGCCCGTGCGATGTCCAGGGCCGCGCCCGCGTCGGCGGTGGCGAGCAGGATCGCGAACTCGTCGCCGCCCAACCGGGCGACGAGGTCGGTCGCCCGGACGAGCGGATGCACGCGCGGCCCGATCTGCCGCAGGAGCAGATCGCCGTAGTGGTGGCCCAGGGTATCGTTCACTTCTTTGAAGCGGTCCAGATCCATCAAGAGCAAGGCGAAGGGCCGTGAGTCGTGCAGCGCGACCATGATGGCCTGCTCCACGCGATCGTGCAGCAGCGTGCGCGTGGCGAGTCCGGTCAGGGCGTCGGTGTTGGCCACGACCTCCAGGCGCGTGTTGGCGGCGGACAGAGCTTCATTGTTTGTGTGGAGGGCCTGCAAATCGAGATAGAGCCGGCGCACCCGCGCGGCGTCGGCGCGCGCCTCGCGGACGGCGAGCACCTGCCGCAGCAGGAGGAGCGCCACCAGGGCGCCCCCGCCGACGTACACCCCCAGGCCGAGGCGCGCGTCGACGTGGGCTTGCCGGGTATAGACGAGCAGGGCGGCAAGCGTGGGGGCGAGGCCGTAGGGTAGCAACAGGCGCCAGAGCGATAGGGGGGCGGGGCCAGGCCCGTCGGCGCCTGACGCGGGCGCCTCGGCCGCATCGGGAGCGGGCGCATCGGCCGTGGCTGCGGCTATCGTCGCCGTCGCCCGGCGCATGACCCCGGCCGCGAGCGCGACCAGCATAAAGCCCAGCGGCCACCCTACGTCCAGCAGGTCGCCCGTCGCGTAGGCGTTGTGCAGGTTCTCGATATCCAGGAGGCTATCCGACACCACGATGACGCCCAGGGCCAGGGCCAGCAGCCGCACCACCGGGCGCAGGGCTTTGTCGACGGGATTGACCGCCAGGAGCAACAGGCAGACGATCAGCACCAGGTCCCACAGGGGGTACGCCGCGCTGATGACCTTGCCGATGAACGTCTCGCCCCCTTGCAGGATCGTCGGGCCGAGGACAAAGACCCAGCTGACGGTGATCGCCGCCGCGATGATCATGAGGCCGTCCACCAGGATGCGCAGGCGGTCGGCCGCCCGCAGCGTGCGCGCAGGCAGCAGGAGGATACCCAGCAACAGCGACGGGTAGAGCGTGAGGTAGGCGGCGTCGGCCCAGGACGGGACGGGCACGGGTTGCCGCGTGATCTGCTCGTAATAGGCGAAAATGATTTGTCCGATGACTTCGCTGAGCACGCCCAGGCCCAACAGGATGGGCGCCCAGCGGTCGCCCGTGCGCGCGCTCGTCATCGTCCGCGGCGCGCGCGGCGCGCCTGCGCGCGTTGATGGCCGCGCCGCGCCTCCGAAGCATAGGGGAAGCGTGAGCAACGGTCCGCTAAACTGCGCGACGTTATCGACGGCGGCGACGAACTCGTGGCCACCCGGTTTGAGCAGCAGCCATACGGCGAGGAGGCCGTTGAACGCGACGATACCAGCGGCCCAGTACCACAAGGATTGACTGCCGCGTGTTACCATAGAGACCACCCGCCCGTTCCTCGTTACCTCTCGAATCGTCGTTACCCGTTGCCTCTCGCGGCCAGGACGCAGGCATGACGCCGGGCGTCCTCGCCGCGGGCTGGAGAGGTGTCACGCCGGGTACGACAGCTCAGCCATCGCCATGCGCCCGGCGCGATGCCACGCCCCACCCGGAGGACCATCGCAGATCGCAGTATCATCGCAATGGCGCGGCGCCTACCATCACCCGTTAGGGCTATGGTAGGCGACGTGTGTCTCCACTATGCGGCGGCAGGACGGGCGGGTCCCGCGACTACAGTCGCATGGCAGGGACCGGACACTGCGGCAGGGCGCGGCCTGCGACTAAAGTCGCATGGCAGGGACCGGACACTAAAGTGTCTCAGGTAGCCTGTACAAACGCCGAGTCCCTTCAGCTAAGTTGTGCGAGGCGACCGGGCGTGACCGGGCTAGCACAGCTTGGCTCAAGAGGCTTGGCAATCCATGAGACACTTCAGTGTCCGTGGTGTGCCATGCGACTTTAGTCGCAGGACGAGGACAATGAGCTACTGCTCGCGCGTCAGGCGCGCGGTGACGTAGCGCCGGATGTCGAGGCTGCTGTCCTCCATGGGGGCGTAGTAGCCGACGTGGTAGGAGCGCGAGCCCATGCCGCGCTGCACGCCGGCGCAGATGCCCCAGTCCTGGCGGTTGACGATGTCCCAGAACTCCACGGCGTCGGAGGGGTTGAAGTCCTCCCTGACCATCTCCGCGGGGTGGAACAGGAAGTCGCAGACGATGGTGGTGCGGTCGGGGGCCTGCGGCCAGAGGGTGAAGGCGGCGATGTGGTCGGCCGAGTAGCTGGTCAGCAGGTTGGGGTAGATCAACTGGCCCTTGTGGCGAACCCGCTCCTCCTCACTCAGGCCGGGGAAGGGGGCGCGGGCGGTCTGGCCGCTGAAGGTGAAGGTGACGGCGCCGGCGCGGTGCGGGATGCCGTTGGCCCAGTCCAGGTTGGCCCCGCCCTGCTGCTTGAAGGCTGGGACGAGGTCGCAGAGCTCGGGGTGGACCGTGCCGCAGTGGTAGCACTCGTTGTAATTCTCCATCACCACCTTCCAGTTGGCCTCGACCTCGTAGACGATGCGGTGGGCCACGCGCAGGTCGGCCAGCGGGTAGCGCCTGAAGTCCTCGGGCACGGGGCCGAGTTGCGCGCGCAACGTGTAGCCGCGCGCGGCGGCGTCCTCGGGGCTCAGGTTGAGGAAAAAGAAGCCGCCCCAGGTGTCGATCCCGACGGGGTGCAGGCCGAAATTGGCCTTGTCGAAGCGCTCGTTCTCGCGCAAGAACGGCGCGCCGCGCAGCCGGCCGTCGAAGCTATAGGTCCAGGAGTGGTAGGGACAGCGGATGGCGTTGTGGAAGTGGCCGCTGGCGCCGGGCGGGATGTCGCCATGTTCCATGGTGTAGGGCCGGGGCGCGTCGTTGAGGGCCAGGCGGCAGCCGCGGTGGCGGCACACGTTGTAGTAGGCCTGCAGCGCGCCCTCTTTATCGCGCACCACCAGGACGCTCTCGCCCAGCACGTCGACGGTCGCGTAGTCGCCGGGGTTGGGCAGTTGCTCCGCGCGCCCGGCGCAGAACCACTCGCGGAAGAAGATACGCTCCTTCTCCTGCTGGAAGACCTCGGACGAGGTGTAGGAGGATGGGGGTAGGCTCTGCTCCAGGTCGGCGTCGATGAAAGGCGCATCCGTGAGGTCGAGGTCAGGGTCGAGGTCCGTGCTATCCGTGGCGGTGAGCTTGCTGTCCAGGGTCATGACGTCTGTACTCCTCCTTCGCGCGTTGGCGCGCAAGCGGTGTCTGTCCCCGGCGTCGTCTCGTCGCGGGCGGCGCCAGGTCCAAGGGGCGCGTCGAGCCTGTCATCATCGTCATAGACCGCGGCGGCCCTCATCGCCGCGACAGTCCACTCGTGCGCGTTGGTGATAGCCTACTCTACAGCATTGGCCACGCATTGTGCAAAGGACATGGGCAGCCCTCATCCCCTGCCTCTCGCCCGGAGGCATCTTATCGAAAAGTCTTGGGCGCGCGGAAGTCCTGGGAGCGCCGGCATCCTGCCGGCCAACGCCTGCCGGCAGGATGCCGGCGCTCCCAGGCATGTCGTCACCCATCCCACACCTTTTGCGCGCCAACGAAAAGTCGTGGACACTCCCCCTATGTCTATGCGGTTGCGTCCCGGTCGATGAATACACTGGTTGGCAGCCCGAACCGCTCGGCCAGCCGCGTGATGTGCGTCAGGTTGAGGCGGCGCTTGCCCGCCAGCACGTCGGAGATCACGGAGCGGCCGCCGAAGAGCGGCGCGAGGTCGGCCTGGCTAAGCCCGTTCTCTTCCATAAGGTGGCGCAGCACGTTTACCCCTGTCACCGACGGCCAGGTGACGTGCGCCTGCTCGTAGACGTAGACGAGGTCGGTCAGGGCGCGCAGGTATTCTTCCGCGCCCCTGGCGCGCTGCAGCCCATCCGTCAGGCGGTCGACAACGTCCAATGCCTCTTCCAGGTGGGTGTCATCGCGGATGGAGACCAGCGGGAACTCGCGGGCTAATCGCCAGTACTCCTCCATCTCCTCGTTATGATCAATGCTTGTGTAAGCCTCCATTGGTGGTCCCTCCTGCGCTTGTCACCTTCTGGGCCAGGACTGGGGGATGGCCCATCATTACTGCACTATTGCCTCTTCCAATCTCCTTTGTCATACTCGGCGTGCGTCAGGAGATGTTTGATGTAGATACATCCCCATTGGTAGTCGATGCCGACGACCAGGCGATAGTCGTTCCCCTTGATGTTGAAGACTGTTAAATCATCGACCGCATCAGCATGCCGATACGTCCGCCGTACCTCCATCAGGTTGTGCCATTGGGCGGTTCGGATCTCCTGTACCCATGCCGTCACCTGATCCAGGCAATCACCGTGCTCTTGCGCCATCCGCTTGAGGCGGCTTTCCGCGATAATGCGCATGATGCATCGTCTCTACTTTCGGCGATTGCTCCATGTTTTGGTTCATCGACCTTGCAGCAATGTTAGCATTTTGCTAACAAGACGTCAATTGCCAGCCTGCTCGGCGGGACGGGCAAGCGGCAGGACGAGCGTGAAGGTGCTGCCCGCTCCCTCGGTGCTGGCGGCGTCCACCGTCCCACCGTGCCGCGTCACGATCTCCTTGACCACGTAGAGCCCCACGCCTAGCCCGCTGATCGAGGCCGGGCTGACGTTGGCGGCGCGGTAGAATTGCTCGAAGACGCGCGGCAGGGACTCCGGCGGGATGCCGATGCCCTCGTCGGTCACCGCGACGCACGCCGTGGTCCCCTGGCGCGAGACCCCGACGGTGATGCGGCCTCCCTCCGGGCTATACTTGATGGCGTTGGAGAGCAGGTTGTCCAGGGCCTGCTCCAGGCGCAGCTCGTCGCCGCTGACCAGCAGCGGCCCCTCCTCCTCCTCGGCCGTCAGCAGGCGGATCGGGTGCGCCTCATCCGCGTCGGTATGGAGGGCTGTCTCGACCGCCTGGCCGACCAGCGCCCGCAGGTCGACCTCCTTCAGGTGCAGGGTCAGCCCCTGCCCTTGCAGGCGCGCCACGTCGAGCAGTTGCTCGATCAGGCGCCGCATGCGCGCGGCCCGCTCGGTCAGCGCGCCGGCCAGCCGCTGCTCGCGCGGGCCCACAGGCTCCTGGCGATCCAAGCGACGGCGCAGCAGTTGGGCGTTGCCCAGCAGCGCCGTGAGCGGCGTCTTGAGCTCGTGGGCGGCCAGCGAGAGGAACGCGTCGCGCGCGGCCACGGCCCGGACGGCCTCGACCCTGGCCGCCTCGGCGTGGGCCAGCAGGCGCTCCCGCGCGGTCGTGGCCTGGGTGCGGCGGCTCACCGCGCGCCCGATGACCAGCAGCAGCCCGCCGAGCAGCGCGACGTCTCCGACCGTCGCCAGGACCAGGGTCAGGGTGGTGAGGGTCGAGGCGTTGTCGGTGTCCGCCTTGCGCTGGGCCAGAAGCTCCAGTTCCGTGTTGGTCATCGTCCCCAGCAGCGCGCGCAGGCGGTCCATCAACGCGATGCCGCGGGCCGACAGCGCGACCTGTCGCGCCTGGCCCACCCGGCCCCTCCGCTGGAGAGCGATGGCCCGCGCCAGATCGGCCAACCGGGCAGAGACCAGGCGCCGCAGCGTCCCAATGCGGCGCTGCTGCAGCGGATTATCCGCGGTCAGATGCTGGACATGGGCGACCTGCGGCCCGATGCGCCGGACCGTGGCGCTGTAGGCGGCCAGATACGCGGACTGACCAACGATGATGTAGCCGCGCTGCGTACTCTCCGCGGCCGTCATCTCGGCGAGCGTGGTATCCAGCGCGCCGAGGACCTCCTGCGTGTGCGCCACCCGACGCTCATAGCCGATCAGCGTTTGGGTATTGCGGTAGAAGACGAGGCTATTGAGGGCCAGGAGGATAATGATGGGCACGCTGCACAAGGCTAATCCGCGGCGCGAGAGCAGGAAGCGGTCGTCGATGCCCGGCGCCATGTCTCGCGTCTCCTCCGTCCCATCATCGGGGTGGCCAAGCGGCGCGCGTCCCTCGCGCGCCATCGTCGACGACGCGGCGCGGATCGATGGAGGATGCCTGGGCGAATGGGCCGTCCGCGCCCGCGTCGCAGCGGGACCCCTGCTAGTAGTGTATGATACGTGTACGCCATGGACAACGGCGGCGATGGTGGGCGGATGAAAGCAGGAGGAGAGTACGCGTGCGTGAATCGGGGCCCTGGATCGACTTCCTGATGCTGGCGGACCGCGCCGAGGTGGTCGGTGGGAAGCTGTATATGATGGGCGGCGGCTGGGAGGTGCTCAACCTGCGTAGCCTCGCCGACGTGGCCTCGTTCGGCATCGCCGTTGGCATCCTGGTGCCCTGGAACGCCACCAACACCGACCATAGCCTTGTGCTGCGCATGGAGGACGCGGATGGCCGCGAGACGATGCGCGCGCAGGCCGGCTTCCGGACCGGGCGCCCGCCGCACATCGACCAGGGCGCCGAGCAGCGCGTCATGTTCGTCATTCCGGTCGGGATCGTGTTCCCCGGCCCCGGCAACTACGTGGTCGTCGGCGCCATCGGCGAGGACGAGCGCCGCGTGCGCCTGCGCGTCCTGATCTCGCCGAATCCGGGTATGCAGCAACAGTCATAGACAACGTTATCGCACGTGGCACATCGGCCTCTCAGGTCTGCATCGCCGTTTTTTGATGCGGGCTTTGTCCATGTGTCGAAGATGCCGTCGTGGTGATAGATGGGCAGAAAGACACGACACTGTTGTGTCATCAAGTGCGACAAAAGCTGTCCCAGGACATCAGCGCACAAGGCCTGGTCTATCGAGTTGCAAAGGTGAGGCCATATCGTTCACATCCTTTCTCTGATCTGACGCGCGGCCCGGATGGCTGCAACTTCATCCGCCATGAGCCTTGGGTCTCGCTGCAGTGCTTCCGCGAAGGCGATGGTATCATTGGACCTAGCAAGGATGTCTTCCCGTGCGACCGCCCAGGGATGCCCCGCTCCATTGCGTAGGCCTCGACGCTGGCGCGTAGGGCATCCAGGTCCATGTTCACTGCCCGCAACGTCGTTCCGACGCGCGAGAACACCGTTGTTACCACCTGTCTTGTCCCCCAATTACAAATTAACCGTGGAGCGTGGGCTTGAGCGGGCAGCAAAATACTTCGCCTGTGGGTGGTGGGCGATGATGGCCACCGTGGACTGCTCGGGGACGAGCTGGTAGGCCTCGGTCAGGCGCAGCCCGATGTCGCGCGCCTGGGGCAGCAGGGCAAAGACCTTGACGTGCTCCTCCAGGTCGGGACAGGCTGGGTAGCCCCAGCTGTAGCGCTTGCCCCGCGTGCGCGGCAGGCCCAGCTCGCGATTGATGTGGCGGTGCAGGTACTCGGCCAGCGCCTCCGCCGACTCCACGCCCAGTCCGTGCGTGTAGTAGGCGTCGGAGTAGCGGCCCTCGGCCTGCAAGTCGTCCACCAGTTCCGTAGCCCGCGCGCCCATCGTGACCGCCTGGAACGCCACCAGATCGCGCCGACCGGACTCCACCGGCGCGAAATAGTCGGCCAGGCACAGCCGCTCCTCGGCCGGCTGGCGCGGGAAGTGGAACCGCTGTAGGGGCGTATGGCTATGCGTCCCTTTGGGGTCGGCCGGGTCGTAAACCAGCAGGTCATCGCCATCGGCGGCGGCGGGGTAGTAGCCGTAGACGGCGCGCGGCCGCAGCCAGCCCTGCGTCAGGGCCTCGCGCTGCATGGCGCGCAGGCGGGGCATGAAGTCGTCCTTCAGGAGGCGTACCCAGTCGTCGCCCTTGACGCTCTTGGCGCCCCACTGCAGCCGGAACAAGGAGCGCAGGGCCAGGAAGCGGAACACCTTTTCGAGGTCGATGCCGTCGAGCACGCGCGAGCCCCAGAACGGCGGCTCGGGCGCCAGCACGTCGCGGTCGGTGTTCGAGGTCGCGGGGACAGCGACCGTCGGTGCGGTGGGCTCCGGACGCGCGCGGCCCAACGCCTCGCGCGCCCCGCGCACCGTGGCGGCCACGAAGTTCGGCCGCCGCTCCGGCGCCATCAAGGTGTCCATGATGTCCAGGCCCTCGAAGGCGTCCTTGGCGTAGAAGACGCCGGGGTCGTAGGGCCGCTCCTGGCGCTCGTCGACGAAGAGGATGCGGTTGCTGTAGGCCTTGTTGATGGCCGCGCCGCCCACCACCACCGGGAAGTCCAACCCGCGCTTGTGCAGCTCCTGCACGCACAAGGGCATCTGCTTGGAGGTCGAGACCAGCAGAGCGGAGAGGCCGATGGCGTCCGCGCCCACCTCGACGGCCTTGTCGATGATCGTGTTGAGGGGTACCTGCTTGCCCAGGTCGAACACGGTGTAGCCGTTGTTGGAGAGGATGGTGTTGACCAGGTTCTTGCCGATGTCATGCACGTCGCCGTAGACCGTGGCCAGCACCACCTTGCCCTTGGTGTAACCCTCCTTGCGCTCCAGGAATTGCTCCAGGTGCGCCACGGATCGCTTCATCACCTCGGCCGACTGTAGCACAAACGGTAGGATCAGTTCGCCCGCGCCGAAGCGGTCGCCCACGTCCTTCATCGCCGGCAGCAGTACCCCGTTGAGCACCTCCACCGGTCCTTGATGGGTCAGCGCCTCGTCGATGTCGGTCTCCACACCATCCTTCTTGCGGTGTAGGATGCGGTAGTGGATGCGCTGCTCGGCGGTCATGCCCTCCATGGGATCCTCGACCTCCGCTGCGCCGGCCGTGGGGCCATGCTGCTCGTAGTAGTCGACGAAGCGGCCCAGCGCGTCGGGGCGGCGGTTGAAGATGAGATCCTCGGCCAGGTCGCGCTGCTCGCCGGGGATCTCCATGTAGGGGATCACCTCGGCGGGGTGTACGATGGCCAGATCCAGGCCAGCCTCGACGGCGTGGTAGAGGAAGGCCGAGTTGAGGACGGGCCGCGAGTGCGGGGCCAGGCCGAACGAGATGTTGCTGATGCCCAGCACGCTCATCACACCGGGCAACTCGCGCTCGATGCGGCGGATGCCCTCGATCGTCTGCACGGCGGAATCGCGCAGATCGTCCTGCCCGGTGCCCAGCGGGAAGGTCTGCGTGTCGAAGACGAGGGCGTCGGCGGGCAGGCCATACTCGCGGCAGGCGATGTCGTGGATGCGCCGCGCCACCGCGGCCTTGCGCTCGGCCGTCTTGGCCATGCCCTGTTCGTCGATAGTCATGCAGACCACGGCTGCGCCGTGGTCGCGCGCCAGCGGCAGCACCGCGTCGAGCTTGACACGCCCGTTCTCCATGTTGACCGAGTTGATGAGGGCGCGGCCGGGGCAGGCGGCCAGCGCCTCGCGCGCCACGTCGGCCTCGGTGGTGTCGATGACCAGCGGCGCCTCCACGGTCATCGACAGCTTTTTGACAAGCGTGCGCATCTGGACGGCTTCGTCGGCGCGCTCGGTCATGGCCACGCAGACGTCCAGCACGTGCGCGCCGCCGTCGACTTGGTCCCGCGCGACCGTCAGCACGGAGTCATAGTCGTCATTCAGCAGCAGGCGCTTGACGCGGCGGCTGCCCAGCGTGTTGACGCGCTCACCGACCAGGGTCGGCGGCGGCTCCTGCGCCATGCCCACGGCGCGGATGGCGCTGGACAGGCGCGGCGCGCGCTCGACGCGGCGCTCTCGCGGCGTCAGGCCGCCGCACAGCTCGACCACGCGCGCCAGGTGCTCCGGCGTGGTACCGCAGCAGCCGCCGACGATGTTGACGCCGATGTCGCGCGCAAACTCCAGCAGCTGTTGCGCCATCGGCTCGGGCTCCAGCGGGTAGACGGCGCGGCCGCCCTCGTTGCGCGGCAGGCCGGCGTTGGGGATGACCGCGATAGGGAGAGGGCATCGCTCGCAGAGGGCGCGCACGGGCTCGCGCATGTGCTCGGGTCCCGTCGAGCAGTTGAGCCCCACCACGTCGACGCCCAAGGCCTCCAGCGTGACCATGGCCGCGTCGACGTCGGTGCCCAGCAGCATGCGGCCGGAGGTGTCGAGCGTGACCTGCGCCTGGATAGCAACCCGCCGCCCCTCGTCGCGCATGGCGGCGCGGCAGCCGAAGATGGCCGCCTTGACCTCCAGGATGTCCTGCGCGGTCTCGATCAGCAGGACGTCGACGCCGCCCGCGATCAGCGCGGCGGCCTGCTCGCGGAAGATCGCCTCCAACTGCTCGAAGGTGACGTTGCCCAGCGAGGGATCGTCGGACGACGGCAGGAAGCCGGTGGGGCCGAGCGAGCCGGCCACGAAGCGCGGCCGCGCGGGCGTGGCGTGGCGGTCGGCGACCTGGCGGGCCAGGCGCGCCGCGGCCACGTTGAGCTCACGGGTGCGCTCTCCCAACCCATACTCGTCCAGCTTGGGACGCGAGCCGCCGAAGGTATCCGTCTCCAGCACGTCGCAGCCGACGGCCATGAACGCGTCGTGGATGTCCTCGATCACATCGGGCCGCGTGAATACAAGATACTCGTTGCAGCCCTCCTTGCCGCCGAAGTCGGCCGCAGAGAGCTCACGGTTCTGGATCGAGGTGCCCATGGCGCCGTCGTAGATCAGGACGCGTTGCCTCAGAGACTCCAGATAGGGGCTGTCGCTACTATGATGACTATGCATACACCCGCCGTTCCCACGGTCCCTCTATTATCGAGCCAGGAGCTATCAACTAGTAGGGTACCGCAGTTGGTGCTTCGTGGCAGGCCCGGAGCGCAATAACCTCCCAACGGGCCTGAACGGGCCTGCGACTGCGGTCGCATGGCAAACCACGGACACTGCGGTGTCGGACCGGGGCCAGAAACAGCGCGGCAGTGGGCCACATCCGACCGCAGTCGGCGTCCGTTTGCCATGCGACCGCAGTCGCAGGTCGGATGCCATCTGCAATTAAGAAGCCGCCGGCGTCGTCCGCGTCTCTTCACGAGCGTGGACGACGCCGGCGGCTTGCTGGGCAGATGTCGCAGGCCCGGCGCACAATGGATGCGCCGGCGTTGTTCCCTACATCCTGGGCGTCGGGGCGCCGACGTTGCCGCAGGCCACCATGGCCCAACTCGGGGCGTGGATATGCACCGAGACGCCGCTCATGGGGGCCATGTCGGTGATGCCCGAGCCCGAGAGCGCGTGGCCCTGCGCGTCCGGGACGAGGTCGAGCAGGGAGTATTGCACGGGCGCCGGCGTGCCGCAGGGGCCGGCGTGGATGTGCGTGGGGTACACGGAGCCCGGCGTCATCCCGGTGGCGTACTCGATAACCTCGGTGCCCTGCATGACCTTGTTGCCCATGACCGGGGCCGGCTCCGTCATCATCACCGTGCCGTGGACGGTGGCGCCGATGATCGGCGGCACGTCGACCACCATGGTGGGGTGGTGCAGGTTGCCGCAGGAGAGCACAGTCAGCGCGGGGTTGGCGTCGTGGATCGTGACCGAGTAACCGGCCGCCGGCAGGGAGCGCATAGGGAGCACGACCCCGGCGTGCGCCTCGCCCATGTTATCGGCGACCAACTGCGGCAGATGGACCATGGCGTCGTGGCCGGCGCCGCCGCAGGCCCCCTGGTTGACGCGCACGGTGTGCCGGGTGTTCGGCTTCAACCCGGCCGCCGTGATCGCGACCGTGATCTGCCCGCCCGACGCCATCATGGCCACCGCGCCGGCGACCTTGGCGCCGTTGCGCGGGGCCAGCAGCGTGCCCGAGTAGTTCGACATCATGGGGGCTGCTATGTGGTCCGCCGCGCGGGTCGTCCCGACCCCTCCCGTGAGCGATGCGGCTCCGACAAGAACGGCGGCGGTCGAGCATGCGATGAGACGTTTCATTCCTGGATGTCCTCCTCCTACCATACCATTAGTTCACGGCGACGATGCGACGACGCGTCCCGACTGCGCTTTGGGCGGCTGTATCGCGCCACAGCTTTGCGATGCGCGGCCCCCTCGCGAGGGGCACATCCCGTGGTTCGCGCGTTGCCAGCTGCCCGCGACGTTGCCTGTTGGAAAGTACCCGCTCTATGCCGCCCAAATATGACGGAATAGAACGGCCGTCTTGACACTTTCGGCGCTTTTCACATCGGGCATGACAGGGCGAACCCATGCTGAGCCTGCTTCAATGAGACATCTCTTGGCGAGCGCGCTTGTGTCCATGAATAGCGCGCTCAATACGCGCCTCGATCTTCGTCGATCAAGCCTCGTCATACCAAACCTAGTATAGTGTGGACATGATGAAGCGTGTTGTGTGGATCGCTTCCACCCTTGACGATCTGCGTCAGTTCCCGCGTCCGGTGCAGAAGCGGATCGGTGATGCTTTGTTTGCTGCCCAAGTGGGCGAGAAACATGACCACGCCAGGCCGCTCAAGGGCTTCGGTGGAGCCACGGTTCTGGAGATCGTGGAGCGATACGACACGGACGCTTATCGTGCGGTTTATACCGTGGCACTATTGGAAGGAGTGTATGTACTGCACGCTTTCCAGAAGAAGTCGAAAGAAGGACGCGCGACACCACAACGGGATATCGACGTTATTCAGCAGCGTTTGCAGGTGGCGCGGGAAACAGACCTTCAGTTGCGCCGTCTCCGCGAGGAACAGGAAAGCCGGGAGCAAGGAAAGCGGGAGGATCAATGAGCGGCGGATACAACACGACTGTTAACGGTGTCGATGTCTATGTCGGAAGCGGCAATGTGTACGAAGATGTGGGCCTTGACGACGCGGATGAGTTGTTCGCTAAAGCCCAGTTGGCCCACCAGATTAACGCGATTATCAAGGAACGCGGCTGGACACAGGCCCATGCAGCAGAAATGCTTGGCGTCAGCCAACCAAACATCTCGCTGCTGGCCCGGGGCAGGTTATCCAACTTCTCGTTCGATCGCCTCTTCAAGTTCCTGAATAAACTGGGGCAGGAGGTCGAGATTACGACAGCGCCTCATGAGTACGACCATAAGCAGATCATAGCGCGCGCCCGCTGACCAAGAGGGCCAGCGCCCTATAGTGAACCTATGTCAACGATAGTTCGCTCCGCCATCTGCTTGAGGTAGCGGTTCCGCTCGGCCAGGAAGGTGCGCATGTAGCGGCACAGGAAGAGCCTGTCGGCGATCCGGCCCAGCGGCCCGAGCGGCGAGGTGTAGGCGAAGACATCGACCATTAATGTGCCATCGGATATGGTCTCGAAGGTATGTTCGTGGGTGAAGCCGTGGAAGGCGCCACTGACCATCTCGTCGATAAAGCGGTGCGGCGGCTCGAAGCGGGTGATCCTGACGGTCAGGCGCTGCCGCACCCCCAAGTGCGTCGCCTCCCACGTCACCACGTCGCCCAGTCCCAACAGCCCCGTGGTGACGCCCGACACGGCGCGCTCCCGCGTCCGGCTGGTCGAGCCGACGTGCGCGCCGACATCCCTGGCCAGATCGAAGCAGCGCTCGACGGGCGCGTGGATGCGTGTCTCCAGCCTGATCGTCGGCATAGCTTGGTTCCTCGTGACTGCCGATATAGTCGCATCTCGCATAGTAGGACATATCTGGTAGTACTAGAACACACACTTGCAGTCTGTACGACTACAATTATAGAGAAGGTTGGGGGGAACACGTCAGGAGACGGGCGCATGATCGACATGAATGATATCGTCGAGACGGCCGAATCATCTCAGAACGGCGATAGGCAACGGGGGTCGGACGTGGAGGGCGATGGCGTCGGCGCTGAGCTGGCCGTCCGGCCTGTCGATCCAGCGGTAACGGTCGCCGACCTGTTGCGCCAACCGGAGGTACACGACGCCGTCGCCCGCCGCCGGCGGAGCCGTCAGGGAGCATGATGCGGCCACGACCTGCGCCAGCCCTGCCACCCGTCCGGCCGACCCCTCGACGCCCGGAAGCGGGTCGCAGGCCGTGATCGGCGCCCGGAGATAGAACACGAAGGGCACGGCCCTCCCCGGACCTGCCGGGCGCCCGTTGCCGACGAAGGCGGGCAACCCCGGCGCGCACGAGGCCCAGTCGGGCGTCCCGTCCGGCGCGACGAGGTTGCAGTACGGGCTTGGCGCCGGCGCGGCGGGATGGCGCGGATCGTAGACCGCCAGGAAGACATGGGCGTCCCAGTGGGCCGTGCCCAGGTTCTCGAACCATAGCGTGAGCAGGTCGGAGCGCAGGCCGGCCGTCAGCGTGATCGCCGTGACGGGCCGGCCGTCGTAGAGATTGCTGAGCCAGGCCGCCGCGTAGGGGCGTGTCCCGGTCGTCGCGTTACCGCTGCCCGTCCAGTTGTAGGTGACCGTGACCCAGTCGTTGGTGCGCAGGCGCAGGTCGTCCCAGAAGACCCCATCGGCCAGATCGATGCCGGCGGGATTCGTCACCGGGTTGCCGCCCATGTTGTGGCCCTCGTGGTAGCCGTTCTGGTAGGCTGCGCGGGCCTGGGGCAGGCCGCGCGGCAGGTCCGCTGCGGCGGCGCGAGCGGCGTCCCAATAGTTGTCCGCCGTGTTCCAGGGACCGATGTCCCACACCGGTTGGGTCACGGCGCGACCCCGGTAGCGGACCGTCACGGTATAGTCGCGACAGCCGTTGCAGGCCAGCACGGTGTCCGAGGGCAGAGCCACGAAGTGGTCGCGCGGCCGGATGCGGTGTCCGTTGGCGGTGGTACGCCCCACCAGGCCCTCTCGCGTGGCGAAGACGACGTAGGAGACGGCCGGCCGCTCCACGGGCGCGGACAAAGCGGTTCCCCGCGGCGTCGGCATGGTTGTGACCGTGACCCGCCGCACGCGCGGGCTGCCCTGGGCAGTGGTCGCGGAGAGGCTCAGGCGGTACTGCCAACGCTCCGCCGGCGCCTCCAGTCCCAGCGCATGGGTGGTCGCGTCGACGTCGCGCCAGGCCGACCACGGCCCATCAAGGCGGGCGGTGCGCAGCGCGCCGACCACCTGACTGTCCGCGGGGACCGTTGCCCGCACGTCCAGGCTGAGCGCCTGAAACGGATGCGCCGCCCGCACCGACGCGGAGGTATAGGTCCCGAAGAGGGTGTAGCGGGGATCGAGCGGCGCGATGGCGGCGCTGCTGCCCAGGTGGATGTCGCCGTCCACCACGACGTTGACCGGCAGGCCGCCCGCGAAGGCGCGCCCCTGCTGCGTGACGACGTCGCCTGTCGCGCCGGACGGGATGACGAGCAGCGCGAGGACCGCCGCGAGGATGGCCAGGAGCAGGGGCAGCGGATTGTGGCGCGTACGCATGGCCCATCCCTTCGTCTACAGGTGGTTGTCTACTCGCTCCAGACGGTACTATATCAGTACACACAGTGGCGGCAAGCACACGTGGACGAGGAGGAGCGCGATGTAGGCGTTGGTCTATAAGGTCGTCTTTATTTGAGGGCAAGACGCTCCTTGCACCGTGGGATTGGTGGGTGGTCCGTGCTTGTCTATGCTTGGTAGAGTAGTTGCAGATGATGACAAGGTCCTCATCTTATTTTTTTGATTATCGTAGGATCAGGGGATCAGCCGATGGATAATAACATCACCGCGACCGAACTCGGCAAGAATCTCTCCGATGTCTTGAACCGTGTGCGTTACCATGGCGAACGATTCACGGTGGCGCGCAATGGCGAGCCTGTCGCTATCGTGGGGCCCGCCAGTGCGGCGCAACGGGTCACGCTACGCGAACTGGCCGCGCAGATGGGCGATGTGCCGCTGCCGGATGCGGGCTTCGGCGACGATGTCGATGCCATGCGGCAGACGCTCGCCGGCGAGGAGCCTCCCGTATGGCCTACCTGATTGACGCCAATATCATCATCGGCATGGAACGGCGGGGACGCGCGCTCTCCGACCTCGCCGCGCTCGTCCCCGACGAGCCGATCGCCGTGGCCAGCATCACGGCGTCCGAGCTATTGGTGGGCATCTATCGCGCCCGCACATCGGAACAGCGTCTGCGGCGCGAACGGTTTGTTGAAGCGTTTTTGTCCCGCGTCCCCGCGCTACCCTTCGATTTGGTGGCCGCGCGGGTGCATGCGCGTCTGTGGGCAGAACTTGCCGAGGCCGGACAACTCATCGGCCCCCATGATCTCCTGATTGCCGCCACTGCTGTCGCCCATGGATACGCTGTGCTGACGGAGAATGTCCGCGAGTTTAACCGCATTCCGAGTCTGGACGTACACCAGCCGTCCTGGCCGTCATAACCGCGTCGCCGGTTGCTCTCCGCGGCGGCTAACAGGCGGCCGCTCCGTCGCGCCAAGGTGATACAGGGCTACCCCCTGCAGGATGGTGACGCTGATCTCGACGGCGCGCACCGATGGCGTCAGGGCCAGGGTGAGGGCGGGGGCATCTTTGGCCGCGCCGACCTGGCGTGCCTGCAGCCGGCCCTTGCGCACCACGCTAACCACCTGCCGGTCGCGCGGCGGCATGCTGCCGAGGTCATGATAGCCCAGCGACAGCGCCCAGGTGTCGTCGGTGCTGTTGACGATCAGCAGGTCGTCGTCCTCGATGGGCGAGCCGATGGCCGTTTTCAGCCAGGGGAACAGCAGGCGTCCCCACGCTCGTTTACGGCGCGGTGCGGTCTCGGGCGGGTCCTCCACCGGTTCGGCCTCGACCACGGGCGGCCGATCCATCACAATAGACATCCGATCCTCCTTTTAGCCGTTAGCCGTTAGCCACTGCCCACTGCCCACTGCCCACTGCCCACTGCCCACTAGCCACTAAAATAAACGCGGTCGAGGCCGTCGCCGCGGGCGATGCGACGGATGACGTGACACGACGCGGCGAAGCGTTGCGACCCGTCGACCCACTCCGGCGGCATGGTGCAGCGTCAGGAGCAGCGGGTGCTCGTCGAGCCCGCGGGCCGCCAGGCCGATGCGCCAGGCCGGCCCGAAGGTGGCAACCGCGGCCCGCTGCGCCGCGTCGTGGGGCAGCCCAATTGCTTCGGCGCGCGCGGTCGCGTCGTACAGGTGGCGCGACGCTTCGGCCACCAGATCGTGGCGGCAGGCGCGCGGCGCCCAGCGGGACAGGCGCCGCAGATAGCGGTCTACATAGTCGAGGGGACGAGGCTTGCCGTCCCACGTCATCGCCGTGTCCCCAGCGCCAGGTCCACGGCGTCGGTGAAGCGGACCCAGTCGTCCCGGCGTTGCCCGAGTTCCGCGCGGCCCGCAGGCGTCAAACTATAGTACTTGCGCGGCGGGCCGTCGAGGCTGGGCCGCCACTCGGCCGCGAGCAGCCCTGCCCGCTCCAGCTTGTGCAGCATGGGATAGAGCATGCCCTCCGCGAAGTCGAGCACGCCGCCCGTGCGCTCCCGCAGCGCCTCGATCAGCTGGAAGCCGTACATCGGCCCCTCGTCCAGCGCGTGCAGCACCAGGAGAGCTGTGCTGCCCTTGCGTAGGTCTTGCATCGTCGGCCTTTTCTAGTCGTTAGTCGTTAGGCGTTAGCAGGGCGCCTGTTTCAATCAGGACCGTAGACCGGTGGGCAGCGCCCACCAGTCTCTCGCGCTACATATGATTCATAGGTACAAGGATGCAGAAGCCCGCCATTGCGCGCCTACATATGATTCATAGGTATAGGGATACGATACCGTGTCGCGCGGGCGTTGTCAAGCCTACGCGTGTTTTTCGAGGTGTGCCCCGAGATTGGATACTGTTGGCGAATTGCCGCTGGCATCATTTTCACGCTGCGCTCATGCTCACCATGCCCCTGACGTCAGCCCTGGACGTGGCCCAGAAATGAATTGGGTGTGTTTCATCTAGGTTGGAGGGGGTGGCGGGCAAGGGCCGCACACGGCAAGATGAGAGTGTTAAGCAACCCATCAAGCCGAAGGAGACCGCAGATGTCCGCCACCCCTGCCCCGAGTGT
>JAABUZ0100002167.1_pt1 | contig 33619 bp, 25 predicted proteins | sample 5562091 | NCBI WGS metagenome assembly JAABUZ01 (sample SAMN12813069, study PRJNA571459) | rock metagenome | isolation source: Antarctica rocks | place: Antarctica: Victoria Land, Linnaeus Terrace sud | collected 2015-12-21
TGTCACTCGAGGGTGTGTTGTTGACGATGTATGACGAACGAACCAATCTCTCCCAGCAAGTTGCAGCCAATCTTCGGGAGTTCTTCGGCGAGAAGCTCCTAAGTACGACGATCCCGCGTAACATCCGATTGGCCGAAGCGCCCAGCCATGGAAAGCCAGTAGCTCTTTACGATCCCAGATCGCGCGGAGCTGAGGCCTACAAGGATCTGGCGCTCGAGATTTTGCGCCGGAACGGGATCAAAGCCCCTGAAAAGCAGATGACGGCCGAAAATGCTACTGGTCCTGTCACTGGAAGCAAAGTTCGTTTCTGGCCATACTCCAACTAGGCTGTTCGAAGGACGAAATGACCCAACCTACCGATTCGAAGAGAAGAGCGCTTGGCCGAGGGTTGGAGACCCTTCTGCCCCCCCGTCATGTGACACCACCTGTTCTAAGTCACGCAGCATCCGCAGGCCAGCCCCTGGAGATAGCCTGCGAGCTCGTTGAGCAAAATCCGTTCCAGACCCGAACGCATTTCGACGAAGCTAAGCTCGAGGAGCTTGCCCGATCGATCGAGGCAAGCGGCGTCGTTCAGCCTGTCGTAGTACGAGCAGTGCCAAACGGGAGATATCAACTTATTACTGGAGAACGCCGCCTCTTAGCATCAAGAAAGGCTGGGAAGAGCACGATTCCCGCCTTCATCCGGCAGGCCTCGGACGAGCAGGCAATGGAGATGACCATTATTGAGAACCTTCAGCGAGCCGACCTTAATCCAATGGAGCAGGCGCGGGCTTACCAGCGGCTGAGCCAGCAGTTCAGGATGACCCAAGAGCAGATGGCGCTACGAACTGGAAAGGATCGAGCAAGCGTATCTAATTTTCTGCGGCTGCTCCGGCTTCCTGAAGAGACACAGAGCAGAGTTGAGGGCGGCGAGCTCAGCTTTGGCCATGCCCGCACCCTGCTCGCGCTAGAATCCCCTGATCGCATCCGGGCTGCAACGGCAAAGGTAGTGGCGCTCTCGATGTCTGTGAGGCAGACCGAATCGTATGTCCAAGGACTCCTGAATCCCGAACAGAAGGAGAAGAAGACTAAGCCTGACCTTATGCCGCCCGACCCAAATGTTCGCGAAGCTCAGCAGATCTTGCAGCGGAGCCTTGGCCTGAAGGTTTTAATTGAAGATAAAAAGGGCAAAGGCCGTGTCGTTATCGAGTACTCAGGATTAGAGGATTTTGACGCCCTCATGTCAAAGCTCGGGGTACCCGCCCTTGAAGATCAGGGATGATTATCGTGCCTGCCCAACACCTCAGAGTGAGCAGCACTGGGCGGAATGATCGGACTTAGAGATGATGAATCCCGGCAGCAGTTCAGTTGCGCCAAATGGTGAAACGCAACCTAACGGCGCTCCAAGCGGCGCTCCAGTCGGCGTGCGGTCCAACCGTATCCTCGACCTCGTATTCCGCTGGCGTTACGCGCTGCACGTCCTCATTTACAGCGCTGCCTTCGCGATATCGTGGATTGGACCACAGGGTGCCCATGCGCAGCGAGTATGGCTTGCCCTGCCCGAAGCCGCCTCCAACTATCTTTCGCAAGATCTTCACAGCGCCATCCTGGCAACTACCGGGCTGGTGTTTTTCTCTGCGTTCGCCGGAGCTTTTCTCAGGACATGGGGTGCGGCATACCTGGGTGCAAACCTCGTCGTTGATTCGGCGCAGAGTGCCCCGACCATCATTGTCGATGGGCCGTACCGTTTTCTAAGAAACCCGCTCTACCTCGGTACCATCTTCCACACGCTCGCTATTTCGGTATTGATGTCCTGGGCCGGAGCAGCGTTCGCGATTGTAGGAGTGGTCGGGCTACAGACGGTGCTCATTTCGGCGGAAGAGCGATTCCTCCTATTCCGATGGAAAGAACCTTACAGAGCCTATTTGTGCCGAACACCGAGGTTCCTTCCCAGGCTCTCAGGTCCTGCGAGCACTCACAAAACCAAAGCACAATGGCCGGCTGCCTTAGCTGGCGAGATTTATATGTGGGGAGTAGCTATAACGTTCGTCGCACTTGGAGCGAACTACAATGCCACGTTGATCCTGCAGGGTTTACTGGTTTCGCTGGGTCTGTCGATCGTCGTCCGCGGTCTGCTGTCGAAGCGATAACCCGCTTGCCTGGCCCCGTAAGTCTGGATGCGCGGTTCACGGGCTCGCTGACAGACATCGCCGCTGAATAATCCGAGCTGACCACGGCAGTGCCGGGCAGGTTCGGCGAACCAAAGAGGCTATTTCTTAACCGGAGCGATGGTGTCCTTCGCGACTTTGGCCACGCGAAACTTTACGACCGTCTTTGCCTTAATCTTGATGGTCTCGCCGGTCTGGGGATTGCGGCCGAGGCGAGCTTTCCTCTCTGCTTTCACTAACTTACCGATGCCGGGGATGGTGAATTCGCCGTTCTTCTTGGTTTCTTTGACGGCGGTCTCGGCGAGCAGATCAAAAAATCCTGCGACCTGTTTGCTTCCAAGTTCAAGCTTTTCAGCCATTTGGCGGACCAGAGCGGTCTTTGTAATTCCCTTTGCCATGTCGTTCTCCTGTGTTTTCTGCGAAGTTGGCTTCTTCCCCACCGCCACTGAACGAAAACGCCAGTGTTTATGCGGCTCTGGAGAGGTTTCCGAAGTTCACCTTCGGCTTTTTGTCACCTTTTGTCAATCGGTTTTACTGGGTTTAGCAGATATTTATGGGTTTTCCTGGGCCCTTTCAGTATGCAGCACGTCTTTGCGGGATCTCTGCTGCTGAGTTCTTCGATTGCCGGCTTGGAACGTCCTGCACAGCGTGGTGATCTCGTGGCGAGTTTGTGGTGCCTGGCTGGTGGCGTGTGGGGACCCAGAGAGGTCAGACTTCCCTGTCAGAACATTGGGCGCTTTCTTGCCCCTGTGAGCGGCTCATTGAGGAGATCGACGATAGGAGCTGCGACGCGGAAGCGTTCCAGGATCTCCCCGACGAGAGATGGGCGGGTGGCGTGTTCGGCAGGAAGGGTGGAGGTGACGCCCCACTGGCGGCAGAGCACGAGGTCGATGGCGGGGTCGTCAGGAAGGAAGCCCTTGGGGGCACGGGTTAGAGGCTGGCCGTCGATGGGCAGCATGAGCTTCCGGAGGCGGGGAGCGGCCAGGAGATTTCGGTACTCGGCATGGCGGCCGGCGCCGGCGTGGGCGAGGTGGCGGCGGATGGCTAGGAGCTGTTCGCGTTCGGGCATGTAGACGCCAGCGGCGACCGTGATCTCGGTGGGGTTGACGTCGAAGTAGAAGCCTCCGCCGGAGGTCTTTTCGAGGCCGGCGCGGGACCACCATGCGGCGGCGTGGACCTTATACGGGCGCTTGTCTTTCGAGAAGCGGATGTCGCGGTAGATGCGCATCATGGCCTTCTGCGGTGGACGGATGTGCTGGGGGGCGAAGGCGAGCATGGCCTCATTCACCTCGCCGATGATGGCGAGCATAGGAGCCTTCAACTCGCGCTCGTAGATCTCACGGCGCTCCTCAAACCAGATGCGGTCGTTATTGCGTTTGAGGCCGCGGAGGAATTTGAGGGCGGCGATGGAGAGGTGGGCCGGCATGTGGTTCATGGTACTGCGGGTGTGGCCGGCGTCTTCGATTTCGGGGTTTTGGATGACGTGGTTTTGGCGGTAGCGGAGCTCACCCTTATCGCTGGTGGGATCGAGGGTTTCAGCACGGCGAGGGCGTTCTATCCGGAGGACGGGCCAACGGTGATCGTGCTGGGGAACTGAATGGATCGGCGCCGGACCAGATTGCGGACGAACTGGGCAAGGTGGCACTGAGACAGACAGTCGCGCTGGTGTCCGAGCGCAAGATGGTGGAGGTTTCGCCGAAGCTGCTGGCGTAGTACGCGGGGTACCAGCTGGCGCCGACGTTTGCGATCACAATGACGGTCGAGAATGGGCAGCTGATGACACAAGGGACGGGTCAGCAGAAAGTGCCGATGTTTGCGGAGTCGGAGGCGAAGTTTCTCTGCAGGGTGGTGCCGGCAGAGGTGAAGTTTGTTCGTGATCCGGTTACACATGAGGTGGATCGCCTGGTGCTTTACGAGGGTGGGGATACGGTAACGGACAAGAGGCAGTAGCGAACAGGTCTGCCGTCGTCAGCGAAGCTTTGCGAAGAAAGCTCCACCCGCTGTGACGGCTGTTGGGGCACATGTGAGTTGGTCAAAGTGCAGGGCGTATGCTTGCTCAGCGGAGAGGCCGCCTGGGTATGGAACCTGTTTCATCTGCGTTGGTAGTGGTGCTGGGGATGGTTGGGATTGTGCTGCTGGTGACGATTCTGAAGACGCTGTATACGGTGCGGACGGCGACGGCTGGAGTGGTGGAGCGGTTCGGGAAGTTTGACCGGATTACGCGACCGGGGTTGCATGCGCTGGTGCCTTTCGCGGAGCGGGTGTTCTTTGTGGACCTGCAGGTAAAGCAGGCGCAGTTTTCGGTCGAGACGAAGACGCGGGATAACGTGTTTGTGCAGATCCCGGTGAGCGTGCAGTACCAGGTGCTGGATGAGAAGATTTTCGACGCGTTCTACCGGCTGAGCGCTCCGCAGAAGCAGATCGAGAGCTTTGTGTTCAATTCGATCCTGGGGCATGTGCCGAAGCTGACGCTGGATGAGACGTTTGAGCAGCAGTCGGGTATATCGGTGGCAGTGAAGGTGGAGCTGGACCAGATTATGTCGGGGTTCGGGTTCAACATCCTGACGGCGCTGGTGACGGACATCATCCCGGACGTGAAGGTGAAGGCGGCGATGAACGACATCAATGCCGCACAGCGGGCGCAGGTGGCGGCGCAGGCCAGGGGCGAGGCGGAGAAGATTCTGAAAGTGAAGCAGGCGGAGGCGGAGGCCGAGTCGAAGGCGCTGCAGGGCAAGGGAATCGCGGCGGAGCGGCAGGCGATTATCGATGGGCTGCGGGCGTCGATCGAACACTTTCGGGAGACGGTGCCGGGGTCGTCGGCCGACGATGTAATGGCGTTGGTGCTGCTAACGCAATACTTCGATACTTGCGAGATATTGGGACACGGGGCGGGACGAATACGATCTTTCTGCCGAACAATCCGGGGGCGGCGAACGATTTTCAGACGCAGATTCTGGCGGGGCTGCGGGGCGGGTCAGCAAATGCGCTGATGACGGAGGCGCCGCGGCCACCGCGGCAGAGCTCACGGGGAACAGCGGAGGATCAGGGAGATCCGCCATCCCGATCGGTGCTGGGCTAGAGTCAAAAAAATGGCGAAGGCGTCGTGGGAACCGCCTTCGCCGAGTACCTCTGCCTATACTCCGGTCGCGTATTCAGCAACGCCGGATTCCCTGCGATCACGCGGTATTCAGCCGTTAGAGCGTTGGGCTGCGAGGCGGCGGGCCAGCGTGATCAATATCTGAGCTCGCACGACGTGCTACGTCCGCGCGAGCTTGCCTGAGGAGACAGCTCTGAGTTTCAGGCTCCGAACTTTGCCTCCTCTCGTTGCCAATTGACGGCAGCGAGAGGAGGACTAGCTCCCTGGAAGGTGCTTAGCGGGCCCAGCACTCATTTCCGGCAGACAACCGGGTGCGCAAACCGGTAGCTGCACACCCGAACGGATGGCAGCAACGGTCGTTGCGGAGCCCTCGTGAGATGCACATGGAGGCGAAGGATCCGGTGACGCCGGAACGTGGATACTGGGCCCGCGGATAAAGATGATGTAGCAATTGTTAAGCCAAGCTGAGGTGTGGAAGGGACGTGATCTATGTGCGGGCGCTCGTCCCGCCTCGCAAATTCTTGCAGGTTAAGCGGAATGTTGGTTCTGCGGGAGCCAAACACTCGCGCCTATACTGAGCACGACTGCCGATGGCCGATGTGTGAGGGAGGCGCCCTCGATTTCGGCAGATTTGTCTGGTGGAGCCGGCTTCACAGTAATCGGGGGTTTGATGTACCTGGACAGGGACACCATTGTTGCGATTGCAACGGCTCCGGGGCGTGGGGGAATCGGGGTGGTCCGACTCTCGGGAGCGGGAGCGCAGGAGGTGGCAGGGCCGATGCTGCGGATGCGGCAGCCGATGACGGCCGGACGCGCCCAGTTCGGGTACCTGCTGGACCTGTCGGGCGCGACGACCAGTGAAGAGGCGGAGGTGTTGGACGAGGTGGTGGTGACGTACTTCGCGGGGCCGCGATCGTACACGGGCGAGGATGTGGTGGAGATAGCGGCACATGGATCGCCGGTACTGCTGGAGGCGATATTGCGCGGGTGCCTGGACGGTGGAGCGAGGCTGGCGGAGCCGGGGGAGTTTACGCAGAGGGCGTTTCTCTCCGGGCGGCTTGACCTAACGCAAGCCGAGGCGGTGAACGATCTAATCGCGTCGACGACGCTGCATCAGGCGAGGTCGGCGGCAAGCCAGATGGGAGGAGCGGTGTCGCGCGAGGTCGCACCGGTCAAAGAGCGGCTCCTTGGGCTGATCGCGGCACTGGAGGCGGGCATTGACTTTGCGGAGGACGATATCGACGTTCTGCCGAGAGGCGAGATCCTGGAGCGCCTGGCGGTTGTGACGTCACGGCTTTTGAAGCTGGAGAGTAGCTACGCGTATGGGCGAGTGGTACGCGATGGCTTCCGGATGGCGATTGTGGGGCGGCCAAATGCCGGGAAGTCATCGCTATTCAACGCGCTGGTGGAGAGGGAGCGCGCCATTGTGACGGCGGCTCCTGGAACGACACGGGACCTGGTGAGCGAGACGATTGCCTTCGAAGGCGTGCCTGTCGAGCTGATGGACACGGCAGGACTGCGCACGCCTGAGAGCGCCGGCGGCAGCGGCACGGGATCGCTGGACGAGGCGGAGGTGATGGGGGTTGCGAGATCGCGGCAGGCGATGGCGGATGCGGACGTCCTGCTGCTGGTGATTGATGGAACGAGGGAGCTGCATCCGGAGGATCTTGCCATTCTGGACGGTAATGGCCGTGCTGAAGGCGGTGAGGAAAGGGGACGCGCAGAGCTCAGCAAGGGTCGCTTGCTGGTGGTGCTGAACAAGAGTGATCTGTTCGGCGCGGGTTCGGCGGCGATGGCAGCGATGGTGAGGTGCGAGCGGTTGGAGGTGATCGAGACCTCGACCAAGAATGGAGAGGGGCTCCCGGCGCTGCGGGCAGCGGTACTGGGCCTAGTGCGTGGTGGAGAAGCGACGCGCGAAGGAGCTCTGCTGACCAATGTGCGGCAGCACCGAGCGGTGGTCGCGGCGCTGGAGGCGCTTGCGGATGCGCGGGGCGCCGCAGAGACCAAGCTGCCGCACGAGATGCTCTTGCTGGATCTGCATCGGGGGCTCCGAGCGCTGGATGAGCTGACCGGAACGACGACGAGCGACGACATCCTCCAACTGATCTTTTCCAGTTTTTGCATTGGAAAATGAGTCGTGAGGAGGTTGGGATGGGTACATGGCTCGACGCCATCATGATCAGAGGGCTGAAGCCGCTGGTTTGAGGTAAGCGGTTGGAGACGCGTCGGGGGGGCGTCACGTGTGTACTTAACGGTGTTTGGAGAACTGCCTCTGCGCTGTGGGGATGCCCATGACGCGGATGCCTGGCTCCTGCGAAGATGCAGGCGGCCTATAAAATGGTGCTGTGAGTTACGCGGAACATTTCGACGTGGCGGTGGTGGGGGCGGGCCATGCTGGATGCGAGGCGGCGGTTGCGGCGGCGCGGATGGGTCTGCGGACGGCGCTGTTTACGTTGAACCTCGATCTGATCGCGCAGATGTCTTGCAACCCGGCGATTGGTGGGATCGCGAAGGGGCATCTCGTGCGCGAAGTTGACGCGCTTGGCGGGATTATGGGCGAGGTCGCGGACCAGACGGGCATCCAGTTTCGGCTCCTGAATACGTCGCGTGGACCAGCGGTGTGGAGCCCGCGTGCGCAGTGCGATAAGGCTCTGTACCGGGTGCGGATGCGCGAGTTGCTGGAAAATGTACCAAATCTCCACATCAAGCAGGCGGAGGTGGTGGACGTTGTGATGGAGGAGCGGAAGGCCTCGATAGACGATCCTGCCGGGCGGGTGGTGCGCGGGTTGCGACTGCGGGATGGTCGGACGATTCTGGCGACGTCCACTGTCATCACGACGGGCACATTTTTGAATGGGTTGATCCACTGTGGGGAGCAGCAGTACACGGCGGGGCGATCGGGTGAGCCAGCCTCTGTTTTGCTGGGCGAGAGCCTGAAGGCGTTGGGCCTTCGCGGATGCCGGCTGAAGACGGGAACGCCGCCGAGGCTGGACGGACGAACGATCGACTGGGCGCGATTCCCCGAGCAGCCGGGCGATCCGGAGCCTACGCCTTTCAGTCTACGAACGACCAAGATTCCGCTGCGGCAGATCTCGTGCCATATTGCCACGACGACGCCGGAGACGCTGCAGCTGATTCGCGACAATGTGCATCGGTCACCGATGTACTCGGGGCAGATCTCGGCGGTGGGACCGCGATATTGCCCGTCGATCGAAGACAAGATCGTGCGTTTTCCGGATAAGAGCTCGCACCAGTTCTTTCTGGAGCCGGAGGGCCTGAACACGCATGAGGTGTACATCAACGGGATGTCGACGAGCCTGCCGATGGAGGTGCAGGCTGCGATGGTGCACAGCATCCCGGGGCTTGATCGCGCCGAGCTGCTGCGGCCTGGGTATGCGATTGAATACGACGCGATCGACGCGCGGGAGCTTGACCGATCGCTGCGGGTGAAGTTGATCCAGGGACTATTTCTGGCGGGGCAGATCAACGGGACGAGCGGCTACGAAGAGGCTGCGGGCCAGGGGCTGATGGCGGGGATCAATGCGGCGCTGGCGGTGAAGGGCGAGCCCGCGTTCACGCTCGATCGAACGGAGGCGTACATCGGCATCCTGATCGACGACCTGATCAGCAAGGGAACCAACGAGCCGTACCGGATGTTTACGTCGCGCGCGGAGTACCGGCTCCATCTGCGGATCGACAATGCGGACCGGCGGCTGACGCCGTTTGGACGGCGCCTTGGGCTGATCGGCGACGGGGCATGGGCGGAGTTCGAGGCGCGGCAAGAGCGATCTGCCGTGCTGGCGCATGTTCTTGAGACGAATCGGCTGCGAGCGGTGGAGCTGGTTCCGGCGATGTCGGAGAAGGTTACCGGAGAGGCACAGAAGCTCGTTGGACAGCCCTTGGCGCAGGTACTGCGGCGGCCTGAGCTTTCGATCGAGGATCTTGCGCCGGTGCTGCGGTGCTATCTGGGGGAAGCTGGTGCGATAGCGGAACCGTGGTTGGCGGCGATGGATGCCAGAGAGCAAGCGGTAACGTCTGCCGAAGCGGCGGGCGTCACTTCCCTGCCCGTATGGGTGCGCAATGAGTGGAAGACGGTGGAGACGGAGATCAAGTACGCGGGGTATCTGGAGCAGCAGCGCCGATCGATTGAAAGGTTGAAGGCCGCGGAGGGCACGGTGATTCCGGCGTGGTTCGACTACAGGAACATCAGCGGGCTGTCGCGCGAGATGGAGGAGAAGCTATCGACGATCCGGCCGGCTACGCTGGGGCAGGCGAGCGGGATCGCCGGGGTGACGCCTGCGGCAGTGGGGCTGATTCACGTGTATATCGAGATCCAGGCGCGCAAGCTTTCGGCGTGATGCTCCTGCTGCCGGCCTGATACGGGCTAGTGGACGATCTCGCCCCCGGCCTCGTCGGTTTCGGAGTCTATCTCGGTCTCGAAGCCCTGGCGGAGGCGCTCGAGGAAGTCTTCCGCATCGAGACTTTCGTCCTGGAGGATGTGAGCTTTTACGATGTGCTTCGCCAGATCGGCGAGCATAACGCCCCAGTAGGCGGGGTCATCCCAGACGCCCGAGCGTAGGCTGACGTGCTGTCCTCCTTCGGCGATCCAGACGCGGATGAGCTCGAAGGCGGCTTTGTCGCGCTGGGCGATGGGGGGTACGTCGAGAGACTGTTGTTCCGTCATCATTCTTCTCCAAGCTGCGGCTGGTGGGCGACTTCCATAGTATGGGCTTGCGGGGGCGACGACAACGCCGGCGGAGCTTGCATATCCGCTCGGCTCCCCAAGTGCGGGTCGCTGGGTTACGTCTAAACCGAAGCACTTGATTGTTTACGGAGAAAGCTCATGAGCCTGCGACTCGTTTTGGATTCCTTGTGTTGTCCCTGGTCGTGGGCCTCCTTGGCTGGGTTTGCCATGGCACAGTCAGTTCGGAAGGAGCCGATCGTCGCACCGGCGATCGATGAGACGCACTTGACGGCACACAGCGACACAGCGGTGTTTGCGGGTGGCTGTTTCTGGGTCGTGCAGACAATATTTCAGAGGGTCAAGGGAGTGACGTCGAGGACCGCCGGGTATTCAGGGTGCGCAGCGCAGACGGCGATGTACGACCAGGTGTCCGGTCCTGTCGTTTAAGTCCAGGCTGCGACAACGGGGCATTCACGCCCGCATCGCATTGAAGTTTCGTACCAGCAACTCGCGTGCAGAAGCACCATCAGTGCTTTGGGCGGCCAACCCTCCCGCAGCTCACTATGCGCTACGAACAACAAAATAGGGCTGGTTTGTCAGCTCGGGTGCAAACCCCGGGTAGAGTCCTACCTCCCCCTCACCTCCCCTAACCTCGAAGAAGTATTCGAGCGGAAACTTTGACTGTGTATAAGGGGCGGGGATCGTTGTAGCAAATTCACCCTCCCGCATTTGCATCGGCGCGGTCCGGTAGTTCTCCGCCTGATCCACGTGCCTGTAATGGAGGAGAACGCCTGTGATTCCAGCAGGCACTCCAAGACGCAGCGTCAATGCCACGCCCTCGACAAAGCGTGTCGGAACGTCGTGCTGTGCGTTGATCCGGGTGCGCTTCGTCCTGGTTAGGACCACCTTAATAGCAGCTGTCGCTTTCTGTCCGGACGAGGCCTCGCCCGCAGCCGCGTCGAGCATAGAAGCAAGCGCAGCGATATCCTTGTCGATTGCAGGGAGGCGATCTGCCCAGTGACCTCGTAGCTGCGGCTCTTCACCCAGCGTGACGTCCTCCATGTACACGCCCGTACTCACCTCGGCCACCTCGGCCCAGGCGCTGCGAGCCCGTCTGTACTGCTTCGTGGAGGCCTCCAGCGCCGAACGATGGTTTGTACTCTGGTAGATCTTGAAGAGCACCCCGCTGCGAAGCTTTGCCGCGAAGAACTCGCCGAGGCCTGCTTGCATCAGAATGTCTACTTTTGCCCGCCGGTACGTAGCGTTCCCGCGCGCACTGATCGAAGCCTCTGCCTCAGCGAGGGACTTACGCCCGGAGAGAGCAAAGTCCTCGATCCACTGTGCTACTTCGAGAGGAGAGTACCTCCCGGACCTCTTTCCTTCGAGCAGTTCGTCGGCGCACTCGTCGATGGTCGAAAACAATACGGGATCGAACGGGCTCACCTTTCCAAAAACCCGCGGCTGGGGTGAGTCACGGTACGGGCCAAAGCGCTCGGCATCGATCAAGGACTGATTCACGTACATCTCTGGCCAGTAGGTATTGTTGCCCGCGGAGGGCGCGTGCGCCGTCGTGATGATCGGAAGGATGCGACTCACGTTGGCTAGGGCCGTCGCCAGCGGCACTGCTCCTGAGCCCAACTGCTTGATCAGTGCTCGTCGAAGCACTTGCGGATTCGTTTCCGGGTTGTAGAGCAGGCGACCCCACACACGTGTGCCGTACTCGTACTTTTGCCAGTCCCAGCGCACAGCATACGATGGCTCCTGATAGGCGCAACGATTGCCCGCGTGGCCCGACCCGCGCCGACCCTTGAACGACAGCATCTCCTGGATCTCTACGCCATTGCTGCCGCAAAAGCTGAAGGCTCTTGAATATGCGGCTGCAAACTGCGGGTCTCCCCAGAGCAGAACGCGCTGCGTACCTGGCCAGATGCGGTGCACCACTGTCCACCTTCGGTCTGCTGGCAGAAGATCGCCGTACCCGTAGCGCAGAAACGCTCGAGTCCCTTCACTCAGCGCCATCAGGCCCTTACGATCACTTGTCTTTGGCTTCTCCAACGACCGTATGTCCGCCTGATGGTATGTCATGCCCATGTGTTCTCCCCAGAACTTGGGCGACATCTGCACCGGTTGTCCGGTGTCAAGCGCAATGTCGATCATTTTCTGGCTCATTCCCTTCGTATGCATGTCGATCGGCACTGTCCGGCCACACGTCTTGACACCGTCGAAGACAGTCTTCCAAAACTCGAAGCTGCCCTCTTCGACGCCACTCTCGCCATGAATGCGAAACGTCAGGCCGTGAATGTTAGGGACCTCCTGCAGCAGCATGCGAACCGCATCACGGCAGTACGAACCATGCGTGGCTTTGTCGAGTCCTTCAATCGTAAAGGTCGCATCAGGACTATCGATCCACTCATAGCCATGCATCCAAAGGCCGACGTGAAACTCAAGACCACGCTTGACGCATTGTTCGCTAATGTACCGCAGCATCACCAGATTACGATCACGTTCCGCATCAGAAAGTTGCGGCACACGCACGTTGTATCCAGGGACCTTCAGCAGAAATGGGTAGGTAAAGAGGAAGTACGAGTCGGTCACCTTCCGGATAAAGTCGTACCCAATCCCGAACGCAAGATTGAACCGATTGAATCGTTGCGACGCGAGGAGGTCGAAGTACTCCGGCCACATCTCACGATCGTTGTACCAAGGCTTGTCCTCGGGCTCGCTGCAGAAAAGTCGTGTTAGGCTTCGAACCGCATTGGCAGGCTGCTCCGCCCTGTTCTCCAAAGTTCGGAGCGCAGCGATCGGATGGTCAGAACTCGATATGAGATCCGCGAGTTCCGTCAGCGCATAAGCAAGCCCGCGGCTATCCTGCCCACAAGCCAACACGGTAAGCCCGTGGATCCGCCTTTCGGTGACGATCGCCAACGCCTCCGTAACATTCGCCATGGAGATTCCCGCTTTCGTTAGCATCCGGGTCGCGATCGGTGACTCTACGGATCCGACGACAAGAACCAGACCGGAGCCTATTTTGTCCGGAACACTTGGGGCGCGGTTCACCTGCATGCCATGTGCCGTCAGTGAACGACTCACCTGTTCCAGCGCCCATATAACCGGTTGTGATGCCGCGACCGTGTCTGACTGAGAGACGACAAGCAATACCACTTCATGGCTAGCCGAAGATGCCGATCGCGCCGTTGCAGCAGATCCAGCGGCCGCGACCGTTGCAGCCGTAAGGAAGTGACGCCGATTCCAGCCCCCCTTTACCTCTTGCATCGCCCGTCCCTTGTTTAGTTCGCGAGTATGCTAATTTGATGGTCAGACCATCGTCAAGGCGACAACAGCCAAGTAGGTTCCTCGCTCGACCTGTGGTGTGGACCTATTGCCTTTGCGGCAGGTTCCCGAGATAGCTCCGTCGCTGCAAGGTCGGGCATACCGGCGCGAGCAGGCTGCCAGCACGCTCGAGTACAGGACGAATGTAATCGCGAGATCGCTGTCAACGTACCGGTCAAATCTCGTTGGCGTGGCGATGCTGTCGCTTTGAAGTTCGGTGTACCCGACGTTCTGGAGGAATTGTCGACAGCGCCGAGGAATATTCGATTGGAGGGCAGCATGACAGGACTAAGGATGCATACACAGATGGGTAACAGGGCATTGCTGCAACGCAAATCATTCGTCGTCATTGCGTTCCTTTTATCGATATTGGCATGGACGCACAGGGCGAGTGCGCAGGAGACCCGTGCCGCGTTGAGCGGCACCATCACAGAAGTAACGGGAGGTGCACTTCCCAATGTGACGCTGACGCTTGCCAATCGCAATACAGGTACATCCGCTACGGTGCAGAGTAATTCCGAAGGACAGTACAGATTCTTGTTTATCGATCCGGGAACGTACAGCTTGTCCGCGGATGCAACTGGGTTCGCAAAATATGTGCAGCAGGGCCTGACCCTCAATGTCAGCCAAGCTTCCACGATCGATATTCGCATGGTCGTTGGTTCGGCGGAGCAGACGGTGGAAGTAGTGAGCACCTCGCCACTTCTGGAGACGGAAAAATCTGATCGTGGAGTTGTACTGCCGGAAAGGCAACTCGAGGAACTCCCCATCTATGTGCGCAATCCTGTGGTGCTGGTCGAGATCGTTCCAGGCGTCATTCAACAAACACAGCGGTTTGACCTTACTCCATTCACCAACAACGGCAACTCGCAATATGCCATCAACGGAATTACCGGGGATGCGACCGAAAACCTCTTAGACGGTGCTCCGAACGATATGATCTACCAGGGCCTGAATAGCATCGCGTATATTCCATCGGTAGATTCAGTCTCAGAGTTCAAGGCGATCACGGCACCCTACGATGCTCAGTATGGGCGCAACGGAGGAGGAGTGATCTCTGTAGCGACTAAGAGCGGCACAAACAAGTTTCACGGTACGGCCTACGACTTCGTACAGCGAGTTTTCCTCAACGCAAATACGTATGCCAATAATGCCAACTCCCTGCCCAAGAGCGATTCATCGCTGGACGAATATGGATTTACGCTCGGCGGTCCGGTTCACATTCCTCGTCTGTATAACGGCCGGGACAAGACCTTTTTCTTCGGCGCCTACGAGGGATACAACCAGAACACTAATCTGGCGACAGGTATCTCAGTGCCAACAGCAGCCCAGCGAGCAGGCGATTTCTCAAAGACATTCAATAGCAGCGGCCAGCTCGTTACAATCTACAACCCGGCTACAGGACGGAACGTTAATGGTGTTTGGACGCGCGATCCGTTCCCAGGCAACATCATTCCCGCATCCATGATGAACTTCACAGGAAAGGCTTTAGCTAATGAATATCCGTTGCCAAACTCAAACCAGAACGCCCTGGTGAACTGGCTGTAATAATTATTACAGCGCCTCCGTCACGAAGTACAACTTCAACAATGTGGTGGGCAGGGTAGACCATACTTTTTCCGAGCGTGAAAAGGTATACGCGCGATACGCGTGGAACAAAGCCAACATCAATCAGAATAGTAATCTGCTGACATCTGCCGCGATCGATACCCGCCTGGGTACGAAGACCAACAACGATCTAGTGCTCGATTCAGTTACGGTGTTGACTGCGAACCTGGTGTTTGACGCAAAGCTTTCGCTTACACGCTGGACACAGAGCTTTTTGCCGCAGGATTACGGCTCCTTCGACGCGACCCAGATCGGCTTGCCCGCAGCTACGGTGAATCAGTTCCAGGAGAAGCCACGGTTCCCCTACATCACTTTGACGGCTTCTCCTGCCAGCAACTTTCCCAACTCCGGTGGCAACGCACAATATCAGTACATGGGCAACTCTTCGGGCAACATCTACTTCGCACCGACTACTGCCATTACTGCGGCACCAACGGTGATCTACACGCGGGGACGTCAGACCTTCAAGAGCGGCTTGGACTATCGATGGACCCGCTTCGCCAGCTACCAGGGCGCGTTTGCGGGAGGCGCCTTCAACGTCACCTCAAACTTCACTCAGAAAAACTACCTGACAGCCGATTCCAGCAGCGGTAACAGCCTCGCTTCGCTGCTGCTGGGAGCTGCTTACCAGGGTCAAGTCGATGTGCTGCCACGGCCTTATTGGAGCATCAAGTACTACGGCTTATGGCTGCAAGACGACGTGAAGTTTACGTCTCGCCTTACGGTCAATCTTGGGCTTCGCTACGACATTCAGGACCCAATTACGGAGCGCCACAACATCTTTAATTACGGCTTCGACTATAACGCCATCAACCCCCTCAATACCTCGGCGAATCATGCGGCTTACCCGACAATCATTCGGGGTGGACTCGGCTTCGTGGGTGTGAGCGGCAACCCGCGGTCTCCGTTTCAGACCGACTACTCCAACATCCAACCTCGCGTCGGTGCTGCGTATCGCGTGACTAACAGCTTTGTGGTGCGCGGCGGCTATGGCGTCTTCTACGTGCCGCAGTTCTCGCAGGCAAGCCAGAATGGATTCAGCCAGCCCACGCCATTCGTGGGCACGCTTGATAGTGGCGCAACCATCTCGAGCACTCTCTCGAATCCCTTCGCGGCCGGTGTGCAGGCGGCGCAGGGAACGACTGCCGGGCTGGCCACGCTGAACGGCAAGGCCTTCACGTTCTCCGACCCGAGCGGCCAAATCGGCAACGTACGAAGCTTTTCCTTTGGTTTCGAAAAACAGCTTCCGGCTCACTTCACACTCGACGCATCATACGTTGGGACAAGGGCTCATCAGCTACCGGTTTCGGTCAATATAAATGCGCTATCCGCGGCCAACCTGGCACTGGGTAATACGGACCTCGGCGGAACAGCCTCCTATCTAACTGCACAGGTGCCAAATCCATTTGCGGGCTTGCTTCCGGGAACCACGTTGAATGGGGCAACCATCCAGCGACAGCAGACCCTGTTACCGTTCCCGCAGTTCACCTCCGTAACGCAACAGGACATCCCGATCGGCAGGACCTGGTACAACGCTCTCCAGATGACGCTTCAACAGCGCAACTGGCGCGGGCTGGATCTCACGGCGTCCTACACGCTGTCGAAGAACCTGCAAGCGATCAACTACCAGAACGCGCAGGACGCGGGCATCACCGGAAACGGTACGGGGAATGCCGGCACAGGCCTGAACGGGGCTTCGTTCGCGGATAACTCGCTCGCCGCGCCGACTCACAGTCTGACACCGTATGACCGGCCTCAGCGGCTGGTGATTGCACCGGTATATGAATTGCCGTTTGGAAAGGGACGTTTGTTCCTGACCCACTCGAACCGCGTCATAAACACGCTGATCTCCGGATGGCAGGGCGCGGCACAGTATGTATGGCAGTCTGGGGCACCAACGACAGCCCCGGCCGGAGTGGCGCTGATCGGCGATCCGAATGTAGCAAACAAGACGTATGATCATATGTTCAACACGGGCGTCCGACAGTTGAACGGAACGGTGACTTCCGTAGTGACTTCCGATGCAGCTGCTCCGGCGTGGCGCGTGCTTCCGGCATTTGCGCAGAAGACCACACCACAATACTTGGGCAACGTCCGTAATTTTTGGGGCTTTGAATCGCAGGTGACCGCGGCGAAGAACAACTACATCCGCGACACAATGAACCTGCAGCTGCGCATCGAGTTTCTGAATGCGTTCAACCACCCAATCTTCGGCAGCGACCCGAACGTCTCATACTCTTCCACTACATTTGGGCAGCTCGTGCGCAAGAACGGGCAAAGTAACATTCCCCGGACCATTCAACTCGCGGCACGGTTCATCTTCTAAACCGCACTGACGTAGGCTGGCGACACTCTCGACTGTCAGTTCCACCTTTGCTCATGAGCACTCAGAAGGAGAAGAGTTGTGGCTATTTCTCGGCGAGACTTTGTAACGTTGTCGGCGGTGGCTGCCGCATCGTCCGCGCTTCCTCAGCAGGTTGACGCGCAAAGCGTTGCCCGGCCCGCGATCCCTGGGCATAGCAAGCCGTGGCATCAGAAAATCAGGCGGGCCGGACAGATCAACATCACGGAGCATGACCCCGCCGTGATGGACGTGGAAGCCTGGGCGGACTACTGGGCAGGCTTGAAGGTCGATGTGGTATTCGCTTCGATTACGGGGATCATTGCGTATTACCCAACGCAGGTGCCCTTTCATCGCAAAAGCAAGTTCTTGGATGGTCGCGACTTCACTGGCGAACTTGTGACAGCGGCGAAGAAGCGAAACCTGCGGGTGATCGCGCGATTCAGTCCCGACCTGAACTGGGGCGACGCCCTGAAGGTGCACCCGGAGTGGTTTCAAAGAGACAAGCAAGGCAATCCGAAGCAGGCCGAGGAAGAGCCGTTGCTTTACCAGACGTGCATGTTCTCGACGTACATGACGGAGCACATGCCGGCGTTGATGCGGGAGGTGAACAGCCGATATAAGGTCGATGGGTTCTTTACGAACGCGTGGCCCGCGATCGGCAGGCTACCCGAGTGCTACTGTCAGGTCTGCAAAGACCTTCCCGCGTATGACACCCCTGCTTACTGGGATAAATTCACGGAAAAGGTCGTCTCCTCGTGGAAGCTGTGGGACGGCATCGCCAAAGAGAAGAGCCCGGACAACCTGTTTTTCGCCAATATGGGAGGAAGCATCAAAGCCGGTCCGAACCTGATTGCCCTGCGAGGTCTGGCGGAGTGGTTCAATTGCGATAACCAGGGTCGGGGTGGCGAGGAAGAGGCCATATGGGGATGCACGCTGCAAGGGCGTGTATGCAATGCCATCGTCGAGGGTCACACGGCTACCAACGTGACAGCCTCATACTGTACAGGCAAACCGCGCTGGAGAAACCTACACAAGTCCACGGAAGAAGCACAGATGTGGATGGCCGAGACGGTCGCAAGCGGCATGGTGCCGTGGTATCACTTCATCGGCGCGGAAGAGGGGCTGGGCGCGGACAAGCGCTGGCATCAGCCGGGATACGATTACTTCAATTGGCTGGCGAAGCACGACGACCACCTGACCAACAAGCGCACGATTGCGGATATCGCCGTTGTGATGGGGCAGCGCAATATGCGCTTTTACCAGCACAAGGAGCTTGGAGACCCGATGTTGAGCACGAACGGGCTCTATCAGGCGTTGCTGGAGGGCCGATTCCTTTTTGACTTCCTACACGAAGAGGACTTAGCGACTGGCGACAAGCTACAGAAGTACAAGACGATTTTGCTGCCGAACATCGCGATTCTGTCCGACGCCCAATGCGACGCGGTGCGGCGCTTTGTGGCCAGGGGCGGATCGATCATGGCTTCTTTCGAGACTAGCCTCTATGACGAGAAGAACCAAAGGCGCAATGATTTCGGCTTGGCCGACGTGTTCGGTGTCCATGCTGCCGGAGACCGCCGCACTCGCGTCGGCAATGCATACATGGGGCGGATCGAACGCAAGCACCCCATCCTTGAGGGCTTCGGCGATACGGACTGGCTGCCCGGAGCGCAATGGCTGCAGCCGACCGCTCCCGTCAAGGACCCCGTGCTGACGGTCATCCCGCCCTTTGTGAACTACCCGCCGGAACTGGCGTACCCGTATATCGAGAAGACCGACATGCCGAATCTGGTGACGCAGGAGAACAATGCGGGCGGAAGGACTGTGTATTACGCCGGAGACATAGAACGAACCGCGTGGCAGTCCGGCAATACAGACCTGGCGCGCTTGTTGCAGAATGCGATTCGATGGGCGTCGAAGGGTAAAGCTCCCGCTACGGTCACGGGCAGCGGGTCTGGTCGAAACGATCGCATGGGAAACAGAGGCCGGATACGCATTGCACCTGCTGAACTACACAAATCCGGCGGCCTACAAAGGTTACATCCGCGACTTCTTCCCGATCGGGGAGCAGAAGGTAAGCATGTCGATCCCGAACGGCAAACGTGTATCGCGGGTCGTGCTGCTACGGGCAGGGCGAGAGGTCCCCTGCGAGCAGGCAAACGGATTGGTGCAGTTCACCATCCCGAGTGTCATCGACCTAGAGATCGCGGGTCTGTATACAAGCTAAAGATTAGCGCACGAAGCACACGCAGGTCAGGAGCGGTATGAAGACGAATCGTCGCGAGTTCACTTTGATGGGAGCCGGCTCGGTGCTGAGCACCTTTGCCGCTCCTCCTTTGCTTGCTTCCATGCTGCCAGAGGGGTCTCCTATACCACCGCCGTCCGGAGCAAAGCCCTGGTACTACCGCATCAAGCGAATCGGCCAGACCAACTTCAATGAGAAAGACCCGGAGAACGGTAGCGTGGAGGATTGGGCGAACTACTGGACCTCTGCAAAGGTGGATGCCGTGGCGCTATCGGTCTCAGGGCCGATTGCCTTCTATCCGACCGAAATTCCGTTCTACAAGCGTTCGCCGTTTCTGAACGGTCGCGACCTGTTTGGGGAGTGCGTTACCGCAGCAAAGGATCGCGGGCTGAGGGTTTATGGGCGCATGAGCCCGGACATCCAGTGGACAGATCCCAAGCTGCTGGAGGCGCATCCACTATGGTTTCGGCGAACCAAAGAAGGCGCGTTGCAGCCGTCGGCACCTGGGCTGGCATTCACGTGCCAATTTGGTGGCAACTTTGCCGAGCTACAGCCGGCGATCCTGCACGAACTGAATCAGCGGTATGACATTGACGGAATTTATATGAACGGATGGCCAACGGTCCAGGTCTGCTATTGCGAGAACTGCCGCAAAATTGGTGACCCCCACTCCCCGGAGTACAAGGCTGCCCTGACCGCGAGCGCAATCGAGCTGATCGAGACCTACAAGAAAGTCGTGCGCGAGAAACATCCGGACAACTTCTATAGCTGTAACCTGGGCGGTGGCCTGCGCGAGGCGGGCCTGGATCAATGGCGCCTGACGCGCACAGCCTTGTGGTATACAGCCGACAACCAATCGAGGGAGAGCATAGATGCGCCGGTCTGGCAGGATGCACAGCAGGTAAAGTTTGCTCACTGCCTAATGGGCGACCGCCCGATCGCAGCTGTCACGGGTAGCTATGCACGCTCCGGCCGCATCATGTGGAGAAACGTTGCAGAGTATCCGGCGGAGGTGGAATGCCGCATGGCACAAACCGCGGCAGCAGGCGGCATCGTCTGGTACCACTGGCTGGGGCTCGAGCAGGGCTTCAAAGAAGACCGCCGCTGGCAGGAGGTCGGCCACAAGTTTCTAAGTTGGCACGCCTCCAATGACAAACATTTTCAGAACGTGAAGTCCCTGGCTACGCTCGCGGTAGTCGCCTCATCTCGCTCGGTTACGCTGTACGATGGGCCGGCCGGAGAGAACAAAACGGACTCCCTGCAGGGTATCTACGCCGTGCTGACCGATGCTAGGATCCCGTTTGATTACATCCACGAGAATGATATGTCGTCGGAGCGACTTGCAGCTTACACCGCGGTCATCCTTCCCAATGTGGCATTGATGAGCGATGAGCAGGCACGCTCGCTTGAAAGTTATGTGGAGGGAGGTGGTTCGCTGCTGGCGACCTTTGAGACGGGACTCTACGACGAGTCGGGCAAGCCGCGCGCCGACTTCGCTTTGGGCAAGATCTTCGGCATCCAAAGGACCGGACCCCGCGAGCGGGCCGAATATCAGCCGACGCAGCCTATCTGGCCAGTCCACCTGCAGAAGATCTATGAGCGCAACGCAATCACGGCCGGCTTTGAAGGTACTGAATGGATTGCTGGGCCGGTGTGGCGCATCCCGCTGGCTCCCGTAGCAAAGCCGATTATGACGTACATCAAACCGTACCCTGCCTACCCTACTGAGGAGGTGTACATGCGCGAGCCGCCCACAACTCTGCCCACGGTAGTGCTGCAGGAGAAGGGCAGGTCGAGGCTCGCCTATCTAGCCGGCGACGTAGATGCTTCTTTCTGGCGTCTGGATAATCGCGATCTCGGGCGCGAATTACTGAACACAATCCAGTGGGTGATGAACGGCAATCACGCCGTCACGGTGGACGGCGAGGGACTCATGGAGGTCTTTGCCTGGCAGACGGAGGCAGGCTTCACCTTGCACATGGTTAACTACAACTCGCCCAATGCATACCGCGGTAAGATGCGTAAACCGATCGCCCTGGGACCGCAGGCTGTAAGTATGGTTCTGCCTGAAGGTGCCCGTATACGCAAGGCATCGCTGTTGCGTGCGGGAACAGAGGTTCCCTTCAAACAGCAGGGCCGCCGTGTGGAGCTTACGGTGCCTTCCGTCGGTTCGTATGAAGTGGTAGCACTGGAAGTCTAGGTTGCGCAACATGATGCCTCTTCTTTCCCGCTGAGTGGTTTGCGATCGACTGCGTACGAGATAGAAGCGATGTAGCTCCTGGCGGGCACACCCGTGATGGTGAACTGACCGGTTGCATCGGAAGAGCGGTCACGGCGGTGTCCAGCTTGGCAACGTCAAAGGTACCGTGACGTAGTCATTGCTGAACCTGGCGATGCCATTGCTGATGGCCGAGGTGCCAGTCTGGAGGCCTTGCCGGGAAGGTCCAGCGAGGAGGGTTCAGCTCCGCCTCAGGTGTGGTTCCTCCCGTTGATCTGCAGTCGAGCATTGAGAAAATGATGTTTTGATCCCCGGTGCGCGGTGTGGTGCCGTGACCGATCACCCATCCGATACCATCTGCTTGCGCCAATCCTAAATTAACTGTGGAGAGCCTCTTGCACGGCGCGTGCGTGCCTCGGGCTGCTGGAATAGACCCGGCTCCAGGCACGGCGCAGTTGCCGTGTCGACTCGAAACCGGATTGCTCGGCGACGTTTTCCATATCCAGTTGGCTCTGGCTCAGCAGTTCACGAGCGAGTGCAACGCGTAGCCGGTTGCGGTAGTCAATGATTGGCATGCCCACATGTTCGTGAAAGAGACGGGACAGGTGACGTCCACTTGCACCTGCAATCGAAGCGAGCTGCTCCCTTGTCCACGCCTTTGTAGGGTCACTGGCAATGGCGTCCTGTACACGGTGAATTGCAGGGTGAATATGATTGCGGCCGTCGAGCCAGGGAGAGATCTGCGGATCTGCACCACTTCGGCGCAGGTACACGACCAGATAACGAGCTACCGCCAAGGTGCACTCCTGCCCAAGGAATTGATTCAAGACATACAGCATCAGATCGATCCCGGAGGTGACTCCAGCAGACGTATAGATTTGGCCATCCTGCACATACAGCCGATTGCCAAGAACCTTCGCCCTTGGTGCCACGAGTGCGAGTTCAGCGCAATCCAGATGGTGCGTGGTGCAAGTGAAGCCGTCTAAAAGCCCGGCGCGACCAGCAAATAAAGCACCGGAACAGATCGCGACAAGCTTGTGATGTGGCTTGATCGTCGTTCTCAGCCATTCAACAATCGCTATTTCCTGATCACGAACGGTGGTGGAGCCCGACGAACCTGCCCGCTTCATCGCCTTATCGACCTGGCCTACAATCACGACCATGGCATTAGCCGGCAGTGCCTTTGGAAGGGGCTCTATCTCGGCCAGCAGGATGCCTATGGATGTTTCGACCGTGCTGTTCACGCCCACGTACCTTACCGCGAATGAGACTTCTGCCTGCTCCGCGTTAGCCCTGCCCAGAACTTCAAGTGGACCGGCGACGTCGAGAAGCATGGTACGGGGTGGCAGAACGACGAAGACCGGAACGGTTTGTGGTTTGGCCATATTAACGATCCTCGTGATTTGACGACGTGGCCGGTGCTTGTTCCACGATGCGATGCGGGTGAGGCACCTACCATGCACGAATGCCATGCGGATCCCGGAGACGATGAGTCGCCGGATGTGTGTTGCAGCGGCCACACGCTGAGAACGCACCGTGGCTCACCTGTGAACTATCGCATCGGAAGATACATCTTGCCGCTATCGTTGCCTTAGAACAGCTTAAGCGCGTCAGTAACAGCGCGAAAGGGGTACTCCGGATTATTGCGGACAGAAACGGCCAACGGCAGGTCCACGCACCCAGTTTGGTGGGATTGCGTTCGCATAGCCTTATCCTTGTCTGGCATCCGTTCACGAGCCAGACCCTCCTCCAATGGTTGAAAGTACCCCGATTAGGAAGCTGCGTCCCCTTACTTTAGGTGACAGAATGACAAATCCGCCCGAGTTCGAAATATAGAGGCGCAGAAAGATTGACGTCGGCACGAGCCCGTTGATCTCCAGTTTGGACTCATAGAAGACGAGTGAATTGGCGAAAAGATCCCACTCCCTATCGGCGATTTGCAATTGCACATGCCTCAGTTCTGTTGGTTGCTGCTCACCCTCATCATCCTGCAGCAAGCCCCCGAAGGAGGCCGAGGACCCTGCGGCAGACTCTGCAAAGAGAACCAGCGAAGCCGTGCCTGAATCGAGCAGGAGGTTGCGGATACGCGGCGAACCATCCACCACTGCAGCGCGAATGACGAGGGCTCCAGCTGCCGAGTTTCCGGGCGTTGACAACCTCGTGAATGGAGTATGTCGCCCAGCTAGGGAACGGAGCAGGTCACCGTCGCCGTCGAACTCAAGGCGTCTATGCCCGTAGTCGATAAGGTAATCCGCCCCATTCAGCGTGTCCTGCCCCAAGACCCCTCTTATTGCGGGGTCCAGCTTGTGCACTCCAACCAAGTCTCTGACGAGTAACGGCAAGTGGGTCGCGGTGATCGGACCGACTGTAATGGTGCGCGCGACTGCCCACCCAACTGGCTTCTGGCGCACAAGCGTTCTGACCGTCTCACCCGCTTTAAGCTCCAGACCCAGTTTCTGCCCAAGTTCCAGATCCACAGTTGAGGAATTTGCTCCGGTGTCGAGCAGAAAGTCATACGGACCACTCTCGTTCACAAAAACTGGAACGATGATTGCGAATTGGTGCACAAGCCGAAATGAGAGTCTTGGCGACGTTCGGCTCTCGGCCGGTGCTGAACACACGACGCTGGCCAACGCTACGACACACAGTAAAGGGTGATGTAAGCCACAAAACCACGGCAGAGGTCTCAACCACGTGCGGGGCTTGTCCCTTAGCTCTTTGCCGTACAGTACGGCTCGCGCCCACGAGCGCCGGTACAGTGCGATCACTCCAGTGAGAGCTCGTGATGACCGTTGCACGATGATCAAAAGTAATGCCCGATCCGGATGTAACACCTCACACCTCCATTACTGCCTGCGCTGAAGGTTAGGAGGTCCGCTCAACATCGGAAAGCAGCACTTCGGACATACTTCGGACAGAAACGGTCACCGTGAGATGACGCGGGGGACTCAGGTCTTCGCTCCGAGATGAATACGCGGGTCGAGTGGAAATCAGGAGATAGCAGGATTAGCCCACTTCTCCAAGCCACTGTGTGCGAGGCGTAGCGATGTAACCAAGTTGATCCAGTTGCTTAGCAACATGCCAGTGCAGATTACGGAGGCGGTGCCGACCCATATCCCTGAGGATGCAGTGCCCATCCCGCTCACCTATTGCGACCACGGGCGACATCGATGGGCTTCAGGTCAGTGTCGGTGTTCGCGCTCACCCCGCGTTTGTGAAAGGGTAAGCTCTGGGTGTGCGGCTCGCTCCAGCCGTCGACACCGGAATCCTTCAGCCTGAACCAGAATCGTGAGTCCGGTGCAGCCGACAAAGCTTGCTATGAGCGGCATCGGTTGCTTTTCGGACGTTTGATAAGCCAAGGTGTGGGCCGCTGCCAGAGCAAACGCAGCATAGTTCCAACGTTGAAGCTGTTTCCAGCGCGGTGTCCCAAGAGCTCGCAAAGAGTAGTCATTGGAGGTCGCCAGCAGCGCGATGAGAACGAGTGCGCCGCCCAGACCGGTAAAATTCGCGGAACCGAAAAGGTCGTGACGAAACGGAACAACATGACGAGCCTTGTGTTCATAGACGTAATAGAGCCATGGCCTCCCGCGTAGATGAACCATCTGACCGATGACCGAGTGAGCGATTCCAACCACCCCAGCCCAGATCCCAACATCTCTCCTCAGGTCACTTGAGACCGGATTACGCTTCCTCCGAAGCACATTCCATGGTCCCAGGAGCAGTGTCATGAGCAGAAGCACCAATGCGGGATAGGCTGTGGCGAAACTGGCTCGGCTGATCGGATCGCGATAGGGACGCGTGATGTCCAAGACCGCGATCGAGCCCCCCGTCAGACAGAGCAGAGGAAGATGATGCCGTAGAAGTCTGTCCAGCAAACGTACGTGTCGCGGCAACAATAGAACACCTCCACAGTGATAGTCCTCGCGGCGAACAAATGCACGTACCGAGCAATCGCTCTAAGGAGCAGTCTCACAGGTTCCGTTCCGGTTTGCAGCTGCTACTGAATCTTTCTCACTCCGTGTTCTGCTGGCTCACTTGCGGGTGCGACCGCATGAGCTCGGGTCGGGCCCCTCGATTGAGTGGCGAGTAGCTCACGTCTACACGGAGAACCATTCTGCACCTGATGGATAGATTCGCTGAAGCTAACCTGCTCTAGCAATCACTTCTCGTCTTTTATTACGATCACGTACTGGGCCGAAACCGGGGCGCTGCTCTCCATGTCTCTCAGGAAAGTATACTTAGCGGTTAGGATGCGAAGGCAAGCGATCATCATAGGCGCAGGTCCGGCAGGTCTCACCGCTGCGTTGGAACTGTTGCGTCGCACAGACATAATCCCCATTGTGCTGGAGAGTACAGACGAGATCGGCGGCATCTCGCGCACCGTTCGCTACAAGGGCAACCGCATGGATATAGGTGGTCATCGGTTCTTCTCCAAGAGCGACCGTGTGATGCAGTGGTGGATGGATCTTATGCCTCCGGAGCTTAGAGAAGATGAGCCCGCCCACATCACGTACCAAGGCAAGCAGCGCCTCATCGAGGTACCCGCCTACCTGAAGCAAGGGCCGGTCCTCCGCGGCATCGGCCCACCCAAGCCCCAGACCGAGGATGCCATCGATGGCGATGACGAATCAGTTGCCTTCGTGGGCGAACTCGAGCCCGTTGTCACGGGTACCTTAACTGACCCCGATCTCGTCATGCTCATCCGGCCCCGGAAAAGTCGCATTTACTTTCTCCGCCGCTTTTTCGATTACCCCATCCGACTCACCGCTGGGACCCTCGCGAAACTGGGTGTCCTTCGCACGCTTCGCGTAAGCTTCAGCTATATCCGCTCCCGCTTCAGCAAAATCACACCCGAGAAGAGTCTCGAGGATTTCCTCATCAATCGATTCGGCCGCGAGCTGTATCTCACGTTCTTCAAAAGTTACACCGAGAAGGTCTGGGGCACACCCTGCCAGAACATCTCCGCAGAGTGGGGGGCCCAGCGTATAAAGGGCCTCAGCCTTACATCTGCAATCAAACACTTCTTCCGTAAACTCCTATTTCGCCGACGCTCTCACGGGCTATCTCAGAAGAGTACCGATACCAGCCTCATCGAACGTTTTCTCTACCCAAAGTTCGGCCCCGGCCAGCTCTGGGAGCACGTCGCCGAGCGCATCGTCGCTGCCGGTGGAGAGATTCATACCGGCGCAAAGGTGACTACGATCCACTGCGACCTCGCACCGTGCATCGCGGATTCGAACGGCGGTTCCTCCTCCGCGCGGCATGTGTCATCGGTTACCATCACAACCTCTTCCGGGGAACGGAGATGTTTCAATGGCGAGATGTTCTTCTCCACGATGCCGGTAAAAGATCTTGTCACCGCAATCGATGCGCCCATTCCTCTTGAGATCAGCGACATCAGCAACGGTCTCCAGTACCGCGACTTCATCACCGTCGGACTTCTCGCCAACAAGCTCAGGGTCACCGAAGCGAACGGCGCTCTCCTCAAAGACACATGGATTTATGTGCAGGAGCCTGATGTGCTCCTTGGCCGGTTACAGATCTTTAATAATTGGAGCCCACACCTCGTCGCCGATCCAACCAAGGTATGGATCGGTCTCGAGTACTTCTGCTACGAGACTGACGACCTTTGGCGTATGCCGGACGAAGAGGTCAAGCGGTTCGCCATCTCCGAGGTCGAAAAGATAGGCATCCTCGACGCGGCCGACGTCCTCGACAGTCACGTCGTGCGTGTTCCCAAAACCTACCCCGCGTACTTCGGCACCTATGATCGTTTCGACGAGCTACGGCAGTTCACCGACTCTTTTGAAAACCTCATTCTCATCGGACGTAACGGCATGCACAAATACAACAACCAGGACCACAGCATGCTTACCGCAATGACTGCCGTCGACGGGATCGTTGCAGGCCACATCGACAAGGCTGTGTTGTGGAGCATCAACACCGAACAGGAGTACCACGAGGAGAAGGTATAGGGACCTCTACATAGGTACAGTCATTCGCGGGTCAGTGCGATCAACTCGTTTGCGCATTGATTTGAAGATATCAGCGTGGTCCGGCGTTATGCCCTCTTCACGTGTGAGCACCACTCCCTCTCCACAATCCTGCTCACCCGAAAGTGGTACCGGACAAGCAGTCTGGCAGGCGTAAATAGCTGGATCAGAGCCACCGCGTATGCCCTCACGCCTTCTGCTCGTTTGCTGTTTTATGTTGCCTCTCTCGTTGGCAGAGCAGGCCGCCGCTTCGGTACAGCTTGCCTCCGGTTATGTCACTCGTGTGGATGCATCGGGTGGCTTCGACGTCGAAGGCACGCCCGTACGCGTCATGGCAGGCGCTGTCTTCACTGTGGAGCAAAGCGGAAAGGTCACAATCATCTCCGAACCAGGGGCCCTCCCTGTGACAAGTTATGGATGTGGAAGGGACCTTCGACAAGGGAACAAACACGATTCTTGGTACCCGCTTCAAGCTTGTGGCTCCCACCGCCGTCCGCATTCACGGAGCTGCCATCATCGACAAAGCTTCGATCGCTCCAAATGCTCCTTGTACGCAGGTGGTCCGCGCCCGCGGTTATTACCTTTGGCTGACTGCGGCGACAAAAGTCAAAATGGCTCCTCCGCTCACCTCCAGCCAGAAGCTGGATACAAACTGCTGGAAGCCGCTCTGGAACGTCCTGTTGATGAGGCTGGGCACCCTCCCCCTTTACTGCTCAAAATCCTCAGAGCATTGGGGTTAGCGCTGGACAGGCGCGTAGATTATTCGATCTGCACGGGTTACGGGCAAATTCGTTAAACCAGACGGGTTACGGATGTGCGGAGAAGGAGGTCGGGCACCTGTGCTCTCCGCCTCCCACTCCCAGTGTAGGAGTTTGCGGCCGCTGTTGCGCCACGGTGGGGAGGTTGATCACTTCACGCCTTTGTTGGGATCCCAGGTGCCCTGGAGTTTGCGGATGAGGATGATCTGGCCGGTGTGGTAGGCGTTGTGGGCGCCAATGTGGGCGACTGGGGAGGCCCACTGCTGAAGGTGGGCGTCGTCGGCGGTCTCGACGAGGTGCTCGAGGTCGGTGAGGACCTGGTCGAGCTGCTGGACGGTGGAGGTCCAGGAGGCGGCGTCGAACTTGTTGAAGGTCTCCTCGTTGGAGCCGTTGTAGGCGGGGGCCTTTGGGTCCTTCATGTGGGAGAGCACATCCTTGTTCCAGAAGAGGAGGTGGTTGGTGAGCATGCCGACGGAGTGGTCGGCTGGTGCGGGATTCTTGGTGGCCTGGGATGGGGGGATCCAGCGGGCCTGCTCGGGGGTGAGTCCGGCGACGGCGGTGTTGACGGGGACGAACCACTCGGCCTTGTTGTGGGTGGAGCGGAGCTGCTCGAGGAGGATAGAGCGGAGGGTAGCGGGTTTGGGCTGGGGCTTGGCGGGCGTTTGGGCGATGGCGAGGGGGGCGAGGAGGAGGACGAGGAGAAATCGATTGAGGGACATGCGCGCTCCGTTTTGCGACCGGGTGGATGGCTTTGCGGGCCCGGTCGAAGGGTATCAGGAGGGAGGTCGAGTGGACGGAGGGATGGGACGAGATGCGGGTTGCTGGGCTCTCGGTGGTGGCGGTAGAGGATGGGAGCGGATCGCGTGTTCGGCGCGGAGGCCCACCGCATCACCCCGCCAGCGGGAGCTGGCGGGGACCCCGACTTAGACGCGATGAGACGGTCGCCAAATGGCGGGCGCGGCGCTGCCGGGTCAGGCCGTGGCGGAGTCGGCGGTGGTGGGATCGATGACGGTGCGGACGAGCGAGACCTGGTTGGCGGGAAAGCCGCTCATCTCAGCGTGTTTGTAGACGGTGGCCTCGTCGGGGGCGATGTAGACGCAGTAGACCTTGTCGCCGGTGACGAAGCTCTGGACCCACTGGAGTTGGGGGCCGATGGTGGCGATGACGCCGCAGGACTTCTGGGAGATGGCCTGAAGCTGGTCGGGGGTGAGGTCGCCGGCTCCGGGGATCTCGCGCTCGATGACGAATTTGGGCATGGTGGTCTCGCTCGCGGTGAATTTGGGTAGAGGGCCTGCGAGGGAGCGTATGCGCGGGAGGGGGTGGAGTCAAGGGATGTGTGGGCGTGCACCCGAGATTGTGTCTCAGGTTAGGTGGATGGTGGGGTGGGGAGTGCGGGTGAGGTGGTGGAGGTAGCTGGAGTGGGGCCAGTCTTCGGGGGCTTTGACCAGGCCTCGGGTGACGGGGTTTTGGTGCATGTAGTTGAGCTTTTCGAGGAGTTTCCGGGTGGTGAAGACGTTGAAATCGTAGTAGCGGGGCTGCCAGAAGGGTTTGGTTTCGGCCTGCTTCGAGACGGAGAATTTCAGGGCCTGGAGGGCTTTGGCCAAGGGTGTTGCGGCGGGTTCACTGAGGAGGAGGTGGACGTGCTCGGGCATGAGGACGTATCCGTGGATGTCGAAGCTGTAACGCTTGCGGGTTTTCTCGAGGGATCGTTCGAAGAGGGTGTAGTGGCGGGTGAGGTGGGCTTCGCGGCGGTGGCAGCTGAAGGTGATGAGTGGAGGTGGCCTTGTGTCTGGTAGCGCTTGAGGCCTAGCGGCATGGGTGGATTTTAGCTCTCGTCAGGATCTTCGCTTCCGCGAAGATTGCCCACCTTAGCCGCGATGAGACTGCGTCGAAGATGGGGCACCCGGGGTTGTGTCTCGATTGGAGACCTCGGCCACCCGCCGTGACGGGAGACCTGCACTTCTGTGTTATCAACGCATTTGGTTCTTGTGTTGTAGCGGAGGTACAGGTAGGTTGGGTGAGCTGCAGCTCCCCTTGAGTTTTTCAGCCTTGGATGGTCTTTGACATGAAAAGTGTGCTCGTTGGTTCTCTCGCCTATGTTCTTTGCGCCGGTGCTCCGGCTTTCGCGTGGCAAGCTGTGGCTCCTGCGGCTGGAGTTGCTCCAACGGTCATCGCTGCTACAGGTGCAGCAATCCCGGATGCGAATGGGATGTACAAGCTGCGCGAGGGCGAGGATGTGTCGCTGACATTTGCTCAGGATCTAAGTTCGAAGACCTCCTCAGACGGCGACCCGGTGACGCTGGTGCTGGTGGACGACCTGAAGGTCGGTGGCGTGGTGGTGGCGCGGGCCGGCGCAAAGGCGACGGGAGAGGTGACGAATTCGAAGCGCGCCGGGATAATGGGGAAGGCGGGCGAGTTGAACATGCGGCTTAATTATCTGAAGGTTGGGGACAACAAGATTCACCTGCGAGGTACGAGGGGGAAAGAGGGTCAGAGCGGCCAGACGGGAGCGATTGTGCTGACGGTGCTGTTTGGGCCGATCGGGCTAATCAAACACGGGAAGGAAGTTGAGATCAAGCAGGGTACGGCGCTGAAGGCGTTTGTGTCGGATGACATCCCGCTGCCGCCTGCTCCGCCAGCGGGGTCTTAGGACTCCGCAACTGGAGAGATGGCCTTGTTGCTGCAGTTGATGGAGAAAAGCGGCATGGGTGGATCTTAGACAAATGAGTTCTTTTGTGGGGGTGGGCGGGAGCGGTTCGCGCGTTCCCGCGAAGGCCCACCTTAGCCGCGATGAGACTGCGCCGAAGATGGGGCACCCGGGGTTGTGGCTCGATTTGAGACCTGGGCCACCCGCCACCCGAGATTGTGGCTCGCTTTGAGACCTGGGCCACCGCCCACGCGTAGAAATAGTCCCCGGTAATCCGTAGACCTCTCGAGTATAGGAGAGACGAACGCGAGTATGGCCACTACTTTGTGGGAGAAAATTAAACAATCAAACGCGGTTCCGCTTGCGCGTTGGTTGTGCCTCGCTTTCTTCATCTTTCTTTATCTCTTCTGGGTTCTTGAGTGGCGGTATAGGGGGGAGGTGGTACTTCCAGGTAAGGCGGTGGCTGCTCTGGGCGCAGCAGCAGGTGTGATGTCAGTCATCCCTGAGATCACGGGTGCCCAAAGGTTCATGTGGATACTCATCCTAGTCGCCTTCTTCAGATTGGAACTCATTGTGCTGAGAGAAGATCACGCTTCGCACCAGCGGGATGATGCTGGAAATTCAACGACAGCAGCGAGAGAGCTATAAAAACTGCTAGAACAAAGTGATTCCATAACGCTTGGACAGAGGCTTGGATTCGAAGCCTCGCTCCAAGAATCTGAAAATTTCCGCCATCAGCAGGACACTCGCTTTAATACGGTTTTGAGAGAGCAGCAGGAGCTGTTCTCAAACCAAGTTGAATCATCGAAAAGGAATCTCGATCAGATTACTGGAGGCGAGAGTTACATCGCAGTATTGCCAATTTTCGTAACTGATGGACCGGTAGATCAATTTCTACTTATGGCGCAAACATACGGGAATGATCTGGTTTGGGACGCATCGATCAGTGTGAGAGAACTTACGGGTCGCGAAGTGTACGACCTTCCAGAGATGAAAGCGCTCATTCTCGGGATAGTCGGGACGACGGAGAACATCGGCAATCTGTCATCTACTTCATCCAGGAGGCTATCTACTACGATTGCTCCACATAAGGGTGTGACTACGGCATATCAGATCAATGTATTAGCGCGCAATCGAGGAACTAGCGAAACATTGCGAGTTCGCTTCAATCAAGCTACTAACGAATGGGAATACAAGTCGAAGATTGTTCGGGCTACAAGCGCGTCCGGCAAGTATTACGAGAACACTAGTAAAACTCTTGCTGAGGATAAGCAGTGGATCGTCACGACCATAGTCCTCGGGCAGCACTGACATTGACCCGGCGTAATGAAGATATGACGATGTCGATCTCTACTTAGGAGCTCCTCGACTTATCCCACTTACTGCAATAAGGTTCCGTTTTCCGGTTGGGTTTTGGGGTCTTCGGGGGGGATGGTCATGGCGGCGGCTACCTTGTCGTCGTTGTCGAGGTTGAGGAGGCGGACGCCCTGGGTTCCGCGGCCTGCGGAGCGGATGGTTTTGGTGTCGATGCGGATGATTTTGCCGAACTGGCTGATGACCATCATCTCGGTGGTGTCGTCGACGAGCTGGATGCTGGTGACCTTGCCGGTCTTGCTGCTGGTCTTCATGTTGATGACGCCGGTTCCGCCGCGGGACTGGAGGCGGTAGCGGTCGACGTCCGTGCGCTTGCCGTAGCCGTTTTCGGAGACGGTGAGGATGAGGCAGGGGGTGAGGCCGAGTTTTTCGTCGAGCTTATCGAGCTTGGCCTGGGCGGCGGGGTCGATGGGGGTGTTTTCGCGATCGGAGCCGAGGATCTCCTGGCCGTCGGGGGAGCCGACTCGTTTCGAAACGGCCGAGAAGGATGGGGCGCCCGGGGCTTCTGAACCCACCTTAGTCTCATCCCGGCTGGCGGCGGGCTGAGCCGAAGATGGGGCACCCAGCGTTTGGGTGGAGGAGAGGCCGGCTTCGTCCATGACGTCTTCGAGCTGGGCGGTGAGGCCGAGTTTTTCGGCGGCTTCGCGGCGGGCACGTTCGCGGGCTTCGGGAGATGGGGTGACGGCGGCTCCGATGACGAAGTCGCCTTTGCGGAGGTTGATGCCGCGGTTGCCGGTGGCGGGGCGACCCATGGGGCGGAGATCCTGCTCGTTGAAGCGGATGGCCATGCCGTCGTGGGTGGCGAGGAAGATGACCTGCTGGCCGTCGGTGAGGCGGGCGGTGATGAGCTCGTCATCCTTGTCGACGTTGATGGCGATGATGCCGCGGGCCATGACGTTCGAGAAGTCGCGGAGGGGGGTCTTTTTGACGGTGCCGTTGCGGGTGGCGAAGAGGACGTTGTGGCCCTCGTCGGTAAGGTTGCGGACGGGGAGGATGGTGACGACCTTTTCGCCGGGCTGGAGGGCGACGAGCGAGGCCATGGCCTTGCCCTTGCCGGCGGCGGAGATGTCGGGGATCTCGTAGACCTTGAGCCAGTAGACGCGGCCGGTGTTGGTGAAGCAGAGGAGGTAGGCGTGGGTGGAGTTGATGATGAGCTGGGCGACGAAGTCTTCGTCGC
>JAABUZ0100002170.1_pt1 | contig 33567 bp, 31 predicted proteins | sample 5562091 | NCBI WGS metagenome assembly JAABUZ01 (sample SAMN12813069, study PRJNA571459) | rock metagenome | isolation source: Antarctica rocks | place: Antarctica: Victoria Land, Linnaeus Terrace sud | collected 2015-12-21
CCCCCCGAGACCTTGCGAGGGTCAGCCATGAAGACTCCCATGAGCCGTTTCCAGATCCATGACGATCTCACCGCGCCCGAGGGCTCGGTCGCCGTTCTCCGCGGCGCCCTCTCCTCAGGCGGCCAGCTGCCCAATTTCCTCGGCGTCCTCGCCGGGTCTCCGGCGGCGCTGCGCGGGTACGCGCGGTTTCGATCCGAGCTGCGCCGCGGCCGGCTGACGGCGCCGACGCTCGAGCGGATCGCGCTCGCCGTGGCCGAGTACTACCAGTCGGGACCCGGCATCGCGACGCACTCGCGGACCGCCCGGCTCTCCGGACTCGCCTTCGACGAGGTGGCGCTGGCGCGGGAGTTCGATTCCCGGGACGCCCGTGAGGCCGCGCTGCTGCGGTATCTCAAGGCGGTGCTGGTCGACCGCGGCCGGGCGCCCATGTATCTGCACGAGGAGGCCCGCGAGGCGGGGTGGTCCGACGAGGAGATCCTCGAGTCGATCGCCGCCGTCACCGTGGAGAGCTTCACGGCGATGGTCAACGTCGCCGGTGAGGTTCCCGTGGACGGTTCGACCGAGGTGACGCGCGCGCTGGAAGCGGCCTGAGCCCGGTTGGCCGGCATCGGCAACCACTATGCTGAGTCGATGGCAGCGTCGGAGGAGACCGCCAGCAGATTTCAAGCGCGCGCCAACTGCTGCCCGCTCTATCACGAGGCCGTGGAGCTGGTCGGCCGCCGCTGGACGGGCGCGATTCTGCGCGTGCTGATGGACGGCCCGCTGCGCTTCTCCGAGGTGGCGGCATCGATCCCGGAGCTGTCGGACAGGCTGCTCTCCGAGCGCATGAAGGAGCTCGAGGCACGCGGCATGGTGGAGCGCAAGGTGATCGCCGGTCCGCCGGTTCAGGTCCGCTACGAGCTCTCGAAGATGGGTCACGAGCTCGAGCCGGCTCTGGGCGAGCTTCAGGCGTGGGCGCGACGCTGGCTGGGCGATCACCCCGCCTGACCTGAAGCCCGCGCGCCCCCGGGCGTCCGGACTCAGAGCCGTCCGGATCGACGCTGGCTGCCGTGTTGCCAGCTGACGGTCGTGCCGCTGAGCCGCAGGGAGTCGGAAACGATCGCGGTGCCCGCATCGAGCTGGCGGACGGTGGCGCCCGCAGCGGCGTAGACGGCGGTGCTGGCCGTGTGGCGAACGATCGAGCTGGCGCGTGCGATCCACGCAACGTCGCCGGCGGGGTCGGCGGCGATAGCCGTCACCGTGGTGAAGCTCTCCGGGCCGGGAGCGCTCGCCGCCCCGTGGGTGAACAGCGTGCGCCCGTCGGTGAGCCGCCGAACCTGCACGACGCTGCTGCCGGTGTCCACCCCGCAGGACAAAGTCCCGAACGCCGCCAGCCGCCCGGCCACCGTCACGGCCTGGACCTGAACCGAGCCGTGGCAGAGGCTCGTCGTCCCCAGCGCGAAGTGCCGGCCGCCGCCGCCCGCCGCGCAGCCGGAGACGAGCCGGCCGACCACGTAGACGCGGGCCGACCCCGATACGGCCAGGGTGCGAGCCGAGGCCGGGCCGCAGGATCGTGTCGGGGCCGAACGACCGGCGGCCGCCGCGCCGTATGCGCTGAGCGCGCCGATGACCACGATCGAGGCGATGATGCGGCTCATCCTGGCCACGATAACGCTCCCCGGGACGAAGCAACGCGCTGCTCAGTAACGTTGCGCGCCATGCCCGAGCACCCGCTGACCGCCGATGACGTTCTCGCGAGCGTGGCCGAGCAGGGAATCCGCTTCATCCGCCTGTGGTTCACCGACGTCCTCGGCCAGCTGAAGGCCTTCTCGATCAACGTCACCGAGCTCCCGGACGCCTTCGAGAGCGGCATGGGCTTTGACGGCTCGTCGATCACCGGCTTCAACGCGATCGAGGAGTCCGACATGATCGCAATGCCCGATCCGAGCACGTTCATCGCGCTGCCTTGGCGGCCCGAAGAGGCGGGCGTCGCGCGGATGTTCTGCGACATCCTCACCCCCGAGCGCACGCCATACGAGGGTGATCCGCGCCACGTGCTGCGCCGGGCGGTGCAGCGCGCCGAGCGGATGGGCTTTGACCACTTCTACGTCGGACCCGAGCTCGAGTACTTCTACTTCCGCGACAGCAAGTCCACCGAGGTGCTCGACGAGGGCGGCTACTTCGACCTGACCACGCTGGACGCCGGGTCCGACCTGCGCCGGGAGACCGTGCTCGCGCTGGAGCAGCTGGGGATCCACACCAAGTACACCCACCACGAGGTCGGGCCCAGCCAGCACGAGATCGACATGCGCTATGCCGATGTGATGAAGATGGCCGACGACTGCATGACCTACCGGATCACGGTCAAGGAATACGCGATGAAGTACGGCCTGCACGCGACCTTCATGCCCAAGCCGCTGTTCGGCGAGAACGGCTCCGGGATGCATACGCACCAGTCGCTGTTCCGCGGCGAGACCAACGCGTTCTTCGATCCCGAGGATCAGTACTACCTGTCGGATGTCGGCAAGGCGTTCATCGCCGGCCAGCTGCGCCATTCGCGCGAGATCTGCTCGATCTTTGCGCAGTGGGTCAACTCCTATAAGCGGCTGGTGCCCGGATTCGAGGCGCCGGTGTACGTCGCCTGGTCACGCCGCAACCGCTCCGCGCTGGTGCGCGTCCCGCTCAACCACCCCGGCAAGGAGCACGCGACGCGGATGGAGCTCCGCTGCCCGGACCCGGCCTGCAACCCGTACCTGACGTTCGCCGTCCTGCTCCAGGCCGGCCTGGAGGGAATCGAGCACGGCTACGAATTGCCTGACCCGATGGAGCGCAACCTCTACCACCTGTCTCCCGACGAGCGCCGGCGCCTGGGCATCGATCAGCTCCCGGAGACGCTCGGCGAGGCGATCGAGCTGACCGCCCGGTCCGAGCTGGTCCTGCGCACCCTGGGGGAGCACATGTTCAACCGCTACATCGAGATCAAGCGCCAGGAGTGGGACGACTATCGCGTCCAGGTCACGCCCTGGGAGTTGCAGCGCTACCTGCCGGTCCTCTGAGCCGCCGCCGGGCGCCTACCTGAGCAGTAGTCACGCCGTGATCAGCCGCTGATGGTCGGCAGCGAACGCGCGTAGCTCCTGGGATCGCCGAGGGCACCAAGTGTGTAACGCCGCGCGCCCGCGTAGTGCTGCGCGAACCGGGGATCGCTCAACGATGCGATCCGGGGCTGGCCACTGGGGTCGGGAGCCGTCAGGAAGCGCCCGCTGCCGACGTAGAGGCCGACCTGGTGCACGAAGCCCGAGTCGTCCTTGAAGAAGACGGCGTCGCCCAGCCTGAGGTCCTCGCGCCCCACCGGCGCACCGACGTCGAACTGCGCGGCCGCAACCCGCGGCAGCTGGATTCCCTGGTGGGCGAACGCCAACTGAACCAGCCCCGAGCTGTCGATACCGGTACGGGAGCTCCCGACGCTCGACGGGGTCTGGAGGTATTGCAGGGCCACCTTGAGGGCGGCCTGTCCGAGCGGAACGGGCGGAGCGGGCGGGGGGACAGCGAGCTGCGCGCCGTGCAGCAGGGCCTGGGCGGTCGCGAGCTCGAGCTGGTAGCGATAGCGGTACTCGGCCGCGGGCTGTTCGACATTGGCGACCAGCTCTCCCCAGGTGGCCGGGTTCTGAGCCAGTACCGGATACTGAGCCTTGACCGCCGTGGCGTGATCGATGAACCATTGGATCTGCAGCTCGGGGTTGGTCGGGTAGCCGGTGTACGGCCCCTGGTTCCAGATCCCCTGCCGCATCTGAAAGAAGCCAACCGAGTCCCGATCGCCGTAGTTGAGGTTGCGCAGCCCCGACTCGGTCAGCGCGGCCATGACCGGCAGCTCCGCCGGAAGGCCGGCCTTGACGGCGTGCGCGCCCATCCATGCGGCCAGCTGTTGGGGACTGGCGCTGTCTCCGGGGTAGACGAGCGGGTCGGCGGGCTGGGTGGGCGGCGTGTCGAGCATCCCAGCGGCGGGTTGCCGATGGGCATCATGGCCGCCTGGTGTGGCCGGCCGGCCCCCGGCCTGATCCGGGGGGGACGCGCCCTCGGCATGGGGATGACTCCCGAGACGACCGCGGCCGGTGACAGCGCCAGAGGTCGCGGGCTCGTGATTGGCCGACGGGGCCGGGGCCGCGGCGGGAGGCGCGGCTGCGCTCGGGGCCGGAGCCGGCGCGGCCGGAGCCGGCGCGGCCGGCCCGGCGGGGGGGACGGCGGCCGGAGCGGCGGCCGGCGCCGGATGCTGCGCGGGCTGCGCCATCGGCCCCAGCGCGTTGGGTGTGGCCGCGCCGGCCACCGGCGCGCCAGCGGCGGGTGCGCTCAGATGGGAAGCATGGTGGGCGTGGGTCCCAGATCCCGAGCCGATGCTGCTCAGGGCGTGGCCGGCATCGTGCAGCACGCCGGGGGTCGCGCGCTCGACCACGTGGGCCAAGTCGACGGCTTCGGCAGCGGCCGCCACCATCACGCCGGCCAGGCTCGAGCGTGACTCGCGCAGCTCGAGCGTCATCAGGGCGCGCTTGCCGCCGCCGAGCTCGGCGGCAAGGTCGGGCAGACCATGCTGCTTCAGGATGCCGGCCGGATCCGCGAGAAAGCGCCGGCGGAGCTCGGGCTCGCTCAGCAGGCGCTCGATCAGCGCCGCGCTGCGGTCGATTTCCTCAGACACGGTTGCTCACAACGGTCCCACCTTGGGCAGCGCGCCAGGACGGATACGGCCTGCCCGCGCTCGTTTGCGAGTACGCTTCACACCATGCGACTGATCGCGACCGCGGTGGTGTGCGTTCTGGCGGCGTTCGGCGCCGCCTTTCTGATCGGCCGGGCGGCCAACGATCATCAGGGCAGCGCGACTGCGGCGACGGTGACCAGCCTGCGCCCCGCGACCCACGTGAGCACCCCGGTGACCCATACGCATCCCGACCGCGCCCTCGCGGCGCAGTTCGAACCCGGGCTGCGGGCGCTGCGCCACCGGCGCCCGGTCCAACCCCGCCACGTCCATCCCCGCCACGTTCATCCCGTAACTCCCGCCGCGCCCCTGCCGGCAGCCGTCGTCCCCGCCGCGCCGAGCACCACGTCCTACGCCATCCCGGCACCGGCACCGAGTCCCAGTCCGGCGCCGGCGCCGGCGCCCACCAGCCCGAGCCACCACCGCAGCGGCGGGTCGGGCACGACGACGATCGGGGGCTGAGCGCGCGGCGGCCCTCGGGCCGCGGGCTCGGGACGGAAGCTTTGAGCACGAGCCAGCGCTCAGACACCACGACGGTCCCCGGCCGGCCGCACGATGCTCGTGGCCAGCGCCCGTTCGGCCAGCAGCAGCCGTTTCTGGTTCTGGGGCGCGTTGTCGAGTCCGAAGCGGCTGAACAGGATCCTGAGGTGACCCTTGACCGCCGACAGGCTGAGCACCAGCTCGGTGGCGATCTGATCGTTGGTGGCCGGCGCGGTCAGCCCGTCCCCGGTCAACGGACGGCACAGGGCGACGAGCACCCGGCGCTGGGCATCTGACACCTCCGGTGTCGTGACCGTCGGAACCGAAACGGTCGCCAGCACCGGCTCGAGCTCGGGCTGGCGGAACCCGAGCAGCGTGTCGCCCACCGTGATCACGTCCCGATCGCGCAGCGGCCGCTGGCCGTGGAGGCGCTCGCCGTTGATCAAGGTGCCGTTGCGCGAGAGCCCGTCGTCCTCGATCACCCAGCGCGAGGCGCGACGCTCGAGGTAGGCATGCACACCAGAGACCCGGGGATCCCAGGCGATCTCCAGGTCGCTGCTGGCCGCTCGACCGAGCACCAGCCGTTCGTCGTCGAGGACGACGAGGCGCAGCGTGCCCTCCGCGTCGCGCAGGAAGAGAAAGGGCAGCGCGCGCCGCGCGGCGTGAATCAACGTCTGCAGCTCGGTGGGCTTTACCCCCGTCCCGAGGACCGCCCGTTCCTGGCCGTGCACCGGGCCAGCCTACAAGAGGCGGCCGCAGGCTCACGTTGACGGGGCGAGGTCGGATGCGGTGGGGGCGCGCAGGCGAACCTCGAGCGGTGGTGCCGGCGCCAGCTGGCGGGCGACGGCGATCTGTGACCGGCAGGCGGTGCGCTGATGCTCGAACTCGTCAAGCAGGGCCCAGGCGCTGCGGTGCAGCCGGCCGACGACGTCGGTGATGTCCCCGAGCCTGCCCTCGGCGCGCTCCACGTCCTGGATTGCGGCGAGGATGACCGAGCTGCGTATGCCGGGACGGTTCAGGAGCTGGCGCAGGTCGATCCGGGCCGTGTCAGCGGCGGCGCGAGCCGGGCCGAGCTCAGCGCTCCAGCTCTGGATCGCGCCGATCACCTGTCCGAACGCGGCCTGGATCCGGTTCAGCGCCGCCTCGTAGGCCGACAGGGCCGCGCCGGCGTCGCGAAAGCCCGCGTGCAGGGAGTCGAGCCGGCCCGGCATCCGCCCGATCGCATGACGAAACGCCTCGGCGGCTTCACCGTGCCAGATGCCGTCATGCTGGGCGGCCCGCAGTCCGGTAGCCGTGCTGATGGATTCCTCCGCCGCGCGCCGGAAGTAGTCGGCCAGCGTCGCGATCTCGGCCGGGCGGGCCAGCAACAGGTCGTTGACGCGCGGATCGGACAACAGGTCGGTCACGGATCCGAGTATCGTTTCCCGGAGACGCCGAGGGAAGTGACCGGGGGTATCGATACGGCGATACCCGCTGGACGTTCAGCGCAGCAGGCGCGCGCGCGGCAGCCGGTTGTCGCGGATCGTCAGCTCGATGCGCTCGCGCCGGCGCCGGGGTGCGGTGACCGTGATGACGACACGATCCCCGGCCCGGAAGCGGGCGCCGGCCAGCGCGCTCAGCAGTCGACGTACCGCGTGCCCGTGCACCGCGGCGGCCGCCAACCGAGGGCAGCGCCGGCCCGAGCAGCTGACGCGGACCGTGGCCCGACGCGGCAGATCATGCACCGAGATCGACCGCAGCCGCGTCGTCCGCCCTGCCCAACTCCAGCTGATCACGAACTGGGCTCGTACCGAGTGACGGCTGCGGGGCACGGGCGTGTGCTGCGGGTTGAAGCTGGTGATCTTCTGATCGAGCACTGGAGAGACGTTCTGGGCGGCGTCGATCACCGCCACGGTCAGCTGGTGACGGCCGTCGGGCAACCCGCGCGTGGGCACCGGCGCATCGACGACGACGGTCGGCGGACACGGCTGCTGGAAGTCGAACATGAGCGCGCCGCTCCCGGGATCGGTGCCGACGGGGACACAGCGGCCGCCGTTGTCGTTGGGCGTGCCGGCCCACACCAGTCGCCCGCCGACACCGACCGCAACTCGATAGACCCCGGGCCCCCCAGGGTCGCTGGCCGTGAACACGATGTGGACCGTGCCGTTGGCGTCTCGCTGCAGGGCGCTGCCCGAGAAGTTCGTCCCCTGCGGCGCGGCGCTACTGGACAGCAGCAGATCTGCACTGCTGAGCTGGGCCCGCGCCCACGCTCCCTGGCTGCCGCCCCGGTCGCACTGGGTGCCCGCCGCTCCGTCGCAGAATGCGCTGACGTAGAGGTTCCCACCCCGGTCGCTGGGCAGCGGCACGGTGGTGGTGACGTCACTGGATCCGACGGTTGTGCCGCAGACACGAAACGCGCCCACGCACCGATAGAACACGTCGCCGTGGGCGATGGTCGGTTCCTGCAGCGCAGCGATCGCGTTGTCAAAGCCGCCGGAGCCGTCAGCGTGGAAGGTGATCCCGGCCCGGCCGCCGATCAGGGTCGAACCGGCCGGAGGCGTGTACTGCAGGTACTCGCCGCTGTTGGCGCTCACCGCCTGGGCGCTCGAGAGCAGGGCGAGCATCGGCGCTCCCGGGGCGCAGTTGGTGTTGGTGATCGAGAAGTAGCCCGGGTTGCCCGTCGCGAAGCCGGACCAGCCCTCGGCCGGGGCAGCGCTCCCGTCGGGGTTGACGCAGGAGACGTGCATCCAGTTTCCGGCCTGGGCCGGGGCGGCGACCAGTACCAGCCAGACCGCAAACGCTGCCACGCCTGCGACCAGCCACCTCGCGCGCTTGTAGTGCCCGGTTGCGGTTCTCACTGACGCCGCAAACTATACGGGCGTACCGCCAGCCCGGTGGTCACCGACCGCCGCCCCGAGCTGCTTCAAGCGTCGTCGACGACCGTCGTCCCCGAGCCGGTCCCGGAATGGTGATGGCCGCTGCCCCCGGAATGGTGATGGCCGCCGCGCCCCGGGTCGCTCATGGTCGTCCCGGATCCGATCCCCGCGCCGCCGCTGGGTGGGGGCGCGAGGTGCTTGGCGTGTCGCGCCCGTTCGCGCTGGCGCTCCTCGCGCGCCCGTTCGCGCTGGCGCTCCTCGCGCGCCCGTTCGCGCTGGCGCTCCTCGATCTGGCGGTAGGCGAGCGCGGCCGCGGCGAGCCGAAGCTGCATCATGTCGATGTCACCCGCGACGCCGGTGACCTGGTGATGCCACTCGCGACTGAAACCGTCCAGCTCGGCTTCGAGCTCCCGGCCGCCGAGCATCGTGCCCGAATAGCTGCCGACGATCACCGGTACCGACAGCAGCTGCCCGTGCAGCACCGCGAGCCGTTCGCGGATCCGGTCCAGGGAGGCCGAGTCGACGATGAAGCGGGACACGCGATCATTATCGGTTCGCACTCGGCGAGCGGGAAGCGGCCAGGGGTATCGACCTGGCAGTACCCCCGTACGCCGGTAGATTAGGCCCGACCCGGATGCACGTCGTGCTCGAAAATCCCGCCGGGCCCGAGGAGGACCTCGAGCTCCAGGTCGGCCGCGAGGAGGCGACGGTCGGGGACCTGCTCGAGTCGCTGCCCGGCGCCGGCTACGCACGTGGAGTGGTGATCGACGGCCGCTTCTTCCATGTTGACCTCGCCCTGTCGGAGATCGGGCTCTACGAGGGTGCGCGGATCAGTGCCGCCGACGGCGCGCCCGAAGCCAGCCGCGATCTGGCGCGCGCGGCCCTCGAGCTGCGCGTGGTCGCCGGCTTCGACGCTGGCCGGCGCGTGCCGCTGCGCCCCCGCGGCCTGGAGGCCGGGCGCGACCCCGAGTGCGATCTCGTGCTCGCCGACGAGGGCGTTTCGCGTCGGCACCTGCGCGTGGTGCCCACTCAGGGCGGTCTGCGGGCCACGGTCACCGACCTGGATTCGGTCAACGGCACCTGGGTCGAGGGCCGCCGGATCCGTAGTCCGACCGACGTCGGGCCGGGCACCGTCTTCGAGGCCGGAGATGTCGCCTTCATGCTCGCCGCTCCCGCTGAGCCGCTGCCGGTGGATCCGGTCCGCCAGGCCAACCTCGCCGGAACGATCGCCTTCAACCGCCCCCCTCGCGTCCGAGCGCTGCCTGCCGGCGCTCCGATCACCGCCCCCGAGGCCCCGGGCCGGCCCAACAAGCCGCGCTTCTCGGTCGCCTCCGCGGTCGGGCCGCTGCTGATGGGCGGGGTCATGGTGGTGCTCCTGCACAGCTTCATCTACGCCCTGTTCATGCTCCTGAGCCCGGTGCTGGTGATCGGCAGCTACATCGAGCAGCGCCGCAGCGCGAGCCGGACCTCGCGGGGAGACCTCAAGGAGTTCCAGCGCGCGCTGGAGAGCTTCCGGCGCGAGGTGGCCGAGTACCGCGCCGACGAGCTCAGGCGCCGGCGCGAGGCCTCGCCCGACCAGGCCGAGGTCAGCCGGCGGGCCACCGCCCCGGACCCGCGGCTGTGGGAGCGGCGCCCCGGCGACGCGGACTTCCTCAGCCTCAGCGCGGGCTACGGTGAGCTCCGGTTCCGCCCGCCCCTGGCCCAGCACCAGCCGCCGCCCGAGCAGGCCGAGGCGATCCTCGCCGAGCACGCCACCCTGCAGCTCGCGCCCGTGCCGGTAGAGCTGGGCGACGGAGGCGTAGTGGGCATCGTCGGAGAGCGCGAGCACGCGGTCGCGCTGGCCCGCGCGCTGATCTGCCAGGCCGCCGTGCTGCACGGTCCCGCCGACCTGATGATCGCCGTGCTCACCGAGGAGCCGGCTCGCGAGGAATGGGACTGGGTCAAGTGGCTGCCGCACGCCCGGGACGTCGCCGGCGGCTCAGACCGCCAGGTCGCGGTGGGGGTGAGCGAGGGCGCCGCGCTGGCCGCCGAGCTGACCGAGCACGATCCCGACGACGATCCCCGGCGCATCCTCGTGGTCTTGGACAGCCCGACGCTGATCGAGGGACGCGGCGCCGCGGGGCGCGGCCTGCTGCGGGCCGGCGAGCACGTGAGCGGGATCGTCATCGCGCGCTCCAGCGAGCGCCTGCCCGCCGCATGCACGACGGTGATCGAGCTCGCCGACGAGGCCGGCGAGGCGCGGGCCTTCCGGCCCCAGCTCGGCGAACGGATCGACCCGGTGCTGGTGACCGGGGTCTCGCCCGCCACCGCCCGCGCCACCGCGCTGGCCATCGCCCGCTTCGAGGATGCCGATCTGCACCTGTCCGGGGGCGCGCTGCCCGAGCACGTCGCGCTGTTCTCGCTGCTCGGTCTCGGTGATCCCGATGCCGCGACGCTCCAGGCGCGCTGGCGGACCACCGAGCAGGGAACCCGGCTCGCCGCCAGCTTCGCGCTGTCGGAGAACGGGCCGCTGACCATCGACCTGGTCGCCGACGGCCCCCACGGCCTGATCGCCGGGACAACCGGGGCGGGAAAGTCCGAGCTGCTGCGCAGCCTCGTCGCGTCGCTGGCCAGCGACCACAGTCCCACCCGCGTGAACTTCGTCCTCGTCGACTACAAGGGAGGCAGCGCGTTCGCCGAGTGCGCCGAGCTCCCGCACACCGTTGGCATGGTGACCGACCTCGACGAGCACCTCGGCGAGCGCGCCCTGCTCAGCCTCGAGGCGGAGCTGCGCTACCGCGAGCGGGTCCTGCGCGAGCACCGCGCCTCGGACATCATCGAGAACGACCGGCTCGTCGCCGAGGGGCGCACCGCACCGCTCCCCCGGTTGCTGGTGATCATCGACGAGTTCGCCACGCTGGCCTCCGAGCTACCGGACTTCGTGCCCTCACTGGTCGGCATCGCCCAGCGGGGCCGCAGCCTTGGCGTCCACATGATCCTGGCGACCCAGCGGCCCTCGGGAGCGGTCAACGAGAACATCCGCGCCAACACCAACCTCCGCATCTGCCTGCGGGTTCAGACCCCCCAGGACTCCAGCGACGTGATCGAATCGCCGGCGGCGGCCAAGATCCCCCGCAAGCAGCCGGGTCGTGCCCAGATCAGGCTCGGGCCCTCGGAGCTGATCCCGGTGCAGACCGCGCTGGTCACCGGCAGCACGAGCGCTGCCCGGGCGGCGGCGGTCGCGCTGTCGCCCTTCGTTCTGGCGCCGGCGGACGCCGAGTCGCTCGCTGACCAGCAGGACGGCGCGGGACGCTCAGACCTGCAGCGACTGGTTGGCGCCGCCAACGACGCGTTCACCACCGGCGAACCTCCGCGTCGGCCCTGGTTGCCACCGCTCCCCGCGCAGGTGAACCTCGGCCGTCTGCTCGAGCTCGGGCCGGCCCGCGGTGTCGCCGGCGACCGGGGACTCGTGGTGCCATTCGCGCTCGCCGACGATCCCGACGCACAGGCGCAGTACCCGGTCGGCTGGAACCTCGGGGCGGGCAACCTGATCCTCTACGGGATCGGGGGCAGCGGGACGACGACGACGCTGGCCACGCTCGCGCTGTCGCTGGCGCAGATGCTCGACCCGACGCGGGTGCACATCTACGGACTGGACTTCGGGGCCGCCGAGCTCGGTCCGCTGAGCGGGCTCCCGCACGTGGGGGCGATCATCGGCGCCTCCGAGCACGAGCGCCAGCGCCGCCTGTTGCAGCGTCTGCGAGGTGAGCTGGTGCGCCGTCGCGGCCTGGAGCCCCAGGCGCGGGCCAGCCTGCCGCGCATCGTCCTGCTGCTCGACGGCTACGGCGGCTTTGTCTCCGAGCACGGTGACCTCGCCGGTGACGAGCTGCGCGACGCGCTGGCCCGCGTGTGGGCCGACGGGCCGGAGCTAGGCATCCACGTGGCGATCAGCGCCGACCGGCTTGGCGCGGTGCCTACCGCGCTGGCCTCACTGGCTCAGCAGCGGCTCGCGTTCCAGCTCGCCGACGTGGCCGACTACGCCCAGTTCGGCATCCTGCGTCGCGCGATCCCGCAGTTCGTCCCCGGCCGAGCGGTGGTCAGCGGCTCGATCCAGGTCATCCAGGTCGCGCGCGATCCCCAGCCGCTGGCGGCCGCGGTGGCCGAGCGGGCCGGGGCCAGCGCGCCACCTCCAGGCGGCCCACCCCCGGTACAGGTACTCCCTGAGAGCGTCAGGGTGGACGTCCTGCTCGGTTCTGGCCGCGATACACGCGACCCGCTGTTCATCCCACTCGGGATCGGCAACGAGACGCTCGAGCCGGCCGGCTTCGAGCTCTACGAGGGCGACCACGCGATGATCGCTGGGCCGCCCCGCTCAGGACGCACCACCTCGCTGCTTGTCGTCGCCGAGGTACTGGCGCAGCTGTATCCCGATCTCGAGCTGATCGGCATGGCCATGCGCCGCTCTGCTCTGCGCGACTGCCCGAGCCTGTCCCGGGTCGTCACGTCGGTCGACGAGCTGCCCGAGCTCGCTGACGAGCTGCGCGCCGCCGAGCAGTTGAAGATCCTCCTGGTCGACGACGCCGACGTGGTCGACGACCCGTCGCGCGCGCTCAGCGATCTCTTCTCGGCGCCACTGCTCACCCTGCACGCGGTGGTCGCGGGCCGGATCGATGCGCTGCGGACGCTCGGGCACTGGAGCGTCGGGGTCCGGCGCGCGCGCACCGGCCTGTTGCTCCAGCCCGACCTGACGATGGACGGCTCGCTGCTCGGGGTGACGCTCCCGCGCCGCCCGGCCCCCCCGATCCGTCCCGGCTGTGGCTACCGTGTCGACGCCGGCGGCTTTGAGCTCGTCCAGGTCGCCCAGGGGCGGCTCAGCCCCGAGCGGGCGGGTTGAGGCGGGCTGAGGCGCGTTGGCGACGGCGTCAGGCGCCGAGATCTCGGCGCTCAGCATCCTGCAGCGCCTGGATCGTGCCGGCGTCGCTCGCCGGCGCGGGTCGGTTGCGCCCGGCGCCCTCCCGCCGGGCCGCCTCGGCCGCGACCGCCACGGCCTCGGGATCGTCTTGCCGCCCGGCGTAGAAGACGTTGCCCCCGGTGCCCCAGCGACGGAAGAAGCCGACCAGGGCGACGAGGCCGCCGATGAACACGAGGGCGAGCGCGGAGCCGGGGTTGCCATGGTGGACCAGGGTCTCACGGGCCGCCGGCCCACTCGCCCACGCCAGTTCGCCGGCCCCCAGCAGGGCCGCGGCGAGGACCCACAGGCCGGCGCCGAACCGGTCATGGGTCCATGTCCAGGCCTTGGGGGCCCCGACGAGCAGGCAGGCGGCGACGATCGCCCCACTGACGCGGACCTGGCCGGCCAGGGTCACGAACAGCGCCGCCAACGCCCCGTAGGTGGCGACGTAGGTGCGCGCCACCGGCCGCCGAGCTTCGTAGGGCTCAGAACCGATGAACCCGAGCCGGGAGCGGCGAACGAGCCGGGCCAGGCCGCGACCATCGTGGCCGATCGCGAGCGCCTGCTCGTCCTCGGCGGTGGGCGGGGCCGGGCCGCGCCGCTTGGCGTTCTTGTAGATCTGCTTGGCGAGCGCCTTGTCCTCCTTGGGCAGTCGGGCCCGGCTCATGCCAGCAGCGTAGCGCTCTGCGCCATCGCGTCGAACAGCGCCTCCCAGTCCTCGGTCTCGGCCGCCTGGGGCGTTTCGAAGGTGATCGTCAGCAGCCCGTGCCCGGTCTGCACCAGGAACTGGACGCGCAGTCCGATCACCGGCAGGTCACCGACCACGGTCGGGAACTCCTCGCGAACGCGCAGGCCGTTGCCGACGGGCAGGGTGATCGCCGCGACGTCGGATCCCGCGAAATCCTCGGGCGTCATCGGCTGCGAGGACAGCGGCGTGTCAGCCGCGGCCAGCATCACCGACAGGCCCGCCGCCAGTGGCTCGCGCTCCTCGGTGACCGCGACCAAGCTGCGCAGCATCATCACCCGGGCCCCCTCCACGTTGCCGGCCGCCGCGCCCATCATCTCCGCGAGCTGCGGGGGCATTGCCTGGGTGACCTCGGGGTCGAGCAGGTCCAGGCTGTTGAACTGCGCCGGCAGCGCGATCGCGAACTCGACGGTGTGCTCGGCCATCGATCAACCGCCCGTTGCGGCGCCCGCCGCTGACGGCTGCGCGCTGCCGTCGCCCGCGCCGGCTCCGGGCGGCTCGGGCAGCAGCTTGTCGTGCAGCAGATCCTTGCTGTGGTCAGCGCCCGCATGTACGAACTCGTTGCCGGCGTCGTACAGGCCCTTGACCTTGTTCGCGTGGGCCGCGGCCGCCTGGGTGGTGGAGATCAGGGTGGTCAGACCTCGGTTCTGGGTCACGCTGATGGTGCTGTTGCGCAGCAGCGTCCTCTGGCTGTCGCTCAGGGCCGAGTAGGCCTGGGTGGCGGTCAGACCGGAGGCCCGATCGGCCGCGTACTGCTCTAGCGCGCCGGCCGTGTTATCCAGGCCCGTGGCCGCGCCCTTGGCGCCCTTGAGGCCCGGGATCCTGGCCCCGGACATGAGCAGCGAGCCGGCATCGAAGGCGACCTCCTTCCAACTGCCCTGGTGGTGGAGCGCCAGCGAGGTGTCCCAGATTGTCTTGTCGGCGGTTGCGCCGAGGGCGACGGCGCCGGCCCCCGTATCCACGGCGGAGAAGAGGGCCGCCGCGCCCTCGAGACCAGCGGCGTCCAGCGGGCACACGATCACCGCGGCGACCAGCGCGACCGCGCCGGCCACCGTGCCCAGATCCCCCGCGAACTTGCTCCATGCCTTGAGGTCGTTGAGGTGATGGCAGAGGTAGGTGAAGTCACCCGGCAGACGCCCGGCGGCCTTCCACACGCTCACCGCCGCGCCGGCGATGAACTTGGCGGCGCCGCTGACGAAGCTCCCGACCGCGCTGACCGCGCTCGAGAACCAGCTCGAGTGGTCCTCCGGCGCGATTGCGGCGGCGGTGCTGATCGCGCTGCGGGCCTGCCCGCGGACGTGATCGAACTCGTCCAGGATGTGAAGCGCGCGGCCGTCGAGGCCGTCGAGGGTGCCCTGCGCTCGGGTGGCCGCGCCGCTGGCGTTGCTGACCGTGGTCTGGGCGGTGCTCACCGTCGGGTCCGACGGCTTGGCGCCCTTGGCGTTCTGCGCTGTGGTCAGGGCGTTCTGGGCGGTGCCGAGGCTGCTCTGGGCGGTGATGAGGTTCGTCTGGGCGCTGGTGATCTGGGGCACCAGCGCGGAGAACTGGGACTTCAGCGGCCCCAGCTCGTTTGCGTAGGTGCTCAGCGCGGTCGCGGCGTCGCCGTAGGATTGCGCGACCTTCTGCAGGTCGCCGGGCAGCTTGCCCAGCTTCTCGCGGAACAGATCGGCCGCGTGGCCGGTCCAGGTCGCATCATTGCGGGCGCCCTGCAGGCCGGTCATCGCCGTCTCGGCCTGGCTGGCGACGCGGCGGAACTGGCCGGCCAGGGAGGCCACCTCGCCGGAGTCGGCGCTCTGCAGCGCCCGCGCCCGAGGATCGCTCAGAAGATCGCTCACCGATGTCCTCCCTGCGCCGCGGTGGCGATCTCCTGTTCGGAGCGACCGTACGTGTCATGGGCGTGGTTGAGGCGCTCGACCACCTTTCCCATGTGGTCCTGGAGCTTGCCGATCCCGAAGCCCCAGTGACTGCAGAAGTGGCCGATTTCACCCTCGAGATCTGACCCGCCGAGCCGCCCCTCGTACCCGGACGCAGTCCCGTGCATGTTCTGCATGCCCGAGTGGATCCCGGTCAGGGACGAGGAGAGCTCCGCCAGCGTGGCCGGATCGACGGTGAAGGTGGCCATCGGGTGCCTTGGTCAGTGCTGGTCGCGAACCGACGCGTCGACTCGGACCTAGCCGTTCATCGAGGAGCGGATGTTCTCCTCGGTGGCCTGATACTGGGTGCCGGCGTTGCCGAGCAGCCGGGCGATGCCGTCCAGCGCATCCTTGAGGCCGGCGGCCGACTTCTGCCACTCGTCCCAGAGATGATTGAACTGGCCCGAGGCCTGGCCCTGCCACTCGCCGCCGACGACGCCGAGGACCTGGCTCTGCATGCGGCCGAGCTGATCCTGGATCTGGTTGGAACCCGCCGTGACGTTCCCAGAGAGCGTGTGCAGCTCCTCCGAGGTGACCTTGATGAGACTCATGAGACAACCTCCCGATTGATGTGACGAGAGCGCCGCACCGGCGACGCCCGGCAAGTATCGATCCGCGGCAGACGGTCCGGAAGCGGCCGAAGGTATCGACGTGGCGATACCCCGCGGGCCCCGTCCGGCCGCAATCTCAGAGCTTGGTGACCTGCTTCTGGAGGCTGAGCTCGTCGCGGTGGATCGCCGCGTTGGCGCGGTTGTAGGCCGCGGCGCGGTCGTGGCGCGCGGCGTCGGCGATCCGGGAGTAGTCGCCGGCGAGGGTCGCGAACAGCACCGCCAGCGGCTTGGCCTGCGGCGTCCGGCTCTCGTAGGGCCTGACCGCCTTGAGGCCCTGCCGGTACAGGCCGGCGATCTGACCCGCGTAGGTCGCCTGCTTTCCGGGTGTCCGGCCGAACGTGTTGTACGCGGTCAGCGCGCGGGTGCGGGCGATGCCGAGATTGGTGGCGATCGCGGCGAGCTTCTTGTTGGCGGCGGCGATCTCGGCCGGCGAGGGGCCGGTCTGCGTCTGCGAGGTGACGACCGTGCGCGGCCGCGGCGTTGACCCGCCGGAGCCCGCGAGCACGATCCCAGCGGCAGCGGCCGCGATCATCGCCGCCACGATGGCCCCCATCACCAGCCGCCGGCCAGAGCTCAGCGGGTGACCGTTCACCTCGGCCGCGCCGTCAGCGTGGTGACGGCGGGCGATCCGGAACATGGTGGTGGAGCTGCGCGGACGGGCGCGGGGAGCGACGGTGACCTCGGGCGGTGCGCCCGCTGCGCCCGTCGTGGTCATGCCGCCGACGGTGCGGGTGGATCCGGGCCGAGGGGCGGGGCTCGCCGCAGTTTCCGGCGCCTCACCGGTCGTGGCCGGCGCCTCGCCACCCTCGGCGTCTGCCGGCGGCACGGGCTGATCGACGACACTGCGAAATTCGGCCGGGGTCAGCGTCGCATCGGCGCGGCGTCCGGTCTGCTCGCCGACGGTCAGCCGGGCCTCGCGACGCCACCGCGGGCCAAGCAGCTCGAGCACGACCTCCTCGAGCTCGAACCACGCATCGTCGGCGCTCTGAAAACGCTCCGCCGGGGCCTTGGCGAGCATCTTGGTCAGCCAGGCATCGATCCCGGGGTCGAGCTCGGGCACGAGCTCGCGGGCGGACGGGACCGGCTCGTGGACGTGGCGATAGAGAACCGCCACGGGGTTGTCAGTGTCCTCGAACGGCACCCGGCAGGTGAGCAGCTCCCAGGCCACGACCCCGAGCGAGTACAGGTCCGTGGCGGCGGTCATCTCGGCGCCGAGCGCCTGCTCGGGGGACATGTAGGTCGGGGTGCCGATCGTCGTTCCCGCCACCGTGACCACCGCGCGGGTCTGGGCCCGGTTGTACGCCCGGGCCACGCCGAAGTCCGCGATCTTGACCCGTCCGTCGCCGGTCACGAGCAGGTTCTCGGGCTTGAGGTCGCGGTGCACGACTCCGTGGCCCTCGCCGTGGGAGAGGCCGGCGAGCACGCCCTCGAGCACGCCGGCGATCTGAGCCAGCGAGATCTCGCCGATGTAGTTGCGCAGCGAGCCGTTGGGCAGGTACTCCATCGCGATGTAGGGCACGTCGGCCTCGACGAAGTACTCGTGGACGGTGACTACGTTGGCGTGGTTCATCTGACCGGCAAGCCGGGACTCCTCCACGAACCGTCCGGCGAAGCTCGTATCGGCGGCCTGATACGGCGCCAGCTCCTTGAGCGCGACCGGCCGCTGCAGGTCGCGCTGGCGAGCGAGATAGACGACCGCCGCCCCTCCGCGGCCGACGACCTCCAGCAGGTCGTAGCGACCCACTCGCTTGAGCACATCCTCCATGACCGCTCGCAGTCTGGCACCGTTGCCTGTTGGAATGCTCTGCACGGTCTGCCACCGCCGGCTCGATCACGCCATAAGCCGGTGTCGTGCCTGCGGCACCCCGCACGACGGCGGCCGTCACCTGGACCTGATCCTGCCCGCCGGAGACCGCGTGCCGCTGGACCGCCCGCTGGTGATCGGCCGTTCGCCGGCCTGCGAGCTGCGCCTCGAGGACCCGAGCGTGTCCCGCATCCACGCGCGGATCGAGGCCGACGAGCACAGCGCCTGCATCGAGGACATCGGCTCCACCTACGGGACGTTCGTCGACGGGCGGCGCCTGGAGGGTCGCCGCGCGCTCGTCGCCGGGACGCTGATCGAGCTCGGGGACTGCCGTCTGGAGGTGGCCGAGCGCGACGACCCGGCGGCCGCCAACCGCACCGTCTCGGTCCCGGCGGGGATCAGCCTGGTGATCGATCGTCCGGTCGTGCGTCGTACCCGGCTGGCGGGCTACAGCGCGCACAAGCCCCGGCTGCGCTCGGGGTGGTCCCTCAAGCGCCTGGAGGCGGCCGAGGGCGAGGACCGCTGGGTGCTCAAGGACCACCGCTCATCGGCCTTCGTGCGTCTCGCCGACCCCGAGGCCGAGCTCGTCCCGCTGCTCGACGGCGAGCACGAGCTCGTCGAACTGGTGGGGGAGGCGACCCGTGTGGCCGGCTCCGATGGCCCGGGCCGGCTGGCGCGCCTGCTCGCCGAGCTGGCTGACCGCGGTCTGCTGTTCGGCATCCAGGGCGCGCCTGAGCCGCCGACCCGGATGCCGTGGCTGACCCGCGCGCTGACCCCGCGCGAGCGCGAGCTGCCCGGCCTGCCCGCGGCGGTGGCGACGATCTATCGCCGGGGCGGGTACCTGTGCTTCGCCCCGCTGGCCCAGATCCTGCTCAGCGCGCTCGCCGTGGCCGGTCTCGTCGCCTTCCTCGGGTTGATCGCGCTGCGCTACGGCACCCCCTTCGTCGTCGCCCAGCGGCTCGGGCTGGGCGCGCTGGTGTTCGTCGGCGGGCGCTTTGCGCTCGTGGTCTGCCACGAGCTCGCCCACGGGCTGACCGCCGAGTCCCTTGGCCGCCCGATCTCCCGAGCCGGCCTGAAACTGACCCTGGTCTTCCCCTACGTGTTCGTGGACACCACCGACGCGTGGTTTGAGTCACGCCGGCGGCGGATGGCGATCAGCCTCGCCGGGCCGGCCTCGGATCTCATCCTTGGCGGCACCTTCGCCCTGCTCTGCTGGCTGGTGGCGTCCGGTGGTGTGCGCGACATCCTGTTTCAGATCGCCTTCGGGGGCTATGTCGGGGCGCTGTTCAACCTCAATCCGCTGCTCGAACGCGACGGCTACCACGTGCTGGTGGACCTGCTGCGCGAGCCGGGTCTGCGCCGGCGCTCCTCGCGGGCGCTGACCACATGGCTCGCGGGCCACGGACGGCCCGACGTCGGCGCCCGTCACCTGATCGGCTACGCGTTGGCTTCGCTGCTGTGGTCAGTGCTGACGGTCGCCTTCGCAGTGATCGTGTCACTGCGCTACTACCACCGTCTCGCCCAGCTCGCCCCGCCGGCGCTGGTGTGGACGGTGCTCGCCGGCTTCTACCTCGTGCTCGCCCTGCCGCTGGCCGCCGCGCTGCTCGCCCCACTGTGGCGCCGCGGCTCCCGGGCCGCGCCGGCCGGCGTCGGCGAGCTCCCGTAGTAGCGACGGGGTCTACCGGCCGCCGAGGGCGGCGATCAGCTCCTGCGGGTCGGTGACGGGAGCCTGGCAGGTGAAGTGCTCGCACACGTAGGCGGCGGCCCGGCCGTCGACCGTGCCGCGACCCTGCAGCAGCGCGATCCCGTCACCGGCGCCTCCGGCGAGCACGACCTGGGGCCAGAAGCCGCCGCGGAGCACCGCGGCCAGGGCGTCGGCGTCCGGGCCGCTGCCGGCGATCGCCACCTCGCGGACGGGAGCGAGATGGAAGGCGAAGGCCTGCAGGGCGTGGCCGAAGGCGAGTGGGTGGCGCCCGGCGATCGGGGTGAGCAGCCGCAGCACAGCGAGGGCGTGGGTCTCGTAGCCGGCCTCGCCGGAGATGCGCGCCAGGCGCAGCAGACCGAGCGCCGCGGCCGAGCTGCCGGAGGGGATCGGCGAGTCCTCGAGGTCCTTGCGGCGCGCGAAGGACAGCTCGCGGTCGGCGGCGGTGGTGAAGAAGCCCCCGTTCTCGGGGTCGGTGAAGCGCTCGATGATCGTGTCGGCCAAGGCACGTGCCTCGGCGTACCAGCGGGCCTCGAAGGTCGCCTCGTAGAGCGCGGTGAGGGCCTGCATCAGGAAGCTGTGGTCCTCGAGGTAGGCCTCGATCCGGCCCTCGCCGTCCTTCCAGGTGCGCAGCAGCCGTCCCTCGCCGTCGCGCAGCTCGGTGAGCACGAACTCGGCGCCGGCGCGTGCCGCGTCGACGTAATCGGGGCGTGATAGCGCCGCTCCGGCTTGCGCCAGCGCGGCGATCATCAGCGCGTTCCAGCCACACAGCCGCTTGTCGTCTCGCCCGGGGCGGACCCGCTGTGCCCGTGCGCCGAGCAGCCGCCTGCGGATCTCGGCGCGCTGCTCGGGCTCGGGACCGCGAGCCTCGAGCACGTTGGCGCCCTCGAAGTTGCCCGCCTCGGTGGCGCCGAAGTACGCCGTCGCCGGCTCGGCGAGGTCACCGAGCACCGTGCGCAGCTCGCCGGCGCTCCAGACGTAGAAGCTGCCCTCGACGCCCTCTGAGTCGGCGTCCAGCGCGGCGCAGAAGCCGCCTTCGGGTCCCCGCAGCTCGCGCAGCGCCCAGTCCAGGGTCTCCTCGCAGGTGCGCCGCAGCAGTGGGTCGCCCGAGACCTGAAAGCCGTGCAGGTAGGCGCGGGCCAGCAGCGCGTTGTCGTAGAGCATCTTCTCGAAGTGCGGCACGGTCCAGCTCGAGTCCACCGCGTAGCGCGCGAAGCCGCCGCCGACCTGGTCATTGATGCCCCCGCGGGCCATCGCGCGCAGCGTGCCCAGCGACATCTCCGTCTCGCCCTGGCCGAGCAGGAACTCGATCACCGAGGCCATCGGGAACTTCGGCGCGCGGCCGAAGCCGCCGTTGACCGCGTCATGGCTCGAGCCCAGGCCGGCGAGCGCCGCCTGCAGGATCGCCGGGGTGATCGGATCCTGCGAGGCGCGCATCCGGGTGCTGGCGCCGATCGAGCCGAGCACCGAGGCGCCCGACCGGCGCACCTCGTCGCGCTGGGTGTCCCAGGCCGTGGCCACCGCCTCGAGCACCGCGCGCCAGCTCGGCAGCCCGTGACGGGACTCGGGCGGGAAGTAGGTCCCGACGTAGAACGGCGCCTGGTCAGGGGTCAGAAAGGCGTTCAGAGGCCAGCCGCCCTGCCCGGTCATCGCCTGACAGGCCTCCATGCAGACCGCGTCGACGTCCGGGCGTTCCTCGCGGTCAACCTTGATGCAGACGAAGCTCTCGTTCATGTACTGCGCGACCGCGGGGTCCTCGAAGGACTCACGCTCCATCACATGACACCAATGGCAGGCCGAGTAGCCGATCGAGACCAGCAGCGGACGCTGCTCGCGGCGGGCGCGCCTCAGCGCCTCCTCGCCCCACGGGTACCAGTCCACGGGGTTGTCCTGGTGCTGGCGCAGGTACGGCGAGGTCTCGGCGGCCAGGCGATTGGGCATGCTTGGGTTCACCCTAGTGCGGACGCCCAATAGGCTTGACGCGAGCGCCCCTGAACCGAGGAGTCAACTTGCCCGACCATCGTGAGCCCGTCAACGCCCCCAACGCCCCGGCGGCGGTTGGCCCCTACGTCCATGCCGTCAAGGCCGGGGGCCTGCTGTTCTGCTCGGGCCAGATCCCGCTCGACCCCCGGACCGGGGACATGGTCGGCGCGACGCCGGCTGACCAGGCCGGGCGCTGCCTGGAGAACCTGGCCGCCGTCTGCCAGGCGGCCGGGACGACCCTGGGCGAAGCGGTCAAGGTGACGATCTACATGACGGACATGACGGCGTTCGCGTCCGTCAACGAGGTTTACGGCTCGTTCTTCGAGTCCCAGCCGCCGGCCCGCGTCGCGGTCGGGGTGGCGGCGCTGCCGCGCGGGGCGCAGGTCGAGATCGACGCGGTGGTGGCCCTTGGCGACTGACACTCCGTCGCTGTCGGCGGCGGTCACCGTCGATGACGTTCGCCGCGCGGCGGCGGCCGGACGCGGGGTGATCCGCGAGACCCCGGTGCTCAGTTCCCGAACGCTGGCTGAGCGCACCGGAGTCACGGTCGCGCTGAAGGCCGAGAACCTTCAGCGCACCGGGTCGTTCAAGATCCGCGGGGCGCTGGCCAAGATCGCCTCGCTGCCCGACGCCGAGTGCGCCCGCGGTGTCGTCGCGGGCAGCGCCGGAAACCACGCCCAGGCGGTCGCCTACGCGGCCCGGGCCCGTGGCGTGCACTGCGAGGTGTTCATGCCCGCCGCGGCGGCGATCGCCAAGGCCGAGGCGGCGACGGCGCTCGGCGCCCAGGTGCATCTGGTCGGCGCGACGGTGGACGACTCGCTCGCCGCGGCCCAGGAGCGTGCCGCCTCGGGCGGGCTCGCCTTCCTGCATCCCTTCAACGACCCCGAGGTGATCGCCGGGCAGGGTGGGCTCGGCCTCGAGCTGCTCGCCCAGGTCCCCGACCTCGCCCGCGTGCTCGTTCCGCTCGGCGGCGGCGGGCTGCTGTCGGGGACCGCGATCGCGATCAAGTCCGCACGGCCCGATGTCGAGCTGATCGGGGTCCAGGTCGAGACCTGCGCCCCCTTCCCGGGATCGCTGCGCGCGGGCGAGCCGGTGGCGGTCGATTCCGCGCTGACGATCGCCGACGGAATCGCGGTCAAGCGACCCGGTGCCCTCACCCTGGCCCTGATCGACCGCTGGGTGGAGCGCGTCGTGGTCGTCGGCGAGGACGAGACGGCCGAGGCGATGGTGTTCCTGCTCGAACGGGCCAAGCTCGTGGTCGAGGGCGCCGGGGCGGTCGGCGTCGCCGCGCTGCTCGCCGGTCACGTCGGACCGCAGGCCGATGGCCGCTCAGGCGTCACCGCGATCGTCTTGTCGGGCGGCAACGTCGACCCGGGCTTGCTCGCCCAGATCGCCCGCCGCCACGAGAGCCAGGCCGGTCGCCGTTCGATGCTGCTGGCCCGCCTGCCGGACCGTCCCGGCTCGCTGGCGCAGCTGCTCGCCCTGGTCGGGGAGCGCGGGGCCAACCTGCTCGACGTCGAGCACCTGCGGGAGGGGTTTGACCTCCACGTGCGCGAGAGCGCGGTCCAGCTCGTGATCGAGACCCGCGGGAGCGGGCACGCCGCGCAGGTGATCGCCGCCGTGCGCGCGGCCGGCTACGACGAGCCGCGAGCCGTACGGTAGTCCCGAGCCGCGTTGACGAGCGCGGCGATCACCCGGCTGCGCTCGTCGGCCTCGGGATGCCACTGCACACCGAGCACGAACCGCTTGCCGTCCGCCTCGATCGTCTCGGGCAGCTGATCGATCGTCGAGTGGCCGGTGATCTGCAGGCCGCTGCCGATCACGTCGACAGCCTGATGATGGTGGGACTTGGTCCCGTGAGTCTCCTCGCCCGCCGCGCGGGCCGCCAGCGAGCCTGACGCCAGCGTCACATCGTGGTCAGAGCCGGTGAAGCTCCCGGGCACGCGCCGGTGCTCCTCATGACCGACGACGTCAGGCAGGTGCTGAAGCAGGGTGCCGCCCAGCGCCACGTTGAGCACCTGCATCCCCCGGCAGACTCCGAGCACGGGGAGATCGAGCGCCACCGCACGGCGGGCCAGCGCCAGCTCGGTCGCGTCGCGGACCGGCACGAGTCCCGCGGTGGCCGGATGCGGCTCGGCGCCGTAGGTGGCGGGATCGAGGTCGTGGCCTCCGGCGAGGATCAGCCCGTCCAGGATGGCCAGGAGCTGATCGGGGCTCTCGGCCAGCGCCGGGTCGGGCGGGATCATCAGCGCGAGTCCCCCGGCGGCCTGGATCGCATCGATGTAGTTGAGCGGCAGCAGCGCCGCGGGCAGTGTCCACAGGCCCCAGGAGGCCTCAGTTTGGGCGGTGCAGATACCGATTGCGGGGCGCGACATGGCGCTCAGGCTAGCGGCGGGTCTGGTCGCGCAGGAGGGCGCGCTTGACCTTGCCGCTGGTGGTCTTGGGCAGCTCGTCGGCGAAGTCCACGATCCGCGGGTACTTGTAGGGCGCCGTCTGGTTGCGGACGTGCTCCTGCAGGTCGCTGATGAGCGCGTCGCTGGGAGCGTGGCCGTCGCGCAACACCACCACTGCGCGAACCACCGCTCCCCGTTCCTCGTCGGGCGCGGCGACCACCGCCGCCTCCGCCACCGCCGCGTGCGAGACCAGCGCCGACTCGACCTCGAAGGGCCCGATCCGGTAGCCGGCCGAGATGATCACGTCGTCGGTCCGGCCCTCGAAGTACAGGTAGCCGTCCTGATCGGCGCGGACCCGGTCTCCGGTCGGCCAGGGCACCGACTCGGGCGCGGGCGTCCCGTCCAGGTAGCCGACGAAGAAGGTCGGGTCGGTGGTGGGATCGCCGAGCACGAGCTCGCCGTCGCGCACATCGAGCCCGATGCCGGGCAGTGGGCGTCCCATCGAGCCGGGCCGGACCTCGCCGCCGGCCGGCACCCCGGTCAGCTGGCCGGTCTCGGTCTGGCCGTAGCCGTCGCGGATCCACAGCCCGGTGGCGTCGTGCCAAGCGCGAAGGACCTCGGGGTTCAGCGCCTCGCCCGCGGCCACCAGGCCGCGAAGCCGGGTGAGCGGGCGCACGCCGACGCGCTTGGCGATCACCCGGTACTCCGTGGGCGCCATGCACAGCACGTTGACGTGCTCACGCTCCAGGATCTCGAGGCGCTCGGCGGGGTCAAAGCGGGCGTCGTGCAGCAGCGCGGCGGCGCCGTTGATCCAGGGAGCGATGAACACGTTGCGCGCGGACTTCGACCAACCGCTGGCCGCGGTGCACCAGACCAGGTCGCCGCGGCGGGCGTCGAGCCATTCGGTGGCTTGCAGCGCTTGGCCAGGCAGGTAGCGCTGACCGTGCACGACCCCCTTGGCCTCGCCGGTGGTGCCGCTGGTGAAGGTGATCAGGCACGGGTCGGTCGGGCTCAGGTCTACGGCGGAGGCCGGGTCCGCGCTGGTGTACATCTCTGGATCCGGGACGAGGATGACCTCGCAATCGGGCCGTGCGGCGTCCAGCTCGGACGCGTTGCGCTCGTCGGCGACGATCAGCTTCGGGTGCGCGGCGTCGATCCGCTGGCGCAGGTCCTTGGCTCGCAGCTGCTCGTTGCCGGGCAGCGCGATCGCCCCGATCCGGAAGCAGGCGACCATGCTCAGCACCCACTCCGGCCGGTTGCCGATCAGGGTCATGACCACGTCACCCTTGGTGATCCCACGGGCCTGGAACGTCCCGGCGAGGCGGGCGGCGTGATCGGACACCTCACCGAAGCTCCATTCGCGCCGGCTGCCGTCCCGCGCCAGCTCGACCAGCGCGCGATCCGCGCGCGGGGCGGCGTCGACGACGTCACGGGAGAAGTTCATCGGCGGCGAGTGTGCCAGGCGCGGCGCGCATTACCGCCTGGCGCCTGTCCTCGCTCGGAACCCTTTGCTCGGAACCCTTTGCTGCGGCGGGAGTCGTCGCCAACAACTCCAAGCCCCCGTGCGCCTCGCGAAACGCCGGGCGCGCTTACTGCGGCGGCACCGGTACAGCCAACGTTGACCAGCTGGATTCCGTGTCCAGCTGCACGACGGTCAACACGACCCAGCTGGCCAACACCGGCCTGGTCAACTCGCCCCCTGCGGTCGCATGGGTGCAGCCGGGCGAGAACAGCACGCTTTCCTCGTCGCAGCCTACGACGCTACAGGTCACAGCGTCTGCGGGTGATCACGCCATCACTCAGGTGATCTTCGCCGTCGGCGAACGAATCGTCTGCATCGTGAAGACGGCGCCGTACACCTGCGCCTACCAGCCGATGGGTACAGATGTCGGTAAGAACACTCTGGTCGCGGTTGCGATCGATGACCAGAACATCTCCGGTACGGCACTGCGCACGGTGTTCGTGTCGCCGTTCAAGCCCAAGAAGCTGACCGCGAGTACGAGGCCGAAGCGGATCAAGCACGCCCCGTTCGTGTTCAAGACGACCGGCAGGCTCATCCTGCCCGCGGGTGTGACCCCGGCGAACGGTTGCGTGGGCAAGATCACAGTGACGCTCAAGCGGGGGGGCAAGACGGTCACCACCGGCCTGGCGAATCTGCGCCGGGACTGCACCTACCGCTCGCAGGTGAAGGTTGCGTTCGCCAAACGCGACAAGCGTCCGAGGTCGCTGCGGGTGTTTGTCTTCTTCCGCGGCAATCCGACCCTGTCGCGGATCGGCGCTCGAAGCTACACGGTCCGGGTGCGCTGACCTCGCCCAGACCCAGGATTGCTTGATCGACGGGGCGGCCAAGGCCGCCCCGTCGAGGTTAAGGCGACTTTCTCCACCGCCCGCGCGCCAACCAGCTCGGCATCATCTCGGCGGTGACGCTCGCGCTGAAGTAGACCTCCTCACCACTCTTAGCCTCGCCAGATGGGAATGGTGACTGGGAGCGGACCCCTCGGCCGCGAACCGGCGGGAGAGTTCAACTTCACGCCGCCGCCGGTCGGCTCGGTGATCTACCTTGAGCCGACGCCCAAGCGGATCCGGGTACAGGTCGGTGGCGAGACGATCGCCGACAGCCGGCGCGCGTACCTGCTGCACGAGGCGGGTCACCAGCCGATCTACTACTTCCCGCGCGAGGACGTTCGCGCGGACGTGCTGCAGCCCTCTGACCGTCATACCCACTGTCCGAAGAAGGGCGAGGCGTCCTACTTCACGATCGTCGCCGGCGGCGAGACCGTCCAGGCGGGAGCGTGGTACTACCCGCAAACGCCGGAGAGCGCCCCGGCTTGGCTGGCCGGGCTGGTCGCCTTCTACTTCAACCGCATGGGCCGCTGGCTGGAGGAGGCTGAGGAGATCACCGGGCACCCCCGCGATCCCTATCACCGGATCGACGTGCGGCCCTCCGATCGGCACATCCGGGTCTCGCTCGACGGCGAGCTGCTGGCCGAGACCGAGCGGGCGATGGCGCTGTTCGAGACCGGATTGCCGACGCGGTGGTACGTCCCGCACGAGGACGTGCACGCGGCGCTGGAGCCCAGCGACACCGTCACCTACTGCCCGTACAAGGGCTCGGCCGGGTACTTCTCGGTGCGCCGCTCCGACGGTGAGCTCGGCACCGACCTCGTCTGGTACTACGCCGATCCGCTCGAGGACGCCATCCGCGTGCGCGACCTCGTCTGCTTTTTCAACGAGAAGGTCGACATCGAGCTTGACGGCGAGCGGCAACAGCGGCCCGAGACGCCATGGTCGCACGGGGTCAAGTCCGAGGCGCAGAACGCGCCCCCGGCACAGACGCGCGGCTGAACGGGCCCGTCGCCTCTGAGCGCTGGTGCAGCACGGCGCGCAGCTGCTGCGCCGCGAGCTCCGGGGTGTCCTGCAAGCGCCGCCAGGTGAGCCGGTAGGTCACGAACCCGGCGGCGAGCCGGATCGCGTCGCGGTGGCGGTCGCTCTCAAACCGCGGGCGCCCCTGATGAAAGCGCCAGCTGTCGAGCTCGACCACGACCCGCTCAGCTCCGAACAACGCGTCCGCCTCGTAGCCGCAGACCTGGACGTTGACCTGGGGACAGGGGAGGCCGAACCGGCGGCAGAAGGCGAGAAAGGCGGTCTCGAACTCCGACCGCGTCGGTCCGTCCTCGGTGTCGATCAGCGGCGCGACGATCGCACGGCCGGGATGGCGTGGCAGGTGGCTGAGCAGCTCCTCGAGCTCGGGCAGGCGCAGGAGGCCGGCGAGACGGGCATCGTCGATCGCGCGGGCGGTCCGCTCGGGCCCGAGGTCCGGCGCGCAGTCGAGGATCGTCCGGGCCGGGCTGGTCACGCGGATGCCGAGCTGAATGCGTACGTCGGTCCGGCGCAGGGTGCGGCTGATATGCACGACGATGCCCGAGCGCCGGTGCTGGCTGGACGCCGTCACGTGCAGCGGTTGGTTCCACCGCCTCTGCAGGCCCCACAGGGTCAGGCCCGAGCCATGGCTGAGGGCCGCGGCGGCGCCGCAGGCCAGCACCGCCGCGGCGGCGCGTTCGAGCGGGGTGCCGGGCGGCGGTCCCACCGTGTAGACGTTGGTGTGAGAGCGGTGCAGCCGGCCGTGCTCGGCGCGGTAGGAGATCGCTGACGGGAGCAGGCCGATCGCCAGCAGCTGCGCGCGGGTGACGCTGCGGTGCTGGCGGGACGCGAGCGCGAGGATCCGCGCCTCGCGCGGGTCAACACCCATGAGCGTTCGCGATTTTGGCTCTTATTGGCACAAGATCGCGAACGCTCCCACTACAGCGGCTGGTCGTGTGCGGCTTGGCACGAACTCGCGACACTTCTGCGCCGGTATGCTCGTTGCGGCCCCGTTGCGGCGATGCCACGCGGCCGAAGCCAAGCCGCACCCGAACCGAGCCGCCCCGAACCCAGCCGCACCCGAGGCCGAATCCGCACCCGAACCCAGCCGCACCCGAACCGAGCCGCCCCGAACCGAGCCGCACCCGAGGCCGAATCCGCACCCGACGCCAGAAGCCCGAAAACGCCGAGGAGTCCAGATACCCATGGCCTTAGCCGCCACGCAGGACATCACCGACGAGCAGCGCGCGATCTGCGAGATGGTCCGCCAGTTCGCCGACGAGCAGATCCTCCCCAACGCCGAGCACTACGACCACGAGGACAGCTTCCCCGAGCCGATCGTGGAGCAGATGAAGGAGCTGGGGCTGTTCGGGGTCACGATCCCCGAGGAGTACGGCGGCATGGGGCTGGACCTGACGACCTACGCGATGATCGTCGAGGAGCTCTCGCGCGGCTGGATCTCGATCTCGGGCATCGTCAACACCCACTTCATCGGCTCCTATCTGCTGATGAAGTTCGGCTCCGACGAGCAGAAGCAGAAGTACCTGCCCAAGATGGCGACGGGCGAGATCCGCGCGGCCTTCTCCCTGTCCGAGCCTGAGCTCGGCTCCGACGTACAGGCGATCAAGACCAGTGCCAAGAAGCTCGACGATGGCCAGTACGAGATCAACGGCCAGAAGATGTGGGTCACTAACGGCCTGCGCTCGGCGCTCGTATTCACGCTGGTCAAGACCGACCCCAGCGCTGACCCCCGTTACAAGGGCATGACCTGCTTCATCTGCGAGAAGGAGCCGGGGGTCAGCGAGAACACCGGTGACCACGCCGGGCTCACCGTCCCGCCGCAGATCAAGAAGATGGGCTACAAGGGCGTCGAGTCCACCGAGCTGGTGTTCGACGGCTACCGGACCCCCGCTGACAGCATCCTCGGCGGCGAGCATGCCGGCCTGAACCGCGGCTTTGGCCAGATGATGGACGCGCTGGAGCTCGGCCGGGTCAACGTCGCCGCGCGTGGCGTCGGCATCGCTCAGCGCGCACTGGAGCTGGCGCTGAAGTACAGCCAGGAGCGCAAGACGTTCGGCAAGGCGATCGCCGAGCACCAGGCGATCCAGTTCAAGCTCGCCGACATGGCCACCCAGGTTGACGCGGCCCGCCTGCTCACCCAGCGCGCCGCCCGCCTCAAGGACGCCGGTGACCGGTCCGACATCGAGGCCGGGATGGCCAAGCTGTTCGCCTCGGAGGCCGGCCGCTTCTGCGTCGAGGAGTGCCTGCGCATCCACGGCGGCTACGGCTACTCCAAGGAGTACGAGATCGAGCGCCTGTACCGCGACGCGCCGCTGCTGCTGATCGGCGAGGGCACGTCAGAGATCCAGCGCATGGTCATCGGCCGCAAGCTGCTGCAACGACACAAGATCTGATCTGACTCAGAAAGGAGCCGATCAATGTCCGCATCCATCACCCACACCCCGATCAACCTCCGTCTGCTTGCCGTGATCGCGGTACTGGTGCTCGCGGCCGCAGCGACGTTCGCGGCCATCAGCGCCGCCAGCCAGCCGACGGTCCACGCCGCGATCGACCGCAACGGCTCGGTCCACGTGTCCGGCTATGACGGCGGGGTCTCGCTGTCGGGCCGTACCCAGCCGTAGGCGCTCCCGGCCACGCCAGACCGGGCGGATCGCGAGCCGCGAGTCTCGGTCCAATAGACTCAACCGTCTGGCCTCCGCCACCGACACCAGGAACCTGATCGAGACCGCAGTCACGCGGTTCCTGGACGAGGTGCCCGCGCTCGCGCCGCTCAAGCTGGTCATCGGCCTGGAGCTGCAGGCGCGTCACGACGTCCAGCTCTACCGGGTGCAGCTGCCCGGCCCGAAGATCAGCAAGGACATCGCCTCGGACTCCAAGGTGACCCTGACGGTCCAGCGGGCCCGCTTCAACGAGCTTGCCACCAGGGGCACGGTCAAGGACTGGGAGGCGGCCTTCGCCAACGGTGAGGCCAAGGCGACAGGGGTCGATCAGATCCTCAAGCTCATCGCCCAGGTCGTCGCGCGCCACCAGGAGCGCGGACGCACCCGCCGGCCGACCGGCGCCGGCACCCGCCAGCACCACTGACCCTGCCAGGGCGGCTGACTAACGCCGTGCGGCGAGCTCCTCGGCCGCGGTGAGCTGATCGTCGATCAGCTGCAGCCCGGAATCCCAGAAGCCGGGGTCGGCGAGGTCGATCCCGACGATCGCCGCCAGCTCCTCGGGACCGCGCGAGCCGCCGGCGGCGAGCAGCTCGAGGTAGCGGGGCACGAAGCTCTCGCCCTGCTCGAGGTAACGCTGGTAGACCGACAAGGCGAGCAGCTGGCCGTAGGAGTAGGCGTAGACGTAGCCGGGGGTGTTGATGAAGTGCGGCACGTAGCTCCACCACGAGTGATAGCCCTCGGTGATCTGCACCGAGTCGCCGAACAGCTCCGCTTGAGCCTCGACCCACGAGGCGTTGATCCGGTCCACCGACAGCTCCCCCTCGGTCCGGCGGCGGGTGTGGACGAGATGCTCGAAGCGGTTCATCGCCATCTGGCGAAAGACGGTGGCCACGCCGCCGTCGATTCGCTCGGCGAGCAGGCTCAGCCGGTCGTCGTCGCTGCCGGTCGCCTCGAGCAGCCGTCCGAACACGAGCGTCTCGCCGAACACCGATGCGGTCTCGGCGAGGGTCAGCGGGGTGGAGTGATGAAACACGCCCCGTGGCTGGGCGAGCGCGGCGTGCAGGCCGTGGCCGAGCTCATGGGCCATCGTCAGCACGTCACGGCGCCGGGCGGTGAAGTTGAGCATCACGTACGGGTGCACGCTGGGCACCGTGTAGGAGCAGAACGCGCCCCCGCGCTTGTGCTCGCGAACCGGGGCGTCGATCCAGCTCTCGTCAAAGAAGCGCTTGGCCAGCGCGCCGGCCTGCGGCGAGAACGCGTGGTAGGTGTCGAGCACCAGCTCGCGCGCGTCACCGAAGGAGAAGGTGATCTCCTGGGGCAGCACGGGAGCGGCGCGGTCGTAGTCGGCGATTCGCTCCAGACCGAGCAGTTGGGCCTTCAGGCGATACCAGCGTTGCGGGATGTCAAAGCGGCCGCGGACCGCCTCGATCAGCGCCATCACCGACTCGTCGGAGGCCTCGTTGGCGAGGTTGCGCCCCGCCAGCCAGTGAGGGTAGGAGCGCAGCCGGTCCTCGACTGACTTGTCGTAGAGCAGCGTGTTGTAGATGAACGCGCGGGTGCGCAGGGCGGGGGTCAAGGCCTCGGTGACCGCTTGCGCGACGGTCTGGCGCAACTCGCGGTCGGGCGACTGAAGCCGGCTGAGGGCGACGTCAAGTGATTGCGGCTCGCCGTCGAGGGTCACGCGCAGGGCAGCCGTCTGCTCCCCGAACAGCCGGCTCCAGGCGCCGCTGGAGACGATCGACTTCTCGGCGAGGATCTTCTCCTCGGGCTCGGTGAGCAGATGGGGTCGATAGCGGCGCGTGCTGCGCAGGTAGTGTGCGCAGAACGCGAGCTTATCGTTGGCCAGCAGCGTCTGCGCCTGCTCGTCGGGCACCGCGGCCCACTCGAGCTCGACGAACAGCAGCAGCGTCTCGATCTCGGTCGCCTTCTCCTGGACGAGCTGGAGCATGGCGCCGCGCGCCGGCTCTGCGGTGTCGGTCGCGAACCGCAGCGAGGCGTATGAGCCGGCCTTTCCGACGAGCTCGTACAGGCCGGCCAGCTCGTGCATCGCCGCAGCCAGGGTAACCGCGTCGAGCTCGCCGATCCGCCCGGCGTAGCACTGCGCGAACGCGGTGGCGCGCTGGCCGGCCTCGGTCAGCTGGCGTTGCACGCCGCCCTCGGGGTCACCATCCACCAGCGGCGCGAGATCCCATTCGGTCTCCAACAGCTCGGGATCTCGCAAGAGCTCGGCGGCGGTGGGCATGGCGCGACACATTAGCTAGGGTCGTGCTGCCGATGGACGACGCACTCCGTTCTCTGGTGCGACCCGTCCGCCTGATCGCCGCCGGGGGCACGATCGCCATGAGTGGTCCGCGGGCCGTGCCGGCGCTCGATGCCGCCGGCCTGATCCAGGCGCTGCCCGAACTGGCGCTCGTGCCGCAGCTTGCGGCCGAGAACGTGCTCTCGCTCCCCGGGCCCCAGATCTCGCTGGCGCAGGCACTGAACCTGATCCGGCGGGCCGGCGAGGCGGCGAGCGCGGGGGAAGGCGTCGTGGTGACCACCGGAACCGACACGCTCGAGGAGTTGGCGATGCTCGCCGCGCTCACGTACGGTGGTCAGGCGCCGATTGTCTTCACCGGGGCCAACCGGCCGGTCAGCCGTCCCGGGGCCGACGGACCCGCCAACCTGCTCGACGCGGTGGCCGTGGCGGGCGCCGCGCACGCCGCCGGCCTTGGCGTGCTCGCCGTCTTCGGCGGGGAGATCCACGCCGGCACGACCGTCCGCAAGGTCGACAGCACCGGGCCGGCAGCGTTCGGCTCGCCCGCGGCGGGTCCGCTCGGTCGCGTGGTCCAGGGCCGGGTGTGGCTGCACGCTCGGCCGTTGGCGCCTCACCCGTTGAACGTTCTGGCCCTCGACGGGCGCGTGGCGATCGTGACCGCGACGCTTGGCGACGACGGGGAGATGCTGCGCGCCGCGCTCCAGGCCGGGGACGGCGTGGTGGTCGTCGCCTTCGGGGCTGGGCACGTCACCCCCGGGATGCTGGCCGCGATCCGTGCCGCGAGCGTTCCGGTGTTGATCACCGGGCGGCCCGAGCGCGCCCAGATGCTCTTCTCCACCTACGGCTTTGAGGGCTCGGAGGCCGATCTGCGCGACGCTGGCGCGATCCCGGTGCCGTTCCTGTCGGCCGTCGCGGCACGCATGGCGTTGCTCGCCTGCCTGGGCGCCGGCCTGACCGGGCCGGAGCTCTCGGCGGCGCTCGGTCGCTGGGACGCAGGCGTGCTGCCCTAGAAGACCCCTGAAAAAGTCGGGGTCTGTCCGACGGGTTTAAGACCATTTGGGGCATGCTCAAGACTCGGTCGGCTCAGGTGGGACTGTTTGATGCGGCGGTGGTGATGGGTCCGTTGCCGG
>JAABUZ0100002171.1_pt1 | contig 33555 bp, 28 predicted proteins | sample 5562091 | NCBI WGS metagenome assembly JAABUZ01 (sample SAMN12813069, study PRJNA571459) | rock metagenome | isolation source: Antarctica rocks | place: Antarctica: Victoria Land, Linnaeus Terrace sud | collected 2015-12-21
CAACGCCATCGCGGCGGCGTCGGGCGCCGGGCTGGTGGCGCTGGTGAAGATCCCGGGGAGCGCGTCGTGATCGTGTCGGTGTGCGCGGACAAGGGCGCGCCCGGGGTGACGACGCTGACGGCCGCGCTCGGGGTGGTGTGGCCGGGCGAGCGAATGGTGCTGGAGGCCGACGTCTCAGGAGCAGACCTGCCGTTCCGGCTGCTGCACCAGGCGGGCACTGGGCTGCTGAACCCCCAGCCGTCGGTGCTCGACCTGGCAACGGACCTGCGCAGGCAGGCGCCCTACGACGTCGTCCACTACGGGCAGCCGACCGCGCTGGGCGTGTCGGTCGTGCCCGGAGGCCGGTCGGCGGAGGCCTTCGCCGGCATGGCGCCGCTGTGGCCGCAGATCGCGCAGACGGCGTATGACTGGTCGGGCACGGTGCTGGCCGACCTCGGGCGGATGCAGCCCGCTGACCCGGCGACGCCGGTGGCCGCACTGTCGACGGCCGTGCTGGTGCTGGCCCGACCGGACATGGAGGGGCTGTACCACCTGCGGGAGCGGGTCCTGGAGCTCACGGCGACGCTCGGCCGGCCCTACCTGGAGCAGACGCCGGTGGCGGTGGTGCTGCGGGCTCGTAGCGGTCAGGACAGCAAGCTCGCGGTGAAGCGGGCCCGCGCCGTGCTGGACGCAGAGGGGTCACCGGTGCCGGTGCTCGGGGTGTTCGCCGAGGACCCTGCCGGCGCTGAGGCGCTGCGCGGGCGCCAGGTGACGCGCAAGCTGCTGGGCACGGACCTGTTGCAGTCGACGCGCACGCTGGCTGAGGCGCTGCTGGCACGGTGGCCGCAGCTGACCGGGGCCGCTGCGCCCGCGGTCCCTGCCGTCACGACGGCAGCGCCGGCGGAGCCGACCGGGGTGTCGCCGAGATGGGGTCGGCTGGCGGGGCTGCGCCAGCAGCCGGAGTCGGGGCAGGTGTCGGCGTGACCGAGAACTACCGTGGCGTGGCGGACGACGAGTTTGTGCTGCCGCCCCGGCCCGACCTGAACGCTCGCTCGACCGGTCAGCCGTTCGGTCTGTCGGCCGTGCCGAGCCGACCGCAGGGCGCGGCTGGGTCGCAGGGTGTGGCGTCGCTGCCGGACCGGCCGGATCTGCTGCAGGAGGCGGGCGCGGCGCGGGAGCCGCTGGACCAGCAGCTGCTGCGAAGCCTGCAGGAGCAGGTGGCGGACTTGCTGACCGAGGAGCGCAGCGGCCGCAAGCAGCGCGGTCAGGCGGACCTGGCCCGTGCCGATGAGGAGCAACGGGCGCTGTCGTTCATCCAGCAGGTCGTGCGTCAGCACATGCATGACGAGCTGGCCGCCGGCCATGTCCTGCCCGACGCCGCGTACGACCAGCGGCTGATGGGCGCGGTGTTCGCGGCGATGTACCAGGCGGGGCAGCTGCAGGAGCTGCTCGAGGACGACCAGGTCGAGAACATCGACATCAACGGCTGCGACGAGGTGTGGGTGACGTACGCCGACGCCCGGGGTAAGCAGCGGGGCCGGCCGGTCGCGAACAGCGACGAGGACCTTGTCGACCTGGTCCAGAACCTCGCGTCGTACGCGGGGCTGAACCCGCGTCCGTTCTCGCTCGCACACCCCTCGCTGAACCTGCGCCTGCACGACGGCTCACGGCTGTCCGCGCTGATGGTGGCCTCAGAGCGGCCGTCGGTGTCGATCCGGCGCAACCGCTACCCGCAGATGTTCGTGGACAAGCTCGTTGAGCTCGGCACGATCGACGAGCAGCTCGCCGCGTTCCTGCGCGCGGCGGTGCTTGCGCGGCACAACATCATGGTCGCCGGGGCGACCGACGCCGGGAAGACGACGTTGCTGCGTGCGCTCATCAACGTCGTCCCGCCCGAGGAGCGGCTGGTCGTCATCGAGCAGTCGCTCGAGCTGGGGCTGCGGCGCAACAACCCGGACCTGCACCCCGACTGCACGGAGTGGGAGGAAGTGCAGGCTGACGCGGACGGCAAGGGGGGCGTGTCCCTGGATGAGTTGGTGCGGCGCAGCAAACGGCAGAACCCGAGCCGCGTCATCATGGGCGAGATCCTCGGCCCGGAGGTCCTTGAGGTCCTCAATGCGATGAGCCAGGGCAACAACGGCTCGTTGAGCACGATCCACGCCCGGTCGGCGCGCGACGTGTTCGACATGCTCACCGGCCACGCCGCGGTCTACCAGGGCGTCCAGGCTCAGGCGATGCAGTACAGGATCACCTCGGCCATCGACTTCGTGGTGTTCGTCGAGAAGAACCGCCGGCTGGGCGGCCGCCGTTGCGTGACGCAAGTGTTGGAGGTCAACGGCCTGGCCGGGGACCGGCCGGCGACGTCGATGCTGTTCATGCCGGGGCCGGACGGCCGCGCGATGCGGGACTCGGCCGTGGCGATCGCCCGCACCGAAGACCTCGAGGACGCCGGCTACCGCGACGGCACGTGGGCATTCCAGGCACCCCGTGCGGGGCGACTGTGACCCGTCGACGGGCAGGCCACCGACCGGAGCGGCGCAGGACTGGGCGGGGTGTGCACTGATGCTGCTGCTCGACCTCGACGTGCTGCTCATGGCACTGATCTGCGGCGGTCTCGGCGCGGCGGTGGTGCTGCTCGCGGTCGCTGTGCGTGGCGCGACCCCGAACCCCGCCCGACCGGACGGCCGCCTGGGCAAGACAGTGGCGCGGCTGCGCGAACCTGCCCTGACGATCCGGCTCGGCGCCGCGGCGCTCGCGGCCGCCGTGACCCTGGTCTTGACCGGCTGGCCGGTCGCGGCCCTGGGCCTTGGCGGACTGGTCGGGTTCTGGCCGCTGCTGTTCGGTGGGCTGCGCGACGAGCAGCAGCAGATCGAGCGGCTTGAGGCACTGGTCATCTGGACCGAGTCGCTGCGCGACACCGTCAGCGGCGCATCCAGCCTGGAGCAGGCGATCCCGGTGACCGCGCAGAACGCCCCGCCGGTCATCCGCCCAGCGCTGATCCGCCTCGTCGGGCACCTGCGCGGGCAGCTCCCACTCGACCGGGCGTTGCTGAAGCTCGCGGAGTGGCTCGACGACTCCAGCGCCGACCTGGTGCTCGCGGCGCTGATCCTCAACGCCCAGCGGCGCGGCGACGGGCTCGCCCAGGTCCTGAGCGGCCTGTCGGTCGCGGCCCGCGAGGAGCTGGAGATGCGCCGTCGGGTGAGCAAGAAGCGTGCTGGGCTGCGCCGCAGCGTGCAGCTCATCGTGCTCATCACCATCGCGTTCGCCGTGTTTCTGGTGACGTTCGGCGGCGACTACGTCAAGCCCTACGACAGCGCCGCCGGGCAGGTCGCCCTCGCCGTCGTGCTGGGCATCTTCGCGCTCGGGTTCGCCTGGATGCGGCAGTTGAGTCAGCCCACCCCGCTGATGCCGTTCCTGTCCCGGCCAGGCCAGCAGCTCGACCCCGAGGACGAACGGGTCGTGATGAACCTGACCGGACTGAGCGCGACCGAACTGACAGTGCTGTCAGCCGAGCCGCGCGTCGGCACGCAACCGCGGGCCGGTGCCCGGTGATCGCCATGGCGCTAGTCGGCGCCGCGCTGGGCGCGGTGCTGTTCACGATCGTGCTGCGGCTCGCGCCGCCGCGCGCCTCACCGCTGGTGCAGCTCGGGCAGCTCGACGCGCAGTACCGCGCCGCCAGCGCACGCGGGTGGACCGGACCGACGGCCGCACCTACCCGAGCCACGGCGGGCAGCGGCGTGCAGACCCGCATCGGGCAGGTCCTCACGACGCAGCTCACCCGCCGCGGAGTCGAGCAGACGACGCTGCGGCAGGACCTCGCCCTTACCGGTAAGGACCTGCCCGAGGTGATGGGCCGCAAGGTCGTCGCGGCGGTCGCCGGGCTTGTGCTCGCGCTGGTCATGCTGGTCGGGCTGCAGCTGGCTGCCGGCATCGCCCTGCCCGTAGGCAGCCCGCTGGTCCTAGCCCTCGCGGCAGCCGCGGGGTTCTACATGCTCCCGAACCTGGAGGCCCATCAGCAGGCCGCGGGCCGCAGGGACGACTTCCGCCGCGCGCTGGGCGCCTACCTCGACCTCGTCGCCCTCGAGATGGCCGGAGCGGCCGCACCCGCCCAGGCCCTCACCAGCGCCGCCCGGGTCGGCGCCGGTTGGCCGATGGCGCTGCTGCGCGACACGCTCTACCGCGCCACCCGTTCCGGCAACGACCAGTGGACCGCCCTGACCGAGCTCGGCGAGCGGATCGGTGTCGCGGAGCTGCGCGACCTCGGCTCGCTGATCCGCCTCGTCGAGCACGACGGCGCCCGCGTCCGCGCCACGCTGTCCGCCCGCGCCGCCACGATGCGCCGCCGCGAACTCACCGACGCCGAGGGCAAGGCCGCCGAGCGGGACGTGTCCATGAGCGTCGCGCAGCTCGTCGTCGTCGCCGGCTTCGTGGTCTTCCTGGGCTACCCCGCCGTCGTCAACGTCCTCGGGATCTGACGGGCCTCGGTGACTTCACAGTTTCTGAGGGCCCCTTCACTCCGCCCATACCGCACGCCAACCGCATGGCCCACCACCTCACAAGGAGAAGCAGCATGGACGCCCTGACCGTCTACTTCGCGTTCGCGATGGCGCACGTGACCAGGCTCAAGAACGAGATCAAGCAGGACGGCGACCGCGGCGACATCGTGCAGACCGTCATCATCATCGGGGCCTTCGCCGCCGCAGCGATCATCATCACCGCGATCCTCATCACCAAGGCCAAGGACACCGCCAACAACGTCAAGACGCAGTAGCGGCGGCGTCCGGACCGGCATGACCACACCCCTGCAAGGCCACCCGTCGAGCTCGCGGCTGGCGCCGCCCACGCGGCGCCGACGGCGAGTGCGCGGGCATGCCCGCAGCCGGGTCACCCACGGGGCGGGCCTGGACAGCACCCGTCGGCGTCTGGATGCGAACGACTGCGGTTACAGCATCGTGGAGGCGGCCATCGTCTTCCCGGCGGTGCTGGTGATGCTGTTCGGGGTCGTGCAGTTCGCGCTGCTGTGGCACGGCCGGCACGTCGCCGAGGCCGCCGCGCAGGACGCCCTACGCACCGCCAGTGGTTACCAGTCCACTGCAGCGCGGGGGGAGAGGGGCGGGCGGGACTTCCTGCACCAGGTCGCCCCCAACCTGTTGAAGAACCCAAGCGTGCAGGTCAGCCGTAACGCCACCAACGTCACCGTGCAGGTGCGTGCCAACGTGGTGTCGCTGTTCGAGATGCACCTGACCGTCTCCGAGACCGCCGTCGGACCGGTCGAGCGTTACGTGGGCGGCGGCTGATGACTGGGCCGGCCGACCCAACTGCCACCGGTGCTGGCGGTGCCGCCGTGCGCCACCGACTCGCCCAGCGTCATCGGGACGTCGGCGACGGCGGGTTCGCGGCACTCGAGCTGGCGTTGTTCACGCCGTTCCTCATTGTCATGCTGCTGCTGGTGGTGGGGCTCGGCCGGGCTGCCCACGGCCGGCAGCTGATCGACCAGTCCGGTGCCGCCGCAGCCCGCGCCGCCTCCCTGTCCAGGACCCCGTCGAGCGCTGTGGGAGACGCGCGAACCGCAGCCGCCAGCACGCTCGCCGAGGCCGGCCTGTCCTGCAACCACCTCGACGTCGGCGTGGACACCAGTGCGTTCCGGCCCGGCGGCTACGTCGGCGTGACCGTGCACTGCGTCGTGAGCCTGCGGCGCCTGGCCGTCGCCGGGCTGCCCGGGCAAGTCACCCTGACCTCCACGTCCCGCTCCCCGCTCGAGACCTACCGGGAGTTCCGATGAAACGCACGACCGACACCAGCGCCCACTCCAGCGCAGGCCGCGCCACCCCCAGTAGGCACCGTCGGCGCGACGAGGGCTCGATCACGGTGATGATGCCGATCCTGGCGGTCGCTCTGATCGCCATGACCGGCCTGGTCGTGGACGGCGGGACCGCGCTGTCCGCCCGCGGCCGCGCGGCCGACGTCGCCCAACAGGCCGCGCGCGCCGGCGCCGACGCGCTTGACCCCAACGCCCTGCGGCACACCCGCCCGGCCCGGCTCTCGGTGAACACCGCCGCGGCGACCCTGGCCGGGAACAGGGTCCTGGCCGTCGGCGGTGTGCAGGGGACGGTGACCGTGTCGGGGGACACCGTTACGGTCCGCGCGTCGGTGCAGAAGCACACCGCGATCCTGTCCGCCGTCGGGGTGAACACCGTGCAAGGCGCCGCCTCCGCCACCGCCACCATCCTGTACGGCGGCACCACAGAAGGGCACTGACGATGCGAGCCCTGCGCAGCGGTCTGCGGGCGCTCGGCGCCCTGGGCGTCCTGCTCCTGCTGCTCGTCGGGATCCCCGCCGCGCTGGCCATCACCGGCAACCCCCTCGCGGCGCTGCCCGACTTGCTTGCCGGTGACGTCACCGACACTGGCGTCATCGCCATCCTGGCCACGGTCGCCTGGGTCGCGTGGGCGCAGTTCGCCGTGGCCACCCTGGCCGAGTTGCTCGGCGCGTTGAGGCGCCGCCCCGCGCCGCGCGTCCCGGGGGTGTTCGGCGGTCAGCAGCAGCTCGCTCGTGCCTTGGTGCTCGGGGTGTTCGTTCTGAGCTCGGCCAACAGTGTCGTTCACACGTCGCAGGCGTCGGCGTCCACGCCGCCGGCCGGCCGCGCGTCAGCCAACTCGGTGACGCAGCAGCTCCACCCGGCACCGCCGCAAAGCGCCCTGGCCGCGCACCCAACCGTTAGCGCCCACCGGGGCGCCGCGGCACGTCACCAGCAGCCGACGACGCTGTACACGGTTCCGCCGCTCGGTGCGGGCCCGGGGACGCTGTGGGACATCGCGCAGGACCAGTTCGGCGACGGCGCCCGTTGGCAGGAGATCTGGCAGCTCAACGAGGGTCGCCAGCAGGCCGACGGCGCGACGATGAGCAACGCGTCCTTCCTGCGCCCCGGGTGGACCGTTCGTGTGCCCGCGCCCGGTCCGGCCAAGGGGCAGGCGTCAGCGCCGTCCCACGCCCCGACTCCCAGCACCGAGGTGGTGGAGGTGACAGTTGAGGGCGGGGACACCCTGTCCGACCTCGCGGCCACGCACGCGCAGGCCGACTGGCAGCTGGCCTGGCACGCCAACGCCGGCCGCACCGAGCCCGGCGGCACGCGGTTCACCGACCCGGACCTGCTGCGCCCCGGCTGGAACCTTGCCCTTCCCGGCAGCGCAGCGGCCAGCGCACCCAGCGCACCCAGCGCGCAAGCACCGGCCGCTGCAGCACCGTCGGCACCGGCAGCGCCACCAGCGGCCACCGCGCCGGAACGTCCCACGCAGCCGCCGCGTCCGGTAGAGCCGCCGCCGGCCCCGGTGCACGTCGCACCCGCCCAGCCTGAGCTAGCGCCACTGCACGGGCTCGGCTCGCCAGCACCCGCTTCGGCCGGACCGGTCCGGCCGGCGGCCCCTGCTGCGCAGACGACGGTGGCGCCGTCGCTGCGTGCGGTGCCGTCGACCGCTGCGAGCGCGGCGCACGACGGACGGTCGCAGGGCCGCCACGTGCAGCAGAGCGAGCCGTCCCAGCACGACCAGCACGGGGTACACGACGACCAGCACGTCGACGAGGCTGACCACGCCATCTCGTCGGTGCCGATGGTGGCGCTGCTCGGCGGCGGCGGGGCGATGCTCGCGGCCGGCGCGGTGGCTGCGTTGCTGCGGCTGCGCCGCCGGCGGTTCCGGGAACGCACGCTCGGCAAGACGATCAGCTCGACGCCGCTCGCGCTCGCGCCGATGGAGAAGGCTCTGCTGGCGCGCAGCGCCGCTGGGGTGCCGGACGTGACGTGGCTCGACGGGGCCCTGCAGCAGCTGGTCTGGGCGACCGGCGCGCAGGGCGCTGAGGTGCCCGAGACCGCCGCGGCCCGGCTGAGCGCCACGGCGCTGGAGCTGGTCCTCACGGTCGTGCGTACCGCCGCGCCGGCGCCGTGGCAGGTCGACGACACCGGGCTGCGCTGGACGGTGCAGCGCAGCGAGATCGACACCGCCCAGCCCCCGCACCACACGGCCGACGATGACCTCATAGTGGGCCCGCCCTACCCGGCGCTGGTGTCGGTCGGCTACTCCGACGACGGCGACCACTGGCTGCTGGACCTGGAGCGGATCGGTGCGGTCGCGCTGACCGGGGACCCAGAGCGGTGCCTGGACCTGGCCCGGTTCCTGGCCGCGGAGCTAGCGCACAACAGCTGGGCTGAGTTGCTGCACGTCGACCTGGTCGGGTTCGGTGCGGAGCTCGCGCCGCTGCAGCGCGTCACCCACCACCAGGACGGCGCGGCAGCGGTGCAAGGGATGCGCGGCGCTCTGCGGCAGAACACGCGGGCGCTGCAGGAGTGGGACAGCACCGTGCTGCACGGCCGCGTCCACGCAGACGACGTCGGCGACGGTTGGCCACCGCGGGTGCTGCTCGTGGCTCCGACCGGGCCGGCGGGGGAGGGTCCCGACGGCCTGCAGGCTCTGCTGGAGGCGCTGCGCGCGCAGTGCGGCCGCACCGCCGCGGCAGTCGTCGTGTCGGGCGAGTCGGTGCACACCGGCGACACCCGCTGGCAGTTGCACCTCGACAGCCAGGGGCGTCTGACGATCCCCGCCCTGGACGTCACGCTGACCGCCCAGCAGGTCCCGGCCCACGAGGCCGCTGACCTAGCCGCGCTGATCGCTCTGGCCGCTACCGGAGCAGACGAGCCGATGCCCGCGGTCGCCGGCGACCAGCCATGGGATGCGCTCACCGACGCGGCCGGGGCGCCGCTGCCCGCGCTGGTCTCGGAGCGGGACCGGCTCGAGCAGGGCGCCGGTGGCCCGGACGCCGAAGCCGGAGACACCGCCGACGAGCCGCCGGCCCGGTCGGTGGTGACCGATCTGCTCAATCACTACAAGGCCAGCACCAGCACCGGCACCGGTGACGCCCACAAGGACGCCCACGAGGTTGCGGCGCGCCCGGCGGCCGGCGAGACGGTCGGTCACGCGGACAAACCGGCGGCCGGTGACGTGACGTCGGTGCTGCCGCGCCCGGCGGCGGCCTACCTGCCGGTGACGGCGACGACCGTCGAGGACGTCGTGGCACTGGCGCCGGCCATCAGCGCCGACGCGCGAGAGCTCATCGAGGCGGAAGGCGCGGCGCTGGACGAGGACCTCGCCGCGTGGCGCGACGACCGCAGCGACCGGGCGAAGCTGACGCTGCTGGGGCCGGTGGACCTGCGCGCCCACGGTACGGAGCCGCCGAACTCGCTGCTGCGTTACATCGAGGTCGTCGCCTTCCTCGCGGCTCACCCGCAGGGGGTGACGGCAGCGGAGCTGATCGCGGGCTTCTGGCCGGGGGAGAGCGACAGGGCCGCCGGGGGCAGGCGGGCTCGCAACTACCTCAGCAACGCCCGGACCTGGCTCGGTGAGGACCCGCAGACCCGCGAGGCGTACCTGCCGGTGGCCAACCGCGACAAGGGCCCTGGGGTGTACCAACTGAGCCGGCGGCTGCTCACCGACGCGGAGCTGTTCCGCAAGCTGCGGCTGCGCGGCGTCGCCCGCGCTGACGCCGGCCTGGTCGACCTGCAGGCAGCGCTCGCGCTGGTGACCGGGTCGCCGCTGCAGCACCGCCGCGAGGACGGCTACGGCTGGCTGGTCGACACCCCGCTCGAGCAGATCTACACCGCGGCGATCGTCGACACCGCCCACCTGGTCGCCGACATCTGCCTGGCGGCCGGTGACCCGGCCGGAGCGGAGGCCGCAGCGCGGGTGTCGCTGCTGGCCGGCGACAGCTCCGACGTCGCGCTGCTCGACCTCGTGGCGGCCTACGACGCGATGGGCGACCAGGCCCAGGCCCAGGCCCACGTGCGCCGGATCATGGCCAACCACTGCGCCGAGGTCGAGGAGGACCTCCCCCCGCGCACCTACGAGGTCCTGCACCGCCGCCGCTGGCTGCCCAGCGGCGGCAGGACGCAGGCCGGCTGAGGGCAACCGGGCCGCAGCGAGGACGCCGCACCGGCCGGCGGAACACATGGCGGGTCGGGGGGGCGGCGCACACTGCGCCTCCCGCGACCGCGCGGGTGGATACCGAGGATGGTCATGGGCAACATCGGGAACCCACGCCGGCGCATCGAAGTGCTGCCCGAGGATGAGCCGGCCCACGCGCCCCAGCAGGTGCCGGTACCCGCCCCGCCAGTTCCACCAGCGCCCGCGCAGCCGGCTCACGAGCCGGCGCGGCGCTGATCACGTCTGGTGCCGCAGCGATGGCGACGCTGCCCGCTTCCGGTCGACCCTGCACCGGCTGCGGCGCAGGACCGCGAGGGGTGGCGCGGTGACCGGCCCTGAGCTGTTGGTCGCGGACGAGTACGTCGTGGGGGAGGTGCGGGCGCTGCGGACGTTCCGGCTCGGCCCGGACGGGCGGCTGTTCCCGCTGTACGACGACCGCCCGTGGCTGCCCGGCAAGAACAGGGCGACCTGCCGGCGTGGCCACGACCACCCCGCACCGGCCCGGGACTGCCGCTGCGGCTACTACGCCTCCGGCGATCTGGCCTGGGTCGGGGCCCAGCCGTCGTCACGCTCGGTGCTCGCCGCGGTCGCGCTGTGGGGACAGATCGAGGTCGCCAGCCGCGGGGTGCGGGCCGCCTCGGGCCGGGTCGAGGCGCTCTGGCTGCACCCCCGCGTCGACGCCGGACTCGTCGCTCGGACCGCCGCCGCCTACCCCGCGGCGAAGCTCTACCGGTCCCGCCAGCAGCTGCTCGAGCAGCACCCGCTGACCGCGTTGGAGGGCTACGAGCCACCGCGGCTGCCGGCCCACTCTCGGCGGCTGCTGCTGGTCCTGAGCGTCACCGTCGGCGCCGCGGTGCTTGCGGTCGGGTCGGTCCCGGCGGCCGTCCTGGCCCGTTCAGGGCAAGGCGCCCTGCTGGGGCTGACAGCCCTGACGGTGTGCCTTCTCGCGGTACTGGGTGGTCTCGTCCGTCGGTCGCTGGTCACCCTGACGGCCGGGGTGGTGGGGATGGGCTGGATGCTCAGTTCGACGGCCGGAACGGCCGCCGCGGTGTGGGGGAGCCGCGCACCGCTGCTCCTAGCGTCGGCGGCCGGCGTGCTGACCTGGCTCGACCTCGCCGCCCCCGGTTGGCCCGTCCCGCGCCGCCGGCACGAAATGAGCCGCCGGCTCCTGGCACCACTGGTCGGGCTGGTCGCCGTTCTCCGCCGTCGCCTGACCTGAACTAGGCTCCCAGCCCAGCCCAGCCCCGCCCAGCCCAGCCGTATCGTGGCGCCGAGGGCTGAGATCCCCGACGACGACGCTGACCCGGGGCCCGGCAGGGTCGGCGCCTGGAACTGTTGGTCCAGAGGCGCTGTCACCCACGACCTGAGGTTGGTCGTCCGGCAGCCCGTCCAGTGGACCGAGGCAGTCGGCAGTGGCCCAGCGCCGGGAGAACGAATCGGTGCGTGCAGGAGTAGGGCTGGTTGCGGGTGCTGACCAGCCAGCCCGACGCCCCCGCGAGGCCGGCGCGCAAGGGCCTCCTGACGTCCTGCAGGCCAGCGGCATTGCTGGTCCGCTCGGCAGCCGCGGCGTTGGCCCGGGCTCGTCAACAGCTGTCGTGAGGTAGCAGCTGGCGCGCGTACCCGCTTGGTGTGAGGGGTTACGCAGGCCGACCGGCCTGCGTAACTGCCTGGCGTGGCTGGCGCGCGTCTGGAGGGGGGGCAACGTATCTGCGCAGGTCAGGGGGAGATACGTGCCTCTCCGGAGGCGCGTCGCGCCGGAGGTGCGTGGGGCCCGGCGGCCGGGTGCGCAGACAGGCCGCGGAGTCCGCTGGGGTGGGACGCCGCAGGTACGAAGTTGAGGACGTTCCTCTCGCAGCGTCGGGTGCATCCCGACCTGAGGAGCCGACGTGCACCGCCCCGCCTCCAGCCCCGCCTTCCTCCACCAGCCCGGCACGCCCGGAGCCACCGGCCACAGCGCTGCTACCAGCGCCACCACGGTCGTCGCTTGCTCGCCGCACACCGCCGACGCCGCCCAGGTGCCGCGCCTGCCGCTGCCTGCGCACCGCACGGGACGGCCGGAGCACTACGCCGTACGTGCCGGGGACGCCGATGGCAGCTGGGTCTGCAGCAGGAGCCTGGGCGCCGCCGGGCGTTGGAGTGAGCTCGTGGTCCGCCTGGACGACACTGACCGGCTCGTCCATTGGCGCCGGTTGGAGCCGGCGCTCGCCGACACCGACCTCGATGGCGTGTGGGGGCAGCTGCGGCCCGGTGTCGACGCGGCACGGTCGGATGAGTTGATCGGGGCGGTGCTGCGCCTTGCGGCCGTCGCCGGCCACGACGACCCGGACGCGGTGCTGTTGCTGCTGCACCTGCTGGCGGACGGTGCCCGCGCCCTCGCCCGCCAGATCCGCGACCTGACGGCCGCGCCGCTCAGCTTGGTTGTGGGGGAGCTGGCCGCGCAGATCAGGTCGTTCCCGGTCGACCGCGAGCGGCGGGCCCTGGCCGGCGCTCTGCTGCTGGACACCAAAAAGGCGCTGATCCGCGAGCTGCTGCCGCACCGGACCCGGGCGCACCAGGACGTGCAGGAGATCCCGGTCGACCCGACCGACCGCGCCAACCTGGCCTGGCTGTTCCACGTCCAGGCGCCGCAGGACGACGGCCTGGACCTGATCGACCTGCTGCTGTGGGCTCAGCAGAGCGGGGTCGTGGACCCCGTCGACGTCGCGCTGCTGCTGCACGCCGAGCGCAGCCGTGACGAGTCGGGTCCGCTGCTGCTGACGCTGGAGCGCTGCTGGGGGGAGAGCGGCCGCACCCTAAGACGCCGCCGGCTCCGCACGTTGTCCGCGCTGCAGGCCGCCCGCGCCGACTACCTGCGTGACTGCGCGTGACCGCCGTCCATGCCCAAGACGGCCGGCACGCCGCCCACCCGACGAGCCACACAGCCGGCTGCGACAACGGCGGAGCCAGCGGGCGGCGGTGCCGTGGCCGACCCGCGCCCAAGGTTTCTCGAGGAAAGTTGGTCGAACATGGCCACCGGCGGCCTGCGACGACGCCTGCCCTGTCATGACCACGGCGCAGGCGGCCGGCCGCGCCCGTGCACGCACCCGGCTGCACACCCGCCAGGTCGCTGACCTGTTGGACACGATGGCCATGGCCGACCAGGCCCTGGCCGACGAGCTGGACCGCATCGGCGCAGACCGACGCCGGGTCTGCGAGGCGACCGTCATGCCGCTCGAGCAGCTGCTCGTCCGGGTTCGCGAAGGCGCGGACGCCCGCGCCGTGCTCGAGGGGCTCAACAGCACGCTGCTGCAGGACGGGGCGCTGCACTGGGCGGCCCGGCGCCACGACAGGCCGTCGAGGCCAGAGGCTGCAGCGGCGGCGGCGTTGCCGTTGAGCGGTGGCCGGCGCCTGTCCGTCGTCGTCGGTGGCGCAGACGCCGTCGCGGTGACGGTGTGAGGCTTCCCGAGGTCGGCAAGCCCGGCTCCGACCTGAGCGTTCTGGAGGGCGGCGACGTCGAGCCGCAGACCGGGCGGCTGCTGAGCGTCGCTGAGCTGCGGCGCGCCATGCACCTGGCACTGGCCGAGCGCCCCGCTGCGCCCACGCCGGCCCCTGCACCGGTCTCGCCGCCGGCCCCCAGACAAGCCCTCGCACCGGCCCTGGCGTTCGTCCAGGACAGCACGTGCCTGGCTGTGCTGCTCGAGCAGCGGCCCGCGGTGGTGCCCGCGCGCTCGCCGTCGCCCCTTGCCCAGGCCTTGGGACGGACCGCTGAGACGACGCCGGCACCGGGCCCGTTCGTGCTGGTGCTGGCCGCGCAGGCCGGGTCGGGTGCCTCCACCGTGGCGCTGGCCCTGTCGGACGCGGCCGCAGCCGCTGGCCGCGAGGTGCAGCTGGTGAGTGGCCACGCGCGCAGCACGTGCGGGTTGCTGGCCGTCCCGCACATCGAGCTGGGGTCGGTCGAGCCGCAGTGGCGCCGCGGCCGCCGGGGAGACCTGGTGCTGGTCGACCGCGCCGGCGACGACGCCCCTGGCAGCTCGTGGCCGCAGACACCCGTTCCCGGTGCAGTGCTGCGCGTCCTGGACGCCCCGCTCGGCAGCCCCCTGGCCAGCAGCGCGCCCGCGACGGTGCTGCTGGTCTGCCGCGCCACCGTCCCCGGGCTGCAGCGCGCCGAACACGCCCTGCAGCGCCTGGAGGACCAGCACCGCGACGCGGTCGGCGCCGGCCGGCTCGACCCGGCCACGCCGGCCCCCCGGGTGCTGCTCGCGGTCATCGGGCCGGACCGCTGGGCCGGTCCGGTCCGGTCCGCGCCAGCGTCGGGCCGCGCGTCGTGCGGCTGCAGCGCGACGGCCGGGTCCTCTCCGTCCCGCTCGACCGGCACCTCGACCTGCTCGGCCCCTGCCCGGACTCGCTGCCCAAGGCCGTGCTGAAGGCCGGCCGCGTCCTCTTGCAGCACGTCGAGGCCGACCTCGCCCACGTGCGGGCGTCGTGCGACGCCCGCACCCAGTCCTGGACGACGCGGCCCGCGTCGGTCAGCCCCCTTGACCCCCGCACCTCCCTCGACCCGAAGGACAGGCTCTGATGCACCTCCAGCTTGCGACGACCGCCTACACCGCCGTCCACAGCGCGGCCAGCTCCCTGCTCGCCGCGGGCCCGTGCCCGACCGCCCCACCCGGCCTGCAGCGCTACGCCGACCAGGTCACCGGCTGGGTCAAGTGGGGCGTCCTGGCGATCCTGGCGATCAGCTTCTTCGCCAGCGTCGGGATGCTCGTGTGGGGCCGGGTGACCCACCACCCCAAGGGCGCCCGGCTCGGCTTCGACGGCATTATGGTCTGCCTGGTCGGGGCGATCCTGTACGTCGTCGGGTACGTCATCATCACCTCGATCGTCGGCAAGGGCTGCTGATGAAGCGGCACCAGTCCCGCTCACCCGGTCGGCGCGGCGGGGGCGGCCGGAACGCCACGCCGGTCGTGTGGAGCCGCGAGAGAATGCTCGCGCTGCTGGCCGGCGGCGTCGCCGCCGTGCTGCTGGTCGTCGCGGGGCTGGTGCTCGCCGTGATGACCGCCCTGCGCGCCGGCGGCAGTGGCAGCTCCCCGAGCCGCACGGCGGCCGGCGGGGCGAGCACCCGCGGCGCCTCCGGCGGCAGTGCGGACAGCGCGCCGACCACGCTGGACGCGCGCAGCCCTAACGCGCTTGCGGGCGCCCCCATGCAGACGGTCCCGGACTCCGCCTCCCACCCCTCGGCGCTCTCGCTGCACCAACCTCCGGCGCCGCTGCCGCTGCCGACCTCGACCCGGATGGGTCCGGCCGGCGTCCCGACCGGCTTTCCGCGCACCACGGCCGGGGCGCTCGCGCAGCTCGCCGCGATCGATGGCACCGCGCTGTCGTCGGCGACGATGAGCGGTGTCCGGGACGTCATCGCCGGCTGGGCCGTGCCCGGCGGCCCGACGACCAGCAGCTGGTCCGGTGTGACGGCGATGGCCACCGTGCTCAACGCGGTCCAGCGCGCCGGTGACTCCAGCAACGACGTCACCTCCAGCGTCGCCGGCAGCCCCGGCGGGGGGCAGCTCGTCGTCGTCGCCAGCCCCCTGATGGGCCTGGTCAAGGGGAGCCTGCCCGCCGGCAGCGGCACCGCCAGGGGGCCGGCGCCGCAGTTCGTCGTGCCGTGCCTGGACATCGAACTCGACGTCACGGCGAACAGCACCGCCCGCGGCGCGACCAGTGACTGCCAGCGGATGGTCTGGACCGACGGCCGCTGGATGATCGGCGCCGGCCCGGAGCCGGCGCCGGCCCCGGCGGTCTGGCCCGGCACCGATCTGGCCTACTCGGTCGGCTACCGCGACCTGCGCTACGCCGGCATCCCCGGCCCCGCTGTCACCGACGCCCCCGGCGCCGAGGCCGGCAGCGCCGCGGCGGGGGTGTCCCGTGGCTAGCGGCGTCGGCCCCCTCGCGATCAGCCCGAACCCGCTGAACTGGCTGGGCGGCGCCGCGCAGGGCGCCGCGGCCGACGCCTTCAAGGCGGTCATGGTCGGGCTGTGGTCGACCGGGCTGTGGCTGCTGAAGCTCGCCTTCTCGATCGTCGATGCGTTCACCAGCCCGGACGTCAGCGCCCACGGTCCGCTCGCCGGGGCGCTGCCGACGACGCTGTGGCTCGGCGGGTCGGTCGCGGTCCTGATGCTGTTCGTCCAGCTCGGCGCGGCCCTGGTCCGCCGGGACGGCCAGAGCCTGGGCCGGGTGCTGCTCGGCATCGGCCAGTTCGGGGTCGTGTGGGTCGGGTTCCTGGGCATCGGCGGGGCGCTCGTCCTGGCCGCCGGCGGCCTCACCCACGGCATCCTTGGCTCGCTGCTGCATGTCGGCAGCTGGTCGCAGTTCTCCGTCTCCGACTCCTGGCCACGCAAGGTCGACGACGCCACCGCCGCGGGGGTCCTGGGGATCTGCTCGCTGCTGATGCTCATCCCCGCAGCGTTCGGCTACCTGCTCGTGATGCTGATCCGCGAGGCCTCCCTGGTGATCCTGCTCGCGACCACCCCCATCGCCGCGGCGGGGCTGCTCAGCGACTCGACGAAGTCGTGGTTCTGGAAGAGCCTGCGCTGGTTCATCAGCGCGCTGCTCATCGCCCCAGCCGCAGCCCTGATCCTGGGCATCGGGGTCTCGCTCAGCCGCGGGGTGGTGCAGGGCGCCGGCACCGACACGGTCGCCGCGACCGGCACCGCCGTCGTCGGCTGCGTGCTGGTGCTGATCGGCGCGCTGTGCCCGATGACGCTATTCAAGCTGCTCGCATTCGTCGACCCCGGCACCGGCTCCGGCGCGGCGCTGCGGCAGTCGATGAGCGACGCCGGCGGGATAAGCGGCCTGGTCAAGGACGGCGGCGGCCCCTCGGGCGGGACCGGCGCGACGTCGGCCGCCCGGCAGGGCGACGGCGCCGGACGGTCGCAGGGCGAAGCGGCAGCGGAGGCCAAGACCTCCTCCCGCATCGCGTCGATGCTCGGCCCGGTCGGCGCCGGGATCGGCATGGTCATGCAGGCCGCCAACAAGGCCTCGGACCTCAGCAGCGACGTGCTCGGCTCAGCCGGCGTCGGCGGCCCCGGCTACGCCGCCGGAGCGGCCGACACCCGCGCCAACCGAGGCGGCGACGGAGGAGGTGGGGCAGTCCCCAGCGCCCCCGGCGGCGGTGACGTCCCCACCGGTGGGCATGCCCGCGGGGACCTGGCCGACGGCCCGGCGACGCTGCCCGGCGCAGGACCGGGCAGCCCTGGGGGCAACGCAGGCGGCGGTCCCGGCGGCGGCGGCTCAGGCGGCCTGCCGACCGCGCCGCTGCCAGGCGCCGGCGGGGCCGGTCCGGGTGGAGGCGGTGCGGGCGGGGCGGGCCTGAGCGAGGCGGCGGTGGTGGCGCTGTGAGCGAGACGCAGCAGGACGCGCAGCAGGCGGTCCGGTACGGCAGCTGGAGCCAGGACCGGCAGGGTTGGCTGTTCGGGCTGAGCGGCGGGGCGCTGGCCGCAGTCGTCATCGGCGGGCTGCCGATGCTGCTGGCCCTCGGGGTGCACGCGTGGGTCTTCGCGTTGCTGTGGGCGGGCGGGTGGGGGGTGCTGACGGTCGGGGTGTGCGTGCCGGTCGCGGGCCGGTCCGCCGCGCGGTGGGCCGCCGACGCGGTGCTGCACACGGTCGGGGCGGGCGCGGGGTGGTCGTGCTGGCAGAGCCGCGCCGCCGCCGGGCAGGCCGACGACCTGGCCGAAGCTGACCTGCCCGGTGTGCTCGCCGGCATCACCGCGCACGACGGCCCGCCGTTCGGGGTGATGCTCGCTCGGCCGGCGATCGTGCAGGACAGCAGCGCCCAGAGCTGGGCCGCCGTCGCGCGGATCAGCCACCCCGGCATCGGTCTGGCCGAGGCCGGCGCCCGCAACCGGATGGCAGCGGGGCTGTCGGAGCTGCTCGAGGGCGCCGCGTCGGCGGAGCTGATCTCGGTGGTGGCGGTGCAGATCCGCACCGTCCCCGACGACGGCGCGGAGCGCGCAGCGTGGCAGGCCCGCCATGTGCGGCCGGACGCGCCGGCGCTGGCGCGGCAGGTCAACGCCGAGCTCAGCGCGGCGATGGTGCAGGCCGGGGTGCGGCACGAGACGTTCGTGACCGTCGTGGTCCCCGAGCCCCGCATCGCCAGGCAGGCCAAGCAGGCCGGTGGCGGCGTCGACGGCCGGGCCCGGGTGCTTTACCAGGTGATGGGCGAGGTGGAGGCCCGCCTGGCCGGGGCAATGGGCTGCTCGAGCGTGCAGTGGCTCGGCACCGCTGAGCTCGCTGCCGCGATCCGCACCGGCTTCGCCCCCGGCGACCGGGCCGGCCTGATCGAGGCGCAGCTGGCCGCCCAGGTTGACCCGTCCATCGCCGGTCGGCTGCCGGTCGCTTCGGCGGGACCGAGTTCGGCGCCGTCACCGGAGCGCCGGCACTACACCCATGACGCCTGGTCGACCGCGACCTGCACGCTGCTGCTGCCTGAGCAGGGCGCGCTGATGGGCGCTCTCGCGCCGGTGTTCACCCCCTCAGTCGCGGGGGAGCGGCGCAGCGTCACGGTGTTCTTCGAGCCGGTCAGCCGGGACAAGGCCGACCGGATGGTCGGACGCGACTCGATGAGCGCCGGGACCGCAGCCGAGATGCGCAACCGGATGGGGTTCCAGACCCGCGCGGCGCATCGACGGGACGCCGCCCGGGTCCAGGACGCCGACGTCCGCCTGGCCTCCGGCCGGTCCCTGGTCCGGGCTGCTGTCGCGGCCGCGGTGACCGTCCCGTCGACCTGGTCGATCAGCGACCACGCCAGCAGGCTGGAGAGCAGCGTGCGGGGGGCCGGCTTCGTCCCGCTGCGACTGGACCTCGCGCAGGACAGCGGCTTCGCCGCCGCCTGCGTGCCGCTAGGCATCGGTCTGCCGCGACGCAGGGCCACCAGGTGACCGGCCGCTGGGGCAGGACCCGTTCCGGCCGGGGCATCGGCGAACTCGTCGCGGAGCACGGAACGGCGCTGCCGCCCAAGATCGTGCAGGAGGTCGATCGCGCGGCAGCGGACCCGTTCACCGAGCTGGTCAACCGTCGCGGCCGCCGGCAGCCCGGCAGCGGCTGGGCCGCGACCCCGGCGCGGCTGTCGACCTGGAAGATGACCAGCGAGCAGGTCGGCGGGGTGTGGCCGCTGATCGCGGCCGACGGCCTGCCGCCGACCGGCGCCCAGATGGGCATCGACTACCTGTCCGGCGGGGCGTTCTACGCCGACCCGATCGGCTGGACCCTGGCCGGGACCGCCGGCGTCACCAACCCGAACATCATGATCTTCGGGGCGCCGGGTCAGGGCAAGAGCGGCACGGTCAAGCTGTTCGTGCTGCGGCAGATGGTCTACGGCTACCGCACGCTGATCCTGGGCGACGTCAAGGACGAGTACGAGCTGCTCTGCCGGGCCCTGGGCGTCCAGCCGCACGCGGTCGGTCACGGGCTGCCGGCCCGGATCAATCCGCTGGACTTCGGCCCCCTGGGCGCCGACTGGACCCACCTGCCCGCGGCGGAGGCGCAGCGCCGCGCGGCAATGGTCTTCAGCCGCTGGCTGCTGCTCCTGCGCGGGCTGGTCGGGTCGCAGCACGTCGAGTTCGGCCCCACCGCAGAGGCCGCCGTCGGGCACGTCGTGCGCGAGCTCACCGGCTACGCCACCGGCGCCACGACGCTGACCGAGATCACCATCCCGCAGCTGTGGCACGCCCTGGACCAGCCGAGCGAGCGGCTCGTCGCGGAGTGCCGCTACTCGGGCCGGCAGCACTTCCTGGACCAGACCCGACCCGTCCGGGACGCCCTGGGCTCGCTGGTAAAGGGCCACCTCGCGGGGCTGTTCGACGCCCCGACGACCGTCACGGTCGACTGGCGCGCACCGATCCAGTCGCTGTCGCTGTCGCGGCTGAACCCGCTCGGTGACGAGGCGGTCGGGATCGCGCTGACCTGCCTGAACAGCTGGGGGCGGGCGATGACGCAGGTCGGCGAGCCCGGGGACCTGCGCATCGTGGTGCGCGATGAGGCGTGGAAGCAGATGCGGCTGGGGAGCGACGCGGTGAAGAGCCTGGACGCGGACCTGCGGCTGTCCCGCTCCGAGGGGTGCATCCAGGTCATCGCCGCGCACAAGCCCAGCGACATGCTGACCGTCGGCGACGCCGGCAGCCAGGCCGTCGCGATCGCCAAGGACCTCCTGCACCTGTGCGGGACGAAGATCCTGCTCGGCCAGGACGACAAGATCGGCGACGAGCTCAGCGCCCTGCTGGGGCTCGCGCCGATGGCCGAGCGGATCGTCACCGACTGGGCGACCGCCGCCAAGGGCCGCGCCCTGTGGGTCGTCGGCGGACGCCAGTTCAAGGTCGCGACCATCCGGTCGGCCACCGAGGTGGTGCTGACCGACACCAACGACGCCCTCACCGCGCCCATCGCGGTAGGCGGCAACAGGACCGCACCCAGTTCGTTCGCCGGTGCTCGAGTGCCGATGGCGCCGGTCCCGGCTGCCGCCCGCGCCGCTGGTCGGGTGGGCTGAGCCGTGCCGGACCTCGGGCAGGCAGATGCCGGTGGGCAGGCCGGCAAGGCCCTGGCGGTGCTGCCGGCCGGCATCGCGGCCGTGCTGCTCGTGCTCGGCCTGCTGGTCATCACCGTCGGCGGCGCCGCCGCCGCCCCGCCGCCCGGCTGCGGGGCGGCCGGGACCGCCACCAGCTTCGGGGCGGTCACGCTCGACGCGGAGCAGATGGGTAACGCCGGCACCATCGTCAAGACGACCGCCGCGTACGCCGGCGGGGCGCTGCCCGCGTACGCCGCCGTCGTGGCCCTCGCCGCGGCGGACACTGAGAGCGGGCTGCGGAACCTGCCCGGCGGGGACCGCGACAGCGCCGGGCTGTTCCAGATCCGCACCGGCCTGCACGGCGCCGGCGTCGCGACCGACCCGGTCAAGAGCACGCTGTGGTTCCTCGACGCGCTCGTGCGGGTCCCGGACTGGCGGACGGTCCCGCTCACCGAGGCCGCCGCCGACGTTGAACGTCCCGCGCTGGCCTACCGCGGCCGCTACGCAGGCGCCCAGGCCCTGGCCACCGCCGTCGTCGCCCAGCTCTGGCCCACCGCCCGCAGCGCCAGCACCAGGACCAGGGCGGCAGGCGGCGCCGGGGCCGGGGCCGTGACCGGTCCGGTCAGCCCAGGCGAGCCGGACAGCACCGTCGGGGTGGAGCTGTGCCCGACCGGGGGCCCGGGCCGCGGCAGCGGCCCCTCGACCGTCGCGCTGGCCTGCACCGTCGGCGGCGCCGGGACGGTTAGGGCCGGGCCGGGCGGCGTGCCGATCCGGGTCTGCGACGCCGGCCGCGGCGTCGTCGTCGACGTCACCATCGCCGGGCAGGTCGCCGCGATGATGGCCGCCGCCGACACCGCCGGCCTGCACCTGTCGGGCGGCGGGTTCCGCTCCTACGCCGAGCAGGTCCAGCTGCGCAGGCAGCACTGCGGACCCAGCAGCTACGACATCTACCAACAGCCCCCCGGGGAGTGCAGCCCCCCGACCGCCCTGCCCGGCACCTCGATGCACCAGTGGGGCCTGGCCGTCGACTGGTCCAACGCCCGCTCCCTGATCGCCAGCCACCGCAACCCCGCCTGGCAGTGGCTCAGCAGCAACGCGGGCCGGTTCGGGTTCGCCAACCTCCCCAGCGAACCCTGGCACTGGAGCACGAATGGACGTTGAGCTGTCAGGTTCGCAGGAACCGCAGCTGATGGTTGGCCTTGATCGGCACACCAGCTGCCGCGCGACCGGCCCGGGCCAGCACGACACACCTGTCCAGTCGCACGATCTCCAAGGAGCACAACGATGACGACCCCAGCTCAGCGCGGGCGTGACCCGCAGCCGATGAACCGCGGCGGTGAGCTCGCGCTCGTCGCCCTCGCCGGCGTCGCGCTGCTGCTCGTGCTGGCAGCGCTGGTCGGCCTGGGCGTCGCCACGGCGCTGTTCGGCGGCGGGTGGGTGTGGCCGGCCGGCAACGACACCGTCGGCGCCGTCGCCGGCGGGCTGCTGTCCGGGCACCCCGGCGCGGGCCTGCCGGCCGCGGCCGCCGCGCGGGTCCCGGCGCCCTCGGTCGTCTACGGCGTCGTCGCCGTGGTCGAGGTCCTCACCGTCACAATCGCCGCCCTGATCGGGGTGCTGTTCTGGCGCTACCACCGGCCCGGCGACGCGCGGCGGGGGATGGCCACCCGCGACGAGGCCACCCAGGTTCTGGGCGCGGGCCGGCTGCAGGCCGCGAAGGCCGTCCTGCGGCCGGACCTGGGTGGGGTCACCGGCGACGCGGGCCCGGCGGGAGCCGGGCGATGAGCCGGGTGGCGCCGTCCGAGCTGGGCTGGCGGCTCGGGAAATCGGTCATCCCCCGCGGGGTGGAGCTGTGGGTCCGCTACGACCGGACCACCGGCGTGTACGGCGCGCAGGGCAGCGGCAAGACCCTGGACCTGCTCGCACCGGCGCTGCTCGCCCACCCCGGCGCGGCGCTGGCCACCCTCACTAAGCTCGACGACCTGCTGCTCACCGTCACCGACCGGCAGCAGCCACTCGAGCCCGGCGCCGCGGGAGGGCGCGGCGAGCCCCGGCCGGTCGCCGTGCTGGACCCGTTCGGGATGGCGCCGGGGGTGCCGGAGCTGGTGTGGGACCCGATCGCCGGGTGCGTCGACCCGATGGTCGCCGAACGCCGCGCCAAAGCCTTCAGCGCCGGCACCGTCACCGGCGCGGTCGCCGGCGGCCGCCAAGACGGCGCCGCCCGCTTCTACGCCGCCGAGACCGCCAAGGTCCTGCAGGGCTTCTTCCACGCCGCCGCCCTCACCGGCCGCACCCTGGAGCACGTGCTGGAGTGGGTCGCCAACCCGGTGAAGGCCGAGCAGCCGGCCGAGATCCTGGAGCAGCACCCACAGGCCGCCCGGTTCTGGGACGGGCTGCTGCACGGCGCGCTCAGCGGCAGCGCCGACACGGTCGGGAACACCGTCACCACCGTCCAGCAGGCGATGGCGCTGTTCTTCCAACCCAGCATCCGCGCGCGCTGCGTGCCCAGAGCGGGCCGGCCCGCCACGGACATCGCCGACGTCCTGGCCCGCCGCGGGACGGTGTACCTGCTCGGCCGCGACGACCCCTACGCCTCAGCGAGCCCGTTGATGACCGCCGTCGCGGAGCAAGTCCTGGACACCGCGCTCGCGATGGCCACCACGAGCCGCTACGGCAAGCTCACCCCGTCGTTCCTGGCCTGCCTCGATGAGCTGCCGTCAACGACGCCCCTGCCGACGCTGCGCACCCGGATGGCCAACGAGCGCGCTCTGGGCTTGAGCTTCCTGTACGCGGCGCAGACCTGGCGGCAGATGGTCGTCTGCTACGGCGAGGACGAAGCCCGGAGCTTGTTCGGCCTCACCAACAACATCGTGGTGTTCGGCGGCGGCAAGGACATCCACTTCTACCGCGAGGTGTCCGACCTGCTCGGCACCACCCGCATCAGCCGGCAGAGCATCAGCGACGGCCCCGGCGGCATCGGCACCAACCGCAGCGTCGAGGACGTCCCCGTCCTGCGCCCGGAGCACATCAGGCTCATCCCGGAGCGGCAGGCCCTCGTCGTCGCCGAGAACGCCCCGCCGATCCTGGCCAAGCTCCGCCGTTGCGTCGACGGCCGCGACGGCAAGGCGCTGCTCGCGCGGCAGGCCGCCGCCCGCAGCCAGGTCCGCCTCGACCGCGAGGCGCAGGTCGACCCGGCCGAGCGGGCCGCTGCGGCGCTCGCCTACGCCCGCGCACACAACCTCACGGACCCCGCCGACCCCTCCGACGTCGCTGCGCCCGACCACGAACGCGACGGCGAGCTGGACACGGGCCGAACGGCAGCACCGCACCTCGATGACAGCCCCTCCCGTCCTGACACCGCTCCCACACGCAACGCCCACACCCACACCCACCCCCACACGAAGGAATGGTCCTGGTGACGACAGCCGCAACCCCCGTCCCTGCTCACCAGCGGGCGCTCGTCAGCGCGTTCCCCCAGCCACCCGGCGAAGTGCGGGAGGCGCTCGAGGCGATGGAGACCATGCGCAACGGCAAGCCCGACGAGATCGAGCTGCTCGGCGACACCGACAACCTGCCGGTCCCCTGGTCGCCGACCACGTGCCCCGCAGAGACCCGACAGCAGCTCTGGCTGTGGTGCGACGACGTCGCCGGCTGGATCAACAGTCACTACATGTGGCGGACGGCGTCGATGATCCCGGCCTGCTGGCCGCGGCACCCGCACATCTGCCAGGAGCTGCCGGTGCTGGCCTGCCTGCACTTCGACGCCCTGAGCTCCACCAGCCCCGAGCTGCTCGAGGACTGGCACCGCCAGACCCTCCCGCAGTTCCTCGAGCGCATGGCCACCCGCCTCGGAGAGTCCAGCTGCCGCAGCAACCACGACGAGTGGCCCGCCCGCGCCCGCTACACCACCTTCACCAGTGACAAGGCCGTCCAGGAGCGACACAACCTCTTCCACGCTGACACCCACCAGCCCGTGGCCCTGAACAGCCCCCGCCTCATCAGGGCCTGACCTGCGCCACGGACTGGATCGGGGTGTGGGTAGCAACGCCGCAGGATCCTGCGCTAGGTGCGGGCTGGTCGCCGAGCCGCACGGGCCGCCGGGCGGTTCATGGTGCCAGGGGCTTGCCAGCCGCCGGCCGACCCGGTGGTGCTGGTCTGGGCCAAGCGGCTGCGGCGCTGTACCGAGCCGAGCAGCCCCCCGAAGCGCTGGGCTCCGGTCCCCAGGAGACGGGATGGAGTGCGTGGCCGGTGACCTGCGGGCTGGCCGCCACCGCGGACGCCGATACTGGCGCAGTGGACCTGCCCCTGTTCGAGCACGACCTGCAAGCTGACGGCCTGCTCGAACCGGCCCGGCTGTTCGCGCCTACCCGCGCTCCGCGGCGAGCCGTCATGTGCTTCTTCCAGGAGGTCATCGACAAGTTCGGCGACAACCCGCACGCCACCATGACCAACGTCTACCGGGGCCGTCCGATGTATGAGACGGAGCGCCTCGGGGAACGAGTCGCCTTCTTCTACCCGGGGCTGGGCGCCCCCGCTGCCGTCAGCTCCATGGAAGAGGCAGTCGCCATGGGCTGCCGGTCGTTCATCGCCGTCGGGGGCGCGGGGTCCCTGGTCCCGGAGTTGACTCTGGGACACGCGGTTGTGGTCGACCGCGCGCTCCGGGACGAGGGGACGTCCTACCACTACATGGCACCGTCCCGGACCGTGGCCCCGGACCCAGGGGCGACGGCGGCGCTGGTCGCGGCGCTGCGCCAGCGCGGCGTCCCGTTCCTGGTGGGCGGGACATGGACCACCGACGCGATCTTCCGGGAGACAGCTCAGCTCGCGCGCCGCAGGGCCGCCGAGGGCTGCCTCACCGTGGAGATGGAAGCGGCGGCCTTCTTCGCGGTCGGCAGGTTCCGACAGCTGCAGGTCGCGCAACTGCTGTATGCAGGTGACACCTTGGCCGACGACGCCTGGGACGGACGGGACTGGGTCAACGCCCGGACCGTCCGGGAGCTCATGTTCGAGCTCGCCCTTGACGCCGCCGCGTCCCTGACCTTCGACGGCGATCAGACCGGCGGCTGAGCCGCGTCACCGCCAGGTTCCAGCAGAAGCTCGGCGCTCGGGCAGGCTTCGGGTCTGGACCACGCGAGCCTGGTCTGCCCGGCAGCGCCGCCGTCCAGGCGTGCGCCTGGGGTGCAGGGACCCGCCGGCGTCGTAGTCGGCCGTCACGACGAGGCGGTGGCGCCGGGCCTAGCGCCTCGGGCCGCAACACCGCCCGGCGGCAGTTGAAGGCGATGCTGGCGTTCGTCCGGGACGGCGACACCGTGCTGGTGCACTCGATGGACCGCCTCGCCCGCAACCTGGATGACTTGCGCGCCCTGGTCCGCGCCCTGACTGGCCGGGGGGTGCGGGTGCAGTTCAAGAAGGAGCAGTTGACGTTCACCGGTGACGACACGGCGATGGCGACGTTGCTGCTGTCGGTGATGGGGGCGTTCGCTGTTCGAGCGCTCGTTGATCCGGGAGCGCCAGCGCGAGGGCATCGCGCTGGCCCGGCAGCGCGGCGCCTACCGCGGTCGGGCCCGCGCGTTGAGCGCCGAGCAGGTCGCGCAGCTGCGCCAGCGAGTCGCCGAAGGCGCCCCGAAGGCCCACCCTTGCTAGGGACTTCGGGGGCAGCCGCGAGACGGTCTATCAGTACTTGCGTGTCAGCCCGGCGGTCGAACCGCCGGGTTGACCCACGCAGTGGCCAACGGCCAGCAAGCTGACCGACGTAGGGGGCAGCAGCGCGTCACGCGCTGCTGCAAGCGTCAGCCGATGAAGATCACAATGTCCCTGCGCGGGGGAGTGCTCGCCTGCGGCGGCCGTCAGGAGCGCGCTTAGAACAGCAGCGAGGATCCAGATGAGGGCCGGGACGTTCAGCAGCGGCGGTTGTTCCACAGCCGCTGCGCCGCTCGATGCGGAACTATGGCCAATGGGATGCCACCGTTGTTGCTGTGCGGGCCTATGTCGATGAGAGCGTTCGAGTGGCTTCGCCGGGGGTGTACGTCCTGGCGGCGGTCGTGGTGCCTTCGTCTCGCGCTTTGGACATCCGCGCGCAACTGCGCAGCCATGTCCTGCCGGGCGGTTCGAGGTTCCACTGGCACGACGAGGGACAGGACCGTCGCGCGAAGTTCCTCCAGGTGTTCTGCGGGTTCTCGCTGCCGGCGGTGGTGGCGGTCGCTGCGCCCATGGACCCCAAGCGGCAGGAGCGGGGACGTCGCAAGTGCCTGGAGCAGCTTTTGTGGGCTCTGGAGGCGAGCGGCGTGCGGGACGTTTTGCTGGAGAGCCGGCAGGAGCGCCGTGACCAGTCCGACCGAGCCGCCATCTCCGCGGCACAACGTGCGCAGAAGGTGCCGCACGGATTGCGCTACGCCTTCGGGGCGCCGGCCAGCGAGCCGCTGCTGTGGCTGCCGGACGTGGTCGCTGGGGTGGTCTCGGCGGACCGCGCTGGCTTGCCGGGACCCGGTCTGGGCGCTCTCGGGTCGGCCCTGACGGTGCTCGACTCTGGGCCCGCGGTGTAGGTCTGTCTGGTGGCCGGACAGCGCGAAGGCCGGGGGCCCGTCATCCGGCGGGAGGCCCGGCCTCACTTCCGCCTCCCAGAGGGCTGCGGCACGCTCAGCATGGCCAACAGTTGGCAGCAGGTCAAGCGGTTGGCATGAGGTGTTTGCCTGCTTCCGCCGTGCTGCCCTTGGCGGCCGGCGACGCCGCCGTGGTGATTGGGTGGGCGGGTGGCAGGGTTCCCGAGCCTGACCCCCTACGGTCACGGCCGCCGCGCGCGGCGGCGGGCGTCGGACAATTTCCCTGAGCTTAACAACGTCGGACGTGGCAGCCGGGGCAGCGGGCTACCTCGGGGGGGCAGCGACTCGCCGACGAGTCCACTGCGCACTTTCTGTCCGCGACTGAAGTAGGCTGCGCTGCAGTCGTCGGATGGAGTGAAGCATGAGTCAGCCGCGGTCGTTGGTGGACCGGCTTGGGGACACTGAGCTGGCCCAATTGGTGCGGGTCGAGGCAGTTGGCGCACTGACGAACGCATGCGACGACGCCTCGCATGCGCACCGGTCCTCGCAATACAGCGACGGCTTCACCTACGGCACCACCCGGTGGCGGTACGGGCTGGGTTGGGTCGCCGACACGTTGTGTCTGAAGGCTGCGGGCGAGGTCGTCAAGTTTGGGCACATGCGCCTGGCGTTGATCGGAAGCCAGCCAGGCTGCCTCGTGTACCCGATCGCGGTGGGCAACACCGCCAGGCTGGACCCGCAAACGCTGCAGATCAAGCCGTCGAGGCTCCGGCAGGCCCTGTTCGGTGATCTCCAGCAGGCGCAGCTCACGCTCGAGTTCGACGACCCGGACACGAACGGCACCGACCTCGAGACCAGCGGTAAGCGTTCACCGACCAGGACCTCGTGGCCGGGCACGGCCCAGAACCCGGCCGCCGGCGACGTGCCGGCCGATGGCTTGCCTGCCGATGACGCGGCCGCGGGTGTCGAGGAGGCTGGCGAGGCCGAGCTGGAGGACGCGGAGCTCGGCGACGCCGACCTGACTGGAGCCCGTTCGGCCGGAGGGGCAGTGCTGCTGCTCGTCTACACCAGCAACCCCAAGAACGGGCTGCTCGGCGCCGTCATCGGCGAAGCCGTGATGGCCGAGGACGGAACCCTGACGTTCCTGTGGTGCGAGCAGCTCCAGGTGCGCGGTGACGGTGACGATGGCGGGCTGCACCTAATCGACCGCCCGAAGCCGAACGGACCGGACTTCGCCACCGGCGCCGAGCCCGAGATCATCACGCCGGTCAGGCGGACTGCCGAGCGGGCCATTGGTGGGACGCACAGCGCACCCGGCCTCGCCGTTGAACCGGCCGGGGCTCCCGCGGACGAGGCTCGTTGAGGATGGGTAACCGGCAGTTGTCGCTGCTTGAGGCGGCGGCGAAGGATGCCGCCGACCTGTTCGACCCGGCACGGCTGACGCAGGCCCGACATGCCAAGGGATGGACCAAGCGGCACCTCGCCGAGCAGGTCGAGATCACGCCCACCGCGGTCGGGCAGTTCGAGGCGGGTGTAACCCGGCCGCGCCCCGCGCTGCTCGCCCAGATCGCGCAAGTCCTCGACGTCACGCCGGCGTTTTTCATCGCCGGACGTGCGCGCGCTGCTGTGGACGCGGTGAGCACGCACTTTCGCAGCCTGCGGTCGATGCGTGTGTACGAGCGGGACCAGGCCGTCACGTTCGCCGGCCAGGTGTGGGAGCTGGCGCATGCCCTCGAACAGCACATACACCTCCCCGAGCTCGACCTTCCCGGCATCACCGGGGTGTCCGCCGACACCTGTCCCGGACCCGGCGCAGCTGCCGGAGACCGGACGGGCGCCGCCGTCCTCGCCACCAGCGGCAGGGCGACGGCGACGGCCCAGCAGGTCCGTCAGGAATGGGGGCTGGGTGACCGGCCCGTGGCGCACCTAGTGCGGCTGCTCGAGGCGCATGGGGTGCTGGTCGCGCTGCTCCCATTCAACGACGCCCGCCGCGTTGACGCGTTTTCCACCGCCGCCACGCCTCGCCCCGTGGTGGTGCTCACTGCGGAGAAGGACAACGTGTACCGGCACCGGTTCACGGCCGCGCACGAGCTCGGGCACCTGTTGTTGCACCATGACGCCGCCCCCGGGGATCCGGCGCACGAGCGAGAAGCAGACGCGTTCGCCGCCGAGCTCCTGCTGCCCCGCCTTCGGCTGCTCAAGGAGCTGCCCGCGCGACTGGACCTGCCCCGACTGCTCACGCTGCAGCACAGCTGGGGTGTCAGCGTCGAGGCGCTGCTGTACCGGGGCCGAGAGCTTGCGGTCTACAGCGAAGCCACCCACCGCCGCGGACGGGTGAAGGTCCACGACCTGCGTGCTCGGGGGCTGCTGCCGGCGGTGCCGTTGCGGGATTACCCGGGGGAGCAGCCGCTGCTGCTGCGCCGAGCCTTCGACACCAGCGCCGAGCACGCCGGCGTGACGCTGCACAGCCTCGCCGCCAAATTGGCCTGGGCTCCCCCCGTGCTGAGCCGCCTGCTGGGCGTGGTCGAGGACGACCGCCCACGTCTCCGACTGGTGTGACGGGCGAGGGCCGCGGGCATTGCCGGTATCTCGGCAGGTCATGCCGCTCCCGGCCGGTGCGTCGCCGGGAACTTCCGCGGCTGGGTTGCACGCTGAAGGGCAACTCGACGTCGCCGGTCGTCGGCAACGCGACAACCCCATCCGCCAGGTGGTGTGAGTCTCCGATCCAGGAACATGGTGGCGCGGCTTGCCGTCCGACGCGGCGGGTCGCGTCCTCCGGGTCTGACGCGTCGGTGACAGGCTGGGTGGATGCCAGTAGCGCAGGATAGGGAGCAGGGCCGAGCGGTCGTCCGCGCCCTCGTAGACACCTTTATTGCCAACGCCGCGCACTACCGGTCGCGGGACTTTGACGAGACCAGCACTCGCACGGCTTTCGTGGACCGATTGTTCGAGGCACTCGGGTGGGACGTCACCAGCGCCGCGCCTGACCGCGAGGTCGTGTTCCACGCGCGGCACACGACCGGGCCGTCACTCGCCGGCGAGGCCGTATGGGACGACGACCTCACCGACGAGGAGATCGATGCCCGCGGTGACCGAATCGACGTGCCCGACTACTCGTTCCACACCGACGGAACGCTTCGGTTCTGTGTCGAAGCGAAGCGGCCGCACACCGGGATCACCGGGCGTTCGTCGGTGTTTCAGGTGAAGACGTACGCCTGGAACCGGGGCCTGCCCTTCTCGGTGATCACCGATTTCGCGAGGCTGCGGGTGTACACGACGCTCGCCCGCCCGGACCGGGACCGGCCGGAGGCGGGCCTGCTCGCTGGGTGCGACCTGAGGCACACCGACTACGTCGAGCAGTGGGACGCGCTGTGGTCGCTGCTGTCCCGGGAGGCGGTCGCCGCCGGCCGCTCGGAGCGCAGGGTCGCGGTCACCGTACCGCGCGGGGCACTCAGCGTCGGGGAGTCGTTCCTGCGGGATTTGGAGTGTTGGCGCGCCGAGCTCGGGAGCGACCTGCTGCGACGGCAGCCGGACCTGACGGGCCGCGAGCTCGACGAGGCGACCCAGCGGATCCTCGACCGGCTGGTGTTCATCCGCGTCGTGGAGGACCGGCAGGTGGAGCCGGCAGTTGTTCTCCACCGGTACGCCCGGCTGCCGGACGCCTACCGGGCGCTGTGCGCGGAGTTCCGGCGCCTGGACGCGGTATACAACGGCCAGCTGTTCGCCGAGCACCACAGCGAACGGCTGGAGGTCAGCGACGGCCTCATCACCCGGCTCATCGCTGGGCTGTACACCAGCGGCGGCTCGCCGTACCGGTTCGATGCCTTCCGGGCCGACTTCCTCGGCGAGGTGTACGAGCGCTTCCTCGGCAAGCACTTCGAGGTCAGCGGCCGCAGCGCCAAGCTCGTCGACAAGCCCGAGGTCAGGCACGCCGGCGGCGTCTACTACACGCCGCGCTGGGTCGTGGACCACATGGTCGCCGCCGCCCTCGACCCGCTCCTGGCCGATCGCCGCCCCGAGCAGGTCTCCGAACTGAAGATCGTGGACCCGGCCTGCGGGTCCGGCACCTTCCTGCTCGGCGTCTTCGACCGGCTGATCCGCTGGCACGAGCAGTACTACACCGAGCACCCCCGCCAGGACTCGCGGTCGCACTACGTCGACGGCCTCGGTCGGACTCGGCTCACCAGCGACCTCAAGGGCCGGATCGTGGTGAACAACGTGCACGGTGTCGACATCGACCCGCAGGCGGTCGAGGTCGCTCAGATGAGCCTGTACCTGCGGATCCTTGAGGAGGAGACCTCCGCGACGCTCAACGCGCAGACCCGCCTGTTCGAGGGCGCGCACCTGCCGTCGCTCGCCCGAAACGTGCGCGCCGGCAACAGCCTGGTCGAGACGGCAGACATGCCGAACGAGCTCACGACCGACTTCGAGGCCCGGCGGCACGTCAACCCGTTCGACTGGGCCGACCCGGCTCGTGGCTTCGGCTCCGTGATGACCGACAGGGGCGGCTTCGATGTGGTGATCGGCAACCCGCCCTACACCCGCGTGCAGGCCCTGCGCCGCTACCACCCGGACCAGGCCCGGCTTGTGGAGGCGCGGTACTCGACCGCGACGAGCGGCTTCGACCTCGCGACCGTGTTCGCCCAGCGCGGCCTCGAGCTGCTGCGGCCACCGGCCCGGAATCGGGCCGACAGCGCATTGACCTACATCACGACCCGGACGTTCACTGAGACCGATGCGGCCGCCGCGCTGCGACATCTGTTAGCGACCGGCGGACACGTCGGCTCGGTCGTCGACTTCGGCGCTGGACGTGTGTTCCCCGAGGCGGGCGCCTACACCGTCGTGCTCACCCTGCGCGCCCGTCGTCAAGCTCGGTGGCGGCTTACACGCGTGCCCGACCCGCCGACCGCCGTGTCGCTCGCGGCCGCGCTGGACGACCCGGTGCTGAACGCGGCCCTGGACGGCCAGCCGCCGGCGGACGAGGCGTGGACGCTGTCGCTCCCAGCCGAGGACGCCCTGCTGCGCCGGCTCGATCGCGACCACCCGTCTCTGTCGGCGGTCAGCGGTGACAGCATCTTCCAGGGCGTCGTGACGGGGGCGGACAAGATCTTCAGGTGTGCGGACCTGGGACCGGACCCGACGGACCCGACGAAGCGGCTGGTCCGGCCGCACATCAGCGCCCCGGTCTCGCCCGTCCTGTCGCTCGAACTCGTCCACCTTCGCCCCGTCCTTGCGGGCAAGAGCGACTTCGCCCCCTTCAGGACCACGCCCGCGCACGAGCGCCTGATCCTGCCCTACGACGCGTCCGAGCCGGGCGCGCGGATGGCGCTTATTCCCTTCTCACGCCTCGAGCGGGAAGCACCATCCATCGCCGCCTGGCTGCGGTCGAATCGCGCGCTACTTGCCGCTCGCCAGGGCGACTGGACAGACGCAAACTGGCACGCCTACTCGGCGCGCAAGAACCTGGAGAAGTTCGATGGCCCGAAGGTCCTCGTGCCGTCAATGCTCGACCGTCTCTGCGCGACATACGACGCGGGCGGGCACTACTTCGTCAACGTCAGCACCGGCGGCTACGGCATCGGCACCGACCCCGCCAGCGGCACCGACCCGGAGTACGTCGCCGCGCTGCTCAACAGCACCCTGCTGACCTGGGTCCTGCGGCGTATGTCCCGCGCCTGGCGCGGCGGCTGGTTCGAGGCCCGCAAGGGCAACCTCGCCCGGCTCCCTGTCGCGGTACCGTCCGCAGCCGTCCAGCAGGAGACGGTGGCGCTGTACCGCGAGGTAGTGGCCGCAGTCGCGGCAGCCGCCGACAACCCGGACGATCCGGACCGCGCACGGCTGGGCGCGGTCGCCCGTCGCACGTTCGATCACACGGTCGCTGGGCTCTACGGCCTCAGCCTGATTGAACGGGACCTCGTCGGTAGCTACTTCGACCTGAAAAAGTCGAAGCAACTTCCCATGTAGGGCAGGGGTTTTGCTCGGCGTGGCAGCGTCGTTGCGGGTCTGAGTGACGAGATCATGGGGTGGTCGCAGGTTGAGCGAGCCCTGGAGTTGCCGATGTTGCGGACCCGAGCAGTCGAGGTGAGTTTGTGGGAGGCGGTGCTGCCGCCAGAGGTCCTGCGGCTGCCCGAGGAGCTCGCTCGCGTCGATGTGCTGCTGGACGACCCGGCGTTCTTCACGCCGTTCGTGTCGTTCTTCGACCCGCACGTGGGCCGTCCGTCGACGCCGATGGAGACCTATCTGCGGATGATGTTCTTGAAGTTCCGCTACCGGCTGGGCTAGGAGAGCTTGTGCAGTGAGGTCAGCGACTCGATCACGTGGCGGCGGTTCTGCCGGATCCCGATCGATGGTAAGGTCTCGCACCCGACGACTCTGATGAAGCTCACGACTCGCTGCGGCACCGCCGCAGTCGAGGGCTGCAACGAGGCGCTGTTGGCCAAGGCCGCGGACGCCAAACTGCTGCGGACCAACCGGCTCAGGGCCGACACCACCGTGGTCCCGGCTGATGTGGCCTACCCGACCGACTCGGGGTTGCTGGCCA
>JAABUZ0100002173.1_pt1 | contig 33534 bp, 32 predicted proteins | sample 5562091 | NCBI WGS metagenome assembly JAABUZ01 (sample SAMN12813069, study PRJNA571459) | rock metagenome | isolation source: Antarctica rocks | place: Antarctica: Victoria Land, Linnaeus Terrace sud | collected 2015-12-21
GTCAGCACCCGGGACTGCTCGCTGCAGCGCCGCTACCAGAAGGTGGTGGAGGAGGCGCCCGCGCCCTTTCTCACCGACGAGCAGACCGCCCAGCTGTACGACGCCTCGAAGAAGATCATCCAGGAGGCCGGGTACGTCGGCGCCGGCACCTGCGAATTCCTGGTCGCGCAGGACGGGCTGATCAGCTTCCTGGAGGTCAACACGCGGCTGCAGGTCGAGCACCCGGTGACCGAGGAGGTCACCGGCATCGACCTGGTACGTGAGCAGTTCCGCATCGCCGACGGGTGGGAGCTGAGCTTCACCGACCCCGCGCCGCGTGGGCACAGCTTCGAGTTCCGCATCAACGGCGAGGACCCGGGCCGCGGCTTCCTGCCTGCGCCCGGGACGGTCACCTCGTTCGTCCTACCGTCCGGTCCAGGCGTGCGCGTGGACAGCGGCGTCAGTTCCGGCGACGTGATCGGCGGCGCCTTCGACTCCTTGCTCGCCAAGCTCATCGTGACCGGCGCCACCCGCGAGCAGGCGCTGCAACGCTCGGCCCGCGCCCTGGCCGAGATGCAGGTCGACGGCATGGCCACCCTGCTGCCGTTCCACCGGGCCGTCGTACGCGATCCGGCCTTCACCAGCGAGCCCTTCACGGTGCACAACCGCTGGATCGAGACCGAGTTCGACAACACCCTCCCTCCGTACGCCGGCGTGGCGGAGCTCGACGAGGCCGCGGAGCCTCGCGAGAGCGTCACCGTCGAGGTGGCGGGCCGCCGCCTGACGGTGTCCCTGCCAGCCGGTCTCGGGGCCTCCGGCGGCGCGAAGAAGGCGGCGCCCAGGCGGGGGGGCGGCAAGCGGGCCGGCGCGGCCGGCTCCGGGAACAGCCTCACCTCACCGATGCAGGGCACGATCGTCAAGGTGGCGGTCAGCGAAGGGGCGAGTGTCGAGGCCGGTGAGCTCGTCGTGGTGCTCGAGGCCATGAAGATGGAGCAGCCGCTCAACGCGCACAAGGCCGGCACCGTACGCGGCCTGGCCCTTGCCCTCGGCGAGGTCGTCACCAGCGGCGCCGTCATCTGCGAGATCGACGACTGACGACGGCGCCCGTCCCCCCTGAACAGCCCCCCATTCGCGCCGATCAAGGCGAAAAGCCCATGATCACTTTGCTGATCATGGACATGTCGCCTTGATCGGCGGCAGGCCGAGCGGGTGCGGGTGCGGGTGCGGGTGCCTGCGTGCGGGTGCAGGTGCCCGGGTCAGGTGCCCGGGTGGAGGTGCCCGGGTCAGGTGTCAGGTGTCGTGGAGCATGAGCTGCCGGGCCGCCTCGGTGAGCGAGCCGGACAGGGACGGGTAGATCGCGAACGTGTGGGCCACCTGGTCCGCGGTCAGGCCGTTCTGCACCGCCAGCGAGATCGGCATGACCAGCTCGCAGGCGCGCGGCGCCACGACGACCCCGCCGAGCACCGTGCCCGAACCGGGTCGGCAGAACAGCTTCACGAAACCGTCGGTGAGGCCCTGCATCTTGGCCCGGGCGTTCGTCGAAAGCGGCAACCGCAGGCCCTGCGCCTGTACTGCCCCGGACTCGACCTGCTTCTGGGTCACCCCGACGGAGGCGACCTCCGGGTCGGTGAAGACGTTGGCCGACACGGTGGAAAGTCGCATGGGCGCGACCGCCTCGCCCAGGGCGTGCCACATGGCGATGCGTCCCTGCATGGCCGCCACGGACGCCAGCATGAGCACGCCGGTGCAGTCGCCCGCGGCGTACACGCCGGTGGCGGTGGTCCGGCTCACCCGGTCGACCTTGACGAAGCCGCCCTGGTCGACCTCGACGCCGGCGTCGGCCAGCCCGAGGTCCTCGGTGTTCGGCACCGAACCGACGCTCATCAGGCAGTGCGAGCCCTCGACGCACGAACCGTCGGTGAGCCGTACGACCACGCCGGTCGCGGTGCGCTCGACCCCCGCGGCTCGACCTCGCACGATGTCCATGCCGCGGCGAAGGAAGACGGTCTGCAGCAGCTCGCCGGCGTCGCTGTCTTCGCCGGGCAGCACCCGTTCACGGCTGCTGACCAGCGTCACCGTCGCGCCCATCGCGAGGTAGGCGCTGGCGAACTCCGCACCGGTCACGCCGGAGCCGACGACGACCAGGTGCTCGGGCAGCTCGGGCAGCTCGTAGAGCTGGCGCCAGTCCAGAATGCGCTCGCCGTCCGGCTCCGCGCCCCGTAGGACCCGAGGGTGCGCTCCGGTGGCGAGCAGCACGACATCGGCCGGGAGGACCTCTCCGTCGACCTCGAGCTTGCCGCCGCCGAGCAGGTGCGCCGACCCGCGGCGCAGCACCACGCCCTCGGACTCGAGCCGATGGCCGATGTCGGCGGACTGGGCGAGCGCCAGCGCCTTGACGCGCGCGTTGACCTCGCTGATCTGCGCGGTGACGTGGCCGGCGGCGTGTACTCCGACGCGGTCGGCGTGCGACAAGGAGGTCATCGCCTCGCTGGTGGCGATGAAGGTCTTGCTCGGGACGCAGTCCGCCAGGACGCACTGACCGCCGATCCCGTCCCGGTCGACAAGGGTCACCTGCGCCCCGAGCTGCACGGCCACCAGCGCGGCCTCGTAGCCGGCCGGTCCACCTCCGACGATCGCGATCTGAGTCACGGTCTCATCGTCGCACTGCCGGTCCGGGGACGGCCGCCTGCGCCTGGCTAGGCTGCTCGCCATGGCGCTCTACGCGGCGTACGGCAGCAACCTGGACCCGGCGCAGATGCACCAGAGGTGCCCCCACTCCCCCATCGCCGGGACCGGCTGGCTCGAGGGCTGGCGGCTCACCTTCGGGGGCGAGGACCTGGGCTGGGAGGGGGCGCTGGCGACGATCGCGGAGGCACCGGGCGAGCACGTGTTCGTGGGCGTGTACGACATCACGGACGCCGACGCGCGCGACCTCGACGCCTGGGAGGGCGCGGACACCGGGCTCTACCGCAAGATCCGGGTACGGGCGGCGACGCTGGAAGGTGACCGCCTGGCCTGGACGTACGTCCTGCACGGCTACGAGGGTGGGCTGCCCAGCGCCCGCTACCTGGGTGTGCTCGCCGCAGCGGCCGAGACCGCGGGAGCGCCCGACGACTACGTGCGCGAGCTGCGTACCCGCCCCTGCCGCTCCTCGGGCACGTAGGTCTCCAGCGCTCCGGTCGCTTCGAGGGTCCCGGGTTCGCCCCGGTCGCCGCCGAACCCGCGTCGCTCGCCGTCAGGAGGCTGCCTCGACCCGGCCCGCTCCGACACCACCACCGCGACCGCCAGCACGGTCACGCCGCCGCCGACCAGCGTGGTCAGGCTCAGCGGTTCGCCGGCGATGACCGCACCGAGCAGTACGGCGACGATCGGGTTGACGTACGCGTAGGTCGCCACGGTGCTCACCGGCGTCGTACCCAGCAGCCAGGAGTAGGCGGTGAACGCGACCACGGAACCGAAGACGACGAGGTAGCCGAAGGCCAGCAGGGCGCTCGCACCTGCCCGCGAGGGGTCCAGGCGCTCGCCACGAGCCAGCCCGACGATCAGCAGACCTGCCGCCCCACCGAGCATCTGACCGATCGTGGTCGCGAGCGGGTCGGCGGGCAGATCGAGCCGGGAGGCGAGGTAGGACCCGACCGACCACAGCGCGCTGGAGCAGACCACCGTGGCCGCCGCGAGCAGCGAGACCCCGACCGGCCGGGCGCCGGGCAGCAGCAGCACCGCCAGGCCGACGAAACCGAGCGCGACGCCGAACAGGGTCCGCCCGGCCGGCAGGTCGCGGGCGAGCAGCCGGAGCAAAACCACGAACAGCGGCACCCCGGCGATCAACAGCGCGGTGAGGCCGGACGGCAGGTGCGCCCGCTCGGCCAGCGTGACCCCGCCGTTGCCGCCGAGCAGGAGCAGCAGCCCGATCACGGCGGCCCCGGCCCACTGCCGCAGCCGCGCCCGGAAGGCCGCACCACCCCGTCGTAGGACGAGGAAGCCGGCGAGCAGCACGGAGGCGACCCCGAAGCGGGCGGCCGCCGTCAGCAGCGGCGGCAGGCCCACGACGACGTAGTGGATCGCCAGGTAGGTCGACCCCCAGACGACGTAGACCAGACCAAGGGCGGTCCAGGTCTTCCAGGCCGCGGGTGTCATGGGAGCACCTTCTCATCCGCGTCATCCGCGTCCGGGCCGCCCTGCCCGCCCTGCCCGCCCCGCCGGCCCTGGCCGCCCCGCCGGGCCCGCCCGCCCCGCCGGCCCCGCCGGCCCCGCCACCACCCCTCCTCCTCGTCGATCAAGGCGATATGCCCATGATCACCGCAATGATCATGGGGGTTACGCCTTGATCGGCGAGCTGGAGTCGCGGCGGGCGGCGGGCCGCATGGCGATCGCGGTACGAGGTTGGCCGAGGCGGGCGAAGACGGGCCGAGGCGGCCCGAGGCGGCCCGAGGCGGGCCGAGGTGGCCCGAAGCGGCCCGAGACGGGCGGAGGCGGGCCGAAGCGGCCCGAGGTGGGCGCCAGGCGCGCGCCAGGTGGGCGCCGGCTCAGGCGGCCGGACGCAGGACCTGCCCGCGGGACAGGCGGGCGAGCTCCTGCCGCACCAGAGCAGCCGTACGGGGAGTGTGCAGGTCCCGCGCCGTGAACCGCAGCACCGACCAGCCGGCGGCGGTCAGCGCATTCAGCCGCTGCCGGTCACGGGCCAGTGCCCGCGCGTCGGTGTGGAAGACCACCCCGTCGTACTCGATTGCGAGCCGTACCTCGGGATAGGCCAGGTCCACCCGCGCCAGCAGGACGCCGTGACCGTCCCGGACCTCGTACTGGGGTACGGGCGCCGGCAGCCCGGCCGCGAGCAGCCACCACCGCAGCCGGCTCTCCTGCGGCGACTCCGCCAGGTGGCTCGCCAGGACGATGAGCGCCCGCGCCCGTCGTACGCCCCAGGCTCCCGGCACCAGGGCGGCCACGAGGTCGTCCCGGCCGCACAGTGCTGCGTGCAGCACGACGTCGAGGACCGCGAGCCCGTCCGCAGGCGGCAGCTCCCGAGCGAGGTCGACGGCGGTACGGGCGGGTGAGGTAATGGGCAGCCCGGCCACGCGGAGCTGCTCGGACGCCTCGAGGGTCGTGCGCCGGACCGCGAGCTCGGGCCGGTCACTCGCGTCGGCCATCGGGGGGACGTAGACCTCCAGCCGGGCCGGACGCCGCAGGACGTCGACCTCCAGCACCTGCAGAGCCGAGCGGCCGCGGAGCACGATCCCCGGCACGACCAGCACAGCGGCGTACGCGCTGAGCAGTGGTCGATCGTCCTCGCGACGCGCGTAGGCGCCCTGCAGCACGCGGCGAAGCGAACGCTGCAGGCTGCGTCGGTGCGCTCGGTCCGCGGCCAGCTCGTTCAGCTGCGCGGTCGTCACCACACCGCCCTGGGCGTCGAGCAGGTCGGACAGCGTTGCAGCCATGCCGCAGACGGTGCCGCGTCGGGGCGGGTCCTGCGTCGGGCTGTCCACAGGCCGCCCCACCAGTGCCGATCAAGGCGGAATGCCCATGGTCAGCCACGTGATCATGGAGTTTTCGCCTTGATCGGCAAAGAGGGAGGCGGTGCGGCAAGGGAAGGGGGCGGGAAGGGAAGGGTGAGGGGGCGGAGAGGGGGGAGTGCGGTCAGGCCGGGCGCAGGGCGGCCAGGGCGGCGGTCACGAGGACCTTGACGCCGACGCCGATGGCCGCCTCGTCGACGTCGAACCTGCCCTGGTGCAGGTCGTAGGTCGCACCGCCAGGGACCCGGACGCCCAGGCGACCCATGGCGCCGGCCACGTGGTCGAGGTACCAGCCGAAGTCCTCGCCGCCGAGGGACTGCAGGGTCGGTACGACGGCCCCCGGCCCCAGTGCGCTCGACGCGGCGGCCGAGAGCAGGGCGGTCGCTCCGGGCGCGTTGACGACCGGCGGGACGCCGCGCTGGTAGGTGAGGGCCGCGCAGGCACCGTAGGGCCGCACCAGGTCGTCCACGACGCGTGCGACGAGCTCGGGGGCGCCCTCCCAGGCGCTCTTGTCCAGCACCCGAAGCGTCCCGCGCAGTACGCCGGAGCGGGGGATGGCGTTACGGGCGGCCCCGGCCGAGATGTGGCCCCAGACCACCGACAGCCCCGCGCGCGGGTCGACGAGGCGGGACAGCGCGTCGGGGAGCCCGGTCGCGACGGTGGCGAGGGAATGGACGAGGTCGACGGTGTTGTGCGGGCGCGACGTGTGGCCGCCCGGCCCGGTGAGCTGGACCTCGAGGGCGTCGGCCGCGGCGGTGATCGGGCCGGCCTTCAGACCGATGAGGCCCACGTCGAGCGTGGGGTCGCAGTGCAGCGCGAACAGCGCTGACATCCCCGTCAGATGGCCCCCGGCGAGCACGTCGAGCGCCCCACCCGGCATCTGCTCCTCGGCGGGCTGGAACACCAACCGGACACGCCCCTGGAAGGAGGTCGCGGCCAGCGCCAGGCCGGCGCCGAGCAGGACCGCCGTGTGCACGTCGTGCCCGCAGGCGTGGCAGGTGCCGTCGTCCTGCGAGCGGTAGGGGACGTCCTTGAGGTCCTCCAGCGGCAGCGCGTCCATGTCGGCGCGCAGCCCGACGGTCGGGCTGCCGGAGCCGACGTCGCAGACGACCCCCGTCCCACCGGCGAGCACGACGGGCGCGAGCCCCGCCGCGCGCAGCCGCGCGACGATCAGCGCGGTGGTGGCGTGCTCCCGGTGGCCGAGCTCGGGGTGGGCGTGCAGCTGCCGGCGTACGCCGACGAGGTCGGCCTGTGCGCCCTCGACCCAGTCGTCCAGCCAGCTCATCGGGCACCGGGTGCACCGTCGACACCTGGCGTCGGCAGGACGGGCAGGGGGACGGGCCGGCCCGCGGCGAACTCGGCCACCAGGCTGTCGACGACGGCCGTCAGGTCCCCACCGCTGGCGGCCGCGACGGCCCGCTGCCGCTGGTAGGACGCGCCCGTGTCGATGACCTCGCCGACGACACTCAGCTCCTGCGTGCAGCCGAGCCGTTCGGCTGCCGGACCCAGCTCGTGCACGAGCTCGGCGAGCGCCTCACGTACCGGCACCACGCGGTTCTGCTCCCCGACGATGATCTCGGCGTCCAGGCCGTACCGGGCGGCTCGCCACTTGTTCTCACGCACCACCCAGCCCTTCGGGGTCGGCAGCGTGTACCCCTTGTCGAGCTCGCGGTCGAAGGAGTCGACCAAGCAGTGCGACAGCGCCGCGACCATGCCGACCTCGCGCAGCGTCGGCAGCCCGTCGCAGATGCGCAGCTCCACCGTCCCGAAGGTCGGGTGCGGCCGGATGTCCCACCACACCTCCTTGATCGAGTCGATCGTGCCGGTCTTGATCAGCGTCTCCATGTAGGACTCGAACTGCGCCCAGCCCGACAGGGTGAACGGCAGACCCGCCGTGGGCAGCCCCTCGAACACCTTGGAGCGAACGGACGCGAGCCCGGTGTCGCTGCCCTTCCAGTACGGCGACGAGGCCGAGATCGCCAGCAGGTGCGGGATGTAGGCGGTCAGGGCATTGACGATCGCCACCGCCTTGTCCGCGGTACGGACGCCGACGTGCACGTGCACGCCGAAGATCTGCAGCCGCCGCGCGAGCCACTGCATGTCCTCGATGAGCTTGGCGTAGCGGGGGTTCGGGCTGATCTGCTGCGTCGCCCAGTCGCTGACCGGGTGGGTGCCGGCGCACATGAGCGCGAGGCCCCGCGCCTGGACCAGGGGCCGCAGCTCCTCGATGGTGCCGGCCAGGTCCGCGGTGGCCTCGCCGACGGTGGCGCAGACGCCGGTGATGACCTCGACAGTGGACTGCAGCAGTTCGTGCTTGGCTTTCGGGTGCTCGCCTCCGGGCGCGAGCTCCTCCAGCACCTCCCTCGCGCCACTGGTCAGCTGCCGCGTCTCGGGCGAGACCAGTTGCAGCTCCCACTCGACGCCAAGGCTCGAGCCCGCGGACGGGACGAAGGGGATCTCCACCGCGGGGACCCTACCCAGCAGGGGCGGGCCCACCGGGGTCCTGCGCGAGCAGGTGCGCGGAGTCGGCGTACACCGCGTCGATGCCCCGGGACCGGGCCCGGTCGAGGCGCTGCCGGGTCTGCACGTCCCAGGCGAAGGCGAGCAGCCCCGCGCGGTGCACCCGCCGGACCCGCCCGGCGCTCCAACGGTTCTGCCGCAGGTTGACGGCGTCGAGGCCACCAGCGGACAGCCGTCGCAGGTAGCCCGGGATGCTCGGCAGCGCGTGCACCAGCCGGGTGTCGCTCACCAGGCGCACGTCCGGGTCGAGCAGGCGCCAGGCCAGCGGGGCGCTGCCCCGCCCGCACAGCCACAGTCGGCGCAGGTCCATGCCCGCCTGCCGCGCCACGTCGAGCACCGGACCGGCCGCCTGCCCCTGCGGCAGGTCAAGGCTCAGGTCGTACGCCGTCCCGCACGCACCCAGCAGGTCGGCCAGGCTCAGCTGACCCGGTCCACGCAACCGTCCGTGATGCAGGTACGGCATGCCGTCGGCACCGAGCCACACGTCGGACTCGAGCCCGACCCCGTGACCCAGCGAGTGCCGGAAGGCAGCGAGGGTGTTCTCCGGCGCGTCGGCCCGCCCGCCTCGGTGGGCGAAGCCGACAGGCAGGGGTCCGGCCGGCGGCGGCGGCGGCACGTGGGGTTGCCGACGCACGGCGGCTTAGAAGAACTCCTGCGGCGTGTAGACGCCCCAGGCCTCGCGCAGCACGTTGCAGACCTCGCCGACCGTCGCGAGCGCCCTCAGCGCGTCCTTCATCGGGTAGAGGCAGTTGCCGTCGCCCTCGGCGGCCTTGCGCAGCTCGGTGAGCGCGGTGTCGACGACGCCCTGCTCGCGGCCGGCACGCAGCACGCGCAGCCGCTCGCGCTGGTCGGCCTCGATCGCCGGGTCGACGCGTAGCGGCTCGTAGCGCTCCTCGCTCGCCGCCCGGAACCGGTTGAGCCCGACGACAATGCGCTCGCCGGCGTCGATGCCCTGCTGCACCCGGTAGGCCGAGCCCTCGATCTCGCTCTTCTGGAAGCCCTGCTCGATTGCAGCGACCGCGCCGCCCATCTCCTCGACCTTCGCCATGAGCTCGCGCGCCCCGGCCTCGACCTCGTCGGTCATCGCCTCCACGACGTAGGAGCCGGCGAACGGGTCGACCGTGGCCGTGACATCGGTCTCGTACGCCAGCACCTGCTGAGTGCGCAACGCGAGGGTCGCGGCCTTCACCGTCGGCAGCGCGATCGCCTCGTCGAAGGAGTTGGTGTGCAGCGACTGCGTGCCCCCGAGCACCGCCGCCAGCCCCTGCACGGTGACGCGCACGAGGTTGACCTCGGGCTGCTGGGCGGTCAGCTGGACGCCGGCCGTCTGGGTGTGGAAGCGCAGCATCAACGACTTGGGGTCCTGGGCGCCGAACTCCTCGCGCATCACGTGCGCCCAGATGCGGCGCGCGGCCCGGAACTTCGCGACCTCCTCGAGCAGCGTCGTGCGCGAGACGAAGAAGAAGGCCAGCCGGGGCGCGAAGTCGTCCACGGCAAGGCCTGCCCGGACCGCGGCCCGGACGTACTCGATGCCGTCGGCGAGGGTGAAGGCGATCTCCTGGGTAGGCGTCGCCCCGGCCTCGGCCATGTGGTAACCGGAGATCGAGATCGTGTTCCACTTCGGGATCTCGGCCTTGCAGTAGGCGAAGATGTCGGTGATCAGCCGCAGCGACTGCGCGGGCGGGTAGATGTAGGTACCGCGGGCGATGTACTCCTTGAGCACGTCGTTCTGGATCGTGCCGGTGATCGCCGTACCGGGCACGCCGATGTCCTCCGCGACGAGCTGGTACATCAGCAGCAGCACCGCAGCCGGAGCGTTGATGGTCATCGACGTCGACACCTGGTCCAGCGGGATCTGGTCGAACAGGAGCCGCATGTCCTCCAGCGAGTCGATGGCCACGCCGACCTTGCCGACCTCGTCCGAGGACACCGGATCGTCGGAGTCGTAGCCCATCTGGGTCGGCAGGTCGAAGGCGACGGACAGCCCGCCGGTGCCCTGCGCGACCAGGTGCCGGTAGCGCTCGTTGCTCTCCGTGGCGGTCCCGAACCCGGCGTACTGCCGCATCGTCCACGGCCGCCCGGTGTACATCGAGGCGTAGACCCCGCGTGTGTAAGGGAACTCACCCGGTGCGCCGAGCCGCTCCGGCACGCCTTCCGCGAGGTCGCCCGGCCCGTACAGCGGCTCGATCGGGAACCCGGACTCCGATGCGCGCGCCATGGACGACCTCTTCTCTCCTGCGAACGGTGCCGACCCGGATGCTAGGTCTGCGACCCTAGGAGCGCGGGACGAGGTGACAGGCGGACGGGCAGGAGGTGGACGTGACGACCGAGCCACGGCTCGTGGCCGGCCGCTACCGACTGGTGTCGGCCCTCGGCACCGGCGGGATGGGCACCGTGTGGCGCGCGCAGGACACGCTGCTGGACCGTGAGGTGGCGGTCAAGGAGGTCATGTTCCCGCGCGGGCTGTTGGAGCAGGAGCGGGAGAACCTGCGGGAGCGCACCCGTCGCGAGGCCCGTTCCGCAGCCAAGCTGCAGCACCCGAGCGCTGTCACCGTGTACGACGTCGTCGAGCAAGACGGCCAGCCGTTCCTGGTGATGGAGCTGGTCGAGGCCCGCACCCTGGCCGAGGTCGTCCGCGACGACGGCCCGCTACCGCCCGCGCGCACCGCCGAGATCGGGCTCGCCGTGCTCGGCGCGCTCGAGGCGGCCCATGCCCGCGGGATCGTGCACCGCGACGTCAAGCCCGGCAACGTGCTGCTGTGCTCCGACGAGCGCACCTCCGGCCGGGTCGTGCTCACCGACTTCGGCATCGCGACCAGCGCCGGCGACCCCAGCCTCACGGGCACCGGGCTGCTGCTGGGCTCCCCCTCCTACATCTCGCCCGAGCGGGCCAAGGGCAACAGTCCCGGACCGGCCGCGGACCTGTGGTCGCTGGGCGCGACCCTGTTCACCGCCGTCGAGGGGCGGCCGCCGTACGACACCGGGGAGCCGATCACGACGATGACGGCGGTCGTGACCGGCAAGCACGCGCCGTACGTCGCAGCCGGTCCGCTCGTGCAGGTGCTGGAGGGCCTGCTCGAGAAGGACCCTGAGGTCCGCTCGGACGCCGCAACGGCCCGGGAAGGGCTGCTCGCCGTGCTCGCCGGCAAGCAGCCCTCGGCCCCGGTCCCCCGGGCGCAACCCGAACCTGCTGCCGAGCTGCGCTCCGAGCGGACCTCTGTGCTGGAGCTGGGGTCCCTCGACCTGACCGGCGGTGCGGCGCCGGCCGCGCCCGCTCGCCGCGGCTCGCGCGGCCGGCGCCGCGTCTGGACCGTCCTCGCCGTGCTGCTGGCGGTCGTGGTGCTGGCCGCCGTCGGTGCCGGCAGCTACGTGCTGGCGACCCGCAGCCACGGCAGTCCGGGCCGGCCGAGTGCGACCAGCCCGGCGCCCGGACCGGCGGCCACCACCCCCGCCGTGCCGAGCGACTGGCTGACCTACCGCTCACCGGACGGCTGGTCCGTGCGCTACCCACCTGACTGGGTGCAGGGCACGTTCGGCAACCAGATCCAGTTCCGGGACCGCGCCAGGAAGCGGGTGCTCCGCGTCGACACCACTGCGCTCGGCCCGGACGTCCTGGCCGCCGTGCAGGGCACCCGGGACCAGTTCCGGGGACGCTACGGCTCGAGCTACTCCGAAGTGAGCCTTGCTCCAAAGGTGTTCCAGGGCCATCCCGGAGCGTTGTGGGACTTCACCTACACCGACCAAGGCGCCGACCTGCACGCGCTCGACCAGGCGTTCACCGCCGGCACGGCGTCCTACGCGCTGTACTTTCAGACCAGGGAACGCGACTTCGAGGGCAGCCGCGGTATTGCGGAGCAGCTGTTCTCCTCGTTCCAGCCTCAGCCCTGAACCCGCACGGCGGGTGAGCGGGATCACCTCATTGGCCCCTCGCTCAACATGCTGCTGCGATGCGGCGTCGTTACCATGACCAGCGCCAGGCGAACGCCCGGCAGGCACCGTCCTGGAGGCGCCAGAATGGCCAAGGCCCCGGCAGGGACGCTGTACCGCGGGCGTGAGGGCATGTGGTCCTGGGTCGCGCACCGGGTCACCGGCGTCCTGATCTTCTTCTTCCTGTTCGCGCACGTGCTGGACACAGCGCTGGTGCGGGTCTCGCCCGAGTCCTACGACCGGGTCATCGACACCTACAAGACGCCCGTCGTCAACCTCATGGAGCTGGGCCTGACCGGCGCGGTGCTCTACCACGCGCTCAACGGGCTGCGCGTCATGGCGATCGACTTCTGGGAGAAGGGTCCGCGCTACCAGAAGCAGATGACGTACGCGATCCTTGCGGTCTTCGTGGTCATCATGGTGCCGGGCACCTACTTCATCCTCAAGCACACGGTCGAGACGATGTTCGGGAGCAGCACATGACCTCCGTCGACGAGGTCCGGCCGCTGGTCGTCGAGCTGCCCCGCACCCGGGCACCGCGCCGCAGCAGCGCGCGCTCGAAGACCAACTTCGAGATGTACGCCTGGATCTTCATGCGGATGTCGGGCCTGCTGCTGATCGTGCTCGTGCTGGGCCACCTGCTGATCATGAACGTGCTGGACGGCGGCGTGCAGCGCGTCGGGTTCGGGTTCGTGGCCGGGCGCTGGGCCTCGCCGTTCTGGCGCACCTGGGACCTCATGCAGCTCTGGCTCGCCGAGCTGCACGGCACCAACGGCCTGCGGACCATCATCAACGACTACGCCGAGCGCGACGGCACGCGCTTCTGGCTCAAGATGCTGCTCTACACCTCCTCGTTCCTGGTGCTCGTCCTCGGAACCCTGGTGATCTTCACCTTCGACCCCAACCTGAGCTAGAGGAGCCCCTGCCGATGGTCCAGCACCACCGCTACGACACGATCATCGTCGGGGCCGGCGGAGCCGGGATGCGGGCCGCCCTGGAAGCCGGACAACGCTCGCGCACCGCGGTGCTGACCAAGCTCTACCCCACCCGCTCCCACACCGGCGCGGCGCAGGGCGGCATGTGCGCCGCGCTCGCCAACGTCGAGGAGGACAACTGGGAGTGGCACACCTTCGACACCGTCAAGGGCGGCGACTACCTCGTGGACCAGGACGCGGCCGAGGTGATGTGCAAGGAGGCCATCGACGCCGTCCTGGACCTGGAGAAGATGGGTCTGCCGTTCAACCGGACCCCCGAGGGCCGCATCGACCAGCGCCGCTTCGGGGGTCACACCCGCAGCCACGGGGAGGCCGCCGTACGCCGCTCCTGCTTCGCGGCCGACCGGACCGGCCACATGATCCTGCAGACGCTGTACCAGCAGTGCATCGCGCACGACATCGAGTTCTACAACGAGTTCTACGTCCTGGACCTGCTCATGGCCGATGTCGACGGCGAGCGGGTGACCGCCGGCGTCGTGGCCTACGAGCTGGCGACCGGTGAGCTGCACGTCTTCCAGGCCAAGGCCGTGCTGTTCGCGACCGGCGGCTTCGGCAAGGTCTTCAAGGTGACCTCGAACGCGCACACCCTCACCGGCGACGGCATGGGGATCATCTACCGCAAGGGGCTGCCGCTGGAGGACATGGAGTTCTACCAGTTCCACCCGACGGGGATCTGGAAGATGGGCATCCTGCTGTCCGAGGCCGCGCGCGGCGAGGGCGGGATCCTGCGCAACGCCGACGGCGAGCGCTTCATGGAGCGCTATGCGCCGACCATCAAGGACCTCGCGCCCCGTGACATGGTCGCGCGCGCCATCTACACCGAGATCCGGGCCGGACGGGGCTGCGGTCCCGACGCCGACCACGTGCTCCTGGACCTGACCCACCTGCCGCCGGAGCAGCTGGACGCCAAGCTCCCGGACATCACCGAGTTCGCCCGGACCTACCTGGGCATCGAGCCCTACACCGACCCGATCCCGATCCAGCCGACCGCGCACTACGCCATGGGCGGGGTGCCGACCAACATCGACGCCCAGGTGCTGCGCGACAACACCCACGTCGTGCCCGGGCTGTTCGCCGCCGGTGAGGTCGCCTGCGTGTCGGTGCACGGCGCCAACCGACTGGGCACCAACTCGCTGCTCGACATCAACGTGTTCGGCCGCCGCGGGGGGCTCAACGCCGCTGCCTACGCCAACAGCCACGACTTCGTGGCGGTGCCCCCGGAGCCCGAGCGGCAGGTGGTGGAGCTGCTGGACCGGATGCGGGCCGGCGGCGGCACCGAGAACGTCGCCGCCATCCGTACCGCCATGCAGGAGAGCATGGACACCAACGCCATGGTCTTCCGGACCGAGGCGACCCTGAAGCAGGCCGAGATCGATCTCGCGGACCTCAAACAGCGCTACCAGCGCGTCGGGGTGTCCGACCGCGGTCTGCGCTACAACACCGAGCTGCTCGAGGCGGTCGAGCTCGGCTTCCTGCTCGACCTCGCCGAGGCCCTCGTCGTGTCGGCGAAGGCGCGCAACGAGTCGCGCGGCGGCCACTTCCGCGAGGACTTCCCGACCCGCGACGACGTCAACTTCCTGCGCCACACCATGGCGTACAAGGTGGGCACCGGCGTGGGCAGCGAGGTCCGGCTGGACTACAAGCCCGTGGTCCAGACCCGCTATGTGCCGATGGAGCGCAAGTACTGATGTCAGCCGTCCTGGAACAGGCTCCCGCGCCCGTCGGCGACGTCGCCGACCACCTGCGTACCGTCAGCCTCAAGATCCGGCGCTACGACCCCGAGGTCGACCCCGAGGCCAACTGGCAGGTCTTCGACGTACCCGTCGAGAAGGGCGACCGCCTGCTCGACGCGCTGCACCACATCAAGTGGTACATCGACGGCTCGCTGAGCTTCCGCCGCTCCTGCGCGCACGGGGTGTGCGGGTCGGACGCCATGCGCATCAACGGGGTCAACCGGCTCGCCTGCAAGGTGCTGGTCAAGGACCTCGGTGACGAGATCCTGATCGAGCCCATCAAGGGTCTGCCGGTGCTCAAGGACCTCATCGTGGACATGGAGCCCTTCTTCGAGGCGTTCCGCGCGGTCAAGCCGTTCCTGATCACCGACGGCCGCGAGCCCACCCGGGAGCGGCTGCAGTCCGCCGAGGACCGGGCCCGTTTCGACGACACGACCAAGTGCATCATGTGCGCCGCCTGTACCACGGCGTGCCCGGTGTTCTGGAACGACGAGAGCTACTTCGGGCCTCAGGCGATCGTCATGGCCCACCGCTTCATCTTCGACAGCCGGGACGAAGGCTCCGAGGAGCGCCTGGAGATCCTCAACGAGAAGGAGGGCGTCTGGCGTTGCCGGACCACCTTCAACTGCACCGACGCCTGCCCCAGAGGCATCCAGGTCACCAAGGCGATCCAGGAGGTCAAGCGCGCGCTGATCTTCCGGCGCCTCTGACGGCTCACGGGACCGCTCTCCCACGCCCGGCCCGGTCCCGTCTCGGCTGGGGTGCCTCGTGGGCCTATGCCAACTGCCACGAGCCTGGTGGCAGTTTGCATAGCGGGTGCCACTAGCCCTCCCGACCTCGCTGCGCCGTGGCAGGCGCGCCGATCACCGCGGGGGGGGCCGCCCGTCCGGTAACCTCGGCGGCACCATGCAGATCCCACGAGGCCGTCTGGCTGCCGTTGTCGCGGGCGCGCTCTGCGCCTGCTCGCTGCTGGCCCCGCCTGCGCTGGCGTCGGTGCCGCGTACCGGGCAGGCGACCGGCTCGCTCGGCGCGATCGGTGGCCCGATGCTGGGCGGTCGCGGACTGGTGCTGCCGGCGAGCGCACCGGCCCTGCCCCGCGGCCTGGTCGCGCCGAGCTGGCTGGTCGCCGACCTGGACACCGGGAAGGTGCTGGGGGCCCGAGGCCCACACCTTCGGTACGCCCCGGCGAGCACCCTGAAGATGCTCACCGCAGAGACGCTCATCCCCAAGCTGAACCCGGGCAGGCTGGTCAGGCCGACCGCGGACGACCTCGCGGTGGACGGGTCGCGGGTCGGGTTGATCGCCACGCTGCGGTACCCGGTTCGACAGCTGTTCACCGCGATGCTGGTGGTATCCGGCAACGACGCAGCCAACACCCTCGCCAGTGCCGCGGGTGGGGTCGCCCCGACGGTCCTCGGCATGAACCTCGAGGCATCTCGGCTCAGAGCACTGGACACGCGCGCGGTGAACCCCAACGGCCTGGACGCCGCCGGGCAGGTCAGCTCGGCCTACGACCTGGCGCTGATCGCCCGCGCCGCCATGGCCCAACCGGACTTCCGCCGCTACGTCGCCACCAAGCACTCGAGCGTCTCAGGGCCGCACGGCCCCATCAGCATCTCCAGCCACGACAAGCTGCTCTACAACTACCCGGGCGCCATCGGTATCAAGAACGGCTACACGGTGAAGGCGCAGGCCACCTTCGTCGGCGCTGCCCGGCGAGGGGGGCACACCCTGGTCGTGGTCCTGCTCAAGACCCGGCCGCGGTACTGGCCGGAAGCCGCGGCACTGCTCGACTGGGGGTTCGCGGCGGAGAAGGCGCAGACGCAGCCCGTCGGCGAACTGGTCGATCCCGGGGGGAGCGTCTCAGCGCCAGCCGACCGCAGGCTGACCGTGGCCGGTGCCCAAGCCGCCATAGCAGCCCCAGCTCCCGTGGACAACGGTGGCTCGTCCGCGCTGCCGGCTGCCGTGGTCACCGGCGGCTTCCTCGTGGTCCTCGCCGGCCTGGTGCGCCGACGCCGGTCGGTGGTGCGCCGCCGCTCCGCCGCCCGCTGAGCTGCGGCGAGTCCACCGCGCGCCCGTACCTAGCGACGCACGAGCCGGCCAAGGGTGCGCGCTGCGTAGACGCCGAGACCGGCGACGCCGAGGCCGATCACTCCTGCGGTGGCCCGAGCGGCGAGTTGGACCCTCGCCTCGTCGGGCGGCCCGGCAGGGGTCGCCGCTGTCGTGCCCAGCGATGCCGTCGTCACCGGGACCCGCTCGGCCCGGCCGTCGGACCGCGAAGGGCCCTGGGCGTGGGCCGCCGGGTCCTGTTCGGCCAGTGAGCCGCGCCCCTCGGGCTCGTCCTGAGGGGGCGTGCGACCCACGACGGCGGGCTGCAGCGGAGTGGGGGCGCCGCCCTTGCGCAGGGCCGGCGGGTCATCCGGGTCGTTGTCGGCGTACTGCTCGGGGATGCCCGCCTTGCGCGCCTGCTCGACATCGGCCGTGCCCGACGGCGCGACGTCGGAGTCGTACGGCGCCGTGACGGTGAACGCCGCCGTCAGCAGGATCAGCCGCGAGACCAGGTTGAGGAACAGCAGCAGCCCGACCACCACGGCAAAGGTCCCGTACGTCGCCTCGCCCTTGGTGGTGGTGCGCGCGACGTAGAAAGCCCCGAGGAACTTCACGACCTCGAAACCGAAAGCGCCGAAGACCGCGCACTTTAGCACACGGCGCAGCGGGCTCCGGACCCGGGACAGCCGGGTGAACAGGTAGAGGAACAGCACCGTGTCGGCGAAGCCGGCGAGCACGTAGGTGAGCACCGACGTGAGCACCTTGGCCGGTGCGGTCTTGGCCACGCCGAGCAGGTCCAGGACGAAGCCCGTCGCAGCGGTCGCGGCACCGGTCACCAGCACCGAGGCGGCGACGGTGCCGAATAGGCCCAGCAGGACCAGGACGTCCAGGACCTTGCGGGTCACGAAGTTGCCCGCGGTGACGTTCTGGTGCCAGATGCTGCGGATCGCCTCCCGAAGGGCGTCGACCCAGCCCAGCCCGGACAGCAGCAGCCCGATCAGGCCGATCACACCGGCCTTGCCCTTGCTGTTGCTGATGACCGTGCCGATGGTGGCGACCAGCTGGCCCGGAAGAACCCCGGCCAGGGCGTCGCTGACGTCCTTCTGCGCCCCGTCGCCGAGCACGAAGCCCAGCACCGAGATGGCCAGCAGCAGGATCGGGAACAGCGAGAGGAACCAGTAGAAGGTGACGCCGGCCGCCAGCCGGTCACCCGCGTCGGCCTGGTAGCGACCGACCATGCGGACCAGGTGGTCGACGAAGGGGCGGCGCTCGCGCACGCGCGTGAGGACGGCTCCTGGACTGATCATGGTCCGGCTCTACCCGTGCCGTCAGGGTCTTGCACGGGCACGCGCACGGGCCCGGGTGCCGCGCCGCCGAAGGGGAAGTCACGCTGCGGGCGCCACACGCCGTCTCGGGCCTTCTCGAACAGCGAGAAGCCCCACACCGAGAACTGCGCGTCGTAGGTCGCCATCTGCTCGAACGCCGTGTCCAGCAGCGGATCCGGCATGTCGTGGGCCACGGTCACGTGCGGGTGGTAGGGGAAGACGAGCGTACGGTCGAGCGGACCCGAGCGGACCGCGGCCTCCAGCCGCTCGCACTCGCCGATGCCTTGCACCAGCGGCACGAAGACGACCGGGGACACCGGCCGGAACGTCGCGGCGCCCCGCAGCTGCATGGCGAACGGGTGGCCCACCTGGGCCACCTCGCGCAGGTGCTGCTCGACGTCGCCGAGGGCGGAATCCGCAAGGACGGTCGGCGGCAGCAGGGTCACGTGCGGTGGGATCGACGCCGCGTTGGGATCGCCCAGCCGCTCCCGCCAGGCCTGCAGCTGGCTCGTGTACGGCTCCGGCAGGCCGATGGCGACCCCGATGTCGCGCTGGGGCACGCTCAGTCCCTGCCCAGCAGGCCGATCCGTTGCCGGACCGCAGCCATCGTGTCGACGGCGACCTCGCGGGCCCGTGCCGCGCCGTCGAGAAGGACCGTGTCCAGGTAGGACCGGTCGTCCACGAGCGCGGCGTACCGCTCGCGCACCGGCGTGAACAGCTCCACCACCGCGGCCGCCACGTCGGCCTTGAACTCGCCGTAGCCCTTCCCGTCGTAGGACGCCTGGAGCTCCTCGACGGGCCGGTCGGTCGACAGCGCCAGGATCGTCAGCAGGTTGCTGATGCCGGGCTTGTCCTGGCCGGCCCGCACCTCACGACCGGTGTCGGTGACCGCGCTCTTGACCTTCTTGGTGAGCACCTTCGGTTCGTCGAGGACCCACAGAGTGCCGGTCCCGCCGGTCGACTTGCTCATCTTGCGTGTCGGGTCCTGCAGGTCCTTGATGCGCTCGCCCGCCTTGCCGACGTAGGGCCCCGGGAGGGTGAAGGTGTCGCCGAAGCGGGTGTTGAAGCGCCGCGCGAGGTCGCGGGTGAGCTCCAGGTGCTGGCGCTGGTCCTCACCGACGGGCACGGCGTCGGCCTGGTACATGAGGATGTCGGCCGCCTGCAGGACGGGGTAGGTGAACAGCCCGACCGTGCCCCCGCCCTTGTCCTTGAACTGCGTCATGCGCCCTGCCTCGCCGAAGCCGGTGAGGCAGCCGAGCACCCAGGCCAGCTCTGCGTGCTCGCGCACGTGGCTCTGCACGAACAGCGTGCTGCGGACCGGGTCGACCCCCATCGCGAGCAGCTCGGCGACCGACTCACGGGTGCGGGCGCGCAGGTGGGCCGGGTCGATCTGCTCGATCAGCGCGTGCAGGTCGGCGATGAAGTAGAAGCACTCGTCGTCGTCCTGCATCTGGGCCCAGTGCCGCACCGCGCCGAGGTAGTTGCCGAGCTGGAAGCCCGCGCCGGTAGGGCGGATCCCGGAGAGCACGCGGGGACGGGACATGCCGAGCAGTGTTCCACCTGGCAGGCTGGAGCCGTGTACGACGTCGCCGTGGTCGGAGCCGGCCCCGCAGGAGCGGCGGCCGCGCTGTCGGCGCTGCGGGCCCGGCCGGGAGCCCGGGTACTGCTGCTGGACAGGGCCGACTTCCCGCGGGACAAGTCCTGCGGGGACGGGATCGCGCCGCACGCGCTGGACGAGCTGGCCCGGCTGGGCGCCGCCCACGTGCTCGCGGACCGCCCACGGATCCGGCGGCTGCGCCTGCGGTCGCCGCGCGGGGTCGAGGTCAGTGCGACGTTGGCGCGCCCCGACCACGTCGTCCCGCGGGAGATCTTCGACGCCCGGCTCGTGGACGTCGCTGTCGAGCGGGGCGCGGAGCTGCGCAGACACACCGTCCGCAGGGTCGAGGTGCGGCCCGACCGGGTGGTGCTGGACGGCGAGTTCGTCGCGGCCACGGTCGTCGGCGCCGACGGCGCGAACGGCGTCGTGCGACGCGAGCTCGGTGTCCCACGCCAGCCGGGGCGGTCGATGGCAGTCGCCGTCCGCGGGTACGCCGCGGCGCCCCCCGGTGAACCCGAGCAGCTGATCGTCATGGACGGCCGGGACTGGCCCGCGTACGCGTGGTCGTTCGCGATCGGCGACGGAACGGCGAACGTCGGCTTCGGGATGCTCCTGCCCTCGTTGCAGGCGACGCCGGACGGGAAGGCGGTGTTGCACGGGCGGCTGCAGGAGCTGCTGCCCGGAGTCGAGGCGACCCGGTTGCGCTCGCACCACCTGCCTTTGTCGACCTGGCGTCCACGGGCCCGCCCCGGGCGCGTGCTGCTGGCCGGCGATGCGGCCTCGCTGATCAACCCGCTGACCGGTGAGGGCATCTTCTACGCCCTGCTCTCCGGACGGCTCGCGGGGGCGGCCGCGGTCGGCGCCGCCGACCCGGGATCGGCGTACGGCGAGGGGCTGGAGCGCGAGCTCGGGCAGCACCTTCGGCACACCACGCTGCTGGCCCGGCTGACCGCGCGGACCGGGGTCCTGGAAGCCGGCGTCGTCGCGGCCGGCCAGTCGCCGGGGGCCTTCGACGCGATCGTCGAGGTCGGGCTGGGCCGCGGTCTGATCACCCAGCCGCTGGTGTCCGCGATGGGTCGTGAGGTCGCCAAGCGCCTGCTCCGGCGCTAGCGCACCATCTCCTGCAGGACGTCGTTCTCCCGGGCGGTCAACTTCAGGATCATGTCCACGACAAAGGACTCGGCCTTGCCGCCGACCAGAGGGATTGTAACGGTGACCTCGCCCTCGATCGTGTAGCGGGTGCCCGTGGCGATCGGCTCCAGCCGCATGTTGCCGCCGATCGTGGCCGGCGAGCCGGGCAGGTCGGCCCGCCACGTACCGCGCCGGATGCCTGCCTGGTCCGGACCCCAGGTGTCGGTCTGCACGACGCGGCCGTCCCGCGGCAGGAACCTGGTGAGAAAGCCCGGCACACCGTCGGGCAGCGCGCGGGAGACAGCGAGCTGCACCCCGCCGTCAGCGGCGACCTCACGCCCTACCGTGGTACTGCCGTCGTGCAGCTCTTCGGCCTTGCGCGGCGCCCACTGCGGGCCCGACAGGGCCGCGAAGACCGTCTCGACGTCGACCGGGCTGTCGTAGGTGGCCAGCAGGGTCTTGCTCATGAGACCTCCTCCACCTCGGGGACCAAGGGCGTGACCCGCACCCTGGCGACGCGGCGCCCGTCGAGCTCGGTGACCTCCAGCCGGTGACCGTCGGCCTCCACGGCCTCGCCGACGCGCGGCAGGTGGCCGAGCGCGGCCATCACGAAGCCGGCCAGGGTCTCGTACGGCCCGTCCGGCAGGCGCACGCCCGTCTGTTCGTGCACGTCGTCGAGGTTGAGCAAGCCGTCGGCCTCGACGTCGCCGCCGCGAAAGCGCAGGGCCTCATCTCCCGGGGCGTCGTACTCGTCCCGGATGTCGCCGATGACCTCCTCGATGAGGTCCTCGAGGGTGACGATGCCCGCGGTGCCGCCGTACTCGTCCACCACGACGGCGATGTGATGGCCCTCGCGGCGCATCTCGGCCAGCGCGGGGAGCACCCGCTTGGTACCGGGCAGCAGCTTCACCTCGCGCGTCACGTCCGCGACGGTCAGCCCGGTCGTCCGGCTGGACGGCACGAGCAGGTCGCGCACGTGCACGAAGCCGAGCACGTCGTCCTGGCTCGTGCGGACGACGGGGTAGCGCGAGTGCGGGGCCTCCGAGGTCAGCCGGGCTGCGCGCGAGACCGTCACGCCCGCGTCCAGGAAGGCCACCTCGGTACGGGGCACCATCACCTCGCGCAGCTGGCGCTCCCCCGCGGCGAAGACCTCGTCCACGATCTTGCGCTCGTACGCCGTCAGCGACTCGTGGCTGGCCACCAGCCCTCGCAGTTCCTCCTCGGTGATGGCCTCGCGCTTGGCCCCGGGGTCGGCTCCGAGCAGGCGCACCACGACGTCGGTGCTGCGGCTGAGCAGCCAGATGATCGGCCGTACGACCCGGGCGAAGCCGTCCACGAACGGCGCGAGCGTCAGCGCCGTGCCCTCGGCCCGCTGCAGCCCCAGCCGCTTGGGCACCAGCTCGCCGACGACGATCGCGACGTAGGAGATGACCAGCGTGATGAGCACCAGCGACAGCAGGTCGGCGGCCCCTGCGGACAGGCCGAGCCCGTGCAGGTGCGGCGTGAGGTGGCTCGACAGACGCGCCTCACCGAAGGCGGCGGACATGAAGCCGGCGAAGGTCACACCGATCTGCGCGGCGGCCAGGAAGCGGTTGGGGGTGGCGGTGAGCCCGGCGACGCGCTGACCGCGCCGGCCGCGCTCGACCATCCCCTTGACCTGGCTCTCCCGCAGGCTCACCAGGGCGATCTCGCTGGCGACGAAGACCGCACCGATGAGGATCAGCACCAGGATCAGGCCCATGCTGACGAGCACGTCGGTCATGGGCGGAGATCCGCCGGCGAGTCCACCTCGTAAAGGCTACGGCTTCCCGCTAGGCCATCGCCTTGTCGAGGTTGTCCTTGATCGAGGCCAGGAACTCCTCGGTGCTCTGGAACGGCTGGTCCGGGCCGATGAGCAGCGCGAGGTCCTTGGTCATGTGACCCTCCTCGACCGTCTGCACGCAGACCTGCTCCAGGGTCTCGGCGAAGGCCGTGACCTGCGGCGTGCCGTCCATCTTCCCGCGGTAGGACAGCCCCTGGGTCCAGGCGAAGATCGACGCGATGGGGTTCGTCGACGTCGGCTTGCCCTGCTGGTGCTGGCGGTAGTGTCGGGTCACCGTGCCGTGCGCCGCCTCGGCCTCCACCGTCTTGCCGTCCGGGGTCATGAGCACACTGGTCATGAGCCCGAGCGAGCCGAAGCCCTGCGCGACCGTGTCGGACTGGACGTCCCCGTCGTAGTTCTTGCACGCCCAGACGTACCCGCCCTCCCACTTCATCGCGGCGGCCACCATGTCGTCGATGAGGCGGTGCTCGTAGGTGATCCCGGCGGCCTCGAAGTCGGCCTTGTACTCGGCCTCGAACACCTCCGCGAACAGGTCCTTGAAGCGCCCGTCGTACGCCTTCATGATCGTGTTCTTCGTGCTGAGGTAGACCGGCAGGCGGCGGTCCAAGCCGTAGCGCAGCGACGCGCGGGCGAAGTCGCGGATCGAGGAGTCCAGGTTGTACATGGCCATGGCGACGCCCCCGCCGGGGAAGTCGAAGACGTTGAGCTCGGTCGGGGCGCTGCCGTCCTTGGGCTGGAAGCTCAGCGTGAGCGTTCCCTCGCCCGGCACGACCAGGTCGGTCGCGCGGTACTGGTCACCGAACGCGTGCCGGCCGATGATGATCGGCTTGGTCCAGCCCGGGACCAGGCGCGGGATGTTGGAGATGACGATCGGCTCCCGGAAAATGACACCGCCCAAGATGTTGCGGATGGTGCCGTTGGGCGACTTCCACATCTTCTTGAGCCCGAACTCGGTGACCCGCGCCTCGTCCGGGGTGATGGTGGCGCACTTGACGGCGACGCCGTGGGCCTTGGTGGCCTCGGCGGAGTCCACGGTGACCCGGTCGTCGGTGGCGTCCCGGTTCTCGATCGACAGGTCGTAGTACAGCAGGTCGACGTCGAGGTAGGGCAGGATCAGCTGCTCCTTGATGAACGACCAGATGATCCGGGTCATCTCATCGCCGTCCATCTCCACGATGGGGTTGGCGACCTTGATCTTCGGCATGTGTGCGACTCCTCCTACAGGCTCTGGACGTCGGCCTGCTTGGCCCGGACGGCCTGCGCGGCCTCCTGCAGCTTCGCGACCTCGTCGTCGGTGAGGTTGCTCTCGACGACCAGGCGGACGCCGTCCTTGCCGATCTGCGCCTCGACGCCGAGGTAGACACCCTCGATGCCGTACTCCCCGTCGACCCACGCGCACACCGGCAGCACTGCGCCGGAGTCCTCGATGACGGCCCGGGCCATCCGGGCTGCTGCCGCGCTCGGGGCGTAGTAGGCCGAACCGGTCTTGAGCAGGGCCACGACCTCGGCGCCGCCGTTGCGGGTGCGCACCACGAGCTCCTCGATCTGCTCGGCCGACAGCACCTCCGACAGCGGCTTGCCGTCGACGGTGCAACGGCTTGGGACCGGGACCATGGTGTCGCCGTGCGAGCCGAGGGTGAGGGTCTTGACCGACCCGACGGCAACTCCTGCCGCCTCGGCGACGTTGTTGGTGAAACGGGCCGTGTCGAGCATCCCGGCCTGACCGATGACCTTGGTCTTGGCGAACCCGGTGGCCAGCTGGGCCAGCGCCGTCATCTCGTCCAGGGGGTTGCTGACCACGATGAGGACGGCGTCCGGCGAGTGCTGGGCGATGTTCTGCGCGACACCGCGCACGATGCCGGCGTTGACCTCGATCAGGTCCATCCGGCTCATCCCCGGCTTGCGCGGCAACCCGGCGGTGATCACGACGACGTCGGAGCCGGCCGTGGCCTCGTAACCCTCGCCCTCCGCGGTCGTGGTCGCCCCGACGACCAGCGTCTCGAAGCCCTCGATGGGGCGCGACTGGTTCATGTCGAGGGCCAGTCCCTCGCTCTTGCCCTCGACGATGTCGGTGAGCACGACCGTCTCGAAGACGTCGTACTCGGCGAGCCGCTGCGCGGTGGTCGAGCCGTAGAACCCGGCGCCGACGACGGTGACCTTGCCTGAACGTGCCATGACTGAGCGCTCCGCTCCTTCGAGGATGACGTGCGGGCGAGCCTACGAGGTAGGCCGACGGGGGCCCTCGTCGGCTGCGCAGGTCAGGACGTCGGGATGCTGTTCGCGAGGGCCACGAGCGCGAACCCGAGCGTGAGCAGCACCGCTGCGTCCAGAGGACGACTGCGTACGACGAGCAGCCCGGCCTGCCTGGCGGGCAGCGTCAGGCGCAGGGCGGCGGCGAGCACCAGACCGAGTCCGACGACGGCCGAGCCGATTCGCCAGTCGTGTCGGGCGCCGGCGGTCAGCAGCCCGGCAGCGACCACCACGAGAACCACGAACAGGGGCAACTCCCCCAGGGTCACGGCCCCGCCGTCCCCGGCTCCGGCACCTCCCGGGCGAGTCACCCGTCGGACTGTAGCCGTGACCGGGTGTGACCCCCACGAGCCCCGGGTACCTCCACGGCAAGGACGCCTGGACCCAGCGTCGCGGAGCTGACCGCGTGGAGGACGACCGACCGTGGACACGCCACACCTGCGTCTGGAGGACACCGGCGAGAGCTTCTCGCTGCGGTCAGACCTCACCACGGTGGGCCGCGGGGAGGGCGTCGACATCAGCCTGGCCGACCCCAGCGTCTCCCGTCTCCACGCCGAGATCGTGCGACGGGGAACCCACGTGTACGTGATGGACCTCGGCCTGTCGATGAACGGCACCCGGGTGAACGGCCGACCCGTCTGCCGCCGCGTGCTGCTCGAGGGTGACGTGCTGTCCTTCGGGACCGCCCGCACCCGGGTCAGCGGCCTGCACCCGGTCCTCGAGGCCGACAACACCGTCGAGCTGGGCCGCATCAACGCCCCCGACCTGACTCGCCGTGAGCTCGAGGTGCTCATCGCGCTGTGCCGTCCGGCGCTGCAGCAGGACGCCTTTGTCGCGCCCACGACGGCCCACGCCATCGCCGACGAGCTCGTCGTCACCGAGGCCGCGGTCAAGCAGCACCTGCTGCGGCTGTACCAGAAGTTCCGCATCGCCGAGGGCGTGAACCGGCGGTCCCGGCTCGCGAACGAGGTCCTCAGCGCCGGCGTCGTCCGGCCGTTGCCGGTCGAGATCGAGGCGCAGGTGCGCCGGGCCGGCTAACCACCCGGCTGCTGTGCCAAAGCCCGCTCAGCGGCCTCCACGCAGTTCTTGAACAGCATCGCCACCGTCGTCGGACCCACCCCGCCGACGCGGGGCGTGATCGCGCCGGCCACCTCGTTGCAGGCCTCGTCCACGTCCGGCAGGAGGCGCCGGCCCTCGTACCGCACCCCGCCTCCGATGACGGTGCAGCCGGGCGTGAGGTGCTCGGGCTGCAGGATCCCGGGCACCCCGGCGGCGGCGATGACGATCTCCGCGCGCCGCGTGTAGCGCTGCCAGTCCGCGACCCCGGTGTGCACCACGGTCACGGCGGCGTTCGCGGTCGGCCGCTTCTGGGTCAGCAGCAGCGACAGCGGCCGGCCCAGGGTCGTCCCGCGGCCCAGGATGCAGACCTCGCGACCCGAGACGGCGATGCCGTGGAAGGCGAGCAGCGCCTCGATCCCCGCGGGCGTGCAGGGCACCGGCCCCGGCAGGCCCAGGGCGAGCCGGCCGACGTTTACCGGGTGCAGGGCGTCGACGTCCTTCTCGGGGTCCATCGCCAGCAGCGCGGCCTCGAAGTCGACCTGTGGCGGGGTGGGGTGCTGCAGCAGCATCGCGGTGACGGTCGGGTCCTCGTTGAGCTCGCGCACCGCCGCCACGACGTCGGCAGTCGTCGCGTCCTGGGGCAGGTGCCGGTGCGGGGAGGCCAGGCCGAGCTCCTGCGCGCGCGCCATCTTCATCCCGACGTACCCGGCGCTCGCCGCGTCCTCGCCGACCAGGATCGTGCCGAGCCCGGGAGTACGACCGGCCTGGCGCAGCGCCGCGATGCGAGGTGCCAGGTCGGCGAGGACCGCCTCCGCGACGGGCGCGCCCGGGAGCAGTCGAGCTGTCATGGGCCGAGTCTGCCAGAGCTCGTGTCCCCGGATCAGGACGAGCCCGAGCCGTGCCGGCCCCCTACGCTCTCGTGGTGAGCACGCCGTTCCCGCCGGGCTTCTTCGACCGCACCGACACTGCGCCGGACGAGCAGTTCTACGCGCAGCCCAGGCTCGTCATGCACCTGGACGACCGGGCCGTACGCGCGGTCGGGGCGCTGTACGACGAGCTGCACCTCACCGGGGACGTGCTGGACGTGATGTCCAGCTGGGTCAGCCACTTCCGCACCCCGCCGCGCTGCCTGACCGTCCTCGGGATGAACGCGGCGGAGCTCGACGCCAACCCGGCGGCGGCGGTCCGCGTCGTGCGCGACCTCAATGCCGAGCCGGTCCTGCCCTTCGCCGACGCGTCGTACGACGCGGTCGTGAACTGCGTGTCCATCGACTACCTCACCCGGCCTGTGGAGGTGCTGGCCGAGGTGGCACGCGTCCTGCGGCCGGGAGGCCTGAGCGTCTGCACGTTCAGCAACCGGTGCTTCCCGACCAAGGCGGTCCGCGGCTGGCTGTCGCTGGAGGAGTCCGAGCGGCCGCTGGTCGTCGCCGAGCTGCACCGGCAGGCCGGCGGGTTCGACGAGCCGGTGGTGCAGCAGCGGCTGACCGGTACCTGGCGGCACGACCCCCTCTGGGCCGTCTGGGCTGGACGCCTCCCCTGCTGAGCTGCTACTGCCCCGGACGGCCGGGTCAGTCGTCCTCGACGAGGGCACCCCGGGCGCGGGCGAGCAGGACCGCGGTCACGAGGTCGATCCGCACGCCCGCCCAGTCCACCCCGTCGACGTCGCACCCCTCAAGAGTCGCTCCGCGCAGGTCGGCGCCCCGCAGCCGCGCGCCCCGCAGCCGGGCCCGCGACAGGTCCGTGCCGCGCAAGGAGCACCGGCGCAGGTCGGCGTCCGAAAGGTCGGCCTCGACCAGGCGTACGCCGTCCAAGCTCGTGCCCTGCAGGTCCTCCCCGCGAAGGGCGGTGTAGGACCAGTCGCCGCCGTCGACGGTGACAGGTCTCCAGGAGCAGCGAAGGAACGTCGAGCCGGTGAGCTTGCAGTCCTTGAGCCGCGCCCCGAACAGCCGCGCCCGGTCGAGCCGGCACGACAGCAGCGCGCAGTCCCGCAGCTGCGCGGAGGTGAGCTCGGCGCCGGACAGGTCGCAGCGCTCGAACACGACGCCGGTCAGCGAGGCCTCCGACAGGTCCGCACCCACCAGCCGGCAGTCCTGGAAGTGCCTGCTGCGCAGGGTGTCCCGCGAGAAGTCGGCCCGGGTCAGGTCGGCCCCGACGGTGCGCTCCACGGCAGACCCCTAGTGGAAGAAGTGCCGGGTCCCGGTGAGGTACAGCGTCGCGCCCGCTGCTTCGGCAGCAGCGATGACCTCGGGGTCGCGCACCGAACCGCCCGGCTGTACGACGGCGCGCACACCGGCGTCGAGCAGCACCTGGAGCCCGTCGGCGAAGGGGAAGAACGCGTCGCTGGCCGCGACGGAACCGGCGGCCCGCGCGCCTGCTCGTGACACGGCCAGCCGGGCGGAGTCCACCCGGTTGACCTGGCCCATCCCAACACCGACCGTGGCCCGGTCGTGCGCCAGCAGGATGGCGTTGGACTTGACCGCTCGCACCGCGCGCCAGGCGAACTCAAGGTCGGCGAGCAGCCCAGGAGAGGTGGCCGGGCCGGTGGCGAGCGTCCAGGCAGCTGGGTCGTCGCCGGGTGCGGTGACGGCGTCGAACTCCTGCAGCAGCAGGCCGCCGCAGATCAGGCGGAGGTCCAGGCCGCCGGGGACGCCGCTGGTCCGCAGCACCCGGATGGACGGCTTGCGGGACAGCACCTCGAGGGCGCCGGGCTCGTACGCGGGCGCGACGACGACCTCGGTGAAGACCTCGGCCACCTGCTCGGCCATCGCGATGGTGACCGGCCGGTTCACTGCGATGACGCCGCCGAAGGCCGACACCGGGTCACAGGCATGGGCCTTGCGGTGCGCCTCGGCGACGTCCTCGCCGGAAGCGATCCCGCACGGGTTCGCGTGCTTGATGATCGCCACGGTCGTGGCGCGGAAGTCGTTCGCCGCCCGCAGCGCGGCGTCGGTGTCGACGTAGTTGTTGTAGCTCATCGCCTTGCCGTGCAGCTGGTCGGCCGTGGCGAGCGAGTCACCGATACCGGGCAACGTGTAGATGGCGGCACGCTGGTGCGGGTTCTCGCCGTAGCGCAGGACGTCCTGGCGCGTGTAGGCCGCACCGACGAAGACCGGGAAGCCGTCTCGGGCGTCGCTCGCGTCGTAGGTCGAGGCGAACCACGAGGCGACCGCCACGTCGTACGCCGCGGTGTGCTGGAAGGCCAGCGAGGCGAGTGCCCGGCGCTGCTCGAAGGTGAAGCCGCCGGACTGCACCGCTTCGAGCACCTGCCCGTACGCCGCCGGCTGGACCACCACGGCTACCGAGGGGTGGTTCTTGGCTGCAGCCCGGACCATCGTTGGCCCACCGATGTCGATCTGCTCGACGCACTCATCGGGAGCAGCGCCCGACGCCACGGTGTCGGTGAAGGGGTAGAGGTTCACCACGACCAGGTCGAAGGGTTCGACGCCCAGGTCGGCGAGCTGCTGCACGTGGTCGGGCAGTCGGCGGTCGGCGAGGATGCCGGCGTGGACGCGCGGGTGCAGAGTCTTGACGCGGCCGTCCAGGCACTCCGGGAACCCGGTCAGCTCGTCCACCGCGGTCACCGGGACGCCCGCCTCGCGGAGCCGGGCAGCAGTGGAACCGGTCGAGACGATCTCGACGCCGGCCGCGGCCAGGCCCCGGCCGAGCTCCTCCAGACCGCTCTTGTCGTAGACGCTGACCAGCGCCCGCTTCACGGGGATCGAGCTCACGGGATCGTGACCTTCCTGTCGGTGACGGTGAAGCCCTCACGGGCCATGCGGCCGACCGCATCGACGAGCATCGCCCGCTCCGCAGTCTTGATCCGCTCGTGCAGTGTGTGTTCGGTGTCGTCGTGCAGGACCGGCACCGCGCGCTGGGCGACGATGGGCCCGGTGTCCACCCCGCCGTCGACCACGAACAGCGTGCACCCGGTCACCTTGACCCCGTGGGCCAGGGCGTCCCGCGCGCCGTGCATGCCGGGAAAGCTCGGCAGCAGCGCCGGGTGGGTGTTGACGTAGCGGCCGGCGAAGCGCTCCAGGAAGCTGGCGCCGGCGAGCTTCATGAACCCGGCCGACACGACCAGCGCCGGGTCGTACGCCGCGACCGCCTCGGTCATGGCCGCGTCCCAGGCCTCGCGGGAGGGGGCGGCGGCCACCGGGAGCACGAAGCTGGCCACACCGCTCCGCTCGGCCCGGGCGAGGGCCTCGATGCCGGCCCGGTCGGTCCCGACGGCCACGACCCGGGCCCCCCACCCCGGATCGGTCGAGGCGTCCAGCAACGCCTGCAGGGTGGTGCCGCTGCCCGAGGCGAGCACGACCAGGCGCGCGGGCAGTGGGTCCTCCAACGATCTCGCGTGGGCCGGACGGAGTCGGCAACCGGCGGGCGGCAGCCGACGCAGCCGTGGGCAGGCGGAGCGCACTAGCCACGGCAGAGCTTGGAGCCTAGCCGCCGGGTCCCGCCCGGCGCCTTGACGGCCGCAGCGGCGGACCACCACCCTGCTCACGACGAAACCCCGCGACCCCTCGAGCTCCGGAGCCATGATGACCGCCCCTCAGGACCCGTTCGCCGCTCCCGGCCAGCCGGGCGGTACGCCGGCCGGTTCGCCGCAACCGCCCCCGGAGCAGGGCGGTCCGGGGTACGGCGGTCCGAGCGGCGGCGGTCCGGGGTACGGCGGTCCGAGCGGCGGCGGTCCGGGGTACGGCGGTCCGAGCGGCGGCGGTCCGGGGTACGGCGGAGCGGGGGCGCCGGCTCCGACGTACGGAAGCGCGGGCGGGTACGCCTCTGCGCAGGCCGGTCCACGCAATGGTTTCGGACTCACCGCCCTGATCACCGGCATCGTCGGACTGTGTTCGGCGTCCTGCCCTTCACCTTCTACCTCGGCATCATCCTGGGCCTCGTGGCCGTCGTGTTCGCCCTGCTGGGGCGCAGGAGGGCCAAGCGCGGCGAGGCGACGAACGGCGGCCAGGCGCTGGCCGGCCTGATCTGCGGCGCGCTGGCTCTGCTCGCAGGTATCGCCTGGACGGCTGCGCTCACGATCTTCCTGAGCAACCACCTGCACCACTGCCCGCCCGGGTACCGCAGCAGCCAGGGCACGCCGGAGACTTACAGCACCAGCTGCTGAGCCGCGGTTCGGCCGTAGGGCCTGCTCAGCCGCGGGCGTGCCGGATGGCCGCCACTGCCGCCGCCGGCACCGCAAGCTCGACGGCGAGGGTGAGCCCGAGGCGCCAGGGCGAGGGTCCGACCTGAGCCAGCCGGCCCGCGCCGAGCGGTCCGCCGGACAGCCAGGCGAGTACGGCGGCCGCGAGGCCGGCTGCCGGACCGACCAGGGCCGCGCGTCCGGCCGCGTGCAGCGCCGAGGGGGACGCGGAACGCCGGGCCACCAGCAGTCCGGCAACGGCCCCGGCGCCCATGGGTAGGGCCAGCACGAGGATCCCGAGCCAGGTGGGCAGCCCGCCGCCGGGCAGGGCCGCCAGGACCGGCACCGCCGGCGTCGCGCCGAGCCGGGTGCCGAACGGCCCGACGGCGGTGCCGACGCCCAGCGCGAAGCCGGGTCCGGCCAGCCAGGACAGTGCCCACACGGCCGCGTTGGGCAGCAGCAGGACACCGGTGAGCAGCAGGGCCAGACCACCGACGACCCCCGGGTGGCTGGCCCCGGCGAGGTCCGTGGCCCGCTGGCCGTGTGCCCCCAGCGACAGCGCGCCCAGGATCGCGCCTGCCCCGAGCAGAATGCCCAGCCCCCCTGTCGCTCCGAGCGCCGCGGCGCGCGCCCACTCGGGGACCCGAGCCCGCAGGACCGGCCACAGACCGGCCTCCCGGACGACGCCGGTGGCGCTGCCGACAGCGGCCACGGCCAGGGCACCGAGCACCGATTGCAGCAGGGAGGGCCGCACGCCGCCGTGGGAGACCAGCACGGCCACGACCAGCACCACCCCGGCGTAGGACGCGGACAGCACGCCCACCAGGCGGGCGGCATCCTGCAGGCGCAGCCCCCGGCCGGCGCGGGTGACCGAGGCGCTGTGGCTGCCCGCACGGGCCAGCAGCAGCAGGGGAAGCGCAACCAGGCCGAGCGGCGTGAGCCCGATGTCGCCGCCGGGCAGGTGCAGGGCGGCGCCGTGCGCGACGAGCCAGACCAGGCCCGCGGTGCGCAGCGCACCCCCGGCGGCGGAGCCCGACCGCGGGTCGCTCGCCCAGACGAGCAGCACCGGCAGCGCCACCGACACCAGTCCGGCACCAGCCGCCCACAGTCCCGCCCTGCTCCCCGGTCCGACCGGGCTGCGCCGGTGGCGCGCCGGCCGGGCAGGTGCGGGACGGGGCAGGGGACGGCGTTCGGTCGTCTGCGTCATGTTCCCCCGACTGTGCCAGCGGCCTCGCCCTCGTCGGGTGAGGCACGCCGCCGCACGGACTACAGGTTCTGCATGATCTCGCGCATGAGCTGGGCGGTGGCGGACGGCGTCCTGCCGACCTGCACACCGGCGGCCTCCAGGGCCTCCTGCTTGGCCTGCGCCGTCCCGGAGGACCCCGAGACGATCGCCCCTGCGTGGCCCATCGTCTTGCCCTCGGGTGCGGTGACCCCGGCCACGTAGCCCACGACCGGCTTGGTGACGGAGGCCTTGATGTAGTCGGCCGCCCGCTCCTCGGCGTCCCCGCCGATCTCGCCGATCATCACGATCGCATCGGTGTCCGGGTCGGCCTCAAAGGCCGCCAGCGCGTCGATGTGCGTGGTCCCGACGACCGGGTCGCCGCCGATGCCGATCGCGGTCGAGAAGCCGAACTCCCGCAGCTCGTACATCATCTGGTAGGTCAGCGTCCCACTCTTGCTGACCAGCCCGATGCGGCCCGGGGTGGGGGCGATCGTCGCCGGGATGATGCCGGCGTTGGACTGGCCGGGGCTGATCAGGCCCGGGCAGTTCGGGCCGACGATGCGGGTCCCCTTGCCCTGGCTGTACTGCCAGAACCAGGCCGAGTCCTGCACCGGGATGCCCTCGGTAATGACGACCGCCAGGCCGATGCCGGCGTCGACCGCCTCGACAACCGCCGCCTTGGCGAACGCCGGCGGAACGAACACGACCGAGACGTCGGCGCCGGTCGACTCCATGGCCTCGGTCACGGTGGCAAAGACCGGGATGCCGTCGACGTCGCTGCCGGCCTTGCGCGGGTTGACACCTCCGACGACCTTAGTGCCCGAGGCGACCATGCGGCGGGTGTGCTTGGTGCCCTCCGAGCCGGTGATGCCCTGGACGATGACCTTGCTGTCGGCGGTCAGGAAGATGGCCACTAGCGGGTGCTCCCGGCGAGTTCGGCGGCCTTGTCGGCCGCGCCGTCCATGGTGTCGACCACGGTCACGAGGGGGTGGGCAGCGTCCGCGAGAATGCGGCGCCCTTCCTCCACGTTGTTGCCGTCCAGGCGTACGACGAGGGGCTTGGCCGCCGCCCCGCCGAGCATCGCCAGGGCCTGCACGATGCCGTCGGCGACTGCGTCACAGGAGGTGATCCCACCGAACACGTTGACGAAGACGGACCGCACGTCCGGATCGGACAGGATGATCTCCAGGCCGTCGGCCATGACCTGCGCCGAGGCGCCGCCGCCGATGTCGAGGAAGTTGGCGGGCTTGACGCCGCCGTGCGCCTCGCCGGCGTAGGCGA